>Ga0075421_100000240_pt1 | contig 52524 bp, 40 predicted proteins | sample SoiMetdeltSBSDD5_FD_75292 | JGI IMG/M metagenome (GOLD analysis project Ga0075421, IMG submission 75292) | Bulk soil microbial communities from a Populus tree surrounding site in Tennessee, USA - Soil MetaG P. deltoides SBSDD5 | ecosystem: Environmental > Terrestrial > Soil > Tree plantation... | reverse complement strand
GCGGGCAGATTGTGGCGACGGTGAGGCGGCCGTTGACGAACCGAATCGGATGGAGCAAGGGCTGTGGTGGTACGGCTCGCAGAGGCCGGATCGAACGCGCGCCCAGAAACCAGAACGGAGCGATGAAACCGAGATCGGAGGCGCTAGCGATTCCCTGCTACTACCGTCGGTACCTAGCAAGCGAGACTTCGAAAGAGCCCAAGGGTGAGCGCCCCCGCCCTTCGCTGCTGCGATGGACAGTCGCCGGCCGGATCTGAATCCTGCTCCGACTCCGGTGCGGCGTTCCATCAGGCGACTGGGGCCGGTGGGGGGTTCGCGGCGGCCCCTGAGCACGCCCTGGGGACCCACTTGGCCGACGGCGAGGTCCGCGACGGTGAACGTGCCGGCGCTTGCCTGAGGCCCCTGATAGGGCGGCCGCTGATGCTCACCCTGCGTACTTCGGGTCCACGCCCGGGGGCCTCAGGCCAGCTCGCGTCTGCGCGAGCTGTTCGCCGGCACCCGGCGCGGACCTCGACGGCGGCCTAGTGGGTCAGGGCGCGCGCACTGGGGCCGCGGCGAACCCCCCACTGGCCCCATCGAGCCGTACCACAACCGCCGCGTACCGCTCCGGAATCCGGGCAGTCCCTGCAGATTCCCGTGCCTCCGAGCATCGACGCGAGCCGTCGCAACGTCCTACCACGCGCGCAATCCTTCGGAGCACAGTGAATAATGTCGGCCGATGCCTCGCTACGACCCGCACACGGCGCTGATCGTCGTCGACGTACAGAACGACTTCGCCGATCCCAAGGGCGCGCTCTACGTGCGCGAGGGTGAGCGGGTGATTCCGATCGCCAACGACGAGATCGCGCGGGCGCGGGAGGCTGGCGCTCTCGTCGTCTACACGCAGGACTGGCACCCGCCGACGACGCCCCACTTTGCGAAGGACGGTGGGACGTGGCCGGTGCACTGTGTCCGCGACACCTGGGGCGCCGAGCTGCATCCCGATCTCGACGTCGCGGGCGAAACGCTTCGCAAGGTGGTGAAGACGGGCACCGGCGACGAGGACGGCTACACGGCGTTCGAAGCGAGCGCGCCGGGTGCCGTGCCTTCGGGGTCGCGGCTCGAGCGGCTGCTCCGCGAGCATGGCATCGAGCGCGTGGTCGTGCTCGGGCTCGCCACCGACTACTGCGTGCGCGCCACCGCGCTCGATGCCCGCGCGCTCGGCTTCGACACCACCGTGCTGCGCGACGGCGTGCGCCCTGTCGACCTCGCGCCCGGGGACGGCGAGCGGGCGCTCGCCGAGCTCGAGCGCGCCGGCGCCACCGTCGAGTGAGCGCACGGTGAGCCAGGCGCTCCTCACCGACCTCTACGAGCTCACCATGGCGGCGGCCTACCACGCCGCCGGGAGGAACGAAGAGGCGACGTTCGAGCTTTTCGTGCGCTCGCTTCCCCCGGAGCGCAACTTCCTCGTCGCCTGCGGCCTCGACGGCGCTCTCGAATACCTCGAGACCCTGCGCTTCGACGATGCCGACCTCGCCTACCTGCGCACCGTCGAGCTCTTCGACGAGGCGTTCCTCACCCGGCTCGCCACCCTTCGCTTCACCGGCACCGTGTGGGCCATACCCGAGGGCCGCGTCGCCTTCGCCGGCGAGCCGCTCCTCGTGGTGCGCGCGCCCATCGTCGAGGCGCAGCTCGTCGAGACCTTCCTCCTCAACGCGCTCACCTTCCCCACCCTCGTCGCCTCCAAGGCGGCGCGCGTCGCCATCGCCTGCGATGGGCGCTCGTTCGTCGACTTCTCGGCCCGTCGCGACCACGGCCCGGACGCCGCCCTGCTCGCCGCGCGGGCCGCCTTCGTCGGCGGCGCGGCCGCCACCGCCACCGTCGAGGCGGGGGCGCGCTGGGGCATCCCGCTCTCCGGCACCATGGCGCACAGCTACGTGATGGCGATGGGCGACGAGGAAGCCGCGTTTCGCAGCTTCGCGCGCCTCTTCGGCGACACGAGCGTGCTCCTCATCGACACTTGGGACACCCTCGAGGGCGCACGGCGCGCCGCCCGCGTCGCACGCGAGCTCCAGGGCGAGGGGATCCGCGTTCGCGCCGTGCGTCTCGACAGCGGCGATCTCGCAGTCCTGGCGCCCGCGGTGCGGCGCATCCTCGACGAGGCGGGCTGCGGCTCGGTCCAGCTCTTCGCCTCGGGCGACCTCGACGAGGCGCGCATCGCCGCGCTCCTCGCCGCAGGCGCGCCCATCGACGGCTTCGGCGTCGGCACCCGCCTCGGCACCGGCGCCGACGTGTCGTCGCTCTCGACGGTCTACAAGCTCGTCGAGGACGCCCGCGGCCCGACGATGAAGCTCTCGACGGGCAAGGTCACCCTGCCGGGGCGCAAGCAGGTCTTCCGCGAGCTCGACCGGGGACTCCTCCGGCGCGACGTCCTCGCCCTCGCCGGCGAAGAGCTACCCGGCGAGCCGCTGCTCGTGGAGGTGATGGCACAGGGGCGACGCCTCGCACCCGCCGAGTCCGTGACCGTCGCCCGCGACCGCTGCCGTGATGAGCTGGCTCGCCTGCCACCGCCGCTGCGCGAGCTCTCACCGGCGACGCCCCACCCGGTCGACCTCTCCCGCGGACTGCGCGACCTCACCGCACGGCTTCGTTCGATGCCGCGCTGACGCAACGCACCGCGAACACGAGGCTACAGTTTCGCGCCCGGGACGGCGACTCGGGGACGCCTGCCCCTGGCCTGGGGGATATTCTCTCCGGAGCAATGCCAGCAGCGCCTCTGCGAGCGCCGATCGCAATCCCGAGCGCGGGGCGAGGTGACAGCCTGCGCTGGCTCTTCGGCTCGCTCTGCGCCGGCCTCGGCGCCACCATCCTGGTCGCGCCGCACCGCTTCTCGGCACCGCTGTTCGTCGCCGCGACCGGGCTGCGCGACAGCTGGGGCGTCGCGGCGCTGCTCTCGGGGGTGGCGCTCCTCGGCGTCGCGGTGCTCCAGCCGCGGGCCGCCCTTCGCCTTGCCGCCCACCTCTTGGCTGCAGCCACGATGCTCGCCCTCGCCGCCGCCTTCGCTGCGAGCGGCATCTGGGTCGGCACCCTCGCCTATTCCCTCTTCGGCCTCTTCACGCTGCTCGGCGGGCTGCCGTGGGCGGAACGGAGCGAGGGGCGACCGCGCGACCTGTTCACCGCGGTGATATCGCTCGTCTCGATCACCAACGGCGCCGCCCTCCTCCTGGTGCCCGCCGCCTCACAGGCGGCCTACTTCGGACCCGCCCGCGCCGTGCTCCCGGTGCTGGCGGCCGTCATGCTGACGAGCGGCCTCGCCCTCGCCGCCGCCGAGCTCGCCCCCGAGGTCGGGCGGCGCTTCGACGTCTTCGCCCACCTCCTCGGCGGCGCCTCCTTCGTCGGCTTCGGTCTGCTCGTCTCGGCGCGCCAGCAGGCATGGACGTCGCTCGTCATCAACCTCGTCTACGGCGGCGCCCTCCTCTGCCTGCCGTGGTCGGCGTCGTCGCTCGGCCGGCTGCGCGCCTCGCCGCTCTGGGCCCGCTTCGCCTTCGTGCTCGCCACCTCGAGCTCGCTGGCGCTCATCCTCTCCACCGCCCTCGCCACACACCACGTCGAGCGCCTCGTGCTCGCTCACGTTCCGACCGAGCCGGGTCCGCTGAGCGTCGCCGAGGCAGCGCTGGTCGCCGACGTGCGTCACGGCCGCGACGTCGCGTTCATGGCGCTGCTCGCGCTGGTGCCGCTGGCGATCGCCGCCGGCATCCTCCTGGCGCGCCGCGTCGGCCGCCCGCTCGCCGGCCTCACCGCGGCGGTGGACGAGGTGACGGCCGGCAAGCCCTTCGTTCCCGTCGTCGCCGGCGACATCGCCGAGGTGGCGCGTCTGGCCTCGGCTTTCGCCACCCTCAACGAGCGGCTGGCCGAGCGCAGCGCGGAAAGCGCCCGGCTCACCGCCGAGCTCGCTGCCCGAGCGCAGGCGCTCGAGGAGCTCGACCGCCGCAAGGACGAGTTCCTCGCCATGCTCGGCCACGAGCTCCGCAACCCCATCGGTGCCATCGCCAACGCGGCCTACCTGCTGCAGCAGCTCGCCCCCGGCGAATCCACCCTGCGACGCGCGAGCGAGCTCATCCTGCGCCAGGTCAACCACCTCATCCGCCTCCTCGAGGACCTCCTCGACGTCTCGCGCATCACTCGCGGCAAGGTGGTGCTGCGTTCCGCGCCCCTCGACCTGCGGACGGTCGTCGAGCACGCCGTGGAGACGACGCGGGCGATGCTCGAGGCCAAGGGGCAGCAGCTTCGTGTCGCGCTGCCCGCGGAGCCGCTCTCGTTCGTCGGCGACGCGGATCGGCTCGAGCAGGTGCTCTGCAACCTGCTGCGCAACGCCTCGGCCTACACCCCCGAAGGCGGCCAGATCGAGGTGGAGGCGCGTGCGGAGGGCGGCACGGCATGGGTGCTCGTTCGCGACGACGGCATCGGCATCTCCGCCGAGCTGCTGCCGCACGTCTTCGAGCCCTTTCAGCAGGGGCCGCGCGGTCTCGACCACGGCGGCCTGGGCATCGGGCTGACGCTGGTCAAGAGCCTCGTCGAGCTGCACGGCGGCGACGTCAGGGCGAGGAGCGAGGGCAGCGGACGCGGCAGCGAGCTCGAGGTGCGGCTGCCGCTCGGCGGGCCTCGGGCCCCGGTCGACGTGGAGCTCAGCGCGCCGGCGCCGCCGGTCGCACCACGAGGAAGCTGACGCAGAGCGCGGCGAAGGCCCGCATGTGACCGCCCTGCAGTGGGTAGGCGATGAGCAGCTCGTCGGCCACCATGAAGGCGGCGAAGAGGCCGATGCCGGCGGCGAAGGCGCTCGCGAGAGCCCCGGAGAGGGCGCCGGGCTCCGGCGCCGGCTGCCGGCGGACGGCGGCAAAGGCCCGCCAGAAGAGCGCCGCCGCGGCCGCCTCCCAGCAGACGACGCCGGCGAACAGGAGCCACACCACCGGCCGGGGGGTGTGGTAGATCGCGGTGGTCGTCTCCACCAGCTCGAAGTTCGAGGAGGCGAAGGCGAATCCCTGGGGCAGCACGCGCGCCACACGCAGGGCGTTGGTGACGTTGCTGGCCGTGACCACTGACAGCCAGAGGGCCCAGAAGAGCAGGACGAGCGAGCGCAGCCGGGCCTCCACCGCGGCGATCTTAGCGGCTTCGGCACGCGACGCCGCCCCGGCCGGCAGCGCTTCGACAGTGACAGCACGAAGCAGTCGGAGGGGAACCGGCGGCCTCGCGGCCGTCTAATCCTCTGTGAAGGGGACCGGCAGCGATCGCGGCAAGCGCGACGTCGACGTCACCCAGCGGCTATTCGCAGGCACTCCGGCGCCCTCGGCGGGGGACCGCTTCCAACAGCTCGTCGATGGCGTGCGCGACCACGCCATCGTCATGCTCGACGCCGACGGCCGGCTCCTCACCTGGAGCGCCGGTGCGCGCGCGATCACCGGCTACGACGCCGCCGAGGTGCTGGGCCGCAACCACGCCTGCCTGTACATCTCCGAGGACATCGAGGCCGACCGCCCGCGGCTCGAGCTCGTCCGGGCGGCTTCGGAGGGGACCTCCGAGATCGACGGCTGGCGGCGCCGCAAGGACGGCAGTCGCTACTGGGCGAGCGGCAGCCTCACCGCGCTCCTCGACGAGGGCGGAGCCGTGCGCGGCTTCGCGGCGGTGACGCGCGACATCACCGAGCGCCGCCGTCTCGAGGCGCAGGTGCGCCAGGCGCAGCGGATGGATGCGGTGGGGCAGCTCGCCGGCGGCGTGGCGCAGGACTTCGACCGCCTGATCTCCCTCATCCTCGGCAGCGCCGAGTCCCTCCTCGAGCGGATGGGCGCCCACGATCCGCTGCGGGGGACGGCGACCACCATCGAGGAGACCGCCGAGCGCGCCGCAACCCTCACCCGCCAGCTCCTCACCTTCAGCCGCCGCGTCGTGCTCGATGCCCGCGTCGTCGACCTCAACGCCGTCGTCGCGGACACGGTGCGCATGCTGCAGCGCCTGCTCGGCGACGAGGTGACGCTGACGACCAAGCTCGCGGACGGCATCGCCCGCATCAAGGTCGACCCATACCAGCTCGCGCAAGTGCTCATCAACCTGAGCGTCAACGCGCGCGACGCCATGCCCGGCGGCGGCAAGCTGACGATCGAGACCGCCGAGATCGTCCTCGAGGGCGAGGTCGCGCGCTCGCACCCGCGGCTCCGACCGGGACGTCACGTGCTGCTCTCGGTGAGCGACACCGGGCCGGGGATGCCGGCCGAGGCGGCGGCTCGGGCCTTCGAGCCCTTTTTCAACGCCAAGGGGCGCGGCAAGGGGGGCGGGCTGGGCCTGGCCGTCGTGCACGGCATCGTCGAGCAGAGCGGCGGCCAGGTGGAGGTGGTGAGCGAGCCGGGTTCCGGCACCACCTTCCGCATCCACTTCCCCGCCATCGAACGACCGGCGGCTGGCTCGAACGCGGTGGCGCGGCGGGCGGCCGCGCTCGGCCGCGAGACGCGGCCGACGGCCGGCTGACCTCCCCGGGCGTGCTCGCGCTGCAGGCGCGGACGGGCGGGCAGGGCCCGCCCCTACATCGGAGCGGCGTGCAGAAATGAAAAGGGCGCCGGTTGCCCGGCGCCCTTCGTTACGCGATGGGAGGCGTCGCGGTCTAGAAGTGGACCCGCGCGCCGAACTGCCAGAGGCGCTGCTCGCCCTGCAGCGGATCGCCGGCGAAGGCGTGCGCATCGCCGAAGCGGTCGAAGATGGCCTCGTTCTTGTCGTCGAAGACGTTGAAGAGCTCGGCGAGGATTTCGATGCCGAAGTGGCTGCCGAACATGAAGTCCTTCGACACCCGGACGTCGAGCTGCTGGAACGAGGCGCCACGCTCGCTGTTGACGTGCGGCGCGCTGGGATCGATGTCGCCGGAGAAGCCGTCGCCGTTGACGTCGCGGAACTGCGTGGGGTTCGCGGGGTTCGACGCCAGCTTGTTGTAGGGCAGGGCCGAGCGGTAGCGGAAGAAGCCCGCCACCTTGATGTCCCACGGCGCGTTGTAGATGCCGCCGAAGGTCAGCTTGTGGCGCGCGTCGGTGTAGAGCGGGCCGGTGCAGCGCCCGCAGAGCGGGTTGCGCGAGTCGATGCTGCGGTCGCTCTGGTAGTCGGACTGGAAGCTGGTGGCGCCGAGGCGGAACTCGTCGGCGCCGGCGAGGACGTTCCCCTCTGCCTCCGAGATGGTGTAGAAGCCCTGGAGCTCGAACCTCGCCTCGCGGAAGCGGAAGCTGAGGTTGAGGCCCTTGTAGTCGGCCTCGCCGTCGCCCATCCACATGCGGGCGTTGCCGGCGATGACGCTGGTGGGGAAGCGGGTGGTCGCCTGCGGATTGCCGTTGGCGTCGAGCCGCGAGTTGTAGCGGAAGCGGTAGGGGATGTCGTTGTACTGGGCCCAGATGGCGTCCGCGGCCACTCCCAGGCGGTCGTTGACCTGCCAGGAGTAGCCGAGCGAGACCTGGTCGGAGTAGGGGGTCGCCTGTTTGGGCGACGCCACGTTGATGACGGCGCCGGGAGCCCCGGGAGGCAGGGCACCCGCGGCAGGCAGGGGCTGGCCAACGCGGTAGAAGCTGCCGTCGGGGTTGCGGATGCCGTTCGGATCGCTGAGGAAGTAGATCGAGCGGAAGTCCGACTGCACCTCGATCGCCGGGAAGAGGACGGTGGCGTTGGTGTAGGGGAAGTCGTAGAAGCGCCCGATGCCGCCCCGCAGGATGCGGCGGCCGTCGCCGCTCATGTCCCAACTGAAGCCGAGCCGCGGCGCGTAGTTGTCGTCGTCCTTCTCGCCCTTGCAGTCCCAGCCCTTGAAGTCGTTGAGGTAGTACTCGTTGTAGGTCGTCTGGCTGGAGAGGAACTGGCACGCGCGGTTGCCGCTCTGGTCGAGCGCGAGGCCGCCGACTCCGGAGTTGAGGTCGTAGCGGATGCCGAGGTTGAGCGTCAACCGGTCGGAGAACGCCCAGTCGTCCTGGAAGTAGACCGAATACTGGTTCACCGGCGTGTCGAAGCTCGACGAGCCGGCTGTCTGCGAGATGTCGCGCACCGGCCCGTTGGGATCGTCGGTCAGCATGGTGAACACGCCGGCCGTGCCGCTGGTGAACGAGCCGCCGAGCGTCGGCTCGTGCATGTATTGGGCGCCGGCCTTGAAGTCGTGGTGGCGGCCGCCGAGCGTGCGCGAGAAGCTGAAGTCGTCCTTGTACTGGTACTTGGTCTGCAGCGTCGTCTGCGGCGTGTTCTGGTTCTGGCCCGCAATGACGCCCGAGTTCAACACCAGCGCCGGGTTGTTGGACAGCGCGAGGATGGAGTTGTCGAAGGTCGCGTACTGGAAGACGAACTCGTTCAAGTTGTCGGCGCCGATCTGCGCCGTGTGGCTGGCGAGGATCGAATCGTACTTGTTGACGAGCGCGCCGAGAGCCTCGGGCAGGGTGAGCGGGCTGGCGCCGTAGAAGTCGGCGTTCTCCTGGAAGCCGTAGCGGACCTGGAGGTATTGGCTGGCGGTCAGGTTCACCGTCGCCTTGGCGGTGCCCAGCTCGTCTTCGAACGGGACGCTGATTACGTCGCCGTCGAAGGCGGGGAAGGAGCCGCCGGTGTCGATGGTGTACTGGCCGGCGCGCTCGAGCTTCTCGTAGGTGGCGAAGAAGTGGGCGCGGTCGCGCACGATCGGGCCGCCGAGGGTGGCCCCGTACTGGTCGCGCTCGTAGGGGCTCTTCGGGTTGCCGGCGACCCGCTCGGCCTCGGTCTTGCCGTTCCAGTCGTCGCGGCGCGCGTATTCGTAGGCGCTGCCGTGGAGCTCGTTGGTGCCGGTCTTGGTGACGACCGACAACACGCCGCCGCTCGAGCGCCCGTATTCGGCCTTGTATTGCGCCGTCTGGATCTTGAACTCGGCGACCGCGTCGAGGTTGTAGTTCTGCAGCGCGCCGCCGATGGTGTCGTCGGTGTTGTCGCCGCCGTCGACCGTGAAGTTGACGTTGCGGCCGATGCCGCCGTTGAGCGCGATGGTGAGCTGGCCGGGCTTGGTGGGGTCGGCGTTGTAGGCCAGCTGGGTGCCGGGCGCCAGCACCGCGACGTTGGCGAACTGGCGGCCGTTGAGCGGCAGCGTCTCGAGCTGCTGCTCGCTGACCACGGTGCCCATGGCGGGCGTGGTCTCGATCAACGGCGCCTCGGTGGTGACGGTGATCGATTCCTCGATCGTCGACGACGCCATCTCGACGTTGATCTCGCGCTGCGAGGCGACGTTGAGGCGCACGTTCTCGACCGTGACCGTGGTGAAGCCGTCCAGGGAGGCCTCGACCTTGTACAGGCCGATCTGGAGGCCGGGCATGCGGTAGCCGCCATCGGCCTCGCTGACCGCCGTGCGGGTAAACCCAGTCTCGACCTGGGTCGCCGTGATGGTGACGCCCGGCAGCGGGCTCCCGCTCTTGTCGCTGGTCCTACCGCTCAGGGTCGCACCTGACGTCTGGGCCGATGCCATCGGTACCAGCGCCAAGCCCACGGCCAGCGCGAGCGCGAGCCCCCGCAGCCAGAGGGTGGTTCCATTCCTCATCTCGATCCTCCTTGCGTTCTTGTTACGGAGATGTTTCAGCATATGCCGCGATCGCCCGGCAACCCAAGAGCCTCATCGGTCAGATTCAACGGACCGCATTCCCAGTCCAAAGCGCTGGATCGCGTCGCGGACCGCCGGGCCGGAACCTGAATCAAATCAAGGGATTTCGAGATCAGCCTGCCGTGCTCTCGAGCCTCTTGAGCAGCGTCTGTGCCACCTGCCGCTGCCGGGCGTATTCGGGGTCGCCGGCCGCCCTGGCCAGGAAGTCGCGGTAGGCGCTCGCGGCGCCGCGGCGGTCGCCCATCAGCTCGAGAGCGATGCCGCGGTTGAGCCGCGCCTCGTGGCGGCCCGGAGCGAGGGCGAGGGCGCGGTCGAACCACGGCAGCGCCGCCGCGGGGCGCCCGCGCGCCACCTCGAGCGCGCCCATGCCGTTGAGCGGGTCCGGGTACTTCGGGTCGCTCGCGATCGCTCGACCGTAGGCGGCCGACGCCTCGTCCCCGTTGCCGAGGTCGCGGAGCACGTTGCCGAGGTTGTTCCACGTCTGGGCGTTCTCGTCGTCCACGGCGAGCGCCGCGTCGAGGTGTCGGCGCGCTTCCGCGAGTCGCCCCGCTCCGGCGAGGGCGATGGCGAGCGCGTTGTGCGCATCCGGCCGCCCGGGGTCGTGTCGCAGAGATTCCTCGAGCGCCTGGCGCGACTCGTCGAACCGACCCGCGGCCTGGAGGGCCGTCGCCAGCTCGTACCAGACCTGCGGATCGGTCGGCGCCGACGCCGCCGCCTGGCGGTAGTGCGGCAGCGCCTCCTCCACCTTCCCCTGATCGCGCAGGACGCGGGCAAGCGTCGAGCGGAAGATGGCGTTGCCGGGATCGTCGGCCACGAGTGGCCGCAGCAACGCGGCCGCGGCGTCGAGCCTCCCCTCGCGCTCGGCCCCGTGCGCCTCCTCGAAGGCACGGAAGGCGGGCACCGCATCCTTGGGGTCGCGCGTGCCGGCCGCCCCGGCGCCGGCGGGCGCCGCGTAGCCGAGCGCCTGCAGGCGCGCCCGGCTCTCGGCATCGGCCGCCACCGGCGACGCCTGCCGCTCGTCGCGGGAGAGCTCGGCGAGCGCCGTCTGGAGCGCGGTCGCCTCGCGTCGCAGGTCGGCGCGACGGTCGCGCACCTCGCCGGGATCCACGTCGAGGTCGTAGAGCTCCGAACGCGGCGCCGCGATGTATTTGAGCCGGCCCCGTCGGAGGGCCGCCAGTGGGCTCCAGCCGAAGGTCGCGGGGTAACGGGTCTCGGCGTAGATGTCCGCCGGCGACGGCTCTTCGCCGGCGACGAGCGCGGCGGAGAGGTCGCGACCGTCGAGCCCGCCTTCGCGCGTCTCGAGCGGCTGGCCGACGAGCGCCGCCACCGTCGGCGCCAGGTCGACGAGACCGACGGGCTGCTGGATGACGCGAGGCCGCAGGACTCCCGGCGCCGAGACGAGCAGCGGCACGCGGAGCGTGCCCTCGTAGAGCAACAGCCCGTGCGTCAGCTCTCCGTGCTCACCCAGCGACTCGCCATGATCGGCGGCGACGACGACGACGGTGCGCTCGAGGTCGCCGCGCGCGGCGAGGGCCGCCACGAGGCGCCCCACCTGCGCGTCGACCGCGGCCACCTCGCCCCCGTAGGCGTCACCCGGGTGGCGGCTCGCGTACGGCTCGGGCGGCCGGTAGGGAGCGTGCGCGTCGTAGAGGTGCACCCAGGCGAAGAACGGTTGACGGCCGCCGCCATCGGCGGGGCCCGCCGTGGCCTGAGAAGCGGCGAGCCAGGCGAGCGCGCGATCGACGACCACCGACCCCGGGCGCTCGGCCTCGAGCGCGCTCCCCGCACGCGGGATCTCGTCGTCGTAGTGCGCGAACCCTCGCCCGAGGCCGTAGCGGTGATCGAGGACGAAGGCGCCGACGAACGCTCCGGTGCGATAGCCGGCCGCGGCGAGCCGCGTCGCCAGGGTCGCCACGTCGTCGGGCAAACGGAGACGGCCGTTGTCGTGCAGGCCGTGACGCGGGGGCAGGAGGCCGGTGAGGATGGTGGCGTGCGAGGGGAGCGTGAGCGGCACGGCGCTCTCCGCCGCCGCGAAGCGCAGCCCTCCGGCGGCGAGCGCGTCGAGCGCCGGCGTGTCCGCGTTCGCCCGGCCGTAGCAGCCGAGGCGATCGGCGCGCAGGGTGTCGAGTGTGACGAGGAGGACGTTCCACCGCGCCGCGCCGCCGTTGCTTTCGGTCGGCCGCTGCCGGCAGGCGCCGACGAGGACGGAAAGCCCGGCGACGGCGACGAGCGCGGCGGTCGCAACCGTGCGCCGCGGTGACGACCTCATGGACGGCGACCTCATGGACGGAGCGCATCGTAGCCAATCGGCAGGCCGCCTGCGGACGGCGCGGGGCGAGGGGGCCGCCTAACCGCCGATGCGGTAGCGGACGCCGGCCCGCACGAGCCTCGGCGAGCCGACCGTGGTGACCCCGGCGCGGCCCACGACGTAGGTCTCGTCGAGCAGGTTCTCGGCGGCGACGAAGAGCGCGAAGCCGCCCGGCAGCGAACGCGCCGCCTCGGCGTCGACGACGGTGAAGCCGTCGAGCCGGAGCGTGTTGCGGTCGTCGTCGAACGCCGCGCCGCTCCACCGCGCGGCGAAGGTGGCGTCGAGCGCGGCGCCGCGCCAGCGAAGCGACGCCGTCGCCTGCGACTGCGGCACCTGGGCGACGCGCCTGCCGACGAGCAACGGGTCGGCGTCGAAGCTCTCCACCGTGCTCTCGACGAGCTGCCAGGCGCCCGCGACGCGGAGACGGGGCGTCGCATCGAACGCCCCCTCGATCTCGAGGCCGCGGGCGCGGGTGCGGCCGAGGTTCTCGCGGCGGCGCCGCACGAGGTCGGGTGCGCTCGTCACCGTGACGTTGGCGATGGCGTCGGAGAGCTCCATCCAGTAGAGCGTCGCGGCGAGGCGCGGTCGCGCCGCGCCGGCGCCGGTCCACCCGGCGCCCAGCTCGACGCCGGCGAGCCGCTCGGGCCCGAGGCGTGGGTTGGGGTCGGTCACCACGTTGCCGACGCGGAAGCCGCGGTAGAGCTCGTTGAGGGTGGGCGCGCGGAACGAGCGGTAGCCGGCGAGCGAGAGCGACCAGGCGTCGCTCGTCTGAAAGCGCAGCGAGAGGCGCGGCGAGACGGCGCGCTCCCGCCGCCGCGCGGCGGGAGCGCTCGGCGACGTCGAGGGCGGTATCGGACCGGCGGTGTTCTCCCAGTCGTCGGCGCGCAGCCCCGCGGCGAGGCTCCATCGCGGATGCGGAGCCAGGAGCGCCTCGACGAAGAAGCCGCCCGCGTCCTGGCGCCCGCCCGCCGCCGTCGTCGTGACGCGGCCCGCGGCGAGGGCGCGTTCGTCGCTCTCGCCGCGCGTCCGACGCGCTTCGAGACCTGCGATCAGGGTCGTCCGATCGCCGAGCGGCAGCGCCCAGCGCGCGAGGGCGCCGCGCATCCACGATGGGACGCGCTGCTCGCGGTTCCTGACCTCGCTTCCGCGGTCGGGCGCGACGACGCTGAAGGTCTGCTCGTAGGTCTCGCGCGTCGACCAGAGCCGCACGGTCGCATGGCCGTCGCGGCCATCGCCGCCGCGCACGGGGAGGTCCGCGCCGGCGACGAGCTCGTCCAGCTCGGTGTCGTTCCACTGCTGCGGTGTGCCGTTGGCACGCCGCTCGGTGAAGTTGCTGCCGCGGAGGACGAGACGCCCGCCGGAACGGGGCCCCGCGAAGGCGCGCTCGACCGTTGCCTCGACGCTCGAGTGGCGCGAGCCTGCGGGCACGTCGACGGCGCCGCGCTCGTCGCGCGCGACCGGCACCGCCCCGGCGGTGGTGAACCGCTCGCCCGCCAATGAGGCGCTCCACCTTCCCCGCCGTCGCGCCGCCCAGAGCTCGAAGGCGGCCGTCCGCTGCTCGCCGCCGGCTGCTTCCAGCAGCAGGTCTCCAGGCGCGAGGTCTCCGGGGGCGAGCCCGCCGGGCGCGGCGGAGCGGCGCAAGAGCTGCACGACCCCGGCGAGCGCGCCGGCGCCGTAGAGGTCGCTCGCTCCGCCGCGCAGCACCTCCACCTGCGACAACGCGATGCGCGGCACGCGACCCCACGCCACCCAGCCGCCGAACGGGTCGTTGAGCGGCACGCCGTCGGCGAGCACGAGCGCGCGGCTCGCGCCGGAGCCGCCGAGGCCGCGCAGCGAGGGTCCCTGCGTCGTCGGGTTGGCGGTGCGGCTGCCGCTGCGGCGGAAGAGCGTGAACCCGGGCACCTGCCGCAGCACGTCGTCGAGCGCCAGCGGCACGGCGGCTTCGAGCTCCTCCGCGTCGAGCACCGTCACCGCCGCGGGCGTCTCGCGCAGGGGCGTCGGGACGCCGTGCGCGGTGACGGTGATCTCGGCGGTGACCGTCGCCGGTGGTGCCGTCGTGGACGACGCGTCAGGGTGCGCCGCGGGTGCCTCCGAAGCTGAGTCGGGAGCCGACAGGCAGAGGCGCAGCATGAGTGCGGCGATGCCGATTCCCATGTCGGGTCAGGCTACAGCACGAGACTCGGGTGGAGCCTGCGCGGCGCGGGCGAGGCGCCAAGCGCGGGAGAGCGTGCGCAAGGGGCAGCGCTCGGCCCGGCTGCGCGCAGCTCGGATCGAGGTGGGACAATCGCCGCCATGCGCCAGATCGCCGCCGCGTACCGCGAGGCGTACCGAGGGCTCGGCCGCGGGCCCTGGGTGCTGGCGGCGGTCTGCTTCGTCAACCGCTGCGGCACGATGGTGCTGCCGTTCCTGGCGCTCTACCTGACGACGCATCGTGGCTTCTCGACCAAGGGAGCCGGCGTCGTGCTGACGCTCTACGGCGCCGGCGCGGGGATCGGGGCCTACTGGGGGGGCCGGCTCACGGACCGTTTCGGCGCCAAGCGGATGCAGCTCGCATCGCTCACCTGCGCCGGGCTCGGCTTCCTCGTCTTCGGTCAGCTCCGCGCGCCGCTCGTCATCCAGCTCGCCGCACTTGCGCTCGGCGCGATCAACGAGTCCTTCCGTCCCGCCAACAGCGTCGCCTTCGCCGCGCAGTCGGCGCCCGAGCGGCTGACGCAGGCCTTCGCCGTCCGCCGGCTGGCGATCAACCTCGGCATGACGTGCGGGCCCGCGCTCGGCGGCATCCTGGCCAAACACGACTACGGCCTGCTCTTTCTCGTCGACGGCGGCACCTGCCTCGTCGCCGCCGTCCTCCTCGCGTGGCTCGACCGCTCGACGCCGCCGACGCTCGCCGCGCGGGCGGTAGCCACCGCCGCGGCCTCGCCCTGGCGCGACGTGCCGTACCGCGCTCTCCTCGCGCTCGCCGCGCTCCACGCCGCGGTGCTGTACCAGTTCTTCTCCACCTATCCCCTCGCCCTGCGCGAGGTGCACGGCTTCGACGAGCCGAGGATCGGCAGCATCTACGCCATCAACACCATCCTCATCGTGGCGCTCGAGATGGTGCTGGTGCGGCACCTCGCCGCGCGCGCGCCGCTCGCCATCGCCGCCTGGGGAAGCCTGCTCTTCTGCGGCGGCTTCGCGCTCCTGCCCTTCGGCCGCGGCTACGGCTGGGTCGCCGCCACCGTCGTCGTCTGGACCTTCGGCGAGATGCTCACCATGCCGTTTCTCGAAACCGTGGCGGCCTCGCGCGGCGGCCCCGGCAACCGCGGCAGCTACCTGGGCGCCTACAACTTCGCCTACTCGATCGCCTTCGCCGCGGCGCCGCTGCTCGGCACGGCGATCTACCAGCGCTATGGGCCGCTCGCGGTGTTCACCGGCTGCGGTGCGCTCGGCATCGTCCTCTGGCTGGGGCTGAGGACGCTCTCGCCGTTGCTCGCCCGCAGCGCGGCGCCCGTCGCCCCCGCGAATGCGACCGCGGTCGAGCCCGCGACGCCGACGTGAGCGAGCCGACGACGACTCCCGCCGCGCCCACGCTCGCCGCCGACGCCATGCTCGGCGGCCTCACCCGCTGGCTGCGCGCGCTCGGCCTCGACGTCAGCTACGACCCGGCGCTCGACGACGCCGAGCTCGTGGCTCGCGCGGCCGAGGAGGGGCGCGTGATCCTCACCCGCGACCGCAAGCTCGTCGAACGCAGGCTGGCGCGCCGCCACCTTCTCATCGCCTCGGACGAGGTCGGCGCGCAGCTCCGCCAGGTTCTCGCCGACCTCGCCATCGAGGTCGTCGCCGATCGCGTGCTCTCGCGCTGCCTGCGCTGCAACGCTCCGCTCACCGACCTCCCCCGCGAGCTGGCGCTCGCCCGCGTCCCGCCGTTCGTCGCCAGCACCCAGGAGCGCTATCGCGAGTGTCCGCTCTGCCGTCGCGTCTTCTGGTCGGCGACGCACGCCGCTCGCATGCGCCAGCGACTCGCGGCTTTCGGCGTGCCGCTGCCGCAGCGATCGCCGCCGGTGTGACCCGCGCCACCGCCGCGAAGCGGCGCGCGCCACACCTCCGAAGGAGCGGAATGCGCGAGGCTCCGCCGGCGTTTGCAGAGAATGCCGGCCACCGGCACACCACCGCACGCACGCACAGCTCGACGCCCAGGAGGCCCGCCGATGACCCCATCCCTCCGTCGCTGCCTGATCGCCGCGGTCGCGCTCGGCGCGGCTCTCGCGACCCGCCCCGCGCTCGCCACGAGCTTCGTGATGATCTCCGATCAGGCGCTGGCGGATCAGGCCGCGGTCGTCGTCGACGCCACCGTCGTCGGCGCCGAGGCGGCGCACGACTACGGTCGCATCCCGGCCACCGACTACCGCGTGAACGTCGACCGCGTGATGAAGGGAGACGTCGCCGGCGGCGTGCTCGTCGTGCGCGTGCCCGGCGGCGTCGACGAGGCGAGCGGCCTCGGCGTGCGGATCTTCGGCGCCCCGCGCTTCGCCGCCGGCGAGCGCACGCTGCTCTTCCTGCGCCCCGCCGGCGACGGCACCTACCGCATCCTGCACCTGATGCTGGGCGCCTTCCACGGGCGCCGGCTCGCCGGCAAGACGGTGGCATTGCGCGACCTCTCGGACGCGCACGAGGTTCAGCTGCCCGAGGTCGAGCTGCCCGGCCGCGACGAGACCGGAGGCGGCGACGCGCTGCGCGACTTCGCGGCCTTCTCGGACTGGGTCGAGGACCGCGCCGAGGGGCTCCCGGCGCGCCGCGGATACGTGCTCGGCAAGGCGCCGGCGAACCTCGAGTCGGCGAGCGCGGGGTACACGTACCTGCTCCCCGACGACGGCGTGCCGATCCGCTGGTTCGGCTTCGACAGCGGCGCCGCGGTGCCCTGGCGCATCCATGGCGGCGGCCAACCGGGGCTCGGCGAGGGGGCCACGGCGGCCGCCTTCCAGACCGCGCTGGCGGCGTGGACGGACGATCCCGCCACCGACATCCGCTATGTCTATGCCGGCACCACCGGCGCGGGCGGCGGGCTCGCGCAGTCCGACGACCTCAACACCGTGCTCTTCGACGACCCTTACCGCGACGACCCTGACGAGGCCGTCGAGGGGACCTTCAGCTGCGGCGGAGGCGGCGTCATCGCCATGGGCGGGCCGTTTTTCTACAGCCGCACGCGCACCTGGCAGGGGAAGCGCTACCACGAGGCGGCGGAGGGCGACATCGTCACCAACGACGGCACCGAGTGCTTCTTCCGCGACAACCCGCGCGTCGCCGAGGAGGTGCTCGCGCACGAGCTCGGCCACACGCTCGGCCTCGGCCACTCCACCAACCGCGACGCGATCATGTACGGCAACGCACACGACGACGGCCGCGGCGCGCGCCTGACGGGCGACGACCTCGCGGCGGTGGCCTCGCTGTACGGCAACGGCGCTGGTGGCGGCGGCGGCACCGGCGCGCTGGCCGCGCCCCGGCGGCTCGCCGCGCGCCCGCGCTCCGCGACCGAGGTGGCGCTCACCTGGCGCGACCGATCGGCGGGCGAGGAGGGGTTCGTCGTCGAGGTCAAGCTCCGCCGCGGCGCCTGGACGCAGGTGAAGGCGGCCGGCCCGAACAGCTCGAGCGCAGTGGTCACGGGCCTCGTACCCGGCCTCACCTACAGCTTCCGCGTGCGGGCCGTCGCCGGCGGCCGGGCCTCGGCGTACAGCAACGTGGCCGTGGCGACGCTGCCGCGCTGAGCGGAGCGACGGATCGGATGGTGGGCACGGCCCACCCTACCCGGACCGGCGATCGGCCACGCTCGAAGCACGAACGCTAGCGCCCCCCACGCCGCGAATCCTCGCCGAAGGCGTGCGCGCCGTCCGGACGATGCGGATGGTGCGCGGTTGCGCACCCTACGCAGAGGCGGCTTCGGCGAGGGAGACGACGTCCTCGGCGCAGCCCCACGCAAGGGTGAAGCCGGAGCCACCGTGCCCGTAGCAGTGGATCACCGGGGGTCCCTCGCGCGGGCGCTCGAGCTCGAGCCGCACGGCGGGCCGCGCCGGTCGTAGCCCGACGCGTACCGTGCGCACTCGCGCCGTCGCGATCTCGGGCACGAGTCGCGCCGCGCGCGCGAGGATCGACTCCGTCGTGGCGGCGTCGGGCTCGAGGCTCGTCGCGCCCGGCTCGGCGGTACCGCCGAGGACGCAGTCGTCGCGGCGCGGGATGACGTACGTCGGCCCGGCGGGGTCGCCCTCGTCGAGCACCACGCGCTCGAGCCCCGGGTTGTCGACGAGCACCACCTGGCCCCGCACCGGCACCACGCTCGCGTCGCCGGCGAGCTCGCGCGCGCCGAGCCCGCTGCAGTGCACGACGAGCTCGGCACCGGCGCCCGCCGCGGCGAGGCTGGCGACGCCGCGCGGCTCGACCTGGATGCTTCCGCCGGCGCGCTCGAGACGCTCGACGAGCCAGGGCAGGTGGCGTGGCGACTCGACCACCGGCACCCGCGCCATCCAGCCGTCCGCGTAGCCCGGCGCCAGCTCGCCGGCGCCGAGCCGGCGGAATCCGCCCACTGCCCCGCTCCAGGCCGGCTCCTCGACGGGACCCCGGGCGTAGGAGACGAGCTCGCGAACGACGACGCCGCTCTCGGGCTCGCCGGCGGCGAGGGCGACGAGCGCGTCGTGGGTCCGTGTCGCCCACGCCGTCACCCGCCCGAGGGGCGCCGCGAGGTAGGGGAACCAGACGGCGGCCGCCACGGCCGAGTTGGTGGCGGGCGGCGGCTCGCGCGCGACGACCCGCACCGCGTGTCCCGCCTCGGCGAGCCGCACGGCGCAGGTCAAGCCGACGACGCCCGCGCCGACGACGACGATCATCCGTCCCGGTCGCCGTCCCGAGCGCCGCGCCGCGCTCGACGCGGCGCCGGGCGCGGCGTCACGCGTATCGCGTCCAGCGCCAGATCTCCTTGATCGAGGGGCGCTTGCCGTACATGAGGATGCCCACCCGGTAGACGCGGGCGCAGAGCCAGACCATCGCCAGGTCGGCGAGCACCATGCCGACGTAGCCGACGGCGAGCTGCCAGGCGGCCGGCATCTTGATGGCGATGCGCAGCATCATCACGGTCGGCGTGAACATCGGGATGAGCGACGTCACCAGCGCCAGCGTCGAGTCGGGGTCGTTGAGCACCGGCATGAAGAAGAAGAACGGCGCGGCGAGGAAGATGGTGGCGATGCTGACGAGCTGCTGCGCCTCCTGCGGGCTGTTGAAGGCGGCGCCGACGAGGGCGAAGAACGAGGCGTAGAAGATGAAGCCGAGCAGGAAGTGGCCGACGAAGTGCGCCATCACCGTAGGGGTGAGCGCCGCGAGCTGCAGGCCGCCCGGAGCGGCGCCCATCGACGCCATGAGCCGGGGCGCCGTCAGGACGAGAAACGAGACGAGCCACACGGCGATCTGCGTCAGCGCCACGCCGCAGACGCCGATGAGCTTGCCGGCCATGAGCTCGCTCGGCGTCGCCGACGACGCGATCACCTCGACGATGCGGTTCGCCTTCTCCTCGAGCACGCCCTGCATCACCATCTGGCCGTAGATCATCACCGTCGTGTAGAGGATCATGAACAGGCCGATGGCGAGGAAGAAGTCGCCGAGCCCGCCGCCGGCCTTGTCGCCCTCCTTCGTCACCCGCACCTGATCGACCTCGACCTCGGCGACGAGCTTTTCCACCTTCGCCGCGTCGTAGCCGGCGGCGGCGAGGCGTTGCCCGCCGACGACGCGCGTGACCACGCGGCCGAGCGCGCCGAGGGTCATGAGGTTGGAGAGCGTCGCGCCGTGGTATTCGACCTTGTTGTCGGCAAACAGCGTCGGCGGCACCCAGAGCCAGGCGTCGATCTCGTCGCGGAGCACCCGCGCGTCGAGGGCCGCGCGCTGCGCGGCGGTGTCGGCGGCCGGCGGCACGATCTCGAGTCGCAGGTTGACTCGTGGCCCGTCGTCCTCCTTCGCCAGCTTCGCAATCTCGCGCTGGAGGGCAGGGGCCACCTTGCCCGTCGCATCGACCACGGCGAGGCGCAGGCCGCCCCGGCTCTTCGCCATGATCAGGCTCGGCAGCACGATCCACGCCGCCATCAGGACCGGGATGGCGACCGTGGCGATCCAGAACCCCGGCGTGCGGACGCGGCTCAAGTAGTCGCGTTTGGCGATGACCGCGAGCTTAGACATTGGCGTCACCCACTGCCTTGACGAAGATCTCCTCGAGCGTCGGCTCGGCGGAGCGGAATTCGCGAACGTCGACGACCGACACCAGGTCGCGCAGGAGCCGGACACCATCCACGCCGGGAGCCGCCTGCACGCGGAGCGAGCCGTTGCTCGCCACCACCGCTGCGACCGAGGGCAGCGCGCGCACGCGCTCACCATCGTCGTCGGCGAGCAGGCGGTAGCTGTTGCCCCCGCGCTCTCGCTTGATCGTGGCGAGATCGCCGGACAGGATCACCTTGCCGCGCGCGACGAGCGCGATCTGGTCGCAGAGCTTCTCGGCCTGCTCCATGATGTGCGTCGAGAAGAGGATCGTCTTGCCCGCCGCGCGGTGGGCGGCCAGCACGTCCTTGAAGAGCCCCTGGTTGATCGGGTCCAGGCCCGAGAAGGGCTCGTCGAGCACCAGCAGCTCGGGCTCGTGCAGGAGAGTGCCCGCCAGCTGGATCTTCTGCTGCATGCCCTTCGAGAGCTCCTCGACCTTGGCTTTCGCGCGGTTGGCGAGGCCGAGCCGCTCCAGCCAGTCGTCGGCCCTGCGGCCGAGCTCCTTCTTCGGCACCGAGTGCAGCTCGCCGAGGAAGAGCAGCTGCTCGCGTACCGTCATCTTGCGGTAGAGGCCGCGCTCCTCCGGCAGGTAGCCGATGCGGTCGAGGTCGGCGCGCGTGCGCTCGTGGCCGAAGACGCGCACCTCTCCCTCGTCGGGGCCGATGATGTCCATCAGCATGCGGATGGTGGTGGTCTTGCCGGCGCCGTTGGGGCCGAGGAGGCCGAAGACGGTGCCCGCGGGCACGACCAGCGAGACGCCGTCGACGGCCTGGGTGCCGTCGAAGCTCTTGCGCAGGCCGATCAGCTCGAGCGTGGGTTGCATGGAGCTCCTAGTCGGGACGGGATGGCCGTTTGGCGGCAGGGTAGGTACGGATGATTGTACGGGCCGATTCCCCGGGGGTTGCGGGCAGCGGAGCGAACGCGAGCCGCGCGCTACCAAGTCGCTGCCAGGAATGGGCGATCGCGTAATCTCCCAGCATGCGTGGCACCGCGCTGCTCGCCCTCGCCGCCTGCCTCCTCCTCGTCGAGCCGGTCCGGCCGCAGGCCGGGGCCCCCACCCTCGACGAGGTCATCGCCCGGAGCATCGCCGCCCGCGGCGGGATCGAGAAGCTCACCGCCGTCCAGACCGCGCGCGTGACGGGCCGGATGTCGATGGGCTCGATGGAGATCCCGTTCACCATGGAATGGAAGAGTCCCAACCGGGTGCGCATGTCTTACACGACGCAAGGCGAGACTGCGGTGCGCGCCTTCGACGGCACCTCCGCCTGGCTGCTGGACCCGTTCCGCGGCGGGCCCGAACCGGAGAGGATGACCGGGCGGGACACCGCCGGCATGGCGCAGGAGGCGGACTTCCTGCTCGGTCCGCTGGTCGACTGGCAGAAGAAGGGGCACCGGGTGCGCCTCGTCGGCAGGACGGAGGTCGCCGGCGTTCCCGCCTACGACCTCGAGATCTCCCTCGAGAACGGCAACGTGCTGCATGACTTCCTCGACACCGAGACCTTCCTCACCGTCCTCCAGCTCAGCACCCACGAGCAAGGGGACCAGGTGGTGGAGGTGGAGACCGCGGTGGACAACTACCGTTCCGTCGACGGCCTCATGCTGCCCTTCCGCCTGAAGAGCACCCTGAAGGGCGCACCTCGCGGCGCCGCCAGCCAGACCGTCACCGTCGACGCCTACGAGCTCGGCGGGCCCATCGCCGACGACCGTTTCGCGTTCCCGGCCGCCGACCCGGCCTCTGGCAAGCTCCCGGGCGGCCGCTAGGCCCCTTCGGCGGAAGGGGCGCTCGCCAGCGAGGCGACGAGCACCCGCAGCGTCTCCGGCGCCATCGGCTTGACGAAGTGGTCGTCGAAGCCGGCGCGGCGGGAGCGCTCGCGGTCCTCGGGCTGGCCGTAGCCGGTGAGCGCGGCGACGAAGGCGTGGTCGAGGCCGTTGCGGCGCAGCCGGGCGGCAAGCTCGTAACCATCCATCACCGGCAGCCCGATGTCGAGCAGCACGAGCCGCGGCGCGAAATCCTGAGCTGCGACGAGCGCCGCGGGACCATCGTGTGCCACGCGGGTCTCGCAACCCATCGCGGCGAGCAGCTCGGCGAGCGTGAGCGCGGCGTCGACGTTGTCGTCGACGAGCAGCACGCGCAGGCCGCGGCCGTTCGCACGCAGCGCCGCCATCGCCTCGTCTTCGGGCGCCGCCGCGCGGGCGAGCGGCAGGCGCACGGTGAACTCGGCGCCCCTGCCGATGCCGCCGCTCGCCACCGCCACCCTGCCGCCGTGCAGCTCGACGAGGCTGTGCACGATGGCGAGGCCGAGCCCGAGCCCGCCGTCGGCGCGGTCGCGGGCGCGCGGTCCCTGCACGAAGAGGTCGAAGACGCTCGGCAGCAGGTCGGGAGCGATGCCCATGCCGTTGTCGCGCACCTTGACGAAGGCTTCCGTGCCCTCGCTCCCGGCGCTCACCTCGATCCGCCCTCCGCCCGGCGTGTATTTGGCGGCGTTCATCAGCAGGTTCGAGACCACCTGCGCGAGGCGCGCCGCGTCGCCTTCGACCCGCAGGCCTTCGGGCGGGACGTCGATCGACAGGCGGTGCGCGCGCTGCGCCACGAGAGGGCCCACCATCTCGATCGCCTGCGCCACGACCTCGGCGAGCTCGACCGGCTTGCGCTCGAGCTGGACCTTGCCGCGGGTGATGCGCGAGACGTCGAGCAGGTCCTCGACCAGCCGCAGCAGGTGGCTCACCTGCCGCTCGATGAGCACACGCTCGCGCTCGAGCTCGCCGCTGCCACGCAGGCGCATCAGATGCAGCGCGGTGACGATGGGCGAGAGCGGGTTGCGCAGCTCGTGACCGAGCATGGCGAGGAACTCGTCCTTGGCGTTGCTCGCCCGCTCGGCCTCCTCGCGCGCCGCCTGTGCGTCCTCGTAGAGGCGGGCCCGGTCGAGCGCCACCCCCACCTGCCGCGCCACGTCGGCGGCCACGTCGCGGTCGGCCGCCGAGAAGTCCCGCTCCTCGGAGTAGCCGAGGCCGATGGCACCGAGCACCCGGCCACCCGCCGCCACCGGCAGCGCCGCGGCCGCGCGCGTCGACGGCTGGTGCGCGTGCCCGAAACGCTCCTCGATGGCGCGACGGGTCGGCAGCCAGATCGGCTTGCCGCGGCGGTAGGCCTCGGCCGTCGGCAGCGGCGCATCGACCGCCACGGCGCCGAAGTCGCACCGCACTCCCGGGCGGCGAGAGAAGGAGCGCAGGCGCCGCAACTCCGATCGTCCGTCTTCGCCCGGCAGCACCAGCTCCCCCTCTTCCGACCCCATCATCGCCGCCAGCTCCCCGCCCACGACCTCGACCACCTGGCTCGTCGTCAAGGCCTCGGCGAGGGCGGCGGTGATGCGCTGCAGCCGTGCCAGTCGCTCGCCGGCGAGGCGCGCGAGGCGACTCTTCTGCTCGAGCTCGGCGATGAGCCGCTCGTGGCCGATCGCCCCGGGGCCGCCGCTGCCGGCTTCGGGCGCGATGCGCACCGCGCCGTGCGCCGCGCAGACGCGCCGGAACGCCTCGCCATCGCCGCCATGGTGGTCGAAGGCGCCGAGCCGGTAGCCGCAGAGGAGCTTCGCCGAATGCTGGTCCAGCACCTCGTTCCAGGCGCTCTCGAGGCGGAGCGCGGAGTCGACGCGGCCTGCTCCGGCGAGGAGGTCGACCATCTCTCCGTAGGCGTAGATGCGCCCACAACGGGCGGTGAGCTCGGCCAGGAGCGGGCCGACCTGGCGGCGCAGACCGGCGGTCGTCGGCTCGCCGCCGGCGCAGATCTCGGCGAGGGTGACCGCGGCGTCGAGGAACACCAGCCGCTCGGGGCCGGCGGAGGCCGCAACGCGATGGCCCTCCTCGAACGCGGCGAGGATCGCCTGGCGATGCTCGACGGTGGCGATGACCACCGCCGCGGCGCCGCTCTCGAGGCCGTCGGCGAGGAAGCGCGCGATGTTGCCCGCGGGGAAGTCACGGTCGTAGAACTCGACCGCGTGAGCGTCGGGTTCCGGACCGGAGACGGCCGGCAGTGGTTGGAGGCGGCCGAAGTCCATGAGCCGGGACGCCTCAGCAAGAGGAATGCCCAGAGGCCGCGGAGACTCCGGAAAGGGCTCCGGAGGCCGGGAATGCCGTGGCTTGCGCCGCCGCTTGGCGTTTCGCACCGGCGGCAGCGGGAGCGGGTTGTAGAAACCCGCGCCACGCGGCCGCGTCGTCAGGCCCTTTCTTTCAAGGGCATCCGGCTCCCTTTGAAGGGAAACCGGGCCTCGCCGCTCACCGGCCGGGGTCGAGGCGGGTGGCTCCGGGGAGAGAAAAGGGGATGGCTCCTGGGGAGGGAATCGAACCCCCGACCAATCGGTTAACAGCCGATCGCTCTACCGCTGAGCTACCCAGGAGTGGGTGGGATGGCAGGCCATCCGGAAGGCGCTAGATATTAGGGGCGCACCAGAGGGCTGTCAACGCGCGCCTCCGCCGTGCACACACCGCGTCGAGCGGCTCGCGCGCCTCATTCCCGCCCCCCGTGGTACGTGCATTGCGTGGATCACCTCCGCCGCACGGGGCGGCGTCGCGTCGTCCCGGGACGGTCCTTGTCACCAAGGGGGAGGAATCACCGATGAAAGCACTCAAACCGCTCGCCTTGCTTCTCGTCTCCGCCCTGCCGTTCGCCGTCGCCTGCCAGAAGAGCGCCGAGATCGAAGGGCAGGAAGTTGCCACGCAGACCTCGGAGCAGGAGATCCCAGGAACCAATCAGCCCAACGACCTGAGCCCGACGCAGGCGCAGACGATGGTCGACGACGTCACCATCGGCCACAAGGCCGGCCCCGACGGCACCATCGCCGCCGCCGACCAGGGCGACGACTTCGCTCCCGGCGACCCCGTCGTCATCGCCATGAAGGTGGGCGACGCACCTCCGGGGTCGATGGTGAAGGTCATCTGGTACGGCCCGAACGACACCAAGCTCTCCGAGAACGAGAAGGGCATCAACGCCGGTTCCGATCACCTCATCTTCGAGAACCTCAACACCGCATCGCTGGCGACCGGCGACTATCGCGCCGAGGTGTGGATCGGCGACGAGAAGGTCGACCAGCAGAGCTTCAACATAGTCGAGCGAAGCGCAACCGGTGGGTGAGCTCCCCAAGTCGGCCCCGCCGATGAGTCGCGGCCTGGTGTGGCAGCAGCCGCGACCGTAGCCCTTGCGAGCGCTTCCGGAGTGGACTGGGTTGGTCTGCCACCCCTTACCCCCCTGCCCCCCTTGCCCCTCGCCGGGGGAAGGGGGGTTCGGAGGGGACGACGTTTTCGGCTAGCGCGGGCTCGCGAGCGCTTCCGCGAACTGCTGCCACAGGTCGCGGTACAACGCGTCGAGCCGTTCCTGGCGCAGCGCGGCGGTCGGGGCTGACTCGTCACCTCTCCAGAGCTCGCCGATCTCGTTCTCGCGGGTCATCGCGGCCTCGGCAACGGCCGTCAGGGCGCCGAGCTCGAGCTTCTCGGCGAGATAGGCGAACCACCACGCGGTACGAGCCTCGTCTTTCGGCGGCTCGCCGCGGAACCGCGCGGCCAACCAGCCCATGGCTGCCTCTTCGTTCCAGCCGCGGACGATCGTGAAGAGCTCGAGATCGGTCTGGCTCAGGGTCTCCGTCGCGACGAGGGCGGCGGTGAGTCGCTCGCGGTGGGCCCGGGTGAGGAACGCCGCGACGAGTGCGGGTTGCGGCGCCTCGCTCAAGCGACCGCCGCCGCCGCGGAAGCGCTCGACGAGGACGCGCAGGTCGCCGGCTGCGACGTCGGTCCCCTCTTGCGAGCCGGCGAGATCGCGGAGCGCATCGATCGATCGCGCGAGCTCCGCCGTCGCCTCGCCGCGCGTCTCCGGTTCCTCCACCGTGCCGACCAACCACTCCGCGAGCTCGGCGGGATCGCTCTCGCCGCGCCGCGCGGCACGCACCTCGACCCGCGCCAGCGCCTCGATCCGCTCCACGTACGCGGCGCGCGCGGAGTCGGAGAGCACCTTGACCCCTCCGAAGTCGATCGCCTCGTAGACCGCCAGCCCGCTGCTACCGGGTTCCCGCGTGCTCTCCTCGAGAAAGGCCACCACCTCCGTCCCTGGAGCGAGCTCCTCGCGCCACGCCGCCGCGTCGCCGTGCTCGTCGACGGACTCCCAGTGCCAATACGAGACCCGACGCGCCGTGGTCCTCCCCTTGAGCGTCGATTCCACCCGCAGCTCGGTCATCACCTCGGCGAGCCCTTCCTGGTGCGCGACCACCACCGTGGGACCGGTGACCGCGGCGACGACGAGGTCGCTCTCGTCGAAGGCATCGCGCAGCGTCGCCGCCGTGGCGATCACGACGCCCAGCGTCGCGTGCCCCTTCACCTCGGTGGCGGCGAGGTCCGCCTCGCGCGCCTCTCCCGGCTGCAGGGCGATCGCACCGTGGCCGTCGACGTCGTATCCGGCGGCGTTGCCGGAGAGCTCGTAGATGCCTGCCGGGAGGTCGGAAAAGGCGAAGGAGCCGTCTTCGCCGCTCCGTGCCGTGTGCTGGCGGCCGTCGAGTGTGTTGCGGGCGGCGACGGAGACGCCGGCGACGGCGCGACCTTCGTCGGCGACGCGACCACGGAGCGCGGCGCTCGGACCGGAATCGGCTGCGCCGCGTGGCGTGGCGGGGCGTTCGTCCCTGCCCTCATTCGGCGCGGCCAGGGCACCCGTCTCCCTCGCGGGGCTCTCCGCGTCGAGGGCGCCGGCGCTCAGCCACGCGGCGACGAGACCGGCGGCGATCGCGGACGCGCGGGACCGCGGCGCGGGCGCCGTCGCCTCTGGAGGCGCAACGGGTGTGGCCATCACGAGCCGGTCGCCCTCGCGGGTCAGCCGCGCGCAGAGCTTGCCGCGAGTCGCCTGGATCTGGGCGGCGACCGCGCGCGGCGTCATCTGCGCGACGTCGAAGACCTCGCGGCCGCACGCGGAGCAGTGGCGGCGCGAGCCGGCACCGTCCATCTCATCCCACGCCGCCTCGCACTGGAAGCCGGTCACCAACCGCTGCAGCCGCTCGCTCCGCGTTGCCATCGGGTGCCTCCTGGAGCCTTCGCTCGCGACGACGTCAACTCATGGTTAGACCCCGCGGAGTGCAAGAGGAAAACCAGGTCTCGACGAGCCGAGGTCCGCCAGTGACACGCCGCCGCTAGCGCCTGCGGCCAAACGAGTTTCGTGGCGAGCTCGACGGCGTGATCGCCGTTCGGCGCGGAGGCGGCGCTCGCCGCCGCACGAGGTCTCCAACGCCATGGATCCAGGACGGTGTGCGCTGAACGCACTTGGATCAGCGCCGGCGCCCGACCGTCACCCGGCGTATCGCACGCCGCGCAGCATCGCCAGGAACGGCTCGCGTGCCGCCGCCACCGTGGCGTCCGGCCCGGTCACCTTGAAGAACCAAGGGCCGCCGTCACCCTCGACCACCGCACCCAGCAGGCGGTAGCCGGGCTGCGGAGTCTTCGGCCCCGGTCCCATGCCGCTCGGCAGCATCGTTCCCGCCGCCTCGATCCACTCGACCTCGAGCTCGCCCGCCGAGAAGCTGCCGCGCTGCGGCCCGGGCGATCCCGGCGCGCGCTCGACCTGCGACGTCCAGCGTTCGAAGTTGGCCTCGACGCTGCCGCCCTGGCCGGCACCGAAGTGGAAGAGCGCGAGCTCGGCGGGCCCCGCGTCGCCGGCGATCACCGCCTGCGCCAGCCGCATGGGCGAGGCGGGTGGCTCGCTCTCGAACGAGGGAGGCAGCACGAAGCGGAGCCCGGCGGCCTCGACGATCGATCCCGCGGCGGCGGGCTGCTGCCCGGCCACATCGCGCGCCTCGCCCGACGGCTCGGGAAGGGAGGCCGGGCCGGGCGTCGCGCTGCTGCCGGCCTCCGCGGCGCCGGAGGCCGCAGACGGCGCCTCGCCGCGGCCGCAAGCGTAGGCCGAGGTCAGGACGAGTCCGTACAGCACGGTTGCCGCTCGACGCCGGTGTCGCATGACCATCTCCTTCCGGACCGGAGCGGCGGTCATTCTCTCACCGACGGATGCGCCTCGAGCTCGATCGGGGCCGGCGGGAATCAGCGCGCGGCGTCCGACACATCCACCGCGCACAGAGGCGACGAGCCCGCTTCGTCGCCTCTACCGGCAACGACTAGGATGCGGATCCATGGCGAACGAGCTCTCGATCGAGCCGGTCATCCTCGGCAGCGGCGCGGCGGGCCAGGCGCTCCGGCAGGCGCTCGCCATGTACCCATCCGACGTCGCCGCGCCTCGGGCGGTGCGTCGCGGCGACCCGCTGCCTGCGCCGTCCTCGCCGCAGAGCCTCCTGGTACTGGCCAACCCGCATGCTCTCCACACGCCGCGGCTGCTCGAGAGCGCCGCACGCGGCTACCGCTACGCGATTTGCGAGAAGCCCGCGGCCGTCGACCTCGAGCAGCTACGGCAGCTCGAGGGGCTGCCGGTGCGGACCTGGATCCCTCATGGCTATCGCCTGATGTGGGGGCCGCAGGAGCTGCGCCGTGCGTGGGTCGAAGGGCGCTTCGGCCGGGTGATCACGGTGGAGGGGCGCTACTGGCAGGCGGCCGCCGTCCGGGAGCAACCGGCGAAGCCGGGTTGGAAGGACGATCCGGCCCTCGGCGGACGGTTCGACACCCTGCTCGATTTGGCGGCGCACTGGGCCGACCTGGCGGTCTTTCTCACCGGGGCCGCGCCGCAGGACGTCCGCGTCCGCCGCTGGTACGTGAACGCCCCCTCCGAGCATCGCGACACGCACGTCCACCTGACGATGGAGCACGGCGAGACGACGAGCCTGGGCTCGGTCTCGAAGACGGTCCACGGCGCCGGCAACCACCTCGAGCTCCACGTCCTCGGCGAGAAGGCGACCGCGAGCTGGACCTTCTCCGCCCCCGACGAGATCTGGTGGGGGGAAGGGCGTACGCTGCGCAACCAGGTTCGCATCGAGCGCGAGCCTCCGTCGCGGCCGCCGCCGTTCCATGGCCTCGGCTGGATGGAGGGCTACGTGCGCCTGGTGGGCGAGGTCGTGGCGGCCATCCGTCACGGGCGGGCGAGCGAGGCACCGACGCTCGAGGAGCACCTGGTGGTCCTGCGGGCGCTGCTCGACGGCACGGCGGCGCCGGCCTGAGCGCGCCGCTCGACGAATCCGGGATCGCGGCTGGGGCGATCCCTTTAGTTGATTCCGCGGCGGCCTGAGGCCGCCGCTCCACGACTACGGGATCGCGGCTTTGCCGCGATCCCTTTAGTTCGTCGACGAGTTGTCGAGGAACGGACGCAGCCGCGTCGCGCGCGTGGGGTGGCGGAGCTTGCGCAGCGCCTTGCTCTCTATCTGGCGGATGCGCTCGCGGGTGACGTTGAAGTAGCGGCCCACCTCTTCGAGGGTGTGCTCGGCGCCGTCGCCGACGCCGAACCGCATGCGCAGCACTTCCTCCTCGCGCTGGGTGAGGGTGCGCAGGACGCCGTCGGTCTGCTCCTTCAGGCCGGCGAAGATCACCGACTCGATCGGCGAGCTGCCGCTCTTGTCCTCGATGAAGTCACCGAGGTGCGAATCCTCCTCCTCGCCGATGGGGGTCTCGAGGGAGATCGGCTCCTGGGCGATCTTCATGATCTTCCGCACCTTGAAGGCGGGCAGGTCCATGCGCTGCCCGATCTCCTCGGCGGTGGGCTCGCGGCCGAGCTCCTGCACCAGCGAGCGGCTGGTGCGGGTGAGCTTGTTGATCGTCTCGATCATGTGCACCGGGATGCGGATGGTGCGCGCCTGGTCGGCGATGGCGCGGGTGATCGCCTGGCGGATCCACCAGGTGGCGTAGGTCGAGAACTTGTAGCCGCGGCGGTATTCGAACTTCTCGACGGCCTTCATCAGGCCGATGTTGCCTTCCTGGATGAGGTCGAGGAACTGCAGGCCGCGGTTGGTGTATTTCTTGGCGATCGACACCACGAGGCGGAGGTTGGCGACGATGAGCTCTTCCTTGGCGCGCTCGACCTCGGCCTCGCCCTGGCGGATCTTCTTGATCGTCCCCTTGATCTCGTCGAGCGCGATGCCGAAGCGCAGCTCGAGGTCTTTCCTCCGCACCTCGTATTTGGCGATGCGCGCTTCCTTCAGCTTGCGCAGCTGCTCGTTGCGCTCCTTCTTGATGTCGCGGAGGTTCCGGCGCTCCTCGTGGTCGATGTGGTTGAGCTCGCGCTCGATTCCCTTGAGCAGCTCGACCATGCGATTGCGCGAGGTGGGGGAGAGGTCGATGGTGCGGATGTCCTTGGCGATCTTGCCCAGCACGCGGTCGACCTCGCGCTCGACCTCCTGGAACTTCTCGCTCCCCGTCTTCATCCGCGTCTGCTGCTGGCGCAGCTTGTGGATCTTCTTGTCGTTCTTGGCGATGCGGTCGAAGGTCTTGACCGCGCCGTGGATGCGCTCCATCGCCTTGCCGTCGAGCGGCTGGTCGGCGATCTCGCCGGCGAGCACGCGGCGCATGGCCTCGGGGTCGCGCATCGCCATCTCGTTGAGGCGCAGCAGCTGCTTGCAGACCGCCGGGTTCTCGCACAGCGCCTCGTAGATCATCCACTCGCCGTGCTCGATGCGCTGAGCGATGGCGACCTCGCCTTCGCGGTCGAGCAGGGACACCGTCCCCATCTCGCGCAGGTACATGCGCACGGGGTCGTTGGTCTTCTCGTGCTCGGCAAGCGAGAGGTCGACGGTCTCGTCTTCCTTCTTGTCGAACTCGGGCGAGACCGCCTCGAGGTCGTCGCGGTTCTGGTAGCGCTCGGGGCGGTCGATGAGCTCGACGCCCACCTCGGAGAAGCGCTGGTAGATCTCGTCGAGCTCGTCGGGCAGGGCGAGCACGTCGTCGGGGAGCACCTCGCAGATCTCGTCGTAGAGGAGGTATCCCTTCTCCTTGCCGATCTCGATGAGCTGCTTGACCGCCGTGTAGCGGTCCTCGACGTTATGGAGGGTCTTCACGCTCAAGATGGGCTCCTGGTCGACAGGCGCGCCACGGCACTCGAGGGGCTCCCCTCCGTCGGCCGGTGGATCGCGCGGCTCAACTCGGACTTCTCCTCAACCAACCGCTGGAGGCGCGGCTCGTCGCCGCTCCGTTGGGCCTCGAGCATCTCCCGATTCAGCTGCTGTGAACGTTGCTCGCGCCAGCGGTGATGAAGGTCGTTGAGCGACTCCCGAAGTCGGTCCGCGCAAGACGCTGTCTTGGCTGCGGGTCTTGGGACATCACCTGGGCCGTCCGCGCCTTGTATCACGAGCCTCGCGACGAGGTCAACGCTCGTTCCCTCCGCTGCAGCCTCCAGGCGCTCGCGCAACTCGCCGAGCTCAGGTGGCACTCCATCCTTGTCCTGATAGAGAACGCGGAAAGCGGAGAAAAGGGTTCTGCACGAGCCATCCCAGAACGCTTCGTCGGGCGGCAGCTCGGCGAGCGCGGGGAGCACCTCGGGCTGCGGGGTCGTGCTCCCCGGCAGCATCGCCAGCAGCAGCCGCAGCGCCGCCTCCTCGAGGTCGCGGCCGTGCGCGCGGCGCGCCGAGCCAGCCGGTGCCGTGCGTTGCTGCGGCTCTCGACGCACCGCCGACGGCGCCTGCCCGAGGCGGGGCGCGAGCAGCTCGAAGGGCACACCCATGCGTTCGGCGGCGCGACGCCCGTAGGCCCAGCGCAGGATGGCGTCTTTGACCGGCGTCAAGAGCTCGACGACCGGGCCGGCGAGCTTCGCCTGCGCCTGCGGGTCGGTGGGTGCGGCCCCCGGGAGGAGCCGTGCGAGCTCGTGCTCGACGGCATCGGGCGCGGCGGCGAACGCGCGAGAGAGGGCCTCGGCGCCGGCGCTCATGCGCAGCGAGTCGGGGTCGGCGCCGGCAGGGAGGAGGAGGCGCCGCACGCCCATGCCGAGCGGCAGCAGGATGCCGAGCGCGCGACGCGACGCCTCGATGCCGGCGGTGTCGCCGTCGTAGCCGAGCACCACCTCGTCACAGTAGCGCGCGAGAAGCTGCGCCTGCTCCGCGGTGAGCGCCGTACCCATGCTCGCCACCACCCCCTCGACTCCCGCGGCCACCGAGCCCATGACGTCGAAGTAACCCTCGACGAGTACGGCGCGGCCCTGCTCGCGGATCGCCCGCTTGGCCTGGTCGAGTCCGTAGAGCAGCGTGCCCTTGCGGAAGCGCTCGGTCTCGGGAGTGTTGAGGTACTTCGGCTTGTCGTCGGCGCCGAGCGCCCGGCCACCGAATCCCACCATCGCTCCGGACGCGCTGCGGATGGGGAACATGAGCCGGTGGCGGAAACGGTCGTAGCGGTCACCGGGGCGCTTCTCCGACGGCGTCAGCAGGCCGGCCGCCTCGAGGACGGCCTCGGGGATGCGCGGCGCGAACGCCTTCTTGAGGTTGTCCCACCCGGGCGGCGCGTAGCCGACGCCGTAGCGCTGGGCGAGCTCGGGGGAGATGCGGCGCGACTCGAGGTAGCGGCGCGGCTCGTCGGCACGCTCGAGCTGGCGCGCGAACCACTCGGCCACCTCGGCGAGCACCACCTCGAGGTCGCGCTCGCCGGGGCCGCCGCGGCGCGGACCCGCCGTCGGCAGCGGCACGCCGAAGCGCCGCGCGAGGCTCTCGATGGCGGCGGGGAAGTCGTCGCCCGAGAGCAGCATGTGCAGCTTGATCGCGTCGCCGCCCTGGCCGCAGCCGAAGCAGTAGAAGAGGCCCTGCTCGGGGTCGACGGTGAACGAAGGCGACTTCTCGCGGTGCAGCGGGCAGAGCCCGTTGCTGCGCCGGCCGCGCTTGGTGAGGCGCGTGTGGTCCTCGGCGATGGTGACGATGTCCACGGCCTGGCGCACGGCGGCGACGAGCTGCGGCGTCAGGTGGACGTGACCGATCGACATGCGTCTGTGGTGCCCCCGGGATGACGATCGGACGGGCGTCGCCCACCGATGCGGTGTGGCTACCTCTGTGCCTGCCCGGAGTGGCTCGCACAAGGATAGCCCGCGGAAGGCGATTTGCTGGGAGGGTAAGCTCGTCTCCATCGCCCTCGCCGATCGACCTCTCCCTGATCGACCCAGCGTCGCGGTCGCCGGCGCCGGCAGCATCGGCTGCTACGTCGGCGGATGCCTGGCGCGCGGCGGACGCGCGGTGACGCTGCTCGCGCGGCCGGCGCTCGCCGAGGCGATCGCAAGCCACGGCCTGCGGATCTCCGACCTCGACGGCGCCGATGAGACGCTGCCGGGCGACGCGCTGCGCACGACGAGCGACCCCGCGACGGCGTTCGCCGCCGCCGACGTCGTCCTCGTCACCGTCAAGAGCGGTGCCACCGCCACGATGGCGGCCACCATCGCCGATCACGCGCCGGCGCACGCCGTCGTCGTCAGCCTGCAGAACGGCATCGGCAATGCCGAGGCGATCGTCGGTGCCGACCCGCGCCACCGGGTGATCGCCGGCATGGTGCCGTTCAACGTCGTGCAGACGCGAGAGGTCGGCGCGCCGCCGCGTTTCCACCGTGCGACGAGCGGCGGCATCCGCATCGCCCCGGGTGTCGCCGGCCTCGCCGCGGCGCTCGACGTGCCGGGCGCCCGGGTCGCCGAGCACCCGGACATCGCGGGCGTGCTCTGGGCGAAGCTCCTCTTGAACCTCAACAACGCGCTCAACGCGCTTGCGGGCGTGCCGCTCGCGGAGGAGGTCGCCGACCGCGGCTGGCGGCGCCTCCTGGCGGCGCAGATCGACGAGGCCCTCGCCGTCGTGCGGCAAGCCGGAATCGGGCTCTCGCCCGTCGAGACCGTGCCGCCCCGCGCGCTGCCCTTCCTGCTGCGCCTTCCCGACGCGCTCTTCCGGCGCGTGGCGAAGCGCATGGTCTCGATCGACCCGGCGGCGCGCTCGTCGATGTGGGAGGACCTCGAGCGGCGCCGCCCCACCGAGATCGACTACCTGCAGGGCGTGGTGCTCGAGCGCGCGGCGGCGCTCGGCGTGGCGACGCCGGCGATCGCCGCCGTCACCGCGTTGATCAAGGAAGCCGAGCGTGCGGGCGCGGGGTCGCCGCGGCTCTCGGCGAACGAAGTTGCGAACCGCGTCGTCGCGTCTGCGCGGCGCTAGCCGACCTCGGCCTGGCCGCTTTTCGACGAAGATCCGGACGGGCGGGCGCAGGGCCCGCCGCTACATCCGGAGGTTGGTGTCCCGGCGAGATTCGCTTCCTCCGGCCGGGTCGCCGTTTGATGTGGGGCGGGGCCTGTCCCCGCCCGTCTTACACGCCGACTACTTCCAGGTCGCCGCTTCCTGCTCGAGCTTGGCGGCGTCGGCCTTCGCGTTCTCGGCGTCGGGCGCGCTGGGGGCGAGCGGCACGGCGGCCGCGGCCGCTGCCCGCGCCTCGGCCTTCTTGCCCGCCTTGGCCAGCAGGCGCGCCTCGACGGCTTTCCCCCAGTAGCTCTTGGCGCCGGTCTCGGTGGCGGTGGCGCGCTGCACCCAGACGAGCGCCTTGTCGGCCGCGAGGCCGTTCTGCTGCAACCAGCGCGACCAGCTGATCAGCGCGCCTGGCTTGACGTCCGCGGCGGCGAGCTCCTTCTCGGCCTGCGCCACGGCGAGCTTCGGCGTGTCGAAGGTCACCTTGAACGGAACGGCGACTTTCTCCCAGCGGATGACGACCGTGGTGCCGTTGTCGGTGAAGTCGCGGAAGTCGAAGGCGAGGCGCTCGGTTGCCGGAGCCGCCGTGGGTGTCACGTCGACGGACAGCACGTCCTTCGCCTTGTCGTGGTTGAAGGCGCCCCACTGCTCGGCCTGGCTGTTGAAGACGACCGTCCAGCGGTCCTTCCGCGGGATGGTGAAAAGCGCGTAGGTGCCGGCCGCCAGCGGCTTGCCCTCGACCATGACGTCGGTCGAGGTCTTGAAGGTGGTCGCCTCGTTGGCGCCCGTGCGCCAGATCTGGTCGTAAGGAACGAGGGCGCCCCAGATCGGCCGCCCCTTCACGGCCGGGCTGCTGTAGGAGACGGTGATCTCGGTGAGACCGGCCACCTGCGAGACGGTGGCCTTCGGGGAGGGCCGCGGCGGACCCGTCTGGGCGAGGGCGGGCATGGCGACGGCGGCGAGCGCGAGCGCGGCGACGGAGGCGAGGTTGGAGCGACGCATGCGATCGATCTCCTTCGGCTGGTTTGCGGGAGCGGATGGGACCGCGAGGGCGAATGGTCGCTCGGGCATCCTAGCAAGCCGTGCTGCAACCCACGGGACGCACGCTTCCAGCGTGCTAACTTTTCGCGCCATGCTCGAAGACGAGGCGACCCAGCCGAGCCCGATTCTCGGCGACGAGCCGCTCGGCCCCGTGCGTCTTCGGTTCGCCCCCTCGCCCACCGGCTACCTGCACGTCGGCGGCGCCCGCACCGCCATCTACAACGACCTCCTCCGCCAGTCGCTCGGTGGCGCCTACGTGCTGCGCATCGAGGACACCGACCGCGCGCGCTCCGACGAGGCGATGACGCGGCAGATCGAGGAGGCGCTGCGCTGGAGCGGGGTCGCCTGGGACGAGGGCCCGTTCCTGCAGAGCGAGCGCATGCCGCGCCACGCCGAGGCGGCGGCGCGCCTCGTCGCGGAGGGCAAGGCGTACCCCTGCTTCTGCACCACCGAGGTGCTCGATCCGCTCCGCCGCGAGGCCGAGCGCGAGGGGCGCACCTTCCGCTACCCGCGCACCTGCGCCGAGCTCCCCGCAGCCGTGGTCGCCGCACGGCGCGCCGCGGGGGAGGCTGCCGCGGTGCGTTTCCGCATGCCCGACGCGTCCGTCGGCTGGCGCGACCTCGTGCGCGGCGACGTCGAGTTCCCCGAGGAGGCGCTCGACGACTTCGTCATCCTGCGCTCCGACGGCACGCCCACCTACCACCTCTCGGTGGTGGTCGACGACGTCGACATGGCGATCGACCTCGTGCTGCGCGGCGAGGACCACGTCTCGAACACCCCGAAGCACATCCGGCTCTTCGAGGCGCTCGGCGCGCCGCTGCCGCGCTTCGGCCACCTGCCGCTCATCCTCGGGCCCGACAAGCGCCGGCTGTCGAAGCGCACGGGCGCCACCTCGGTCGAGGAGTTCCGCGCGCAGGGGATCCTCCCCGAGGCGTTCTACAACTTTCTCGCCCTGCTCGGCTGGTCGCCGGGCGACGGCCGCGAGCTGATGAGCCGTGACGAGCTCATCGACTCGTTCTCGCTCGACCGGGTGAGCAACGCCGCCGCCGTCTTCGACCCCGAGAAGCTGCTCTGGATGAACGGGCAATACCTGTGGAAGCTCGCCGTGCCCGATCTCGTCGCGCGCGTCGAGCCGTTCGCCGTGGCGGCCGGCCACGGCGAACACGTCGGCACGCCGCTCTTCGCCGCCGCCGTCGCGCTGCAGCAGGTGCGCGCGAGGACGCTCGTCGAGCTCGCCGAGCAGCTCCGCCCGTATTTCGACGCCGAGCTCGTCTACGACGAGGCGGCGAGTCGCAAGTACCTGCAGACCGCCGACCTCGAGTTGCTGCTCGCCGGGCTCGTCGCGCGCTGGGCTGCGCTGTTGGGCTCATCGGAGGAGGCGACCTGGTCGAAGGAGGCGCTCGAGGAGTCGCTGCGCGCGCTCGCCACCGAGCGCGGCGTCAAGGCCGCGGCGCTCATCCACCCGGTGCGCATGGCCCTCGCCGGCAACACCGCCGGGCCGCCGCTCTTCGACCTCGTCGAGGTCATGGGGCCGGAGCAGACCGCGCAGCGGCTGGCGCGCTACCGCGACTACCTCGCGGCGCTCGCTGCCGCGCCCGCCTAGCGTCGCGTCCGCGGCCGGGGCGGGCGGGGACAAGCCCCGGCCCTTCATCGGAGCGAAACCGAGCGAGAGCCTCGAGAAACGCGACCGTCGACCTCCGGCTTTAGGGGCGGGCGCTGTGTCCGTCCGCCCCGAACGGCCCGCCCGCCCCGAACGACGACGCCGAGCACCATCGCTACGGTGCGCCGGTCGCTCCCGAACAGGTCCCGAGGCCGCACTGGCACGCGCCACCGCCGGGCACCGGAGTGCACTGGCACGGCCCACCGGCAGAACAGCAGGCGGCGGTCGAGGCGAGCGAGTTGGCCTTGAAGGGGATCGCCCAGACGAAGTCGGTTTGCACGGACCAGCGGCGCACGGGGTCGTTCCCCGAGTAGTACCAGTCGGGGTCGGGCGTACCGTTGTAGCTCTGCCCCTCCGGGGTGAAGCCGGCGATGCCCGGGTAGGGGCTCAAGCCTTGGGGGGGACCCGGCGTCGCCTGCACCGTGGCGCGGGCGTGGCAGGTCATGCAGGAGGCTGTCGTCACGAAGCCCGCCTCGGTCACCGAGTTGCCGACGAGGTTCGGCGAGCCGGTGGCGTTCGTGTAGTCGACCATCGTCCCCTTGAGGCGGTAGTCCTTCGCGGCAGGCGCCAGGCCGGCGATCATCTTCGCCAGCGCGGGAGTGATCGTCTCCGCCGGGTAGGTCTCGCAGAGCTGCCGGGGGCGCGTCGGCACGTCGTGCGGCGTGTAGCCGAAGGAGTCGTGGCAGCCGAGGAAGTCACACCGGCCGGGGTTGTCGACGTGCTCGAACGTCGACCAGAACCAGTTCGGAAGGTCCTTGGTCGAGATGTGCATGGCGATGAGGCCGAGGGTCTGGCCGTCGAGGGTCAACGTGTACCAGCGCCCGCTCGCCGCCTGCTCCTGGGTGATCGGGATCCAGTTGGTCTTCACCTCCAGCGACGCGGTGGGGAAGTCGTAGACCAAGCCGTCCTCGAACTGGTCCTGCACCCCCTCCACGTACCAGAGGCCGTGGGCGACGATGTAGTCGAACGCCGGGCGGTTGCGGTAGACGAGCTCGGTGTTGGGGACGCTCCAGCAGTCGAATCCCACCGCGTGCGCCGCCACCGTCGGCAGGCCGAGCTGGCCGAGCCGGGCCGAGCGCTGCGTCACCTTTTGCGGCTTGGCGGCGTAGGTCGACGGCCAGACCGGGCAGCCCTTGGCGGCCGGGTTCTTGCGACAGGTGTCGAGGTCGACGGGCGGACAGGGGAAGGTGTCGGGGTCGGAGGCGTAGGTCTGGAAGGCCGGCAGCCCGCCTGCCGCGGGCGTCATCACCTCGACGAAGCTCTCCCAGGCGAAGCGATCGGGACAGTTGACCGCGGGGTTCGGCACGTCGGCGCCTGTCGCACACTCCGGCCGGTCCCTGGCCGCCGCCGGCACCACCACGAGAAGGCCTCCGACGAGACCCGCAACGACGAACGAGACGAGCCCGCGTCCGCGACACGCCATCTCTCCCTCCCCCTGGAACAAGTGGATTCCGTGGGATTAGACGGCCGCGCGCGTCGGTTTTCCCGGCAGCCGCGCCGCGATCGCCGCGGCGAAGCGGTGGGCGCTGCCGCCGGCGTGCGTGAGGAAGACCGACGGCTCGCAGAGCTCGAGCTCGAGCAGCGCGGGGCTGCCGTCGTCGAGTGGCACGAGGTCGACGCGGGCGTAGAGCAGCGGGCGCTCGAGACGCAGCCGGGAGGCGAGCGCGCGCAGCACCGCCTCGGCGGCGCTGCGCTCGGCGGCGGTCGGCGTGCGCGGGAGGATCCGCTCCTTGGCGAAGAGTCCGCCCACCATCTGCGGCCCGGTGGCGAAGATGGCGCCCTTCTCGATGGCGTGGCTGAGCTCGCCGTCGATGAAGACGAGAGCCGTCTCTCCCCGCGCGTCGACCGCGTGCTGGTAGGGCTGCACCATCGCCACGCGTCCCTCGGCGTGCAGGCGTCGCACGTGCTCGACGGCCGCCGCGCAGTCGCCGCCGCCGTGGCGGGCCGTGTCGTTGGACCCGGCGGAGACCGCCGGCTTGACGATGAGGTCGGCCCCCTCCGGCAGCAGCAGCGGATCGCCGGGCGCCAGGAAGGTGGTGGGGACGATGGCGACGCCCTGGTCCTCGAGCTCGCGCAGGTACCGCTTGTCGCTGTTCCAGCGCAGGATCGCCGCCGGGTTCTCGAGCCGGGTATCGCCCTCGACGCGATCGGCCCAGGCCACGAACGCGTCGTGACGGGAGAAGTAGTCCCAGGTCGAGCGCACGACGACGAGGTCGAAGGCGGCCCAGTCGACGGCCGGGTCGTCCCACACCACCTCGCTCGCATCGATCCCGTGCGCATCGAGCGCGGCGCGGAGCGGCGGCATGTCCTCGTCGAGGCCGCGCGCCCGGCTCGCCGTGACCAGCGCGACCGACGGGCGCCGGTCTGTCATGTTCCGCGTCGACAGGATGCCGCTGTCCATGCGATCGATGCCCCCTTCCGATCGGTGCCACCCGACGGCGCGGAGCGTATGGCCACGGCCACTGATGCGTCCAACGCGGCGGGCCTGTGACCTCCATGCAGCGCGCCCATCGCGCCGGGAACGCGGCCGCGCTCGAGACGAGCTAGCCTGCGCATCATCATGGCGCGGCTGCTGACCGTCCTCGGTTGCGGCGACGCCTTTGGCAGCGGCGGACGCGGTGCGACGGCGGTCCGTCGCCGGGCCACCAGGCGTTCCGACGTCGTCGCGCAGCGCCTGCGGCTGCGCTGCCGGCGCCTGCTCCTCACCCACCTCGGCGCCGAGCTCCTGGCGCATCGCGACGAGATCCCCTTCGAGGTGGCCGAAGACGGTATGGTGGTCGAGCTCGGAACCCCAGGGAACAGTCATGGATAGCCGCCTGCCGGAGCTCGTCGTTCTCGACCTCGCCGGAACCACCGTGCGCGACCGCGGCGAGGTGCCGGCGGCCTTCGCGGCGAGCCTCGCCGCGGAGGGTATCGCCCTGCCGCCGGGCGGGCTCGATGCGGTTCGCGGCGCCAGCAAGCGCGAGGTCGTGCGGGCAATGATGCCGCCGGGCCCGGACGGGGACTCGCGCGCCGAGGCGTTGTTTGCCGCCTTTCGCCGGCAGCTGGCGGCGCGCTACCGCGACGATACCGTCGAGGCGGTTCCCGGGGCGGGCAAGCTGCTCCGCACGCTCCGCGCCCGCGGTGTGCGGAGCGCGTTCAACACGGGGTTCGACCGCGACACCACCGCGCTTCTCCTCCGCGCGCTCGGGTGGGACGACGCGGCGGCCGACGCCGTGGTGTGTGGCGACGACGTGCGCGCCGGCCGCCCGGCGCCCTACCTGATCTTCCACGCCATGGAGCGCACGGGCGTGCGGGACGTGCGCCGCGTTGCCGTCGTCGGCGACACCGCCCTCGATCTCGAAGCTGGCTACAACGCCGGCGTCGGTTGGAACGTCGGCGTGCTCACCGGCGCTCACGACCGCGTGCGCCTCGAGGCGGCGCCGCACACGCACATCGTGGCCTCGGTCGCCGACCTCCTCGCGCTCTGGTTCTGAAGCATCCGGCGCACCCGCTCGCCGCACCTCATCGATCCGGCGCATGACGACGATGAGCGACGCGCGTTTGCCCGCCGCCGTGGCGGGTGCGACGCTGCTCGGGAACCGGAGGTGCGCGATAACCGCGACGACCGCCTTCCCCCACTACGCCGTGTATTCGATCGACGACCTGCTCGCCACCTACGCCGCGGCGCCGGAGCGCGTGCGCGGCGCCCTCGACGGGCTCGACGAGGAGGCGCTCCATGGCCGCCCGCGCGGCGACGGCACCTGGTCGATCCACGAGATCGTCCTCCACCTGGTCGACTCCGAGCTGTTCGGGGCCGTGCGCGTGCGCAAGGTCCTCGCCGAGAGCGGTCCGGCGCTGCCGGGCTACGACCAGGCCCACTGGGCCCGCTCGCTCGACTACCAGGCCGGAGGGGCGGCCGAGCGCGTCGCGGCGCTCGCCCTCTTCGACGCGCTGCGCCGGCAGATCCACGCCCTGCTCGCGCGCGCCACCGCCGCCGACTGGGAGCGCACCGGGGTCCACCCGGTCCGCGGCCAGATCACCCTGCGCAACCTGCTCGAGATCTACGCCGACCACGGCGAGCGCCACCTCGAGCAGGTGCTCGCCTGCCGCCGCCTGCTCGGCCGGCCCGCGGCGGAGCCCGAGCCGCTCCTCGCCCAGCGGCTCTACTGAGACGTCGGGCGGGTCCGGCGGCCGTATGCGCACCATGGATACACCACCTATGGGACCATGCAGAATCGTCATGACTGCTCGTGAGCTGCGGGCGTATCCTGGCGGCAACCCCCGCGAGGCACTCATGACGCCGACCCCGCCCCGACAACCCTCGCCGCTGCCCTCTTCGCTGACCCCGCGCGGTGGCGCCGACGATCCGCTACGTCCCATCGCCCTCGAGCTGCGCCACCTGCGGCTGGTGCTCGCCGTCGAGGAGGAGGGCGGCATCACGCACGCCGGCGAGCGGCTCCACCTCACGCAGTCGGCGCTCAGCCATCAGCTCAAGGAGATCGAGACCCGCCTCGGCGTGCAGCTATTCCTGCGCGCCAAGAAGCGGCTCGTGCTCACCGACGCCGGGCGCCAGGTGCTCGCCGCCGCGCGCCGGCTGCTCGTCGACGTCGTCGAGCTCGAGGAGGACCTGCGCGGCCGCGCCGCCGGGCGTCGCGGCATCCTCCGCCTGACCACCGAGTGCTACACCTGCTACGACTGGCTGCCGCCGCTGCTCAAGCGGTTCGAGAAGCGCTTCCCCGAGGTCGAGGTGCGCATCGTCGTCGACGCCACGCGCCGGCCGCTCGACGCGCTGCTCGCCGGCGACGTCGACCTCGGGATGGTGACCGGGCCAGTCGACGCCAAGCAGATCGCCGCCCAGCCGCTCTTCGACGACGAGCTGCTGCTCATCACCGCCGCCGGGCACCCGCTCGCCAAGCGACGCTACGTGCGGCCGCAGGACCTCGCCGGCGAGCGGTTGCTCCTCTACTCGACGCCAGCGGAGAGCAAGTTCTACCGCCAGTTCCTGGCCAGGAACGGCGTGACGCCGCGCGAGGTGGTCGGGGTGCAGCTCACCGAGGCGATGGTGTCGATGGTCAAGGCGGGGCTCGGCGTGGCGCCGTTCGCCGGCTGGGCGATCGAGCGCGAGCTGCGCCGCGGCGAGCTCGCCGGCGTACGCCTCGGCCCGCGCGGGCTGCAACGCTCCTGGGTGGCGGCGACGCGGCGGTCCGCGAAGACCCCCGCCTACATCACCGAGTTCGCCGGCATGGTGGCGAGCCACGCCGCCCCCAGCCGCTTCGAGGAGAAACGGCTGGCGGCGGCGCGCTGAGCGCGCCGCGGGCGCATGGATGCACGCGGGCGGGGGCAGGCCCCGCCCCTACATGCGGAGTCGCGAGCTCGTCTGGCCCCCCTGATGTAGGGGCGGGGCCTGTCCCGCCCGCGTGCACCCACCGTTCACTCGTAAGCGAGCGCCACCCGCGTGGCGACGCGCGTCGCCCGCCACGCCGGCCAGGCCGAGGCGACGAGCGAGACGAAGACCGCCACCACCAACCACCGCAGGACGCCAGACGCTTCCGGGACGAGGATCAGCGGCACCGGCAGCATGATGCGCGCGAAGGCCTTGCCGAGGGCGACGCTCATCGGCAGCGAGAGCGGCACCGCCGCCGCCCAGGCGAGGAGCGCGACGACGAGGCCCTCGATCTGCACCATCGCGACGATGGCGCCGTGGCGCGCGCCGAGCGCACGCAGCACGCCGATCTCGCGAGTGCGCTCGAGGACGGCGAGGCTCATCGTGGAGGCGAGCCCGAGCCCGCCGACGACGATCATGAGCTGGCCCATGATGCCGAGGAAGCTCGCCACCATGAGCAGGTGGTCCTCGAACACCTTGCGCTGCTGGGTCACGAGCGTCGCCGAGGAGACCTCGAGGCCGCGGTCGGCGAGCGCGCCGCGGATCCGCCCGAGCAGCTCGGCGTGGGCGGCGGCGTCGCTTGCGGCGGCATCGACGACCACCGTGGCGCCGACGTCGCCGCCGAGGGCGCTGGCGACGGCCTCGCGCCGCGCGTAGGCGCCCGCGGTGGGCCCGCCGTCGACGACGCCCACCACTCGCCACTGCGACTGCCGGCCCTCGAGGCGCAGGGTCACCTCGCGACCGAGAGCGAGGCCCGCCTCGTCGTCGACGAGGCGGCGGTTGACCACCAGCGCGTTGCCGTCGCCGGGGACGAGCCAGCGGCCGCCCTCGACGGGCAACGTGAGCAGTTGCGACGGCACCGGCGGGGAGGTGATCGTGAAGCTGTTGCCGAGCAGGCCGTCCGGCCGCTCCAGCGCCGCCCGCGCCCGCGCCCAGGCCTCGGCGCCGGCGACCCCGGGGACGGCGCCCACCATCGCCTCGAGCCCGTCGAAGGTCTCGAGCGGCTGCGGGCGTGCGAGCCGCAGCGAAAGGTCGCAGTGCTGCGACGCGAAGATCAGGTCGACCGAGCCGACGATGGCGGCGCGCAGGTTGAGGGCCCCGAGATAGACCGCGCCGCCGGTGGCGAGCGTCACCAGGGTGAGCGCCATCCGCTGCCGGCGGCGAAAGGCGTTGCGCAGCGAGAGCAGGAGCTGGCGGCCGACGCCGCCAAGCCGCTCCAAGACCCAGCGCTCGAGGGTGGTGCCGTCGGTGTCGGGGCGCGCGGAGGGTGCGCTGCCCACCTTCGGGGCAATGCCCATCTTCGGAGCAATGCCCATCTTCGGAGCAATGCCCATCTTCGGAGCAATGCCCACGTCACGTAGCGCCGCGGCAACGGTCATGCGGCTCGCACGCGCGACGGGCACCGCCGCCGCGAGCACCGGCAACAGCGCGCCGACGGCGAGCTGGAGGAGCACGGCGCGCGCCGGGATGGTGGCCCCGGCGAGATCGAAGTTGAGCATTTCGGCGGTGAAGCGCGCATAGGCGCGCCCGATGGCGGCGGCGGCCGGGATGCCGACCGCGCAGGCGACGAGGCCGAGGGCGGCGGCGAGCGCGAGGTACATGGCGGCGATCTGCCGCGGGCGTCCGCCGATCGCCTGCATGACGCCGATCTCGCGCACCTGGCCGGCGAGCATGGCGCTCACCAGGTTGACCACCAGGAGCGCGCTGAGCAGGAGCAGGAGCACGCCGAAGGCGCCCTGGGTGAAGAGCAGCGAGTCGATCTGCCCGGCGTGCACGTGACGTCCCGGCACCGGCACGTCGACGTTGTGCACCGGGCGTCCCGTCGCCTCGACGGCGGCCTTGACCGCGAAGGCGACCCGCCGCACGGCGTCGCGATCGTCGCGGCCGGCGCCGACGACGATCTGCAGCTCGTCGAGCGACGCCGGGGCGCCGAGCGCGGCGGCGGTGGCGGGCGTCACGAAGCCGTAGACCATGTGCTCCATCCACCCCGGAGCGAGGCCGACGTCGCGCGCCACGCCGGTGACCGGCAGCGCGCGCGCCGGCGAGGATCCGAGCTGCAGCGTGAGGGTGCCGCCGACCTCCGCGGCCGAGAACTCGAGCGAGGAGCTCTCGACGACGATGCCGCCGTCCGGCGGCGGCCAGGTGCCGCTCTCGGCCGCGAGAGCGCCGATGGCGACCGCCCTGAAGTCGTCGCGGACGAAGAGCATGGCGGCGCGCCACGCGCCGTCGACCTGCGCGCTGCCGACGAGGACCCGTCGCGCCTCCGCCTGGCGGACCCCGGGCACGGCTCGTACCCGGAAGAGCAAGGCCCCGTCGACGGACTCCGTGCGAAGCGTGGCGCTCGCCGGGTTGCTCTGCCGGTATTCGTCGCGGGTCACCCGCCGCAGCAGCGACCAGGTGTCGAGCACCGACCCGGCGCCGACGATGCCGACGGTGATCGCCAGCACCACCAGGAAGGTGCGCGCCTTGTGCAGCCAGAGGTCGCGCAGCACTTTGCGCCAGCGCGGACTAAGCACCGGCGGCGACCTCCGGAGCGGGCTCGGCGGGGACCTCCGCGGGGACGACGCGGCCGTCTTCGAGGGCCACCGTGCGCGTCGCCCAGCGGATCGCTTCGCGCTCGTGGGTGACCATCACCACCGTCTGTCCCTCCTCGACGAGGCCGGCGATCACCTCGAGCATGGCCGCCGAGGTGCGCGAGTCGAGGTTGCCGGTCGGCTCGTCGGCGAGCAGCACCGCCGGCGCGTTGGCGAGCGCCCGCGCCACGGCGACCCGCTGCTGCTGGCCTCCCGAGAGCGTCGCCGGCAGCTTGTCGGCCTGGTCGGCGACGCCCAGCCTGTCGAGCAGCGCGAGCGCGCGCGGACGCCGCTCGCGGGCGGGCCAGGTGCGGCAGAAGTCCATCGGCAGCATCACGTTCTCGGCCGCGGTCAGGGTCGGCAGGAGCTGGAAGAATTGAAAGACGATGCCGACGGCGCGGCCGCGCCAGCCGGTGATCGCGCCCTCCGCGAGGTCGTGCAGGGCCGTTCCGCCCACCACGACCTCGCCGTGCGTCGGGCGGTCGATGCCGGCGAGCAGCCCGAGCAGCGTCGACTTGCCGCTGCCCGAGGGGCCGACGACGGCGACGAACTCGCCGCGGTCGATGGTCAAGTCGACGTCCGCGAGCGCCGTGAAGGAGCCGGCTGGAGTGTCGTAAGCCTTGGTGACGCGGCGCATCGAGATGACGGGATCGCTCATGCAGCCCACCTTACGGAAGTGAAGGCGACCGCGGGCCCCACTCGGCGGCACCGCGGACCCGCTCGGCGAACGGCCCCCTGCCGGAGCGTGCGGAGCTGCCTACGATGCGGTCGACGCACGCAGTGTCGATGAGCCAACGCAGACTCTGGAGGCAACCGTGAACCCCACCCGCGCAACCCTCGCCCTCGTCGCCGCTCTGGCACTCCCGACGACCCACGCCGGGGCCCAGCACGGCCCCGGCAGCCCACCGACACAGACGAACGCACCGCGGGAGGCGAAGCAGTTCGACTTCCTCGTCGGCCAGTGGGCGCTCACCGCGGAGCCGAAGGTCTCGGTCCTCGTCGCCACCTTCCACGGTCAGCCCAAGCTTCCGGGGACGTGGAAGGCCTGGCGCGCCCTCGACGGCTTCGGCATCGAAGACGAGATGCGGCTCACCGACGACGCCGGCAACCCGCGCTCGCTCGCCCACAGCGTGCGGATCTGGAACCGGCAGGCGCGGAAGTGGAGCTCGAGCACCCTCGACGTGTATCGCTCGCGCTTCAGCGAGGCGAGCGCCGAGTGGAAGGGCGGCGTCATGACGCTCACCACGCGCGGCACCGCCGACGACGGTCGTCCCTTCGTCCTGCGCGCCCACTTCTACGACATCCGCCCCAACGCCTTCCGCTGGCGGCAGGACCGCTCGTACGATGGCGGCCGAACGTGGGACGAAGGAACGCTGCGCATCGAGGCGAAGCGGGTGGCGGCCGTCGCGCCGCGGTGAGGGGACCGCGCGCCCGGCCGCGGTGGATCTCGCTCTGGCTGCCGGTGGCCTGGCTGCCGGTCTGGGCCTTCTTCGTCGTGGTCATCATCGGCGTCCACGGCGACGTCGACTTCCACGCCGGCGCGCTGCTCGCCCTGCGCCTGATCGTGGCGGCGGCCATCCTCACGCCGCTCGTCCAGCGGCTGGCCGCGCGCCACCCCTGGCCGCGGCCCTTCCGCCTGCGCTTCGCAGCCATTCACCTGGTCGCCGCGGCCGCCTGGTCGCTCGCCTGGATCCTGCTCCACGGCCTCATCACGTCGGCGATGCACACGCGGTGGACGCTCGCGCTCGGAGTCGGCTTCGGGCCGTTCCTGGCGATGGGCATGTGGCTCTACATGATCGTCGCCGGCGTCTCCTACGCCGTGCGGGCGAGCGAGCGCGCCGCGCGCGCCGAGGCAGTGGCCGCGCAGTCGCAGCTCGCGGCGCTGCGGGCGCAGCTCAACCCCCATTTCCTCTTCAACGCCCTCCACACCGTCGTCCACCTCATCCCGGGCGACCCTCGGCGCGCCGCGACGGCCGCCGAGGTGCTCGCCGGTCTTCTCCGCGTCACGCTCGAGGAGGACCGCGACCTCGTCACGCTCGACGAGGAGTGGGCCTTCGTGGCGCGTTACCTCGACCTCGAGCGGCTCCGCTTCGGCGACCGGCTGCGCGTCCACCTCGCGGCCAGCGAGGAGGCCCGCGCGGCGCTGCTGCCTTCGTTCGCCGTGCAGACGCTGGTCGAGAACGCCGTGCGCCACGGCGTCGGGCCGTCGGTCGAGCCGACGGCGGTCGCGGTGACGGCCACCCTCGCCGACGGCGTGCTGACCGTCGAGGTGCGCGACGACGGTGCCGGAGCCACCGCTGCGGACGTCGCGGCGAGCCCCGGCTCGGGGCTCCGTCGCCTGCGCGAGCGGCTCGAGGCGCTCGAGGCCCTGCACGAGGACGAGGGCGGGAGCCGCAGGCGCCGGAGCGCCGCGCGCCTCGACCTCGCCACCACGCCGGGCGGCGGCTTCACGGCCACGCTGCGTATCCCCCAGGACCCGGATGGCGACCCGCAGGAGCCGCCATGAAAGTGCGGACGCTCGTCGTCGACGACGAGCCGATCGCACGCGCCGGCTTGCGCGCGATGCTCGCCGAGGCGTCGTGGATCCAGCTCGTCGGCGAGGCGGCGAGCGGTCCGGCCGCCGTCGAGGCCATCGACCGGCTGGCGCCCGAGCTCGTCTTCCTCGACATCCAGATGCCGGGTCTGCTCGGCACCGACGTGCTGGCGCGGGTCCGCCATCAGCCGTTCGTCGTCTTCACCACCGCCTACGCCGAACATGCGGTGACCGCCTTCGAGCTCGGCGCCCTCGACTACCTGCTCAAGCCGTTCGGGCCCGAGCGGCTGGCGACGACCCTCGAGCGGGTCCGCGCCGCGCTCGGCGAGCCCAGCGCCCCGCCCGCCTTCGACCGGCTCCGCGAGGCGCTCGCCGGCGGGCCGATGAGCCGCCTCTTCGTGCGCTCCGGCGGCGTCATCGTGCCGGTGGCGGTGTCGACCGTCGCCTGGTTCGAGGCGCTCGGCGACTACGTCACGGCACACGCGGGCCGCTCCCGGCACCTGCTCCACCTCTCGCTCAACCGCCTCGAGGCGCGCCTCGACCCCGCGCGCTTCGCCCGCATCCACCGCGCCGCCATCGTCAACCTCGACTTCGTGCGCGGCTTCCGCCGTCACGGCAAGGGGCAGCTGCTCGCCGAGCTCACCGACGGCACCGAGCTCGTCGTCAGCCGCTCGCGCGCCAAGGGGCTGCGCGGCGCCGCCGTGTGAGCGCGCTCACTCGCGTCCGGCGAGCAGCTTCTCGGCGGTGAAATACGGGAAGGGAAAGATGCGCCGGCAGCGCTCGACGGTTGCCTCCACCGCGCGCCGGTCGTCGAGCATGACCTGCGCCACGGCGAGGCTGTGGCAGGCGGGCCAGAGCCGCGGCTGCTGGTCGAGCGCGCGTTCCAGCGCGACGACCGCCTCCGGGTAGCGGCGCCCGTCCATCGCCTGACGGCCTCGGGCCCAGGAGCGGTAGCCCGAGTCGGGCGTCTCGCGCCAGGGCTCCGGCGGCAGCGCCAGGTCGCGGCGGGCGAGCAGCAGCGAGACGCCGTCGCGGTAGAGCGTCCGCCAGCGCGGCGACGCCGCGAGCTCGCGCCCCTGAGCACGCTGCCGCTCGTCGAGCATCGGCCAGAGCACGAGCTCGGCACCGGTGCCCTCGAGCGTCTCCTCCCATCCCGGCTTGCCCTCGAGCACCGCGAAGTGCGTCCGCTGCGTCGCGGCGTCGAACACCGTCTCCGCGCGCGGGTCGACGTGGACGAGGAGGCGGCCCGGGGCGCGGTACTCCACGTAGCCGCCCCAGAGGTGGTAGGCGAAGAGCTTGCCGCCGATGCCGTTGGCGTCGAGGAAGTTGAGGCTCTCGACCGGCATCTGCGACGCCCAGCTGAGCGGATCGAAGGCGCGCGCGTCGAGCGGGTAGGCGCGCAGGCGCCAGGCACCGACGGCGAGCGCGAGGAGGGCGACGGCGGCGCTGGCGACGGCGTGCCGCGGCCTGGGAGCCGATGGCGCGGCCGCGCGCGGGCGCCGGAGCTCCCCCCGCACCAGCGCGCCGACGGCACGCGCCGCGAGCACCGCCTGCGCGATGGCGAAGTAGGGGATGAAGCGGCGGCTCTGGAGCGCCATCGCCAGCGTGAGCAGCGTCAGGCCCAGCGCCGCGATCGCCTCGCCGTCGCGCGGCGCGCGGAGCACCCGCGGCAGGAGCGCGATCGCGGCCACGGCGCCGAGCCCGACCGCCCAGGGAAAGAGCGGCGACTCGATCCCGCCCGGCACCCACGGCGGCAGCCACTCGAAGAGCGTCGTGCGCGACACCATGTCCGAGGACGACGCGAGGCCGATGGCGAAGCTGAAGACGCGCCAGCCCCACGGGTTCACGCAGGTGGCGGCAACGGCGGCTGCCCACCAGCCGGCGGCGCGGGCGATCCGCGGCGCGACGGGCGTCCCGTCACCGATGCCGGCGACGATCGGCGCGCCGAGGAGGATCGGCAGCGCCAGCACGCCGAGCATCACGCCGCCGTGCAGGTTCGCCCACACCACGAAGAGCAGCGGCAGGGCGACGGGCGGACGCTCGCGCCCGAGCGTCGTCGCGATGAGACCGACGAAGGCGAGCACCGACCAGAGGTTCGGGCGGATGTCGAAAAACGGGGAGCCGACGGCGAGGGCGAGCACGGCGAGCAGCGCCGCCGCCGCGCGCGTCCCCGAGAGCCGCGCCAGCAGCCGGTAGAGAAGCAGGTAGGCGCCCCCCTCGACGAGCCACTGCCACCAGACGAGCCCATCGACGCCGAAGAGCCGCGTCCAGCCGTGGTAGACGAGGTCGGAGAGCCACTCGTGGTTGTGCCAGGGCCGTCCGGCGGCGGTGAACGACCAGCTGTCGGTGGCGGGGATCGAGCGCCGCTCCCAGATCAGGCGGCCGGCCGCGAGGTGGAACCAGATGTCGCTGTTGAGGAGGAAGCGGAACATCAGCGACCAGAGCAGGGCCGCGGTGGCGACGAGCCAGAGCGGCCCCCCGGCGCGCGCGGCGATACCTTCCCACCGCGACGGCGGGGCAGTGGCGGCGGCGGGGTCGGGCTTCCGGGTTGGCGTCCGCCCCGGCGTGCGGCTCGATCGGCGCCTGCGGGCGCTCATGGCCCTTCGCGCAAACCGGCTAGTCGGTGATCTCGAGCCTGACGTCGTAGGTCAGGGTCGAGCCCTCGGGCACGCCGGTGGGCTCGGTGAGCGAGACGCAGTAATCACCCTTGGTGAGGCCGAGCGACACGACCGAGCCCTGGATCAGCGCGAAGCTGCCGGTGGCGGTGCACGTGGCGCCGGCACCGATGCCGACCGAGAAGGTGATGCCGCGCGCGGCGGCGCTGACGGTGCCGTCGGCCGCCACCTGCTTGAGCTCGACCGCCGTCGCCCGCAGGTTGCCGGTGTGGCGCATCGAGAGCGTCGACACCGTCGCGCCGGAACGGGCGAGGCTGCCCGTGAGCGGGAGCGTGCGGTTGGGATCGCTGGGGCTCGAATCGCAACCGGTCGCGAACACCAGGGCGCACGCGGCAACGAGGAGGGTTCGGCGCATCGGGGCGGCTCCAGTCGGTGGGTGGATTCTCGTGCCGTCGAGCAGGCACATGGGACGGCTCGTCCCGGGCGGGGAGTTTACCTTGCGGGGGCGAGTCCCCCGGAGAGGCGCATGGTCTTCCGTACAGTGGCCCCAAGAGGGGGCCGCGCCGTCGCGGGTACGATCCCCTGAAGTGCCCTCCCGTGGGTGCCTTTCGCTCGCGGCGTCACCGCGGCGACGCGAGACGCTGCCGCATCGGCTCGACGCTCAGGCGGAGGAGGAAGTCCAGGTCGTCGACCGGCAGGTACGCCTTCATGCGACCGGCGACGGCGTCGACGAGCGCGTCCCCCGCGAGGCCCTCCGTCTCGACCGCGGACCGCAGTGCGGCGAGGAACTCCTCGATGTAGCCCCTCTGCCAGTCCAGGATCTCGAGACCGCGGGCCGGCTCGCCGTGCCCCATGAGCAGCTCCGCGTCCGCCGGGAGCTCGCGCTTCGCCCGCGCCAGGTTCTCGAGCCATCGTTCCGCGAAGCCATCCGCGAGATACGCGTGCATGTGGTTGTACACGAGGTCGCCCACGAACACGCGAGTGGGTCCACCCGACTCGAGGATCCACCAGCTGTCGTGCGGGGACTCGCCCGGACCGACGTCGATCACGCGGAAGGTCGCGCCGCCGAGGGTGACTCGCTCGCCGTCGCGCACCCTCCGCGTCGGGAAGGTCCGGGTGGTCGCCCACTCCGCGCCGAACATCGGCCGCAGGATCGTCTCCTTCTCCGGGTCGTCACGCCGAATGACGTCGTCCACCCCGCCGACCGCGCAGACCGGCACGTCGAGGCCGTCGACGAGCGCCGTCACCGCGCCGTAGTGGTCCGGATGGGTGTGGGTGATGACGACGCCCACGAGCGGCTTGTTGGTGGCGTCGACGCGAGCGCGGAGCGCCTTGCCGTCGGAGACACCGAGCGTGGCGTCGACGACGACCACGTCCGCGGGCGTCTCGACGATGTAGGCGTTGACCGGAAAGAGGCTGCCGCGAAGCCGTTCGACCGTGACCGTATGAGCCATCGCCGCTCCTTTGTCGTTGCACTTTGTCGTTGCACCACGACCTCCATTGATCGCATAGTGGGCTCCCGGCGGCAAGTAGGCACCCTTTGGTGCCCATGCTCGCGCCGGTGCCGCGGCGAGGAGGATGCGATGTCCCGGATGAAGCCCGACGTCTTCAACCCCAACTGCGACTCGCGGCAGGTGCTGACGCTGATCGCCGACCGCTGGAGCATGCTGATCTTCTACGCCCTCGGCGCCCGCGCGCGAAGGCACGGCGAGATCAAGCGCATGATCGGCGGCATCTCCCAGAAGATGCTGACGCAGACGCTTCGCTCCCTGGAGCGCGACGGGCTCGTCGCGCGGCGGGTGCACGCCGTCGTGCCGCCGCACGTCGAATACGCGTTGACGCCGCTCGGCCGCACGCTGCTCGGCCCGCTGCGCGCCATCTGCCGATGGTCGCAGGACCACCTGCCTCAAGTCAGGACGGCACGCGAGGCGGCGGGCGGCGGCGTGCGACGGGCGGGATAGCCGGCGACCGCCGGGGTGCCTTCCCCGGAGGCGCGATCGACGGACCGAGGACTGCTTGGAGAGACGGGGGAACGGCGGCGAGTGGCTGGGAGGCAGGGATTCGAACCCCGATAAAACGGTCCAGAGCCGTTTGTCCTACCGTTAGACGACCTCCCAGCAGGTCCGGTTAGGGGAGCATGTTTTAGCCGGTCCTCGCCGTCCCGTCAAGCTGTTGATTCGGCAGACCCCGGAGCCCCACCCCGGGCGTCGATCCAGGAGATCGATCCAGGGCATCGACCGGGACCTCGATCTCAGCGGGGCTCGAGCGTCGCCAGGTTCCGCCGCGCGACCTCCTGCGTGGGGTCGATCGCCAGCGCCCGGCGCAGCAGCTCGGCTGCCTCGGCGAGGCGCTTCTCGTCGCGCAGCAGCACGGCGAGGTCGTTCATCGCCCGCACGTGCCGCGGCGCCAGCTCGAGCACCCGGCGCAGCTCGCGCTCGGCACTCCCGCGGTCGCCGTCCATGAGGCTGGCGATCCCCAGCTGATAGTG
>Ga0075421_100000239_pt1 | contig 52582 bp, 49 predicted proteins | sample SoiMetdeltSBSDD5_FD_75292 | JGI IMG/M metagenome (GOLD analysis project Ga0075421, IMG submission 75292) | Bulk soil microbial communities from a Populus tree surrounding site in Tennessee, USA - Soil MetaG P. deltoides SBSDD5 | ecosystem: Environmental > Terrestrial > Soil > Tree plantation... | reverse complement strand
TAGAGAGCCGCGGTCAGCTTTTCGCTATCCCCAGCCTCGATGGGCCCCTCGAGCTTCAGCTCGCAGACAGGCGGATTCCCCGGCCCGATCTCCGCGGCGCGCGCCGGCAGCACGGGGACCAGAAGTGCCAAAGTGACAACAAGAACCCTGCCCAATCGCAGCATATCTCGGCCGGATCGGACCATTGGCTCGCCCCTACAGCGGAATGTTGTCGTGCTTCTTCCAGGGGTTCTCGAGGGTCTTGTTGCGCAGCATGTTGAGCGCCCGGCAGATGCGCCGGCGCGTGCCGTGCGGCAGGATCACCTCGTCGATGTAGCCGCGCTCGGCGGCGACGAACGGGTTGGCAAAGCGCTTCTGGTACTCATCGATGCGCGCCTTGATCTTCTCGGGATCGGCGAGGTCGGCGCGATAGAGGATTTCCGCCGCGCCCTTGGCACCCATCACCGCGATCTCGGCCGACGGCCAGGCGTAGTTCACGTCGCCGCGGATGTGCTTGGAGCTCATCACGTCGTAGGCGCCGCCGTAGGCCTTGCGGGTGATCACGGTCACCTTGGGCACTGTGGCCTCCGAGAAGGCAAACAGCAGCTTGGCGCCGTGCTTGATGAGCCCGCCGTACTCCTGCGCCGTCCCCGGCAGGAAGCCAGGCACGTCGACGAAGGTGATGATGGGGATCTCGAAGCAGTCGCAGAAGCGCACGAAGCGGGCGGCTTTGCGGGAAGCGTCCGAATCCAGCACCCCAGCCAGCACCATCGGCTGATTGGCGACGATGCCAACCGTGCGTCCTTCCATGCGGGCGAAGCCGGTCACGATGTTCTTCGCGAAGGTCTCCTGGATCTCGAAGAAGTCGGCCTCGTCGATCACCTTCCCGATCAGCTCCTTGATGTCGTAGGGCTTGTTGGGGTTGTCCGGCACCAGCGTATCGAGCGAGCCCTCGTCGCGGTCGGGGCTGTCCCTGGTCGGCAGCTGCGGCACGCCCGACTTGTTGTGGGACGGCAGGAAGTCCATCAGCCGGCGCATCTGCAACAACGCCTCCACGTCGTTCTCGTAGGCGCAGTCGGCGATGGAAGACTTGGTGGTGTGGACGCGCGCTCCACCCAGCTCCTCGGCGGTGACCGTCTCGTTGGTCACCGTCCTCACCACGTCGGGGCCGGTGACGAACATGTAGCTCGTATCCTTCACCATGAAGATGAAGTCGGTCATGGCCGGCGAGTAGACGTCGCCGCCCGCGCACGGGCCCATGATCACCGAGATCTGCGGCACGACGCCCGAGGCCAGCACGTTGCGCAGGAACACCTCACCGTAGCCGCCGAGCGCCGCCACGCCTTCCTGGATGCGCGCACCGCCGGCGTCGAAGAGACCGATGACGGGGGCGCGGTTCTGCAGCGCCATGTCCTGGATCTTGGTGATCTTCCTGGCATGCGCCTCCGAGAGCGAGCCGCCGAACACCGTGAAGTCCTTGGCGAACACGTAGACCACGCGGCCGTTGATGGTGCCCCAGCCGGTCACCACGCCGTCGCCGGGGATCTTGGTCTTCTCCATGCCGAAGTCGGTGCAGCGGTGCTCGACGTACATGTCGAACTCCTCGAACGAGCACTCGTCCATGAGAAGGTCGATGCGCTCGCGCGCCGTGAGCTTGCCGCGCTTGTGCTGGGCGTCGATGCGCACCTTCCCGCCGCCGAGCCGCGCTTCCGCCCGCCGCCGCTCCAGCTCCTCCAGGACTTCCTTCATGGCTGCTGCCCCGTCTCGTCTCACATGCCCGCCTCGGGGCGGGCATAGCACGAGTATCGCGGGCTGCGCAGCCGACCGCCGATTTGGCGCATCGAGGTGAACCAATCATGACCGGGTGGCCGGGATCGGCGCATGGCAGGTCAGGGGCCCGCTCGAGCGCCGAAACGCCGGATCTCGGCGATCGCGCCCACGTACTCGTGGAAATTGGGCGGGCAGGTCCGGGTGGCCTGCTCCAGGGCCTGCCGGGCTTCGGCGTGGTTGTGACGCAAGAGGTGCCATTCGCCGACGTAGAAGTGCGCCTCGCCCCGCGCATAGTCGTTGGGCGCCGCCGCCAAGGTGGCGTCCGGCGTCAGCGACCCGAGAAACAGATCGATCGCCGGAAAGGGCCACCGCTCGTTGCCGAGGGCGTAGGCGTCGGCCTCCAGCTCGCCGGTTGCCTCTGCTCCCCGTCTTGCACGCGCGAGATAGCACGTCAGCATGGCGTAGGGATCGTGCTCGGACCCGAGCGATTGGCGCAGATCGGCGGCCGCATCCTCGAAGTCGCCCCGGAAGAAGCGGGCGAAGCCGCGCTCCCGCCAGCAGCCGGCGTTGCCCGGCTCCAGTGCGATGGCTCGCGTCAGGCTGTCGATCGCCCGATCATGCTCGTGCTTGCAGGTGTAGGCGACACCCAGCTCGGCATGCGCCCAGGCAAAGCCAGGAAGGAGGGCGATGGTCAGCGAGTGATCGGCGATGGCGCGATCGAAGTCGCCGAGGACCTTGGCGGAGACGCCCCGGTTGTGAAACGCCATCGCCAGATTGGGGTCGAGTTCGATCGCACGGTCGCAGTCCTGGATCGCGCTGGCGTGGTCGCCGGTTGCCTGGTGCGCCAGAGCCCGATTGCAGAAAAACGGGGCGGGGAGCCTGGGATAGGAGCGCTGGGCCTTGTTCAAGTGGACCAGCGCCGCCGCATACTGGCCGCGGCGCATGCAGCGAAAGCCGCGGAAGCAATGGGCCCACGCCAATCCCAAGCCGAGCATTTCCTTCCCTCCTTGCGCCGGCCGGCGCATGGGCCCGGGCCGGAGCGTCCATTTTGCGCTATGAAGCAACCGTGCGGCCGGCTGGCCAGCCCTTGCGACATGGACAGTCGTGCACGGGCAAATTATGCAACACGACCCTGCAGGATGCATCAGCGGGCAGGCGTCGGCAGCGACACGACGAGGAAGCCGACATGGCAACGAGCGTCAAACAGATGTTGGCCGAGGCCAATGCGGCGGTGCCGCGCATCGCACCGGCGCAGGCCAAGGAGCTGATTGCGAACGGCGACGCCGTGGTGGTCGACGTGCGCGACGCCCTGGAGCTCGGGAGGACCGGCAAAGTGGCCGGGGCGCTGCACATCCCGCGTGGGCTGCTGGAGTTCCAGGCCGATCCCGAGTCGCCGGCGCACAACAAGGGGCTCGACAAGGCCAAGACGGTGATCGTCTACTGCGCCTCTGGCGGGCGCTCGGCGCTGGCCGGCAAGACGCTGAAGGACATGGGCTACGGCCAGGTCCTGAACGGCGGCGGCTTCCAAGACCTCGCGCAGGCCGGCGTGCCGGTCGAGAAGGTCTGATCCGCCCGCGCACGGGGCGTCGTCGACGCGCACGCCATCCGACTTCCGCTGTGCTGCGGAGGCTGCCGGAAGGTGGCGGTCAGGTCGTGCCAGTCGCGGCTGACGTTCTCGCAGCCGCAAGCAGGCTAACGACGAAAGGGCGGCCGCGCCCCTCAGATGAGCGACCAGCCGTTGCGCTCCGGCCGGCAAGCTGCTCAGCCGCTTCACGCAGATGGCAAGCCGCGCGACGCCCAAGGGTCGCTCAGCCTGACAACCTCGATGCGCATGCTGCGACGGCAGCGTGCGGCCGACGCCTCGGGCACGATGCCGATGCCGGCGCTCGCCTCGACCATGCGACAGGCATCGTCGAAACCGGTCACGCGCGCCCGGATCTGCAGCGTCTTGCCGAGCCTCGCGGCATGTCCGGCGATATGACGCTGCAGCGCGCCGCCGGAAGGCAGATCGACGAAGGCGCGGTCCACGACGTCGGCCAACGCCAATGCTCGCTTCCGTCCCAGGCTGTCCCCCTTGGGCAATACCAGAACGAGCGCGTCGTCACGAAATGGAAACTGCTCGATCGTGTCGGGCAAAGCGGCCGCAGAGGCGAGCCCAACGTCGGCCGTGCCCGACGCAAGGGCGGCGGCGATATCGGCGCTCTCCCGCTCCTCGATGTCGAGGCTGATCGTCGGATTGTCAGCCAGATACCTGGCGAGAACCTTCGGCAGGTGCTCGCTCAGCGCGGCCGTGTTGGAGAGAAGCCGAACACTGCCCGATAGTCCGCGCGCGAAAGCGCCGAGATCGCCCCGCATGCGCTCCACCTGCTGCAGGATGAGCCGCGCGTGCTCGACCAGGCATCGACCTGCGGGCGACAGCTATATGCCCCGACGGTTCCGCAGGAGAAGCGGGGCGCCGAGGGCATCCTCCATACCGCGAATGCGTGCACTTGCCGATGCCAAGGCAAGGTTCGATCTCTCGGCGCCGTGGTGATGCTGCGCGCCTCGGCAACATGGAGGAAGAGCTTCAGGTCGACCAGATCGAAACGCATGTCGCAACCGTGCTGCCTTCGGCGGATCCGTAGCCTAACTTCGAAACCTCCATATTGCGAGTCGCAGCGCGGTGGATCAGGGTCGGGGTCATGGCCGATCCAACCTCCCCTTCATTGCAGCGGTGTTCCTGCTGGCAGGGCTCGTCAAAGGTGTGATCGGGCTTGGACTCCCCACAATCTCGATGGGTCGGCTGGCGGTCGGGATGCCGCCGGTCCATGCGGCATCCTCACCCTGCCGTCGCTCGTCACCAATATCTGGCAGATGTCGGCCGGCCCGGCGCTGACGGCGGTGGCGCGTCGGTTGTGGCCGATGATGCTCATGGTTTGCCTCGGAACCTGGGCCGGCCTGGGCTCCATGACCGGCGCGACCGCGCGTTTCGGGACGGGGATGCTCGGCGCCGCACTGGCCGTCTATGCCATCGGCGGACTGGCTGCCTTGCGGGTTCCGGCGCCTGGAGTGTGGGAGCGGATCTTGTCGCCTGTGGTCGGCGGAATCACCGGGTTGATTTCTGCGGCGACCGGCGTCTTCGTGATACCGGCGGTCCCCTATCTGCAAGCCATCGGCCTGGAGAAGCAGGAGCTCGTTCAGGCGCTCGGGCTTTCCTTCACCGTCTCCACGATCGCGCTCGCGGTGAATCTGGTTATCGAAGGCGGGCTTCAGCTCTCGCTGGCGAGCGACGCTCTCGCAGGGCTTACACTCGCGTGTGTGGGAATGTGGCTCGGTCAAGCGATCCGACTGCGGCTGTCACCCGCAGCATTCCGCCAATCGTTCTACGCGGGCTTGCTCCTGTTGGGCCTGTATCTGGCTGCGCGGTCGGCCGTCTGACTGCGGCAGCTCGACGGCCGAGATGGGTCATGCCCTCGCGCGACCTTGGCTCGGCCGGGAGACTCCGCTCACCGCCCCAGCAGCGCCAACATCCGGCTCGCCGCCTGCATCTCGCCCCAGCGCCGCTCGCGGCGCGCAGCAGCCTCGGCGTCCTCGCCCCACTGGCTGATCTGCCAGTCCTCGTCGACGTGCGCAGCTGCCCAGGCCTCCTCCGCCGTGAGACGCCCCCCGGCATGCGCGAGCGCCAGCAGCGACGAGCCCGTCAGCGTTGTCATGACGTGGTATGCCGCGAGGGCGAAGGCGTCGCGCCCGGCCAGCGCCCGCGCGATCGCCGCGCCCGCTGCCGGCGGCTGGGCCACGGGCGCGATGCCCTGCCCCAGGACGAGGTTTGCGCCCAGCGCCGCGCGCGCCCACGCCAGCACCGGGTCCCACGCCTTCCCTTGCCGGCGCACCAGCTCGGCCGGTCCCTCGGCGCGATAGCAGAGCAGGTCGCTGGCGGCGTACTTGGCGATCTCGGCGCGCACCTCGGCCTCGCGCCCGACAACGCCGTCCAGCGCCGAGTTGACGAGGCGCGTCAGCGGCATCGCCGCGGGGTCGACGTGATCGCCCTGGGCCTCCCATTCCGCCGCGACGGCCTCCGCCAGCGCCCGACTCGGCACGGCCAGCTCCCGCTTCGCCGGGGTGCGGATCGGCTTGCCATCGAGCAGCACGCGGAAGGCGGGCGCCGCGCCGTCCACCGACACCGCCCGGTAGAACCGCTTCGGGCGCGTCGTCATGCGGCGGCCCTCTGTGGCCCGGAGGAGACATCCCGGTCGGGATGGAGCCGTTTCCTATGCGTCATGAATTTCCTACGTCAGAGGACATGCCGTATGCTCCGGGCGACAGTTAGTAGCACGCGCTCCGCCTCGCGCGCGGCCCTTGACCTCGCTAATGGTATCCATTACATGGAAAGCGCCGAATTCGAGTGGGACGACGCGAAGGCCGAAGCCAACCTCACGAAGCACAAGATCAGCTTCCGTGCCGCGAGCCGTGTGTTTGGCGACTCCTTTGTGCTGATCGAAGAGGACCTCAGCGAGGACTATGGCGAGAAGCGGTTTCTCGCCACCGGGCTGGTGGAGGACTTGCTGATAACCGTGGTCTACACCGAGCGCGGCGACCGCATCCGCATTATTTCAGCCCGCAAGGCAGATGCCAATGAGCGAAGGACGTACGATCAGGGCTAGACGCCAGAAGGACGGGACGCTTGTCGAGGTTCTCCCAGACGGCACGACGCGGCCGTTTCCGCCCGACGATACCGATTGGGCGACGCTGCGTCGCATGACCGAGGAGCAGATCAACGCCGCGGCGCTGAGCGACCCGGACAACCCGCCGCGCACGCCCGAGCGCGAGAAGCACCTCAAACGAGTGCCGCAGGTCAAGGTGATCCGCCGCGCCATGCATCTGACGCAGGAGGAGTTCGCCGCGCGCTTCCGCATTCCGCTCGGCACGCTGCGCGACTGGGAGCAGGGCAAGACCGAGCCCGATCAGGCCGCGCGCGCCTATCTTAGGGTCATCGCCCGCAATCCCAAGGCGGTGCTGGAGGCCTTGGAGGAGACCGCGCCCTGAGCCGGCATCAGGCAGCAATGGCGGTGCGCTGCACGCCAGGCGCCGGCTAACCCCTGCGAGCGCCGGCCCCTACGAACGCGGGGCGATCCGTGGCACAATGCCGCCATGCCGCTCAAGGAACCCTCGTTCACCGTCGGCATCGAGGAGGAGTACCACCTCGTTGACCGCGCAACCCGCGACTTGGTGTGCGCCATGCCGCAGGCGCTGTTTGCGGCCTGCAAGCGGCTGCTGCAGAGCCAGGTGGCGCCCGAGTTCCTCAAGTCCCAGATCGAGGTGGGGACGCGCGTCCACGCCGGCCCGCGCGCCGCCGGGGCCGAGCTCGCCGCCCTGCGCAAGGCCATTGCGGCCCTCGCCGCGGAGCACGGGCTGGCCCCCGTCGCCGCATCCACCCATCCCTTCGCGGTCTGGCGCGCGCAGCAGCCCACCGAGCGCGCGCGCTACCGGGCCATCGCGCGGGACCTCGCCGGGGTCGGTCGCCGGCTCGTCTTCTGCGGGATGCACGTGCACGTCGGCATCGACGACGACGAGCTGCGCGTCGATCTCATGAACCAGGCGCGCTATTTCCTGCCGCATCTGCTCGTGCTCTCCACCTCCTCGCCGTTCGTCGAAGGCGAGGACACGGGCCTGAAGTGCTACCGCCTCGCCGCCTACAACGAGCTGCCGCGGACCGGCCTGCCGGGGCGATTCGAGAGCTGGCAGTCGTACAGCAGCACCGTCGACGTTCTCGTGCGCAACGGCGTCATCGAGGATGCCAGCAAGATCTGGTGGGACCTGCGCCCCTCCGCGCAGTTCCCGACGCTCGAGATGCGCATCGCCGATGTCTGCACGCTCGTCGAGGATGCGGTATGCGTCGCCTCGCTCTACGTCTGCATCCTGCGCATGCTCTATCGCATCCGCCGCTCCAACCAGACCTGGCGCACCTATCCCGTGTTCCTGCTGTCGGAGAACCGCTGGCGGGCGCAGCGCTACGGTGTCGGCGGCACGCTGTTCGACTTCGGCAAGGCGGAGCTGGTGCCGTTCCCGGACCTCGTCGACGAGCTCATCGGGATGGTGCACGAGGACGCCGAGGCGCTCGGCTGCCTGCCCGAGGTGGAGCACGCCCGCACCATCGTCGCGCGCGGCACCAGCGCCGACCGCCAGGTTGCGCACTTCAACCACCTCCTCGCCGAGGGTGCCGAGCGTGTGGAAGCCCTGCGCGGTGTCGTCGACCAGCTGATCGCCGAGACCGTCGAAACAGGGTCAGACCCCCCGCCTCCAACGTCGCGGCGTAAGCGCGTCGGCTCGCGCGACGGGGCTGACCCCGATCCCGTCACAGCACCGCCGCCATCCCGCCGTCGACCGCCAGCTCGGCGCCGGTGATGTAGGAGGCCTCGTCGCCGGCCAGGAACAGGGCGGCGGCGGCGATCTCCTCGGGTTGCCCGAGGCGGCGCAGCGCGGTGGATTCCACCAGCGCCTTCTCGATCGCCGGGTTGCGCAGCACCCGCTCCGTCAGCGCGGTGTGCACGAAGCCGGGGCAGAGCGCGTTGACGCGGATGCCGAACGGCGCGTACTCGACCGCGAGCCCGCGCGTCAGGGCCACCACGGCGCCCTTGGTCGCCGAGTAGGCGGTAAGCTGGCGCAGGCCGCGGTGCGCCATGATCGAGGCAATATTGATCAGCGACCCGCGTCCCGACGCCTTGAGGAGCGCGAAGCCGTCGCGTGCCACGCGTACGACACCGTCGAGGTTGACCTCGCGGATCCTGGCCCAGTCGGCGTCGGCGAGGTGGCGGAAGTCGCCGCGCACGTTGAGCCCCGCATTGTTCACGAGAGCATCGAGCCGCCCGTGCGCCTGCTCGACCGCGCGGAACATCGCCGTCACGTCCTGGCCGCGCGAGACGTCGGCGGTGATAGCCCCTGCTGCGAGGCCGGCCTCGGTGAGCTCGCGCGCCACGGCCTCTGCAGCCTCTCCGTTCACGTCGGTGACGTAGACGTGGGCGCCCTCGGCGGCGAACAGGCGCACCGTGGCGCGGCCGATCCCCGAGCCGGCACCCGTCACCAGGGCCACGCGGCCCGCCAGGCGTTGCATCGCGTCCCTCTCCTCTCGCCGCCGTCCGGCCGAGGCCTCAGGCGGTCGCCACCCACTTCTGGCGCAGCGTCACGAGCTCCTCCGCGACGGTCGGATGCAGGGCCATGGTGGCGTCGAAGTCGGCCTTGGTCGCGCCCATCCGAATCGCGATCGCCGCCACCTGCACGATCTCGGCCGCGTCGGGCCCCATGATGTGGCAGCCGACCACATTGTCGCTCCCGCCGTCGACCAGCAGCTTCATGAGCATATACTCGTCGCGTCTGGAGAGCGTGTGCTTCAGGGGCCGGAAGCGGGCCTTGTAGACATCGAGCTTCGGATAGCGCTCGCGGGCCAGGTCCTCGGCCAGCCCGACCGTGCCGATCTCCGGCGTGGAGAACACCGCCGTCGGCACCAGCTCGTGATCCACGGACGTAGGCCTGTTGCCGAACTGGGTGTCGGCGAAGGCGTGGCCCTCGCGGATCGCCACCGGCGTCAGGTTGATCCGGTTGGTCACGTCGCCGACGGCGTAGATGCCGGGCACCGAGGACTGCGACCACCGGTCCACCTCGATCTCGCCCAGCGGCCCGAGCTTCACGCCTGCCGCCTCGAGGCCCAGCCCCCCGGTATTGGGCCACCGCCCCGTTGCGAACATCACCGTCTCCGTCTCGACCGTGCTGCCGTCGCTCAGCGTCACGGCGCAGCGCGATCCAGCCTCGGCGATCCCCGCCACCTCGGTGATAACGCGCACGTCGATGCCGCGCTTCCTCATCTCGTCGGTCAGCCCGTCGCGCAGGTCGTGGTCGAAGCCACGCAGGATCTTCGGCCCGCGGTAGACGAGCGTGGTCTTGGCACCCAGTCCGGCGAAGATGCCGGCGAACTCCACCGCGATGTAGCCGCCGCCGACGATCAGGATCGACTCCGGCACGCGCGGCAGGTGGAACGCCTCGTTGGAGGTGATGGCGTGTTTTGCACCCGGCACGGCGGGCACGACCGGATGGCCCCCCGTGGCGATCAGGATCGTCCGCGCGCTCACCTTGCGCCTGTCGCCGGCGAGGAGGACTGTGTGGGCGTCGAGCAGGGTCGCGCGCGTCTGGAACGCTTGCGCCCCGGCGTTCTCGACGTTGCGACGGTAGATGCCTTCCAGGCGCGCGATCTCGGCGTCCTTGTTGGCGATCAGGGTCGCCCAGTCGAAGCGGCTGGCGCCCACGCTCCAGCCGTAGCCGTGGGCGTCCTCGAACTCGTCGCGGAACCGGCTGGCGTAGACGAGCAGCTTCTTCGGCACGCAGCCGCGGATCACGCACGTCCCGCCGAACCGGTACTCCTCGGCAATCCCGACCTTGGCCCCGTGCTGCGCGGCGATGCGCGCCGCCCTGACGCCGCCGGAGCCTCCGCCGATCACGAACAGGTCGACGTCGTATTGGCTCATGGTCGGTGGCTCGCACATGGGGTTCGGACGCCTCGCCCGCAGGGTGGACGATGCTCTCCGGACTGGCAATGCCCAAGCCGACGCACGGCGATCGCGGCGGTTCTTCTTGCCGTATTGCCGGGCCCAGACGGTGACGAACCCTTGATGCCGCAACCGCACGTCTCAACGGTCTGTCAACGGTTGCGTGTGCGATACCGCAGGCTCACGGAGCGGGGCCAGGGCTGCCACCCCCGGCGGGAGGCACCGAGGTGCCTGCCGGGCCGCGAGGGCAGCAGAATCGCAAATGCGGGACGCCCAGGGGCACTGCAGGGGGCACCGCAGGGTCAGACCCCTCGCCGCGACCGTCGGTGCAATATTGCAGCTTCAATGCGAGGGGTCTGCCAAGTCGGAGGGCCGGCGCGCCTATTTGCGCCCTCCCCCCTGCATCGCGCCTTGCACATCCGGCATGATGTTCGTCTGGAACTTCATCATCGCGGGAGCCATGCGCGACATGGCTTCGGGCACCACGTTCTGGAACTTCTTGCCGACCGGCGAGCGGTGGAAGGCCGCAAGCTCCTTCATCTCATCGACGGTGAACTTCTCCGCGTACAGGTTGACCGTCACGTCCATGATCTCCTGCAGGTACGCCTTCACCTTGGGAGAGCTGGGCGAGAGGATGGTGCGCATCACGCGCTCGAAGTCGGCGGCGGCGCCCGGGTTGCTCTGGCGCATCGAGCTGATGATGCCGGCGAGCATCTCGTCGATGGCTTTCTCCGCCATGGCGACGCCACCGGTGGCCTCGACCAGGTCGCGCGCCGCCGTCATCCGCGCCGCGTCGGGGCGCTGGGCCTCGGACGGCAACACCCACAGGCCGGCAGCGATTGCTGTCGCCACCAGCAGGGTGGCGAGCTTGGTTGAACGTTTCATGGCAAGTCCCCTCGTTCCTGGTTGGAGCTGAAATTCCCCGTGCGATGCGTCCAGCGTGTGGCGCTGCGATCGCCCGAGGTCAAGTCCCGAAATCGTGACGGGGCGCGGCTACTGACGTGGCTGCTGACGTCGCTATTGAAGGGCGATCCCCCGCTTCTCGAGCTCCTTGCGCGCCTCCGCGTCGATCTCCACCCCGACCTGCATGCCCCACTGCTGCCCCGCCTGGATGACCTCGCGCATGGTCTTGGTTTGCGTATCCACGAGCTTGTGCCCGAGTGGGGATTTGTAGAACGCGGCGAGCGCGTCCAGGTCCTCCTTGCTGAGCTCCTTGGCGTAGAGCGTCGCGATCTCGTCCCATACCTCGGCCAGCCGCGGCTTGAACCGCGGGGCCAGCCCCTTGACGATCTCCTTGACTTCCTCCTCCTTGCCCGGCGCCATCGCTGCGAAGTTGGCGGCCAGATCGTCGAACATCAGCGAGATGCTGTCTTCGAATTGCTTCACGCCGCCCGAATACGCGAGCATCTGTTTTGCCGCAGCGAGCCGCGCAGGGTCGGGCCCCTGGGCATACAGTGTTCCCACGATCGACGCCACGCCTACGGACAAGCCGAGAAGCAGCGCGCGCCACGTCGTCGGCGCATTCTCCCTCATACGAGACATCCCCCTCACGCCAGAACCGCGTCGCGGGCTTCTAGCCCGTTTGCGTGTCGTTGTCGCGCTCGAGCACGACCACGCCGTCCGGTCCCGCGATGATCGCGGCGTCGGCGAGGCCGAGGAACAGCCCGTTCTCGACCACGCCGGGGATCATCTTGAGCGCCTCGTCCAGCGCCTCCGGCTCGTCGATGCGGCCGAAAGCACAGTCGATGATCCAGTTGCCGCTGTCCGTCACGAATGGCTGCCCGTCGCCGCGCAGACGCAGCTTGACCTCGCCCCGGCAGCCGGCATCGGCCGCGAGCACCTCTATCATGTTGCGGGTTGCGGCGACGCCGAACGGTACCGCCTCCACGGGCAGCGGGAAGGCGCCGAGCGTGGCCACTCGCTTGGAATGGTCGGCGATGACCACCAGGCGATCGGAGGCGGTTGCCACGATCTTCTCGCGCAGCAGGGCCCCGCCGCCACCCTTGATGAGGCGCAGGTCCGGGTCGATCTCGTCGGCGCCGTCGACGGCGAGGTCGAGAAACGGCCGGCGCTCGAGGTCGGTCAGGGGGATGCCCAGGCGTTCGGCATGCGTGCGCGTTGCCTCCGAGGTCGGCACGCACTCGACCCGTAGGCCGTCTTTGACGCGCTGTCCCAGCAGATCGATGAAATGCGCCGCCGTGGAGCCTGTGCCGAGGCCCAGCGTCATGCCGTCCTCCACCATGGCCATGGCCCGCTCCGCCGCCAGCCGCTTGTAGTCCTCGGCGCTGGTCACGGCCGCCTCCCGGATTCCCTCTCCCCATGCCTCTTCAGGCATGGGGAGAGGGTTCGGGTGAGGGGCAGCGACAAATGCCGACGTCGGAGTGTGGGGCTGCCCCTCACCCCGACCCTCTCCCCGCGCAGATGGAGTGCGCGGGGAGGTCGGCGATGCGCGGGGAGAGGGAGTATCACAGCCCACCCATCAGCATGTACTTGATCTCCAGGAATTCCTCGGTGCCGTGGTGCGAGCCCTCGCGGCCGAGGCCCGACTGCTTGAAGCCGCCGAACGGCGCCACCGGGTCGGAGATGATGCCCTCGTTGATGCCGATGATGCCGCACTCGAGCGCCTCGGCGACGCGCCAGACCCGGCCGATGTCGCGCGAGTAGAAGTAGGCCGCCAGGCCGAACGGCGTGTCGTTGGCCTGGGCGATCACGTCCTCCTCGGTCTTGAACTTGAAGAGCGGCGCCACCGGCCCGAACGTCTCCTCGCGTGCCACCATCATCTGCGCCGTGACGTTGGTGAGGATGGTGGGCTCGAAGAAGTTGCCGCCGAGCGCATGGCGCTTGCCGCCGGTCAGGACGCTGGCGCCGTGCTTCAGCGCGTCGCCGACGTGCTCCTCCACCTTCTCGACGGCGGCCTTGTTGATCAGCGGCCCGGTGGTGACGCCGGCGTCGGTACCGGGACCCACCTTCATCTTCTTCACCTCTGCCGCGAGCTTCACGGCGAACGCTGCGTAGACGCCCTCCTGCACGTAGATGCGGTTGGCACACACGCAGGTCTGCCCGGCGTTGCGGTACTTGGAGGCCATGGCGCCCTGCACCGCCTTGTCAAGGTCGGCATCGTCGAAGACGAGGAAGGGCGCGTTGCCGCCGAGCTCGAGCCCGAGCTTCTTGATGGTGGGCGCGCACTGCGCCATCAGGATGCGGCCGATCTCGGTGGAGCCGGTGAAGGTGAGCATGCGCACGACCGGGTTGGAGGTCAGCTCCTTGCCGATGGCGCCGGCCTTGCCGGTGACGACGTTGAACACGCCGGGCGGGATGCCCGCCCGGTGCGCGAGCTCGGCGAGCGCGAGCGCCGAGAGCGGGGTCTCCGACGCCGGCTTGCACACCACCGTGCAGCCGACCGCCAGGGCCGGCGCCACCTTGCGCGTGATCATGGCGTTCGGGAAGTTCCAGGGCGTGATGGCCGCCACCACGCCGACGGGCTGCTTGATGACGACGACGCGCGCGCCGTCCTTGAAGGTGGGGATGGTCTCGCCGTAGACGCGCTTGGCCTCCTCGGCGAACCATTCCACGAAGCCGGCGCCATAGAGGATCTCGCCCTTGGCCTCGGCGAGCGGCTTGCCCTGCTCGTTGGTGAGCAGCAGCGCCAGCTCGTCGGCGTGCTCGATCATCAGATCGAACCACTTGCGGATGCGCCGGGAGCGCTCCTTGGCGAGCATCTTCGACCAGGCGGGGAAGGCGCGGTGCGCCGCCTCGATGGCCTGGCGCGTCTCCGCCTCGCCGAAGTCGGGCACGCGGGTGATCACGTCGCCGGTGGCCTTGTTGGTGACGGGCACCTTGGGCTCGCCGACCCATTGGCCATCGACGTAGCACTGGTTCCTGACAAGACTGATGGTGGGCTTGTCCATGCGAAGCTCCGCTCCTGTCCTGCCGCCCCGTCGTCCCTTGCGCCTGTGTAGGCCGCTGCTGAAGCGGAGGCAAGGTTCGCGGGCAGGCTGGCAACAGGAACCCGCAGGGCCTGCCCGGCGGGGCGCGTCACGCAGCGGCGGTGGCGTGCTACTTCAGCTTGCAGCCGAGACGGAGTCCAAAGCTGGAAAGGCCGGTGTTGTGATCGCACAGGCCGATGCTGTTGCGATTAGCGCGTCGCCGGTGTGTGGCGCAAGGGATACGACAGTGCCGTTACCGCCGCGGAAGTAGGCAGAGGAGGCTTCCATTCAGGCGCGATGTCGCGATGCTGACGCCGTCAATTCGGCGCACTCGCTCTCCATTGTCCCCCGATGCCTCTCGACCTTGCCGGCACGACCATCGTCTTCGATCTCGACGGCACGCTTGTCGATACGGCGCCCGACCTCGCCGCTGCCGCCAACCACGTGTTCGGCCTGATCGGTCTGGGGCCGATCGACCCGGCCCGGCTGCGCCCGCTGATCGGCCACGGCGCGCGCGCCATGATCGAGGCGGGGCTGCGGCTGCACGGCGTGGCCAGGACGCCCGACGAGGTCGACGAGCTGCTCCACCTGTTCGTCCCGTTTTATGCCGACAACATCGCCGTCAGGAGCCGACCATTCGACGGCATCCCGGCGCTGCTCGAGTCGCTCTCGAGGCTCGGGGCGCGGCTCGCGGTGTGCACCAACAAGCTCGAGGCGCTGTCCAAGTCCCTGCTGCGGCAGCTGGCGCTGGCGGATCGCTTCGCAGCCATCGCCGGGCGCGACACGTTCGACGTGTTCAAGCCGGCGCCGGGCCACCTCGTCCGCACCATCGACATGGCGGGCGGGCGCACTGAGTCTGCGGTGATGGTAGGCGACAGCGAGGTCGACATTGCGACGGCCGCGGCGGCCGGCATCCCTTCGATCGGCGTCACCTTCGGCTATACGACGGTGCCCGTGCGCGACCTCGCGCCCACCGCCGCGATCGATCACTACCGCGAGTTCATGCCTGCCTTGGCCAAGGTCCTGGTGCGCGGCTGACGGCGGGGTCAGACCCGGCCCATCCCGTTCGCGAAGAACCGCTGGTGTGGTGCGCCTACGGACCAAAAACATGTCATTCCGGCGCTTGTCGCCGGAATCCATTTTCCCACCGGCACCGGCGCCTGTGCTCGATGGATACCGGGGACAAGCCCCGGTATGACAACAGAACGAGGGGCTGCCCCCCACTCCGGCCGCTTGTTGTCCGTCTCAGTGCGTCTATCCTGAGATGGCGCCGTGCACGACAGGGAGGATGGCAATGACCGGCAGGTTGGCGGACAAGGTCGCGCTCATCAGCGGCGCCGGTTGCGTAGGGCCGGGGTGGGGGAACGGCCGGGCGATGGCGGTACGCTTCGCCGAGGAGGGGGCCAGGATCTTCGCCGTGGATCGCGAGGCGCAGCGCCTCGAGGAGACCGTGGAGCGCGTGCGCGCGGCCGGCGGCACCATCGAGGCCCACCTCGCCGATGTGACCGACAGCGGCGCCGTTGCAGCCATGGCGAAGGCCTGCGTGGCCCGCTTCGGCCGGATCGACGTGCTCGTCAACAATGTCGGGGGCTCGGCCGCCGGCGGCCCGGTCGAGCTCAGCGAGGAGACGTGGGATGCGCAAGTCGACGTGAACCTGAAGAGCGTGTTCCTCGCCTGCAAGCACGTGATCCCGGTCATGGAGCGCCAGGGTGGCGGCGCCATCGTCAATCTCGCCTCCTCCGCGGGGCTGCGCTGGACCGGCAGCGCCCAGGTGGCCTACGCGGCGACCAAGGCCGGCGTCATCCAGCTCTCGCGCGTGGTGGCGGTGCAGCATGCCGGCAAGGGCATTCGCGTGAACACGGTGGTGCCGGGGCAGCTGCACACGCCCCTGGTGGAGGCGCGCCTCGCCGGGCAGCGCGCGGGCGGCAATGTCGCCGCGCTGCTGGCGCAGCGCCAGGCGCGCATCCCGCTCGGCTTCATGGGCGACGGCCGCGATACCGCCAACGCCGCCCTGTTCCTCGCCTCCGACGAGGCGCGTTTCATCACCGGAACCGAGATCGTCGTCGACGGAGGCATGACGGCCCGCTGCGACTAGCACGGCTGACCCGCGCCGGAAACGGGTGGACGCGCCGGCTCGCCGCGCCTATCAACCCGCCTCTGCTCCATCCCGTCCATCCGGCTCACCCCATGCGCGCCACCGACTGGCTCCTGCTCGTCTTCCTCTCCGTGCTGTGGGGCTCGACCTACTTTTTCATCGCCGTCGCCCTGCCGGAGGTGCCGCCGGTGACGCTGGCACTCCTGCGCGTGGCCATCGCGGCCCTGGCGCTAGTTCCGCTGGCCCTCGCGCTCGGCTACCGCATGCCCGCCACGCCCGGCGGATGGTGGCTCTATGTCGTGCTGGCGGCGGTGAACAACGTCATCCCCTTCACCCTCATGATCTACGGGCAGACGCGCATCGCCGGCAGCCTGGCCGCCGTGCTCAATGCCACGGCTCCGCTGTTCACCCTCGTAATGTTCCGCCTGTTCGCCGGGGAGGCCCTCACGCGCGCCAAGCTCGCCGGTGTCACCCTCGGCATTGCCGGCGTCGCCGTCCTGGTCGGCCCGGCGGCGCTCACGTCCAACACCTCGAGCGTCATCGGCATGCTCTGCGTCCTCGGCGCATCGCTGTCCTATGCCGTCTCGGCGCTGTGGATGCGCCGCCTGCGCAATATCCCGCCGCTGTTGTCGTCGGGCGCCCAGCTCACGTGCGCCAGCGTGATGCTGTTGCCGTTTGCGGCCGCGGTCGACCGGTTCTGGACCTTGCCGGTGCCGGGCCTTCCGGCGATCGCGGCCGTGCTCGCGTTCGCGCTCCTGTCGACCGCGCTCGCCTACATCGTGTTCTTCCGCGTCAATGCGACGGCGGGCCCCGGCAACGTCATGCTGGTGACCCTGCTGATCCCCGTGACAGCGACGGTGCTGGGCGTGCTGATCCTGGGGGAGACGCTCTCGGCCAACCAGGTCGCCGGCGCTCTCGTCATCGCCGCCGGCCTCGTGCTCATCGACGGGCGGCTCCTCGTGCGGCGCGCTCGCGTCCACGCAAGCTCGGGCGCCTGAGAAAAGCCGCCCTACGCGTCGGCCTTGACTCCCGCACCGACGGGGCAGCTCAGGCCGGTGCCGCCGAGGCCGCAATAGCCGAGCGGGTTCCTGGCCAGGTACTGCTGGTGGTAGTCCTCCGCGAAGTAGAACGCGCCGGCGTCGAGGATCTCCGTCGTGATCGGGCCGTAGCGGTTGGCGGAGAGCACCTTCTGGTAGGCGTCCTTGGAGGCCTCGGCGGCCCGGCGCTGCGCCTCGCTCGTCACGTAGATGCCGGAGCGATACTGGGTGCCGACATCGTTGCCCTGGCGCATGCCCTGGGTCGGGTCGTGGCTCTCCCAGAACGTCTTGAGCAGCGCCTCGTAGCTCACCTTTTTCGGGTCGTAGACCACCAGCACCACCTCGTTGTGGCCGGTGCGACCCGAGCACACCTCCTCGTAGGTGGGGTTGAGCGTCAACCCGGCGGCATAGCCCGCGGCGGTGATCCAGATGCCATCGCCCATCTCCCAGAACTTGCGCTCCGCGCCCCAGAAGCAGCCGAGCCCGAAGATTGCGGTCTCGGTGCCCTCGGGATAGGGCCCCTTGAGCGGGCGCTTGTTGATGAAGTGCGTCGTAGCCGTCGGTATAGGCTCGGCGCGCCCCTTGAGCGCGCTCTCGGCCGTCGGCATCTCGAGCTTCTTGCGGGAGAAGAACATTGGGCTCCACCGTGAATCTGGGGCTCATGGGGTCACCCATGATATAGGCGCTCGCGCCGGAAACGCCACAGGACCGCAATTCTCCAGCGGCGGCCCTATGCGGCTGGCTGCGGCCTCGGCGTGGAGACCAGGACCGTCTCGTTGCCGGGGACGGGGTGGCGCGGCACCAGGAACGAGCAGGTGAGCGACACGCTGGCAATGCCGGTGCCGATCCAGAAGATGATGGCGGGGTCGATCATGCCGAGCGCGCCGAAGGCCACCGGCACCGTCACCGCCGCCACGTGGTTGATGGTGAAGGCGACCGACGTGGTCGCCGCCATGTCGGCGGGGTCGGCGATCTTCTGGAAGTAGGTGCGCTGGGCCAGGGTGAGGGTGAAGAACACGCCGTCCACGACGAACAGGAGCCCGGCCAGGAAGGCGCTGGACGTGGTGGCGTAGCCCGCGAACACGGCGATCAGGACGATGTTCTCGATCATGATGGTGCGGCGCTCGCCGACCTCCATGACGAGCCGGCCCAGCCGGGGTGCGAGCACCGTGTTGGCGGCCGTGGTGACGAGCATCAGGGTCGCCATGTCGGCGACGCTGTAGCCGAACTTCCACACCAGCAGGAACCCGCCGAAGGCCATGAACAGCTGGCGGCGCGCCCCCGTCATGAATTGCAGGAGGTAGAACAGCCAGTAGCGCCGGCGCACGACGATCCGCTTGCGCTGCTGCACCGGCCCCTGGAAGCGCCGGAAGCAGGCCATGGCGGCGAGGCTCAGCGCCATGCAGGCGAGCCCGACGATGAGGAAGAGCTGCTGATAGGAGCGCCAGCCCGCCCACCAGGCCAGTGCCAGGCCGCCGTAGGCCAGGAACTGCGCCGACGCCCCCGCCGCCGTGATGGTGCCGATGAGCCGCGGCGCCTCCGCCTTGGGCAGCAGCTGCAGCTGCAGGCAGACGTTCATGCTCTCGAAGTAGTGGAAGCCGATCGACATGATGAACGTCGTGACGAGCACGCCCGTCAGCGTCGGGAACTGGCCGGTCAGCGCCACCCCCAGCCCCAGGATGAAGAGCGCCGCATACGCCAGCACCTGCTCGCGCACCAGGAGGAGCCAGAAGATGGCGGTGAAGGCGAGGAGCCCCGGGATCTCGCGCACGCTCTGCGCGAGGCCGTTCTCGAACCACTGGAAGTGCGCCTGCTCGATCGCGAAGTTGGCAAGCAGCGCCGACCAGCCCGCATAGCCGAGATAGTTGATGAAGGCCAGGGAGCGCAGGAAGACGATGGGCGACCCGGCGAGCCGCTCGGAGGCGAGGGAGGGCATGTTGAGCAAGGGCGGGAGCCTCGGCAGGTGCGCTGCTCCCTCCTGCGCCCGCCGGCGGATGCGGTCAACTCCCGGAGGCCCGCAAAACCGCACGGCAGCCCTGCTGCCTGCCCTGCATGGCGCTGTGGAGCGCTGGCATAGATCGCCAAACTTTGTCATGCCGGGGCTTGTCCCCGGCATCCATCTATCAGCCAGCACCGGAGCAAGTGGTGAGATGGATTCCGGCGACAAGCGCCGGAATGACATGCGTATGTTCGGTCGGGGTCACAACACCGGCTCGTGTTATGCCATCCGACCGTCAGGGGCGGGCGGTCTTGGCGAGGCGGAGCAGGTTGAGGAGCTCGGCGCGGTAGCCGTAGAGGTCCTCGCCTCTGGCAGAGGCAGCGAGCGCGATCACGTCGTCGTAGCCGAAGCCCTTGAGATATGGATCGCCTCTCAGCAGCTGCCCGAAGGCGGCGACGGCGGCCGAGAAGCGCACCTCCGCCGGGACCTGGTCGAGGCTCGTCTTCTCCAGCGCCTGCGTGATGGGCAGCTCGATGCGGCGGCTCGTGGCTTCGCTGGGGAGCTTGTAGTTGATCCTCAGGAACCCGTACTCGCCCTTGCCATCCGGAGCGGGGGGCGCCGCGGCCGCCGGCTGCTTGTAGCGCAGGTCCTCGACGAACCGCGGGCTGCCGACCGGCGTGATCTCGTAGATCGCCGTCACCGTGTGGCCGGAGCCGATATCGCCCGAGTCGGCCTTGTCGTTGTTGAAGTCCTCGTTCTTCATGAGCCGCGTCTCGTAGCCGATCAGCCGGTACTCGGACACACTGGCCGGGTTGAACTCGATCTGGATCCTCACGTCCTTGGCGATCGGGAACAGCGTGGAGGACACCTCGTCCACCAGCACCTTGCGCGCCTCGTTGAGCGTGTCGATGTAGGCCGCGGTGCCGTTGCCGTTCTGCGCCAGGGCCTGCATCAGCGCGTCGTTGTAATTGCCGCGGCCGACGCCCAGGACCGAGAGATAGATGCCGGTCTCGCGCTTGCGCTCGATGTACGACTTGAGCTGGCCGACATCGGTGATGCCGATGTTGAAGTCGCCGTCGGTAGCCAGGATCACGCGGTTGACGGCAGCCTTGTCGAAGGCGCCCTCGGCCATGCGGTAGGCTTCCTGGATGCCCGCGCCCCCCGCCGTCCCGCCGCTGGCGACGAGACGCTCGATCGTCTCCAGGATCTTGCGTTTCTCGGCGACCTTGGTGGGCTCCAGCGCCGCGCGCGTCGTGCCTGCGTAGGTGACGATGCCGACGGTGTCGTCGGGCCTGAGCGTGTCGACGAGCATGCGGAAGGCATTCCTGAGCAGCGGCAGCCGGTCCTCGGGCGCCATCGAGCCCGAGGTGTCGATGAGCAGCACCAGGTTGACGCGCGGGCGCTCGGCCTTGGGCACGTCGTAGCCCTTGATGGCGATGTGCACGACCTTGTTGGCCGGGTTCCAGGGCGAGGGCAGCACCGTCACCGTCGGCCGGAAGGGAGCGCCCCGGTCCTCGGGCAGCGGGTAGCTGTAGGGGAAGTAGTTGATCATCTCCTCGACACGCACGGCCTCCTTCGGCGGCAGCCGCCCCGAGTTGAGCGACCGGCGCACGAAGGCATAGGCGGCGGTGTCCACATCGATGGAGAAGGTGGAGACCGGCTCGGCCGTCACGCTCTTGACGCGGTTCGCGTCGGCCGCGGCGAAGCGGTCGCGCCCGTCGTCGGCCGCCCCGGGCAGTCCGCCGGACGGGTGACCGCGACGGTCGGCTTGGGCGTTGGAAAAGCCGCCAGCGCCAAAGAGGTCTGCGACGTCCCCCTCTTTCCGGCGAGCGACGTACTTCTGCAACTCGGGCGGGATCGCCTCTGTCTTTGAACCCTGTGCGACCCGCTTTTGCCCAGCGTGGTGGTGCTTGGGCCCCGCATCCGCGCGTTTTTCGGCGGGCGCGGGTGGCGCTGCGGCGGGAGGTGGCGGCGGCGCGGCGTGGACCTTCGGGGGCGCCGCATGGTCCAACGATATACTTGGAACGGGGCTTGTGACGGGCGGCGCCTTCGCCTTTGGTAGCTCAGCGACCTTTGTCTCGCTCTTCGGGGGCTCCACCTTCGCGGGAGGCGGCGGCGGTTGAGTAGCCTGGTCGTCCTTCGGCTGGGGCTCGACGGGCTTGGGCAGGGACGCCAGCTTGTCCTGGCGCTGCTCGGGCTGCGGTGGCGTCCGCATCAGGTGCAGTGTGAGCGGCACGGCGAGCGCAAGCACCGCAATCGATGCGGCGATGGCCATGGGTCGGCGGAAACGCATCCTGGCTTTCCCCTCTGAGATTGCAGATATGCCTCTCAGACGTTGGGGGGCCGCGTTTCCTTGGGGCCTACCAGGGGGCGTGCCGGCGTCGGCGACCGCGGGGCGTTCGAACGCGGCCAGCGCGGCAGCGAGCGCCGCCTCCTTGGCGCCTTCGTCCGGCGGGGGCACCGCCAGGTCCTTCAGCCGTTTGAGCTCGTTCTCGGTCATGTCTCAACCCACGGCGTCGAGCCGTGCCCGCAATCGTTTCCGCGCCTCGTGCAGATGCCAGGACACGGTCTTCTCCGTGCAGCCCATGATCGCAGCCGCCTCGGCGTGGGTGAGGTCCTCGGCGTAGATGAGGATCACCGCGTCGCGCTGCTGCGGCGGCAGCCTGCGCACCTCCTCCCACAGCTCGGCTCCGGCCAGGTCGGCCTCGGCCGACTGCGCCGCCCGGCCCTGGAACAGCACGACGACATCGGGCCTCTCGCCCCGGCGCAACCGCTCCCTGGCACGGATGTGGTCGATGGCGGTATTGTAGGCGACGCGGTAGAGCCAGGTCGCAAAGCCGGCCTCGCCGCGGAAGGAGCGCACGGCCCCGGCAAGCTTGACGCAGACGTCCTGCGCCACGTCCTGGGCGTCCTCGCGCGTGCCGATCAGCCGCCACGCCAGCCGGTAGATCGCGGCGTAGTGCACCTCGATCAGGGCCGCCAGTGCGGCGGGGCAGCCGCCCGCCGCCCTCTCGACCTCCCCCTGATCGACCGGCTCTTTCACCGCACCGCCCATCCAACCGACGCACTCGATGAGACGCTGCGGATCGGGCGTTCCTTGGGTCGATCACGGAGACGTGATGCGGCTTCAATCCTTGCTCGTGGCGGGGAGGACGACGCGGATGGTGCTGGGGCGGTCCGGCGTGCCGGCCCAGGCAGCGTCGCCGAGGTGCTGGCGCGCGATCTGGCGCACCAGGGTGAGCCCGAGGCCGGTGCCGGCGTTGCGGCCCGCAACCCGGGAGAAGGGCGAGAACACCCGCTCGCGCTCGCTCTCCGCAACGCCCGGGCCGTGGTCGCTCACGGTGAGCACGGCCTGCGTGCCGTCGCGCCCGCGCCCGACATGCACCTCGATGGGCGGCGCGCCGTGGCGCTCGGCGTTCTCGATCAGGTTGCGCAGCATGCGGCGCAGGAGCGCCCGGTCGCCGCGCGCCACGACGGACCTGCCCGCCACCCTGCAGTGGTCGTAGCGGGCGCCTTCCTCGGCCGCGAGCGCCAGCAGGTCCACGTCCTCGTAGGTGTCGAGACCCTTCACGGCGTCGAGCCGGCTCGACAGCAGGATCTCGTCGATCAGCTGGTCGAGCTCGGCAATGTCGCGTTCCAGATCCGCCCTGCGCCGGGGATCGGCGGTCTCTTTCATCAGCTCGACGCCGAGGCGGATGCGCGACAGCGGCGTTCGCAGCTCGTGGGAGGCATTGGCGAGCAGGAGCTTGTGCGAGCCCACCAGGTCCTCGATGCGCGCTGCCGAGCGGTTGAAGCTCTCCGCCAGCCGCGCCACCTCGTCCCTGCCTTCCACCTTGACGCGCGCCTCGAGGTTGCCCGTGCCCAGCTGGTCGACGCCCGCCTGCAGCCGTTCCAGCCTGCGCGTGAGGCGGCGCACCAGGGGATAGGCGCAAACCGCCACGGCGAGCGCGATGGCGCCCAGGAAGGCAATGAGCCCCAGCACCGGATGCCAGGCCCGCCCCGGCGCGCGCGCCACCAGCCAGCGGGCGTCGGGAAGGCGGATGGTCCAGGCCGGTCCCCCGCGCCCGAAGGTCCACCCGCCGGTCTCGCGGCGCGGGCCCGGCAGGGGGCGCCCGACGGCGGCGATGCGGCGAAAGTCGGGGTCGAACAGCGCGAGATCGACCTTGAAGCGGCGATAGATGCGCTCGAGCGCCTGCTGCTGGGTTGCGTCGTCCGCCTCGGCCGGGGGCAGGTGCGGGGCCACCAGCTCGCCCAGCATCTCGGCCCCGTGCTGGCCCGGAGCGAAGCGCCACAGCACGGCGCCCAGGAGCACGACCAGGAGCAGGCTGGCGATGATCGTCAGGTAGAGCTGCTTGTAGAGATGGCGCATCGGCCAGGCGCTCCCGAGCCTCAGTCCTGCGCCTTGGCGAAGACGTAGCCGCTGCCACGCACGGTGATGACCCGGCGCGGCTTTTTCGCATCGTCCTCGATGGCGGCGCGGATGCGCGAGATGTGCACGTCGATGGAGCGGTCGAAGGCCTCGATCGGCGCCGCCTTGACGAGGTCCATCAGCACCTCGCGCGACATCACGCGCCCGGCATGCTCCGCCAGCGCCAGCAGCAGGGCGAACTGATGCGAGGTGAGCGGTCTCGCCTCGCCGTCGAGGCGCACCTCGCGCGCGGCGCGGTCGATCTCGAGGCGGCCGAAGCGCAGCACGTCGTCGCTGCGCGGCGCCCGCCCGCGGCGCAGGATGGCCTTGAGGCGGGCCAGGAGCTCGCGCGGCTCGAACGGCTTGGGCAGATAGTCGTCGGCCCCCATCTCGAGGCCCACCACCCGGTCCATGGCATCGCCGCGCGCCGTCAGCATCAGGATCGGCGTCGCCGCATGGGCGCGGATGCGGCGGCACACGTCGAGGCCGTCCATGTCGGGCAGCATCAGGTCGAGCACGATGGCGTCGAACGCCTCGCGCGCGTTGAGGACGAGCCCCGCGGCGCCGTTGTCGGCGCGGGTGACGCGGAAGCCGGCCCCGCCGAGATAGTCGCGCACCATCTCGGCGAGCCGGGTATCGTCCTCGATCAGAAGGATGCGGTCGGTCACCGGATCATTCTAGCCGCGATGCCAGCGCCGCCAAGGGCCTCGGCGCCACTGCAGCAGCTCGTGCGCCTTCTGCCGCTGCTCCGGCGTCAGCACCTCGGCGATGTCGCCCACGGCCTGGGCCAGGCGCTTGCTGGCGGTGTCGGCGAGCCCCAGCTGCTCGGCGCGGAACGCCTCGATGGCGGCCCTGTCGACCTTGGGCTGCAGCAGGAGCTGCACGCCGCGCTCGCGCGCGGAGCGCGCCTTCTCGCCCATCGGCACCAGGTCCTGGACAGCGGCCTTGGCGATGGCCCGCAGCTTCTCGAGCTGCTCGGGCGTTGCATCGAGCTCGATCGCCGCGTGCCTGATGCCGCGATCGACGCGGTCCTCGATCTCGGCCGGGGTCATCGGCCCGCGCATGAAGCCGGGGCCCCAGCCGTGGTGACCCCAGCCCGGGGTCCACTGCCCGACGGCATTGGTTGCGGCGGCCCCCGTGAACGCTGCCACGATGGCCACGGCCACGAGCGCCGGCCATCTGCGGGGCCTGCGCACGGCTGCTGGATTGGACTGCTCGCTCATCTCGGCTCTCCTTCGCCTGGCTGTCCTGCGCGCGGGGTCAGGGCCCTCGCGCCAAGCTTCATCTGCTCTCGGCCGTCCGAGGCGAGGGGCCTGACCCCCGTCTCGCCTGCCTTTCCTGCGACCGTAATCTGGGAGCCCTCGGTTTCCCGCGCATATCCTCGATGTAAAGTTTTGTAAGGGGCTCCAGCGGCGGAGGTCTAGCCGGGAACCCCCAGCCGGGGACCCCCACCCCTATCCCCTCCTCGCAAGGGGGAGGGGAATCCGGTTGACGCACGTGGCGGGGTGGCCTGCCGCGGGGCGGCAAGGGGGTGTGGATTCACGATGTCAAAGAGCGAGGCGCCAAGGCGCCGGCCGTCCGCCTGCCTCTCGGGCCGTGGCCAGCTTGCGAGAGCGAGGCGAGCGACGGCGAATTGTAAGCCGGCCCAGGGGTGGCCGGCAGAAATGGGCGATGCGATCCGGTGCGCAGCGTTAAGATCGGGCTAATGACGGGTCGGCTCCCGTAGCGACGGAGGGCATGCTCCACCTGGGCCGGCGAGGGTCCCCCAGCCCTGCCCCTTGCGCCTACGGCATTCACACATTCTGCATTGGGAAGGCATGGATTTGATGGGCCGCTTCCGGCGCCGCATCCTCGACCTGTCAATCGCGGCACTTGCCTGCACCGGCGAAGGCCGGTGTTGCCGCGATCCAGCGCCAGGCAGCCTCCGGAGCATGGGGTTCGCTGGATTGCGGGGACAAGCCCCGCAATGACATGGTTTGCCACGTCTTGGGCATCCTGGCCGACTTGTGTGAATGCATCAGGCTCCTGGGGGAGAGGAATCCGGATGGCGCAAGCTGGAGAGGGTCAGCCGGCGAGGGCCACGTCGACGGCCACGTCGATCTTCTGCCGCCCGCCGCCGAGCAGCACGCCGCTGACCGGGCTCACGTCGTCGTAGTCGCGCCCCAGCGCCACCGTGATGTGCTCGTCGGAAGGCATGATGCCGTTGGTGGGGTCGAAGTCGATCCAGCCGGCCTCCGGCGTCCACACCGAGACCCAGGCGTGCGAGGCGTCCGCGCCGGCGAGCTTGGCGGCGCCCGGCGACGGGTGGGTCAGGAGATAGCCGCTGACGTAGCGGGCCGGCACGCCCAGGGCCCTGAGGCAGGTGATGGCGAGGTGCGCGAAGTCCTGGCACACGCCGCGGCGCAGACGCAGGACCTGCGACACGGGCGTGGAGATGTCGGTCGCCGCGCTGTCGAACACGAAGTCGGCATAGATGCGCTCGGTGAGGTCGAGCGCCGCCTCCAGGATCGGCCGTCCCGGCGGGAACGACGGGCACGCATAGTCGATCGCCTCGCGCACGACCTTCGTGTGCCGGGAGGCGCTCACGAACTGCAGAACGGAGATGTCGAGCCCGCCGTCGCCGCAGTGCGCGTTGGCCGCCACCTGCTCCCACGGCGTGGTGAGCTGGGGCATCGGCAGCTCGTGCGGGACGACCTCCACGGTGGAGCGCGCATGAACGACGAGCTCGGAGTGCTCGTCCTCGATCGTCAGCACGGCGCTCATGTTGCCGAAGTAGTCCTCGAGCGCGACGTTCGAGGACGGAGCCGGCTCGATCAGCAGGTTGTGGCGGTGCAGGGTCTGGCGCGGTCCCGAGCGCGGGGTGAGGTGCACGAGATGCTCGGACTGCAGCACCGGCCGGCCGTAGCTGTAGATCGTGCGATGGCTGATGTCGTAGATCATGGCCGATCGGCTCCGCCCTCGCCCGAGCGCACCCATCTGACACCCTTCTCGACCAGATCGAAGTAGCGCCGGCCGATCAGGTCGCCGAGCCCATCGAGCGCCCAGGCCTGCTCGTCGAGCAGCTTCCGCAGCCCGCTGCGCGCGCCTCCGTCCCCGGCCTCGGCGAGCGGGGCCACGTCGGCGAGGCGCACGGCGGTCACGAGCGACAGGGCCAGGCGCTGCTCCTCGATGCGCCTGCCGCTCGCGGCCGACTGCGGCAGGGCGTCGATGTGCCCGGCAATGCGCTCGAGCTGGAAGGCGATGCTGCGCGGGTTGGTGTCGTCGAGCAGCAGGAGGTCGAGCACCAGCGGCAGCAACGGCTCCAGCCGGTAGCGCGAGCGGTAGGTGATGAAGCTGTCGGCGACCTCCAGGGTGAACAGGAGGCCGGCCTGCTCCTCCTCCGCGCCGGCGGCGGTGCCGAACATGCCGCCCAGCAATGTGGCAAGGCCCTGCGCGCGCGCCAGCCGCCGCCCCAGGTCGAGGAACGTCCAGCCGAAGCTGCGCGTGATGTTCTCGTGGCTCAGCCCGTTGAACGCCGCCAGCACGCGCAGGCCGTCGTCCAGCAGAGTGAGGGCGTCGCCTCTGGCGGCCGGCAGGGCCTCGCCGCGCCAGCGGCGGCTCGTGTGGAACTCGTTGAGCGTGCGCCAGGCCTCCAGCGACAGCCGGTCGCGCGCGAGGCTGGCGATGCGGTGGATGCTCTCCAGCGTCCGCGGCAGCCCGCTGGGCTCCTCCGGCAGGGTCATGAGGCCGAGGGCGAGCTCCTCGATCGCCTGCGCGCCGACGGCGTCGCGTGTGAGCGGCGGCTCGTCGTCCGCGCCGGGGAGGAGGCTCGAGAGCGCCGTGTAGCAGGCGCGCAGGGACTGGCGCGCGTCCGTGTCCTCCTGCAGCCGGCCGAGCGAGGTGCGCAGCACGCGCATGATCCAGTCGGCGCGCTCGGTGTAGCGGCCGAGCCAGAACAGGTTCTCCGCGGCCCGGCTCGGCAGCTCCTCCGGGACGCGGCGGATGCGGGCCGACTCGATGGCCGGCCGCCACAGGCTGGTGAAGGGGGCCGGCGGCGCCTCGCCGATCACCCACACGTCGCGCGAGTGCCCGTCGGGGGCGCTGAGCGCCACCGTCCTGTCGGGGTCGACGGTCATGGCGAGACCCCCCGGCAGCACCGCGAAGCCGTCGCCGGCCGCCGTCACGAACAGGCGCAGCGCGTAGGGCCTGGGGGCGAGGCCGTCGGGCGTCAGCGACGGGGTGGTGCCGAACCCGGCCTTCGCCTCGGCGACCAGGGCGGCGCCGCCGATCTCGATCTCCTGCAGCAGGGCGGCGATAGCGGCGGGGTCGAGGCCCGCCGGGTCGATGCCCGGCACCGCGCGCCCCGGCCTGGCGGTACCCTCGTGCGCCGTGCGGATGAAGACCCGGCCGATGTCGGCCGCTACTTGGGCGCGGTTGGCAGGGTCGCCGAGCCACCAGCGCTGCCCGTCGCCGAGCATCAGCTCCTCGCCCAGGATCAGCCGGGAGAGCGCGGGCAGATAGGCGCCGAGGCCCCGGTTCTCGGCGAGCGCGGAGCCCAGCGCATTGACGACGAGGCCCGGATGCCGGCGCACGACCTGCAGGAGGCCGACGGGACCGGCAAAATCCGCGGTGTCGAGCTCCAGGGGATCGGCGGCGGCGCCTGCAACACAGCGCAGGATGAGGTCGACCGGCATCAGGCCGTGCAGGGTCTTGAGCGATACGCGGTCGCCGGCGACGCGCAAATCGCCGCCTTCCACCAGCAAGAGGCCCAGATACCGCGCGAGATAGGCGTGGCTGAAGAAATCGTTGTGGCGCGGCCCCGGCGTCAGCAGGGCGATGGCGGGGTCGGGGCGGTCGGCGCGGCGCGCCAGCGCGGCCCGCATCGCCTCGAAGAACGGCGCCTGGCGCAGCGCCTTGCACGCCGCGAAGATGTCGCCCGCGACATTGGTGTGCACCATGCGATTGGCGAGCGCATAGCCGATGCCCGCGGGCGTCTCGGTGTGGGTGTCGATCACCCGCCAACGCCCGTCGCGGCCACGCGCCACGTCGGTGGCGAGGAACTGCAGGCAGCCGCCCGCCGGCCGCAGGTTCTGGCAGGGGCGCAAGTAGGAGGGATCGCTGAAGACCAGCTCGTGCGGTATCGCCCCCGATGCGAGCAGGCACTGCGGGCCGTAGAGGTCGGCGAGGATGCGCTCGAGCAGCTCGGCGCGCTGGATCAGCGCGCGCTCCAGCCAGCGCCACTCGCCAGCCGGGATGACGAGCGGGACGAGGTCGACGCGCCAGGGCTGGGCGGTGGCCCTCGGATCGGAGAACAGGTCGTAGGCGATCCCCGTCTCCCGCACCCTGGCGTTGAGCTGCTCGGTGCGCAGCGCCCGTGTCTGCGGGGCCATCGCCTCGAGCTCGCGCAGCAGCGGCTCCCAGTGCGGCCTGAACGCGCCCGCGCCGTCCACGAGCTCGTCGAAGCCTCCCGGCTCGGCCCGATACCCCCGTGTCAGGTCGATGGGAAGCTCCGTTGCACGGGCGTTCCGCGTCATTGCCGGCTGGCCCTCCCGTCCCCCTCCGCTCCACCCGTCATCCCGGAAGCCGAGCCCCGGCCTCGAGCCGGGGCGAGGCTGTCCGGGACCTCGTGAGGCTGGCCTGCGATCCGCTTCACGAGGTCCCGGATCGGAGCGCTGCTCGCCTGCGGCGCGCGTCGCTCCGTCCGGGATGACGGGTTGCGAGGTTAGCGGCGAGGGCGCGCGAAGTTAAGGCGGCCTTGCGCCGCCCTGCGCAAGTCGAGGGTGAGTGCGAAGTCGGGATGCACGCCCGCTGTCTCGGCGGGCGCGCCTGCGGGCGAGTGGCCCATCGGCTCGAACAGGGCCCGGCGCCGGGCTTGCGCCTCGCGCGCATCGACCGGCAGCGCCTCCGGATCGCGGCCGTCGGGCCGGCTGACGTGCCAGCGGCAGCCGCCGATCGACCGGCCGCTCCAGGTGTCGACGATGTCGAAGGTGAGCGGCGCGTGCGGGGGGATGGTGGGATGGAGGCCCTCGGCGGCGCGCCAGGCGCGGAAGCGCACCGCTGCCACGCGCTCGCTGGCCACCCCGGTCGGCGCCAGCGGCAGGAGATAGCCGTTGCAGGCCACGGCATAGCGCTCGCCGGCGGGGCTGCGGACCAGCGCCTGCACCCGCTGGAGCGAGGAATCCACCGGGCGGCTCGTCCCGCCGGGGCCGCTCTGCTCGCCCAAAACGAGCCAGGGCTCCAGGGCCTGGCGCAGCTCCAGGCTTACCCCGGCGCGCTCGATCTCACCCAGCACGGGGAAGCGAAACTCGAAGTGCGGCGCGAACCAGCGCGCCTCGAGCGGCAGGCCGGCAGCGGCGAGGTCGGCGACGACATCCTCGAGGTCGGTCCAGAGAAAGCGGGGCAGCATGAAGCGGTCGTGCAGGGTGGTGCCCCAGCGCACCAGGTCCTGCCGCCAGGGCCGCTCCCAGAACCGCGCCAGCAGGGACCGCACCAGCAGCTGCTGGGCGACCGCCATGCGCAGATGCGGCGGCATCTCGAAGGCGCGCAGCTCCACGAGGCCCAGCCGCCCCATCGGCCCCTCGGGGGCGTAGAGCTTGTCGATGCAGATTTCGGCCCGGTGGGTGTTGCCGGTGGCATCGACGAGCAGGTTGCGGAAGAGACGGTCGACCAGCCATGGCGGCACCGCAGCGCCGCCGGGATCTGGAATCTGGGCGAGCGCGATCTCCAGCTCGTAGAGGGACTCGTGGCGTGCCTCGTCGACGCGCGGCGCCTGGCTCGTGGGTCCGACGAACTGCCCGGCGAACAGGTAGCTGAGCGAGGGGTGGTTCTGCCAGTAGGCGATGAGGCTCGCCAGCAGGTCCGGGCGGCGCAGGAACGGGCTGTCGGCAGGCGTCATGCCGCCCAGCACGATGTGGTTGCCGCCGCCGGTGCCGAGATGGCGGCCGTCGGCCTGGAATTTCTCCGCGCCCAGGCCGACCGCCGCCGCTTCCTCGTGCACTCCCGAGGCGATGGCGACGGTCTCCTGCCAGGAGGCCGCCGGGTGCACGTTGACCTCGATGACGCCGGGGTCGGGAGTCACCTTGATGCACCTGAGCCGGGAGTCCCAGGGCGGCGGGTAGCCCTCCAGCCGGATCGGCTGCTGCAAGGAGGCTGCCGTCTCCTCGATGGCGCCGACCAGCGCCGCGTAGTCCCGGCCGTCGCCGAGCGGCGGCAGGAACACGCACAGGTGCCCGTCGCGCACCTCCACGGCCAGCGCCGTGCGCACCGGCTCGCCCGCCCGGGCACCGCCCGGCTTGCCGGCCTGCGCCTCGCATGGCCGCAGCCCATTGGCCGGCGGGGGTGGCGCCTCCGCGGAATCGGCGAACGGGTCGGCGGGCAGCACGTGCGGATAGTCGACGAAGTCGATCTGCCGCAGGCCGCCCAGCGGCAGGCGCAGACCGATCGGCGCATCGCCGGGGATCAGGAACAGGTGCCCGCGCCGGAACGTCCAGCGCTCCGAGATGAAGCGCCGCCGGCCATCTGCGCCTCGTGTCATCAGGAGCGGCAGCACCCAGCCGGCCGGCTTGTCGAGCCCGCGGTCGAGGACGCGGACGAGGCGCGCGCGCTCGGCGGGCTCGGCCAGCGCGGGGCTGCCGGGCGCCACCGCGAGCGGCAGCCTCTGCTCGGCCAGCATGAAGTGCGCGGCGTCCTCCCAGGCGGCGATGGCGCTGTCGCCGGGCAGGCCCAGCGCGCGGGCGAGCGCGCCCGCGATCCGCTCCGCCTGCCCGGGCGCAGGCGCCTGCGCGCCCTCCTCGGCAATCAGCCCGGGGCTCCGCCACAGCGGCTCGCCGTCGCCGCGCCAGTAGATGGAGAAGGCCCACCGGGCCTGGGTCTCGCCAGGGTACCGCTTGCCCTGCCCGTGATGCAGGAGCCCGCCGGGGGCGAAGCGCCGGGCGAGCCGGCGCGCCAGCCGGTCGGCGAACTGCCGCTTGGTCGGACCCAGGGCGGCGATGGTCCACTCCGGCGCCGCGGCGTCGCCGGGCGCCACGAAGGTCGGCTCCCCGCCCATGCTGAGGCGCACGTCGCCGGCCTCGAGCCGCCTCTCCACGGCCTCGCCGGCCGCGAGCAGGGCCTGCCAGTCCGCCTCGCTGTAGGGCTCGGCGGCGCGCGGCGTCTCGCGCACACGGGTGACCTGCATGGACACCGAGAAGTCCACCTCCGCCGGACCGTGCGTGCCGCTGATGGGCGCGGCGCTTGCAGGCGAAGGCGTGGCCGCCAGCGGGATGTGCCCCTCGCCGGCCAGCAGGCCGGACGTGGGATCGAGGCCGATCCACCCGGCGCCGGGAAGGTACACCTCGGCCCAGGCATGCAGGTCGGCCGAATCCGGCCGCTCGGCGGCACCCTGCTCTGCCTGCACTGCACCTCGATCCGGCCCGAGCTGGATCAGATAGCCCGACACGAAGCGCGCCGCGAGACCGCAGCGCCGCAGCAGCCGAACGAGCAGCCAGCCGCTGTCGCGGCAGGAGCCCGAACGGAGGCTCAGTGTCTCATCCGGGGTCTGGACGCCCTCCGCCATGCGCGTGCGATAGGCGATGTCGCGCGCAAGCGCGCGGTTGAGGCCGATAACGTGCTCCACGGTCGTCGGCCATGTGCCCTCGATGTGGGCGAGATAGCGGTCGAGGCCCGGCGAGGCGGGCAGCGGGTCGAGATAGGGTCCAAGGTCGGTGGCCAGCGCCGCCTCGTAGGAAAAGGGCCAGTCGAGGGCCGCCTCGTCCACGACGAAGTCGAACGGGTTGATGGGCGACATATCGGCGAGCAGGTCGACCGTCACCGAGAGGCGGTCCGTCCTCTCCGGGACGGCGATGCGCGCGACGAAGTTGCCGAACGCGTCCTGCTGCCAGTTGACGAAGTGCGGGCGAGGCTCGATCGCGAGCGCATAGGAGCGGATCGGAGTGCGGCAGTGCGGGGCAGGGCGCAGCCGCACCAGCTGCGCTCCGAGCGCCACCCGGCGGTCGTAGCGGTAGTGCGTGCGATGCGTCAGTGCGATGTCGAGGGCCATGAGCCGTGGCTGGGGCCGAGGGCTGGGCGAGGAGGGCCCGCAGGGGGCGGCCCTCTCCGTCGCACGTTCCTGGAGCAGGAACGTTGCTTTTGAACTACCGCAGAAGGGCGCGATCCCGAAGCCCATTGTTTGGGCAATGGCGGGAGCCGACGGGCGCGGATTGGTGCGGCGGCAAGCCGGCACGCGTCAAGCGCTGCTTAACCACGGCGCCCGCTTCCGCTTCACAAGGCCGCTCGATCGGCCGCTGCAATTCCCCGCATGCCATCGTGCGGCGTCGATCTCGATGGAGCGGTCATGGATTTTCTGAGGCCCTACGCGTCGCAGCTGCTCGCCCTTCTGCGCATCATGGCGGGGCTCCTGCTGCTGCAGCACGGCACCACGAAGTACCTCGACTTCCCCGTGGGGCCGATGAACAACGCCTCGCCGTTCACCATGAGCGGCTTCGCCGGCCTGCTCGAGCTGGTCGGCGGCGTCCTTCTCGTTGTCGGGCTTTTCACGCGGCCAGTGGCCTTCATTCTCTCCGGGATGACGGCGGTGGCCTATTTCTACGCCCACGCGCCCAAGGGCTTCTTTCCGATCCTCAACGGCGGCGAGCTGGCGGTGCTCTATGCGTTCGTCTTCCTCTACCTCGCGGCCGCCGGCGGCGGGGACTGGAGCCTCGACAAGCGGCGCGGCGAGGATGCCTGAGCGCCGACGACGCTTGCGCCAACGCCATTCCCCTCCCCCTTGCGGGGAGGGGCTAGGGGTGGGGGGACTCCCGCCCTAAGCTTTGAGGGGTGGGGGGAACCCGACCTCGGATGGTCCGCTATACCCCCACCGAGGTCACGAATAGAGCTTGATCCAGATCCAGCGCACCAGGAGGATGAGGCCGAGCACGACGGTCAGGCTCGCCGCCACGTGATGGATCATGACCGGGGGCTCGTTGGTCATGGTGAAGGTGTAGGCGCCCCCGCTCGTCATGATCCAGAGGCCACCCACCGCCCACGTCAGCAAACTCAGCACGAACACCGACTTGATGAGAAAAGCCATGGCACCCGCCCCCCGTTGGTTCAGCTCCGCGATAGTAGCAAAGAAGGGATAGCATGGTGCAACGGCCCTGGGGCACCAGTGCGGCACCGGCCCGCATTGCTATAGTCGCCCGCATGACCGGCGTGACCACCACCTCGGGCGCAGAAGGCCTCGTGGAGCACCGCATTGCCGGGCGGCTCTCGGTCTTCGCCACGCGGCTGCCGGAAGAGCTCGGGCGCGCCGGCGCGGCCGGCTTCGCGGAGCTGTGGGCGCTGCGTCCCGAGCGGTTCCACACCATCACGCAGCCCTTCACCGGCAGGACTATACCGCTGCCGCGCTGGCAGCAGGCCTACGGCCGCGACTATCGCTACAGCGGCAGCGTCAACCGCGCGCTGCCCGTCCCTGCGCCGCTCGCTCCCTACCTGGACTGGGCCTGCCGGCACCTCGATGCGCGCCTCAACGGGCTGCTCCTCAACTGGTACGATGCGGCCTTGCGCCACTACATCGGGCCGCACCGCGACAGCACCGCCGGCCTCGTGGAGGGAGCCCCGATCGCGACCATCTCGCTCGGCGCGACCCGCCTCTTTCGCCTGCGTCCGAAGGGCGGAGCATCCGTCGATTTCCCGGCGACCCATGGCTCGGTATTCATGGTGCCGTGGGAGACGAACCTGGGCGCGAAGCACGCCGTGCCGCATCGGGCGGACGACACCGGCCGGCGCATCTCCATCACGCTCCGGGCCTTCGCCGACTGATGTGCGTCTCCCCTCCCTTGCGCCCGCCGTTCCTCCCCGTCACCGTTTTTCACCGCGCGTAAGCGTTTCTCATGCTAGCCTGTCGTCGCTAATCGGTTTTCACGCGGCAACACGGTTTTTCCATGACCACCCGCGCTCGTCAGCGTTTTTCAGGACCGGTCACGGTTTTTCACGAGCGCCGCCTGCCGGAGCCCGCGACCCCGGCGGGCTATGCCGCGCTCATCGATGCCTATGGCCTCGGGGCGCCTCTGCCGCTGTCCCTCGCGGCCATCGGCGCCAGGCACAGGACCTTCGAGAAGGACGGATGGCGCCTCCTCACACCGCGCCACGCCCCGCCCGCGACGCTGGAAGGCCACCTCACCTTCGCCCTCAAGTACGAGGGCCTCGATCTCGCCGTGCTCGGGCGGCTCTTCGCCGAGGTGGGGCCGGCGGCCATTGCAGCCATCGTGCGCGCGAGGCCCACCGGCAGCTACGCCCGGCGCATCTGGTTCCTCTACGAGTGGCTGACGGCCGAGCGGCTGGCGCTTCCCGCTGCAAAGCGAGGGAACTACGTCGACGCCGTCGACGCCGACCTGCAATTCGCCGCGGCCGGCGTGAGCTCGCCGAGGCACCGCGTCCGCAACAATCTGCCGGGCACGCCGGCGTTCTGCCCCCTCGTGTTCCGCACCGCCAGGCTGGAGGAACTGATCGCCCTCGACCTCGGCGCGCGCGCAAGGGAGATCGCCGCCGCGGTCCCCGCCGACCTGCTGGCGCGCACCGCCGCCTTCCTGCTGCTCAAGGACTCGCGCGCGAGCTACGTCATCGAGGGCGAGGACGCGCCACAGGACCGCATCCAGCGCTGGGGCCGCGCCATCGGCGAGGCCGGACGCCGGCCGCTCGATCTCGACGAGCTGCTGCGCCTGCAGCGCATCGTCATCGGCGACGGCCGCTTCGTGCGCCTCGGCTTGCGGCGCGAGGGCGGCTTCGTCGGCGAGCACGACCGCGACACGCGCATGCCCCTGCCGGTCCACATCAGCGCCCGACCCGAGGACTTGCCGTCCCTCATCGACGGCATGATCGCCTTCGACCGCGAGAAGGCCGGGCCACTCGACCCGGTCGTTGCAGCCGCCGTGCTGGCCTTCGGTTTCGTATTCGCCCACCCCTTCGAGGACGGCAACGGGCGCATCCACCGCTACCTCATCCACCACGTCCTGGCCGCACGCGGGTTCAACCCGGCCGGCGTCGTCTTTCCCGTCTCGGCGGCGATCCTCGACCGCATCCGGGACTACCGCGCCGTCCTGGAAGCCTACTCGGCGCGCATCCTCCCCCTCGTCGAATGGCGCCCTACAGAGGATGCCAACGTCGAGGTGCGCAACGACACAGCCTTCCTCTACCGCTACTTCGATGCCACGCCGCAGGCCGAGTTCCTCTACGACCGCGTGCGCAAGACAGTAATCGAGGACCTGCCGGAGGAGGCCCGCTACCTCGAGCGCTACGATGCCTTCCGGGCGCGCGTCGGCGAGATCGTCGACATGCCGGAGCGCACGGTCGATCTCCTGTTCCGGATGCTGCGCCAGAACGAGGGACGCCTCTCGAAGCAGGCCAGGGACAAGGAGTTCGCCGGGCTCTCGGCAGCGGAGGTCGCGCGCATCGAGCGGGCCTTCGGCGAGGCCTTTGCCCGATGGACGCCGGGCGGCTCGCCCAGCCGCTGATCTTTACCATTCGCAACGGGTCTGCGTGATTTGCCGCCGGAGGGTGGAATGCTACCCGGCACCGCAAAAAGGACGGTGCGCGACTGCGCAGCGCGCCGGCAGCAGGATGCCACGGAGCGAGCTCGAGCACGATCGTCGCGAACGATGGCAGCGCCGGCGCGATCGCATCGATCGGAAGGAGAGAGATGCCATGGACGTGAAGGAAGCCAAGACCGCCAGGGCGCGCCGGAAGTCCGCCCTCGATACGCCCACCAGCCTCGGCGCGAACGCCGCGCGCGACATCGGCGGGGCCGTCAATGCCCTGCTCGCGGACACGTTCGCGCTCTACATGAAGACCAAGAACTTCCACTGGCACATGTCGGGGCCCCACTTTCGCGACTATCACCTGCTGCTCGACGAGCAGGCCTCGCAAATCCTGGAGGCCACGGACGACATGGCCGAGCGCGTGCGCAAGATCGGCGGCACCACGCTGCGCTCCATCGGCCATATCGCGCGCCTGCAGCGGGTGCTCGACAACGATGCCGAGTTCGTGTCGCCGCAGGACATGCTGGCCGAGCTGCGCGACGACAACAAGGACTTCGCCCAGCGCTTGCGCGAGGTGCACGACCTCTGCGATGAGCACGGCGACGTGGCGACCGCGAGCCTGATCGAGAACTGGATCGACGAGGCGGAGCGCCGCACCTGGTTCCTGTTCGAGGCCGGCCGCGACTGACCGCGCCGCCGCTCGGACGCCGAGATAGGCCGCCTTGACGTGCGGGTTGTCGAGCAGCTCGATCCCGCGCCCCGACAGGGTCACCCGGCCCTGGTCGAGCACGTAGGCGCGGTCCGACAGCTCGAGCGCGGCGAACGCGCTCTGCTCGACCATGACGTGCTCGCCGAGCGCCTCAATCGCCGCCGTCCGTCATCGTCCAATTGGCGATAGCGCCGTAGGTCGCGGAACGTAGCGATGCGAGAAGCGCGCAAGCGCTTTCGTGTTGCTCTTTCGCTTGCGCGAAATCTGCCTGAAAGCACTCCAGAAACGCGAGGGAGCTGTCGAGCAAATCCTTCCCTTCCTCCTTCGTCAGGATGCCCTTGTGTTGCAGAAAGAGGAACAGGTTCTGGCTGAGGATGGAGCCAGCCAGCGCAAACGCCTGGACGTCGGAGTCGGACATTGGGGACATTGGGGCCTCTGTGTGGGCTCAACCGGTACTACGGCCCACATGGGAGCAGGCCGCTATTTCACCTCGGCTCTCGCTCAGACGCCGAGATAGGCCGCCTTGACGTGCGGATTGTCGAGCAGCTCGGCGCCGGCACCCGACAGGGTCACCCGGCCCTGGTCGAGCACGTAGGCGCGGTCCGACAGCTCGAGCGCGGCGAAGGCGTTCTGCTCCACCATGACGACGGTCACGCCCTCGGTCCTGATGCTCCCGATGATGTCGAAGGTGCGCTCCACGATGTTGGGGGCGAGGCCGAGCGACGGCTCGTCGAACAGGATGAGCTTCGGCCGTGCCATCAGCGCGCGCGAGATCGCCAGCATCTGCTGCTCGCCGCCGGAGAGCGTGCCGGCGGCCTGGTGGCGGCGCTCGTGGAGGATCGGGAAACGCTCGAAGAGCCGCGCCATGTCCGCCGCGATCCGGGCCCGGTCGGTGCGCAGGTAGCAGCCCATCTCCAGGTTCTCGAGCACGCTCATGTAGGGAAACACACGCCGCCCCTCCGGGCAGTGGGCGATGCCCAGCTCCAGGATGCGCCTGGGCGAGGCGCGCGTGATGTCCCGGCCCTCGAAGACGATGCGCCCGGAGGCGGGTGCCAGGAGCCCCGAGATCGCCTTGAGGGTGGTGGTCTTGCCGGCGCCGTTGGCGCCGATCAGCGAGACCAGCTCGCCCTCCTGCACCGCGATCGACAGCTCGCGCACCGCGGCGACCTTGCCGTAGCGGCACACTAGTCCCTCAACCTCGAGCACGGATGTACCTCTCGCCCAGGTAGGCGCGGATCACCTCCGGGTCGCGCTGGATCGAGGCCGGGGAGCCGCCGGCGATGATGCGTCCGTGGTTGAGGCAGATCACCCGGTCGGACACGCCCATCACCATCTTCATGTCGTGCTCGACCAGCAGGATCGTGATGCCCTGCGCGCGAATGCGCGCGAGCAGCTTCATGAAGCTCGCCGTCTCGGCCGGGTTCATGCCGGAGACCGGCTCGTCGAGCAGCAGGAGCTTCGGCCTGGCGGCGAGCGCGATTGCCACCTCCAGGAGCCGCAGCGCGCCGTAGGGCAGCGCGGAGGCGAGCTGGCCGGCGCGCGCATCGAGCTCCACGAAGCCCAGGATGCGCTCGGCCTCCTGCGCCAGGGCCTTCTCCTCGCGCGCGACCGAGGGCAGGCCGAGCAGGATGGAGAACGCCGTCTGCCTGGAGGCCAGATGCAAGCCGAGCAGCACGTTGTCGAGCACGCTCTGTCCCATGAACACGCTGGTCTTCTGGAACGTGCGCACCACGCCCAGCTCGGCGATCCGGTTGGGCTTCAGGCCGTTGAGGCGCGCGCCCATGTAGGCGATCGACCCGCCGTCGGGGCGGATATAGCCGGTGATGGCGTTGAACGCGGTGGTCTTGCCGGCGCCGTTGGGGCCGATGAGCGAGAGCACCTCGCCCTCGTCGACCGTAAAGCTCATGCCCTCGACGGCGGTGAGGCCGCCGAAGCGGATGGTGAGCCGGTCGACGACGAGCACGTGGCCTGAGGCCGGCTTGCTCATGGCGCCGCCTCGGCAGCTGTCCGGGGCTCGGTGGCCGCGGCCGGGACGCCTTGGCGCCGCTGCCACCAGCCGCGCACGGCGGGAACGATGCCCTCGGGAAGGAAATAGACGACGAGCACCATCAGCACGCCGTAGATCACCCACTGCACCTCGGGCGCGATCGCGAACGAGCGCAGCACCTCGGGCAGAAGCCCGAAGATGCAGCCGCCCACCACCGGGCCCGCCAGGGTGCCCTTGCCGCCCGTCACCACCATGATGACCATCGTCACCGTGTAGATGAACAGGAACACGTCGGGATCGACGATGCGCACGTAGTGGGCATAGGCGGTCCCGGCCGCGCCGGCGATGGCGGCGGAGACGACGGTGGCGAGCACCAGGTAGCGCGTGAGATCGACGCCGATGGAGGCGGCCAGCGGCTCGTTCTCGCGCAGGGCGATCATGGCTCGGCCGGCGCGCGAGGCAACCAGCCTGCGGATGAGGATGTACGAGACGACCGCGAGGGCCACCACCAGGTAGTAGTTGGGCGTCTTGCCGAGGAACGCGACCTCGATCAGATCGGGCGTGCCCAATCTGAGATAGGGGATGTTGTTGAGGGCCATCGGCCCCTGCGTGAGCTCCACCCAGTTGAGCGCCACGAGCCGCACGACCTCGGCGAAGCTCACCGTGACGATCACGAAGTAGGCCCCGCGCACCTTGAACGAGATGCGGCCGATCGCCCAGCCGCACAGCCCCGCCAGCGCCGTGCCGATGAGCATCCCGAGCCAGACCGGCTTGGGCTCCAGGCCGACCTCCCAGCCGGGCAGCAGGTGCACGGAGAACCCGAGCGAGACGAGGCTGGAGGCATAGGCGCCGATGCCGAAGAACGCCACGTGGCCGAGGCTCAGTTGCCCGGTGTAGCCGAGCAGAAGATTGAGGCTCATCGCGGCGACGATGAAGATGCCGGTCATGATGAGCACGTGCAGCACGTAGAGGTTCGTCAACCACAGCGGCACCGAGACCAGGAAGGCGAGCCAGGCGATGGTAAGCGCGCGCTTCACCCGATCCGCTCCTTCTGGGCGAACAGGCCCGTCGGCTTCAGAACCAGGATGACGATGATCAGGAGAAAGCCCATGGCATCGCGGTAGCCCGAGGAGACGTAGCCCGCACCCAGCTCCTCGACGAAGGCTAGGATGAACCCGCCGAGCGTCGCGCCGGGGATGCTGCCGAGCCCGCCCAGAATGACGATGGCGAAGGCCTTGAGCGAGGCGAGATCGCCCATGGTCGGCGTGACCACGAACACCGGCCCCAGCAGCGCCCCCGCAGCGGCGGCGAGCCCGGAGCCCAGCGCGAAGGTGGCGGTGTGCACGCGGGCGATGTCGACGCCCATGAGCGCCGCCGTCTCGCGGTCCTGGAAGGTCGCGCGCATCGCCTTGCCCATCCTGGTGCGGTTGATGAGAGCGTAGGTGGCGGCGATCAGCGCCAGCGCAACGGCAAACACGAACAGCCGGTTCCAGGACACGGAGACCGGGCCCAGCACCAAGGGCGCCGACGGGAACGGCGCGTTGATCGACTTGGCGACGCCCGACCAGCCGAGCTGCTCCATGTTCTGGAGCGCGATCCAGGCCCCGATCATGACCAGCATGGTGGTGTCGATGTCGGCGCCCCGCAGGCGCCGCAGCAGGACGAGCTCGATCAGCGCGCCCAGCCCCACGCCCATCGCCACCGCGAGCGGCAGGGCGAGGTAGAAGTTGGTCCCCAGCACCATCGCCCACAGGTACATCATGTAGGCGCCGAAGGCGTAGAGCTCGCCGTGGGCGAAGTTCACCACGCGCATGATGCCGAAGATCAGCGTGAGCCCGATGCCGAGCAGCGCGTAGATGCCGCCGAGGATCAGGGCATTGAGGGCGTGCTGAAGCAGCTGGTCCATGGGCGCTTCCCCCTCTCCCCGCGCAACGCCGGCCTCGCCGCAGACTCCAACAGCGCGGGGAGAGGGCCGGGGTGAGGGGCAGTGGCACGCTGCGACGTCGGTGCCTCGGGCTGCCCCTCACCCTAACCCTCTCCCCGCAAGCGGGGAGAGGGAATCCGGGCGCAATTACCTCGCCACCTTGCCGTTCTCGATCTTCACCAGATAGACGCTGGGGACGTTCTGCGCGCTCTCCCGGCCGGCCGGGCCCTGCTTGATGAAGGCGATGTCGCCGTTGATGCCCTTCACCTTCACGTTCCAGAGCGCGGCGCGGATGGCCTCGGGCTCCGCCTTGCCGGCCGCCCGGATGGCGGCGACGACGGTGTGGAGCCCGTCCCAGCCGCGGAAGCCCTCGGTGAGCCCGCCGACGTGATGCTTCTTCTCGGTCCAGAGCGCCACGAAGCGCTTGGCGATGTCGGGGTTCTTCACGGCTTCGGGGAACCAGGGCGTGAAGAACACGAGGTGGAACGAGCCGTTGGCGGCATCGCCGGCCTGCTGGATCAGCTGGTCGGGCGAGTTGGAGCCGCCCGTCGTGATGATGCGCGCCTTCACCTGCTGGTCCTTGGCCTGCTTCAGGATCAGCGTGATCTGCTCGACCGCGGTGGTGACGAACAGCGTGTCGCCGCCTGAGGCCTTGATCTTGGCGAGCTGGGCCGAGAAGTCCGTCGCCTTCGGGTCCATCACCTCCTGGACACCGATCTGAACGCCCTCGTTCCTGGCCATCGCCGAGAACTCCTTCGAGGCCCCGAGGCCGAAGTCGTTGTTGGTGGCGAGGAAGTCGGCCTTCCTGATGCCGAGCGTCTTGACCAGAGGCGTGAAGGCGCGGGCCTCCATCTCCGAGGTCGGGCTGATGCGGAACACGTAGGGGTTGCCCGAGGTGGTGATCTTGCCGGAGGAGGAGGTCTCGACCAGCATCGGCACCTTGTACTCCTCGAGCTTGGGCATTACGGCGAGCGTCAGCGTCGAGCTCCAGGCGCCGATCAGCACCGGCACCTTGTCGCGCACGATGAGCTTCTCGGCGGTGGCGACGGCCTCGGTGGGATTGGACTTGTTGTCCTCGATGACGAGCTCGATCTTCTTGCCGAGCACGCCGCCGGCCTTGTTGATCTCCTCCTCGGCGATCCTGGCGCCCTGCGCCACGTAGTTGCCGGACGCGGCAAAGGCGCCCGTCAGCGGCTGCGTCACGCCGATCTTGACGGTCTCCTGGGCGTGAGCGCCTGCGGCGAGCGCCATCCCTGCAAGCACCGCCAGCGCGGCTTTCAGACTATGCGGACTCATACGGCTCTCCCCTCGTTTGGGTGTCGGACCCCGGCCTGCGCCGGGGCAGGCTCCTCCGGGTCTGACACCATCATGCAAACCCCGGCGTTGCAATGGTGTCGGACCCGGAGGTCTGACACCTGACCCCATTTCAGCCTTTCCCGGCCGCTTTTTTGAGCTGCGGGATGATTTGTCGGGCGATGGCCTCGACCTGCTCCGGCTCGTACTTGAAGGGCACGAAGATGATGCGGTCGAGGCCGGCCTCGATGTGGGGCATGAGCTGCTCCACGCACTCCTCGGGGGTGCCCATGATGGCGCTGTCCATGGTGGACTCGGACCACGAGGCATAGTCCCACTCGGTCTGCAGCCAATGCTTCATCGGCGCCTCGATCTGCGCCCGCGGACCGACGCAGATGGGGAGCTGGTTGGTGGCGGAGAGCTCGGCCGGATCGCGGCCGGCCTCCTCGGCGAAAGCGGTGATTTTCGCCCAGGCCTTCTTGAAGCTCTCCACCGTGTAGTAGTAGGTGAGCCAGCCGTCGCCCTTGGTCGCGACCCGCTTGAGCACGGCATCGACATAGCCGCCGATCAGGATCGGCGGATGCGGCTTCTGCACCGGCTTGGGCTGCAGCACGGCGCCCCTGAGCTTGTAGGGCGGCCAGTCGCCGTCAACCATGTCCTCGGTCCACAGCCGCTTCAGGATCTCCAGGCCCTGCTCCATCTGCCGGCCGCGCTGGGTGAAGTCGGCCCCCAGCGAGTCGAACTCGCGCCGGTACCAGCCCACCGCGGTGCCCAGGATCAGGCGGCCGTCGGAGATGTGGTCGATGGTGGCCAGCTCCTTGGCGAGGAGCACCGGGTTGCGCACCGGCAGCACCAGGATGCCGGTTCCCACCTTGATCCTGGAGGTGCGCGCCGCGATCGCGGTGAGGATGGTGAGTGCCTCGTGGATGGGAAAGCTGGGGGTCACGCCGAGCAGGATGTGGTCCCAGGCCCACACCGACTCGTAGCCCAGCTCCTCCATGCGCACGCCGTAGTCGATCAGCTCCGCGGCGCTCGGCATCTCCGGGTATCGGGTGAAGTTGCGCATCGCGATGCCGAACACCGGCTCTCTGCTGCGGGCCATCAGGTCGCTCCTTCGACGCGTGACGGGGTCAGACCCCTCGCCACCAAACGTAGCAGTTCAATTTCCAGCGCCGGTGCGAGGGGTCTGACCCCTCGCTTCACGCCGTATACAGCCGCTCCGGATCGAGGTGGCGCAGCACGGCCAGCTCCTCCTTGCGCGGCGGCTCGGCGGTCCCGAGCTTGTCGGCGAACAGCAGCTCGAAGCCCGTGTTGTCCTGCACCTTTTCGCGCGTCACGCCTTCCTGCAGGGCGAGCACCTTCATCTCCCGCGTCTCCTCGTCGAAGCCCATGACGGCGAGGTCCGTCACCACCCGCCACATGCCGCCCTGCGGCAGGCCGCTCTCGGCGCGGCTCCTGCCCCCCCTGATCCAGCCGGGCGAGGTGAGGAAATCCACCTCCGCCACGAAGCGCCGCCGCTCGTGCTTCATGGCGACGATCATATTGGTGAGCGAGGAGATGTCGTTGCCGCCGCCGGAGCCCGGCAGCCGGGTCCGGGGGTTGTCGGCGGAGCCGATGAACGAGGAGTTCAGGTTGCCGAAGCGGTCGATCTGGGCGCCACCCATGAAGCCCAGGTCGACGTAGCCGCGCTGCAGGAGGAGCAGCACGTCGGTGATCGGCAGCACCATATTGGAGCGGCGGGTGCAGCGCTGCTCGTTGGTGGACGGCGGCAGCTCGCCCGGCACGATCAGCGGGCCGATGGTGCCGCCCTCGAACAGGATGGTGAGATGGGGCGCGTGGCTGTGCTGCGCCAGCGTGGCGGCGAGCAGCGGAATGCCGATGCCGGCGAACACGATCTGGCCGTCTTTCAGCAGCCGCGACGCCATCACGGCCAGCAGCTCGGAGGTCGTGTAGCCAGGCTCAGTCATTGTGGATGCTCCGGGCGCGACGGAAAGGCGTAGGGCGGACTAGCGAAGCGTAATCCGCCGTGTCGCGGGCGCATCGGCGGATTACGCGCTGCGCGCTAATCCGCCCTACGGCAGCACTAATCATTGTAGACGCTCCTGCCGCGGCGGCATGCGTCGAGGACCTCCGCCATGCCGAGCTTGGCCAGATAGTCGGTCCAGGACTTGGGCTCGTAATAGTAGTCCTCGAGATAGCGCTGCGTGCCACCGACCGGGTCCTCGGCGGAGAGCGCGGCGTAGGCGTCGAGGTGCGGGAAGAACGGCTCGTAGAGCCCGTAGCACTCGTGCGGCGCCGAGCCCATGGGCGCCTCGACAACGGCCTCCACGGTGAAGAAGGGAATGCGCGTCTGGTCGGGCGCGCGGCGGATCTGGTCGTTGGAGACGATGCGCTCGGTCGTGAGGATCACGCGGTTTGCCGCCATCGCCATGTCGATGTCCATGAACTGCAGGCCGTCGATCTGGGCGTTGCCGTACGGGTCGCAGCGCTGCACGTGGATCAGCACGACATCGGGGTTGAGCGCCGGCAGCAGCGCCAGCTCCTCGCCGGTGAACGGGCATGTCATGGTCCGCAGCTGCTCGGCCACCCGCCCCGCGACATCGGAGCCCAGCATCGAGCGCGACGGCATGAAGGGGATGCCCATGGCGCCCGCGCGATAGCGCAGGCCCATCGACATGTGGCTCCATTCCTCGAAGCGGGCGAGCTTGTTCTCGGTGTAGTGGCGCATCACCTTCGAGACCCCCCACACGATCCCCTGGGTGAACCAGCTCGTGACGACGTGCCTGGATGCGCCGGAGGCGAGCAGCAGGTCGCCTTCCGTCGACGTTATGGAGCGGGAGACGAGGAGGTCCTTCCGGCGCCCGCGGATCAGCGCCCAGATCATCGCAAAGGGCGTGCGCGAGGTGTGGCAGCCGCCGATGCCGACGTGGTCTCCATCCTTCACGAGCCGCGCCGCCTCCTCGAGCGACATCACCTTGTCGCGCAGGCCGCGGTCCCGGGCCTGCGTCGCTGCGCGCAGCTGCTGGTAGGGCGTCACCGGCGTGTCCATGCTCATCCGTGCTCGTCGTCCCCGGGGCTAGCCTGCGACCGCCATGCCGCTGTCGCGATTGAAGGCCGCGATCATCTCGTCCCACACCGGGATAAGGTCCTGCAGGCCGGTCCAGAACGTCTGGCTGCGGCGCCGCTCGAAGTCGGCGAGTGCCACGCCCTGCTGCTCGACCCACGTGAAATACCCGAGGTTGAAGATGCGCGCCCGCTCTCGCTCCGTCATGTCGAGAACGTGGTCGGTGCCGGCGCCCATCAGGTGCTCGCCCACCAGCTCGGCGGCGAGCTGCTCCGTCATGTCGCTGCGGTTGTGGCGGCGCTGGAGGTAGTGCGCGAGCTCGCTCTCGTAGAGCTCGTGGCCGTCCGTCGCCACGCTCAGGATCACGTCATCGGGGCCGAGGCCCAAGTGCTTCGCCAACTTGATGGCGCCCAGCACGTTGGCGATCGAGGAGAGCCCGAGGTAGCGCAGCATGCGAACCGCTGCGCCCGCCTTGCCGGCCAGGTACCGGCCGCCCGCATCCGTGTTGAAGACGGCGTTGAGCCCGTCGGTGGCCCGGTCGGAAACCCCGATCACGAGATCGGTGTTCATGGCGTTGTGGATCAGGGGCACGTGCTTGTCGCCGATGCCCTGGATGTTGTGCTCGCCGTACCCGTTCAGGAGAAGCGTGGGACACTCGACGGCCTCGACCACCGCGATCCTGGCTCCGTGCCGGCTTTTCAGCCAGTCGCCCGCGCCCAGCGTCCCGGCCGAGCCGCTGGCGGCGACGAAGCCCGCAAGGCGCAGGCTCGGCTTCGCATCGCAGAGCGTCTCGAACACCCGGTCGAGCGCCGGGCCGGTGCAGCGCCAGTGCCCGAGGTAGTTGCCGAACTCGCTGAACTGGTTGACGATCTCATTCGCCGGGTCCCGCGCCAGCTCGCGGCACTGGTCGTAGATCTCCTTGACGTTCGACTCCGTGCCCGGGGTGCGAACGACGTCCTGGGGCGACGCCACCCAGGCGGCGAGCCAGTCGAAGCGCTCCCGGCTCATGCCGGCCGGCAGCACGGCCGCGCCGCGGCATCCCACGATGCGCGAGATGGCGACGCCGCCGCGGCAGTAGTTGCCGGTGGAGGGCCAGACCGCGCGCTGGGATGTGGGATCGAAGCGGCCGGAAACGAGGCGCGGCGCCAGGCAGGCGTAGGCAGCGAGCACCTTGTGCGCCCGGATCATGGGAAACAGGGCACCGAGCGCCAGCACGATGCGCGCGCTGACGCCCGTCAGGGACTCGGGCAGCTCGAAGAACGCCGGCGCGGCCAGCTGTCCCGTGCGGGCCGTGTCGTTGAACCAGTTGACGCGGTAGAGATTGGCGGGATGCGGCGTGTCGGGATCGACGCCGGCGAGCGAGGCGCGCACGGCGGCGGGGGCCCGGTCGGGCCCGGCCAGCTCCTCGAAGGTGGGCAGACGGACGCCGGCGGCCCTGAGATGGTCGAGCGCGCGCCGGCGCACGGCGCGGTCCCCGATGTCGACAGGGAGCTCGAATGGAGTGGCCAAGCGACGCGTCCGTGCTGAAGCCGTCGACTGTTTCTATTGTTCTATTATTAGAACCACTATCCCATCGGCCGAGGCCGCATCAAGGCCAATTCGGCCATCACCCGTCATCCCGGACGGAGCGCCGCGAGCCGAAGGCGAACTGCGCTCCGAGCCGGGACCTCATGAAGGTTGCGACCTCGTCTCCCGAGGTCCCGGATAGCCTCGCCTGCGGCTCGGCTTCCGGGATGACGGGTGTGCCGTAGCTGGTGGTGCGCTGGCGGGGGATGCGCCTGGCGCCGACGATGAGGCGCTCCAGGTGATCGGCACTCAGCTCCTGCCCGTGCACGGCGCCGGCGGCGCGCGTGATGGATTCGTTCATGAGCACGCCGCCCATGTCGTTGGCTCCGGCCGCGAGGCACAGGGCCGCGCCCTCGGGGCCCATCTTGACCCAGGAGGCCTGCACGTTAGCCACGACGGGGTCGAGCGCCAGGCGGGCGACGGCGTGCACGAGGACGGCCTCGCGGAAGGTCGGGCCCTTGCGGGCGCGGCCCCTGAGGTAGATGGGCGCCTCCATGTGCACGAACGGCAGCGGCACGAACTCGGTGAAGCCGCCGGTCCGCTCCTGCAGCGCGCGGATGCGCTCCAGGTGACGGGCCCAGTGGCGGTAGCCGTCGACGTGGCCGAACATGATGGTGGCGGTGCTCTTCAGGCCCACCATGTGCGCGGCCTCCATGACCTCGAGCCACTGCGCGGTGCGGATCTTGTCCGGGCAGAGGATCGAGCGCACCTCGTCGTCCAGGATCTCCGCGGCGGTCCCGGGCAGGCTCGACAGGCCCGCCGCCTTCAGCCTTGCCAGGTACTCGCACAGAGGCAGCCCCAGCGTCTGGGCGCCGTGCCAGACCTCCAGCGGCGAGAACGCGTGCATGTGGATCGCAGGCGCCGCCGCTTTCACGGCGCCGGCGATGGCGAGATAGGTCTCCCCCGTGTAGCCGGGCCGGATGCCGCCCTGCAGGCAGACCTCGGTGGCGCCGCGATCCCAGGCCTCGCGGGTGCGGCGCGCGATCTCCTCGAGGCCGAGGTCGTAGGGCTTCTCGCGCTCCTCGAAGCTGTGGCGGCCCTTGGAGAAGGCGCAGAACCGGCAGCCGTAGGTGCAGATGTTGGTGTAGTTGATGTTGCGGTTGACGACGTAGGTGACGGTATCGCCGCAGCGGGCCCGCCGCAGCGCGTCGGCGGCGCGGCACACGGCGGTGAAATCCACCCCGCGGGCCTCGAACAGGCTGACGATGTCGGCCTCGCCGAGCCGGTTTCCGGCGGCGGCACGCTCGAGGACCCCGGCGACGTCCGGGCTCGGCTCTCGGCGGGATTCGGTCGATCGGATGCGCTGGACGAGGGCAGCCGGGAGCGGCTCGGCGGTTCCGGGCGCCCAGCCGTCCTCGCGCGCGAAGCCCTGGCCGTCCTGGTGCCTGAGGGTGAGGCTGTGGACGGTAGGGTCGAGCCATTCCCCTCCCCACTCGCGGTGACCGGATTCCCCTCCCCGCAAGGGGGAGGGGAGGAGATCCGGGTAGATCGCCAGCCGCTCGACCAGGGTGCGGCCGGCGCCCTCGGTGGCGCGCTCCAGCGCGTCCAGATGCGGCCACGGCGCCTCGGGGTTCACGTGGTCCGGCGTCACCGGCGAGACGCCGCCCCAGTCGTTGATCCCGGCCCCGATCAGTTGCGCCAGCCCCTCCGGCCGGAGATTGGGCGGCGCCTGGACGTTCATCTGCGGGCCCAGGATGAGGCGGGCCACGGCAATGGTCCACAGCTGGTCGTCGAGCGCCGGCTCCGGCGCGGCTGCCATGCGCGTGCCCGGCTTGGCACGGAAGTTCTGGACGATCACCTCCTGGATGTGGCCCCAGCGCTCGTGCGCCGCGCGAATGGCAAGCAGCGTCTCGATGCGCTCCAGGCGCGTCTCGCCGATGCCGATCAGGAGGCCGGTCGTGAACGGCACACGGGCGCGCCCGGCCGCCTCCAGGGTTGCGAGGCGCACACGGGGCGCCTTGTCGGGCGACCCGAAGTGCGGACCGCCACGCCTGGAGAGGCGCTCCGCCGTGGTCTCCAGCATCATGCCTTGCGAGACCGACACCGCCCGGAGCCGCCGCAGCCAATCCTCGCTCAGCACGCCCGGATTGAGGTGCGGCAGCAACCCCGTCTCGCGCAGGACGAGCCTCGCCGAAGCCTCGAGATACTCCAGCGTGGATTGCGCGCCGAGGCCGGCCAGCGCGGCGCGCGCCGCGGCGTAGCGCCGTTCCGGCTGGTCGCCCAGGGTGAACAGCGCCTCCCTGCAGCCGGCCGCCTGTCCCGCCTGCGCGATGGCCAGCACCTCCTCGGGGGAGAGATACGGCTGCTCCCCGGGCCTCGGCGGCTGCGCGAAGGTGCAGTAGTGGCAGGAGTCCCGGCACAGCTGCGTGAGCGGGATGAACACCTTCCTGGATAAGCTCACCGTTCGCCCATGGCCGGCGAGGGCCAGCCGTTCGGCCGCCGCCATCAGGCTCGCGAGGTCGTCGCACTGTGCCAGCGCCAGCGCCTCGGCGTCCGTCAGCCTCCCGCCGGCGTCCGCCTTGCGAACCACCGACCGGATCGTTGGCCGGTGGATCGAGCCGCGCTTTTCGCCCCAGCCGCGGGGTGGGGGTGAATCGCAAACCTCGGATGTCGGGGTTCCCCCCACCCCCAACCCCTCCCCGCAAGGGAGAGGGGAAACCGCCGGTGTCTTCCGCGTCGTGTCGCCGTTCATGATGGGCTCGGTCCGGGTGATATTGGGTCCAGCGCGCCACACTGCATCTGGAGGAACGCGTAGGCAGGGTCGCCCTGCTTCGCGGCGACGAGCGCGGCAAGATCGCGGGGCTCGTCGATGTCCAGGGCGAGCCCCGGAAGCTCGACGACGCGGCAGGCGAGACCGCGTGCCTCGGCCTGGGCGAGGTGGCGCGCGAAGCTCCCCGGGCCGAAGCTCGGGGGGAAGGCGTCGGGAGGCGCCGCCAGCACGGCGTTGGTGCCGTCGCCGTCGCGCGCCGGCACCAGTATCACGCGGGGGCCGGCACCGGGGTGCGCAGCATCGAGCAGGCAGGAGAGCTCGCCCGGCGTCACACAGGGGGCGTCGGCGGGAACGGTCAGAGCCTGCACCGCACCGCCCGCGCGCGCCAGGGCGAACCCCGCCGCGGCTGCCGCGCTGTGGCCGCGCGCCCCCTCCTCGCGCAGCACGCGGGCGCCGAGCTCGAGTGCGATGCGGGCCACCTCCGTGTCCGGCGTCACCACCAGCACGGGGCCGAGGCGGTCCACCTGGGCCAGCGTCGCCAGTACATCGTGCAGCATCGCCAGCATGAGCCGGCGCCGCGCCGCGGGCAGCAGCACGCCGGCGAGGCGCTGCTTGACCTCGCCCAGCGCCTTGACGGGGACGATGGCCCAGGTCGCCGGCGCGAGCGCTGTGGTCATGGCCTGACCTCGGCGGGCTGGAGCCTGCGCGCACCCGCGAGCTCGTCGCAGACGGCCAGGCAATGGCGCGCCAGCGCGACCTTGTCGTCCAGGGTCTGCATGAGCGTGCACGTCGCCGAGGCGGGCACCGGCAGGCCCTGCGCGGCGGCGCTGTCGGCCGCGTCGACCACGATATGGCCGAGGAGGTCTCCGTAGTGCGCGGCGATGCCGGCAACGCCGGGCGCCAGGCCCATCTCGCCCATGATCTTCGCGGTCGGGCCTTTCACCGCCCTGCCGCCGATCACCGGGCTGACGGCGACGACCGGCGCGCCGCTCGAGCGGATCGCCGCGCACAGGCCCGGGACGGCGAGGATGGGGTCCACACTGAGCCACGGATTGGACGGGCACACGATGACCCCCCCGAGCGTCGCCGCCGCCAGCGTCGCCGCCACCTCCACGGTCATGCGCGCTGCAGCGGCGCCCTCGTAGCGCAGGCTGTGCACCGCGGGCCGGCATTGCCGGCGCACGAAGTACTCCTGGAACGCGAGCGTCCCGGCGTCGGTCTCCACCAGAGTGCGCACGGGAGCGTCGGCCATGGGCAGGATGCGGGCCGCCACGCCCAGCTGGCGCGCCAGATGCGCCGTGACGGCCGTGGGCGTCTCGCCGGCCCGGAGCCGGCGCGTGCGCTCCACGTGCGTGGCGAGGTCGCGGTCGCCCAGCCTGAACCAGGTCTCGCCGCCGAGCTCGCCGAGGGCGTCCAGGAAGCTCCAGGTCTCGTCGCGGCGGCCCCAGCCGGTCTCAGGGTTGGCGACGCCGGCCAGGGTATAGAGCGTGGTATCGACATCCGGGGAGATCGCGAGGCCCAGGTGCTCGAAGTCGTCGCCCGTGTTGACGATCACCGTCAGCCGCTCGCCCAGCAGCCGGGCGAGCCCGAGCGCCAGCTTGGCGCCGCCGATGCCGCCCGAGAGCGCGACGTACGTGGCTGGTCCGGTGGCTGGCCCGGTGGCTGGCCCGGTGGCGGGTTTGGCGCCGCTCATCGGAACAGGTCCTGCGCCTTGGGCCGCATGAGCGCCGCGGCGGGACGCGGCGCGGCGGTCCAGGTGAGCCCGCGCACGAGAGCCGCGGGGCGCCCCTCGGCGGCCTCGCCCATGGCCAGCACGGCGGCGGCTGCCGCCGCATCGGCGAAGCCGACCTCGGTTGCCTCCAGCGGGCGGCCGGCCAAGTCCCGCTCGCCCCGCCGGTCCAGCAGGGACGGCACGCCGGCCGCGCCGATGGCGAGCCCGACCGTGCCCCGCCGCCACGCTCGCCCGCTACTGTCGGAGACGATCACGCCCAGGTCGCAGCAGAATTGCGCATCCAGGCACTCCTTGAGGGCGGCGGCGCTGACATCGGGCTCCTGCGGCAGCAGGAGCACGCGCCGGCCCCCGCTCCCGGCCTCCAGATTGGACTGGTCGATGCCGGCGTTCGCCATCACGAGGCCATGGCGGGTCACCGCGATCAGCACGCCGGGGGCCGCGCGCAGGATTTCCGCCGATTGCGACAGGATCGCCTCGATGAGACGCGCGTCCTTGCCGGTCAGCGCGGCGAGCTCCCTGGCTGCGCGGCCCGGCTGCATATCCGCGAGGTCGAGATAGCGGCCCTCCGCCTTGGAGACGATCTTCTGCGCCACGACCACGATGTCGTGCGCGCGCGGGCCGAGGCCGCCGCGCTCGATGGCCGCAATCAGGAGCGCGGCGAGGTCGTCCCCGGGGCGCACCTCGGGGATGCCGTCGAGCGCCGTCACGGTGAGCGCGGGTTCGCCCAAGGCGGCTAGTCCTTGTCGAGGCCGGTGATGCGGATGCCGGCGCCGGCCGTCTTGTAGTGCCGGTTGATGCCGATCAGCACCGAGGTGAGCGCCTCCGCCGCCACGGCATTGGCGAGCGGCCCTGCATGCACCCCGCGCAGCCCGGCCGCCTCCGCCAGCGCGACGACGGCGGCGCGGTCCTCGACGGCGTTGCCGAAGACCAGGACATCGCAGTCGACCGGCGCACCGGCCTGCAGCTTGGCGGCGGCGACATTGTGGAACGCCGCCACCACACGTGCGCCATGGCCGAGCCGCTGCTGCGCGGCGACGGCGGCCGAGGTTTCCGCGGGGAGCTGAACCCGAGCGACCTTGGGCGGCACCAGCGGCACCGTCGTGTCCACCACGATCTTGCCGGCCACGTGCGGGGCGATCTCGTCGAGGATCGCAGCGTGGCTGGCCCACGGCACGGCGAGGACTACCACGTCGCCGGCCTGCGCGGCCTGCGCGTTGGCGGCCCAGTGCGGTGCGGCCCCGCTTGCCACAGTGGCGAGCGCGCGCGCCGCCGCCTCGGCCTTGTCGATGCTCCGCGATCCGATGATGACGGGGTAGCCCGCCGCGGCCCAGCGCCCGGCAAGCCCGCTGCCGAGGGCTCCGGTTCCACCGATGACGGCCAGCGCCGGTTTTCCGCTCACGTCGCACTCCGATGATTCCCCTCCCCCTTGCGGGGAGGGG
>Ga0075421_100000238_pt1 | contig 52627 bp, 55 predicted proteins | sample SoiMetdeltSBSDD5_FD_75292 | JGI IMG/M metagenome (GOLD analysis project Ga0075421, IMG submission 75292) | Bulk soil microbial communities from a Populus tree surrounding site in Tennessee, USA - Soil MetaG P. deltoides SBSDD5 | ecosystem: Environmental > Terrestrial > Soil > Tree plantation... | reverse complement strand
TGGTCATGGCTGCCCCTGTCCCTCTTGCCGCAAGCCCTCTTGACGCAAGGAAGGCATGGAATATAGTAAACGAAAGTCAATCATGGTGGGCGATCCTCGGGTCGCCCATACACATGGAGGCGTTACGTGGCGCGCAGAATCGTAATCGTCGGCGGTGGTGCAGCTGGCATGGGCGCGGCCGGTGGCGTCAAGGCCGTCGATCCCGAAGCGGAGGTCGTGGTCTACACCGGCTTCGACGACGTCGCCTACAGCCCGTGCGGCATCCCCTACGTCCACGGTCGCGAGATCGAGAACTTCGAGAAGCTGTTCCTCGCCTCCAAGCAGGCGTACGTCGACGCCGGCATCGACGTGCACTACAACGCCGACGTCACGGGTGTCGACGTGAAGGGCAAGACCGTCGACGTCGCCGGCGAAGGCCAGATGTCCTGGGACGCTCTCGTCCTGGGGACCGGCTTCAACTACGCCGACCCGGGCGTCCCCGGTGGCGATCTCGACGGGCTCTACTACGTCAAGAACATCCGCGAGGCGATGGAGTGGGACAAGGTCCTGGACTCGGTCAAGTCCGCCGTCGTCATCCAGGCCTCGCCACTCGGGGTCGAGATGGTCACCGGCCTCGCGCACCGAGGGATCGAGACGCATCTGGTCGATCCGAGCCCCTGGGCGATGTCGGAGGTGGCGGATCCCGACATCATGGCGCCGGTCGAAGAGTCCTGGGACGAGCTCGGGGTCGTCAAGCATTTCAACACCACCCTGACGGCGTTCACGGGAGACGGAACGGTCTCCGCCGTCCAGACCTCGGACGGTGAGATCCCGGTCGACCTGGCCGTCGTCTGCACCCACAAGGAGCCGAACACCGCCCTCGGCGTCGCCGCCGGGCTCAAGACCGGCTCGACCGGCGGCATCATCGTCGACGAGCGGATGGCCACCTCGGCGCCGGACGTCTTCGCCGCCGGCGACTGTACCGAGATCCCCCACGGGCTCTCGGGTGTGCCGCTTCAGGGACTGACCGGCAGCCACGCCTACGCGCAAGGCAAGACGGCCGGCATCAACGCGGGCGGCGGCTCGCGCGCCTACAGCTCGGTCTACGTCCCGTGGGGTACGGCGGCCGGGAAGTGGATCATCGGCGGCGCATCCTTCGGCGAGACCACCGCGACGGCGCTGGGCATCCCGTACGTCGTGGGCAACGCCCAAGGCATCTCGCGAGCGCGCTACTACCCCGGTGTGAAGCCGGTGAAGGTCAAGCTGCTGGCCGAGCCGGACAGTCTCCGGCTCCTCGGCGCTCAAATGGTCGGCGGCGAAGGGATCAAGGAGCGGGCCGACTTCCTCGCCGTCGCCGTGAAGTTCGGCCTCACGCTCACCGACCTCGCCCGCATGGAGAACGTCTACTCCCCGGCGATCGGCGCCCTCAACGAGCCCATCGTCGTGGCGGCCCAGAACGGTCTCGACACGGCGTCGAAGGGCTGACATGTCCTTCTCACGGTGGCTGCGGAGCAACTCGGAGCACTATCTCCTCATCGCAGCCCAGCAGCGCGTCGGCAGCCAGCACGGTGCCCGAACGCCGCGCAAGCCCCACGGCCTGGCCGAGTTCTTCTGGCTGCGCATCTTCGCGCCGGTCTACCGCGTGCTGCCCTGGTCGCTGCGCCGCCGGGTGATGCGGACCATGCCCGGCAGTCACCGTCGCCAGTGGTCGCCACCCCCCGAACCGCACGGCTCTGCCCTGCAGTCCTACCTATCGAGCAGTCCCATCCAAGGAGAGAGGAAGTCTGACAATGGCACAGATCGTGGGTGAGCGGGTTCAGAAGGGCGACGCGATCGTCGACTACGACGACAAGGTCTTCGAGGACATCCAGGCGGAGCCTGGCGAGAGCGCGTACATCCTGATGCACACCGTGCCCTTCGAGGGTTCCGTGGGCCTGGTCAACATGCTGACCGCGACCCGGATCAACCGGAAGGGCTTCGACACGCACCTGGTGCTCTACGGTCCTGGTTCGCTGATGGCCGCGGCGACCCGTGGCTATCCGAAGGTCGGCGACGAGGCGTTCCCGGGCGCGCTCGGCTACAACAAGCAACTGCAGACGTTCATGGACGAAGGTGGCCACGTCTACGCTTGCCGGTTCTCGGCCGCGGCCCTCTACGGCATGCGCGAGATCGACATGATGGAAGGCGTCACGCCGATCAACCCGCTCGACGTGTTGGACTCGGTCCTGACCGCCCGTCGCGCCGGCGCGCTGATCATGCAGACCTGGACGGTCTGACGGACTGACCGACCCGCGCGTACAGCCGGGCATGCTCCTCGGCGGCTCGTTGCCAGCTGAAGGCCGGGAGGAGTGTGCGGCCGCCCTGGACGAGCTTCTCGCGTAGGACCGCGTCGGTGGCCAGCCGGCGCATGCCCGCCGCGAGCGACTCCGGGTCGGCGACCTTGGTCATCAGCGCGCTCTCTCCGGAGGTGAGGTACTCCCGAAGCACGGCGATGTCGCTGGACACGACCGGAAGGTCGGCGGCCAGGGCCTCCATCACCACCAGGCCCCAGCCCTCCTTCGTCGACGGGAACGCGAGTGCGTCCGCGCTGCGGTACCACTCGTGCAGCTCGGTGTCGGACAACGAGCCGGCCAGGATGACGTCGCTACCGACGTCGAGTCCGAGCTCCGGCAGCATCGCCAGCGCGTCGTCGCGGTAGCGCGTGTAGTCCTGGAACGAGTGGCCGCCGACGACGACGAGGGCGGGCGGCGGGTCGAGCTCTCGTACGAGCCGTGCCATCGCCCGGAAGAGGTGGACGCTGCCCTTGCGCGGCTCGATGCCGCCCACCGACAAGAACACGAACCGGCCGTCGACACCGGCCGCCTGCCGTACCGCCGTCCGCCGAGCCGGCTCGATCGGCCCGAAGCGCTCGGCGTCGATGCCGTTGTGGATGACATCGGCGTCGACGTCGTAGTCGGTCTGCAGCCGGTTGTGCCAGTCCTGGCTCACGACGACGAGAGCGTCGGGCTCTTCGATCGCCTTGCGCTGACACTCGATCAACGCGGTCGTGGTGAAGTCGTCCACGTGATGCACCGTGCGCACGACCCGCACACCGGCGCCGGCATCGCGTACTCGGGCGGCGGCCCGGGCGGAGATGCAGTCCTGGGTGTGCAGGATGTCGTAGTCGCCGGCCAGCTCGGCGAGGCCCGCCTCGAGGTCGTCGATGGCGTTGAACACCCGCTCCTCGAGCGTCTCGGCCGGTCGCGTGGCCGGGATGAGCGTGTACGGCGCCCGGACCGGTCGGAAGAAGTCCTGCCCCGGTGGCGCGAGCGCGATGATGCGGAGGTCGCTCCCCTGGTCGACCAGCGCGTCGGCCAGCGACAGGGTATGGACGACTCCGCCGCGGGCCTTGGTCGAGTAGGTCACGAGGGCCACCCGCGGCGACCCCGGTCGAGACGCGTTCACAGGCGCATGCCTAGCAGAGCCGGGTCGCCGGTCGCGATCGCCGCGGCGGCGAGCGAGGCACGGGCCGCGGTCTCGGTGACGATGCAGCCCGCCTCGGCCAGCCGATCCCGCTGCGCGTCGTAGCCCTGCGGGTCGCCCTCGGTGCCGAGCACGTACGCCACCACCTGCGGACCGCCGTCGGCCATCACCGACTGGCACACCGGCGCGAGCGATCCGGCCGGGTCGGGGTGGGAGCCGTGGCCGAGCACGATGTCGAGGATGATCGCCGCGACCTGCGGATCGGCGCCGTGCTCGCGGAGCTGGTCGAGCCGCGCCTCCGGATCGATCATCGGGTGGGGCCGTCCACGGGTGTACTCCTCCTCGCCGAGGTCGAGGCACTGATGCGAACCGGACGGAGCCGGCAAGCCCCACTCCGGGTTGATCGGCGTGTTGGACCGGACCTCGCCGATCGTCCTGCCCAGCACGACCAGCGACTCGAAGCAGAGCGTGCCGCCGCTGAACAGTCCCCTGATCAGCGACCGGCCCGGCGACAGCCGTCGGCGGGCCGCGTCGATCGAGGGGCCCATCGTCGCCGTGGTGTCGGGCGCCTCGGCGCCGAGCGAGTCGAGCACCGCGACGACACCGGTCTCGAGCGTGCTGGCGAGCCGTATCCCCGATGGCGCCGGGAAGTCCTGGTCCAGTCCGATCAGCGCGGCGACGAGCGGAGTCTCCCCCGCGGCGGCGAGTACGTCGGCGGCGACGTCGCGCGCCGGTGGCTTCGAGACGAGCAGGATCACCTCCGTGGCCGGGTCCGCCCGCAGTGCCTCGATCGCCGCCCGGGTCATCCGCCCGCCGACCGCACTCGACAGGTCGCGGCCGCCGACCCCGATCACCTGGGTGACGCCGAGGCCCCACTGGTCGAGCAACGACATCGCTTCCTGCGCGCCGGTCCCGGCCGCCGCGACGATGCCGACCCGTCCGGGGCGTACGACGTTGGCGAACCCGAGTCCGACTCCGCCGAGCAGCGCCGTACCCGCGCCGGGTCCCATCAGCAGCCGGTCGCGGCTGCGGGCGTAGTCCTTGAGGGCGATCTCCTTGTCCAGCGGGACGTTGTCGCTGAACAGCAGGACATGGAGATCGGCGGCCAGGGCTTCGTAGGCGGCCAGCGCGGCGTAGTCGCCCGGCACCGAGATCACCGCCACGTTCGAGTCGCCCTGCCGGCGTACGGCATCTCGCAACGATCGCACCGTCACGTCGCGGTGGCCGGCGTCGGAGTCGGCCGCGTCGGATCGGACGGCAGCCTCGCCGGCCGCGAGCGCGTTCGTCACGGCGTCGTCGCTGCTCCCTCGGGCCACGAGGAAGAAGTCGTTGGCGCCGGCGCCTTCGATGTCCGCCCCCTCGACGCCTTCGGAGTGGAGCGTTCCGAGGTTGGCCGGTGTTGCCATCGCCGCGCTCGCCCAGTCCACCCCGTCGATCTCGCGCATCGCCCGCATGCCCTGGAGTTGCCGGACCGAGTCGACGTAGGTGTCCGGGAAGACCTTGACGGCGATGCTCACGCGATCGCCCCCTTACTTGCGCCGAGATTGCGCGTCTTCCCCACCCAACCGTGAAGACGCGCAATCTCGGCGCGATGGTGTGGGGAAGACGCGCAATCTCGGCGCGACGCGTCGCTCGCACGCTCGCTCACGCGATCGCCTCGTTCCGGCTCGCCGCGCGAGTGATCCGGGTGCCGACCGACCGATCGGCCGGGTCTTGGCTGCGCATCGTGGCCACGACGAGCTGCGGGCTGGTGATGACGGCCAGCTCGCCACCGTTGCGGATGAACCGGGTCGCCGCCCGCATCTTCGGGCCCATGCTGCCGGGCGGGAACTGCCCAGCGTCCAGATACTTCTCCGCCTCGTCCACATCCACGGAGGTCAGTGGACGCTGGGTCGGCTTGCCGAAGTCGAGTTGTACGGCGGCGACGCCGGTGATGAGGACGAGCGCGGTCGCGCCGAGCTGAAGGGCGAGCTCCGCGGAGGCATGGTCCTTGTCGATGACGGCGTCCACGCCGTCCCACACGCCTTCCTGCCGACCGACGGGGATGCCGCCCCCGCCGCCGGTGACCACGACATGCCCGGTGTCGAGCAGCGCCCGGATCGCTCCGACCTCGACGAAGCCCTTGGGCTCCGGCGAGGCGACGACGCGGCGAAAGCCACGGCCGGCGTCCGGGCCGACGTCCCAGTCTCGATCTCGAGCCAGCCGCTCGGCCGCCTCCTCGCTGAAGAACGGGCCGATCGGCTTCGTCGGATGCTCGAACGCCGGGTCGTCGACGTCGACGATCACATGGCTCAGCAACGCGGCGATCGGCTGCCGGCGGCCGCACTGCCGATAGAGCGCGATCGCGATCAGCGAGCCCAGCTGCCCCTCGGTCATCGCGCCCAGGCTGAACAGCGGCATGGCGGGCACCTCCGCCCGACCGAGCTCCTGCTGGATGGCGAGGTTGCCGACCTGGGGCCCGTTGCCGTGAACGACCACGACGCTCCAGCCGTCGTCGAGCAGGGCACAGATCGGCGTAGCCATCGCTGCGGCGTTGTGACGCTGCTCGTCGTAGGTACCGGCCTGGCCCTCCGCGACCAGGGCGTTTCCGCCAAGGGCGACTATCGCGGTCCTGGCCACACTTCCTCACTTCGGTGGAACAATCGCCTATCGGAGGCGTGACGTGGGAATCCCAGGTCTGTTGAACATACTAGGTGCTCATGGACGATAGTGAACGCTCGATGCCGTCACAAGATCTCAGTCCGTTCGGACCCGCACCCCGCGACGGCACCGGCGAGGCTCTCCCACCGGACGCCATGCTGCGGTTCACGACGGCCGAGGGCCGGCTCTACCCGTTGGCCATGACGGACCCCGCCGGCTACGAGCGCGCGATCACGCTGGTCGGCCGCGTCGCGGACGAGCTCCGGGAGACGGCCGTGGACTTCGGCTCCGTCCTCGCCGCGCGTCCGGACCTGATCGAGCGGCTGCCCGAGCTGGCCCGGTCCACCGGTGTGGAGGTGGCCGGACTGCCCGCCGACGCGGTCGTCGACGCCGCGTCCGCGCTGCGCTGCCGCGAGCTGCAAGCACGCGGCTGAGCCGCCACGGCGGCCCGACGTTCCTTGACACCGATTGACCACGGTGCCTTTACTATCGATGAAGATTTGTTTCTTCGAGTAAACGTACGGAGGCTCGGCGATGACGGCGGTTGAAGGAGTCTCCGGTGCGGTGGCCGCCCCCGACCTCGCTCCGGATCAGGACGCGGAGCCCTCAGCAGCCGCCGCGCTCGCGACACTGATCGCCGACCTCCAGGCTCGGGGCCTGCGCGTCGAGACGCCGCTCGAACGTCGTACCGGCGGCGCTGGGCCTGCCGACTCCGGATTCCTCTGGGTCGGCGGCTATCCCATCACGGTCCCGACCGACAACGCGGTCGCCGCCGGCTCTCCGTACGTGCTGCGGGCCGAGGACGACGGCTACGCGATCTTCGAGGGCGACATGCGACGGGCGACCGCGTCGACCCAGCGACGGCCGCGTTTCTACGACCTCACGACGGCCGACGGCATCCCGTACTGGAAGATCGGCCTGCTGCATCTGGACTCGTTCGCCAGCACCGTCGTCCAGACCTGCTCGTACTGGGGGAACGACGACCAGTGCAAGTTCTGCGGCATCGGTGTCTCGCTGGACGCCGACCGCACGATCGTCAAGAAGAGCCCGGAGCAACTCGCCGAGGTCGCGGCCGCCGCGAAGGCGCTCGACGGCGCGGTCGACGCCACGCTGACGACGGGCAGCTCCAACGGCGTCGACCGGGGAGCGCGCTACGTCGCCCGATGCGGCCACGCGGTCAAGGAGCGAACCGGGCTGCCGGTCGAGGTGCAGTTCGAGCCGCCGATGAAGCTCGAGGTCATCGACGAGGTCGCCGACCTGGGGATCGACTCGGTCGGCATCCACGTCGAGTCGTTCGACCCGGCGGTGCTCGCCCACGTCGCGCCGGCGAAGGCCCGAACCGGCATCGACTACTACTTCGAGGCGTGGGAGTACGCCGTCGCGCGATTCGGCGAGGGACAGGTCTCGACGTACGTCATCTTGGGCATGGGCGAGGACCCGGATCTCATCGTGGAGGGCTGCCGCCGGGCCGTCGACATCGGCGTCTTCCCGTTCGTCGTCCCGCTGCGTCCGGTCTCCGGCAGCCTGATGGAGGAGGTGCTGCCGCCCGACCGCGACTACACCCAGGGTGTCTACCGCAAGGTCGCGAGCTACATGGCCGCGCGCGGCATGGACAGCAGCGTGCCCAAGGCCGGGTGCGCACGCTGTCAGGCCTGCTCCGGGCTGCAAGGTGAGCAGATGCTGCTCCAGATCGGGCGGCGCCCCGAGCAGGTTCCTCATGTCGTCTGAGGTCGGCTGGTCGCCGCGGGCCGTTCCGGAGGCGCCGGCGATCCCCGGCGTGAGCTGCCGTCGCGTCACCTCGACGGCCGAGCGCGAAGACCATTTCGCCATCCGGCACCGGATCTTCGTCGACGAGCAGGCCATCTTCACCGAGTCGGACCTCGACGCCCACGACCGCGACGGGGCCGCGATCGCGATCAACGGCTACCGCGACGGGATCCCGGCGGGCACCGTGCGGCTGTTCGTGCTCGACGAGGCCAGTGGGATCTGGCAGGGCGATCGGCTGGCCGTGCTCTCGGCCTACCGGCTGCGTGGACTCGGTGGCCCCTTGGTCACCGCGGCCGTCGCGACAGCAGCGGTCTCGGGCGGAACGGTGATGAGCGCCCACATCCAGCCGACGAACGTCCGGTTCTTCCAGCGCCTCGGTTGGAAGATCCAAGGTGGCCGGGAGATCTACGCGGGGCTGGTCCACCAACCGATGGCGATCGTGCTGCCAGGCCCCTCGGAGGCGAGCGCGACGCTGCAGCGGCTAGGGGCCGGGATCAACGCGCGAGACCTGTGACCGAACTCGTCGTGAGGTCGAGGACCGTGGCCGCGGCGTCGCCGGACCGAATCGCCAGCACGCCGGTCTCGTCGATCTCGCCGACGGCGGCCGCTTCGAGCCCGCGCGCGTGGAACTGCGTGAGGCAGTCGGACACGCTGTCCGGTGCGGAGCAGAGCAAGAAGCCGTACGCGGGGAAGCAGGTCAGCCAGTCCAGCAAGGCGACCCCGGCCGGGCACGGCACCCGGGCGAGATCGACGGTGACGCCGAGCCGGCTCCACTCGAGGAGCATCGCCAGCGACCCGACGAGCCCGGCCATGCTGATGTCCTTGGCCGCGACGCAGGCGCCGGAGCTCGCCACGGACGCGAGGACGCGGACGTCGTCGGCGAGCTTCGTACCCCGCTGGTCGAAGGAGCGGAAGAACGGGAAGTCCGCGCGCATCTCGCCCTCGGTGCAGGCCGCCACGATGAGCGACTGTCCGGCCGCGACCCGAGTCGTGGACAGCACGCCGTCCGCCCGGCCGACGCCGAAGGCGGACAGCGCCGGCTGGCCGTCGGACACCGTGAGATGGCCGCCCGCGAGGGCGACGTCGTACCACTCACACGCGTCCTTCATGCCGCGCAGCGCCTCGCGGGCGACCGGCGGGGTGCCGACGATCGTGTCGACGATGGCCAGCGGTGTGGCGCCCATGGCGGCGAGGTCGTTGACGTTGGTGAGGACAGCCGCGATCCCGGCGCCGTACGGATCGGCGGCGACGAACGCCGGCAGCAGGGCCTCGCCGCAGGCGATGACCGCCGCGTCGCCGGCGTTCGACGGATCCCCGACGACAGCGCCGTCGTCACCCGGCCCCTCGAGCCAGCTCCGGCCGCCGAAGACCTCGCTGACCAGGGCGATCTCTCGTTTCGCGAGCAGAGCGGGATTCGACCGGAGCGCGGCGGCCAGCTCGTCGAGCTCGAGGGAATCCATCACCGATCTCCTCCCGCGGGCCCACACCCGCGCCGACCTGCGCCCTGTCGGAAAGTGAACAACAAATGTAGTATAGGCAACGTGCCTCTCCCGACGTTCCTCAGCCTGCCGGAACGCAGTTCCAAGCCCAGAACGGTGGGCCTCACCCACGTCCTCGACAAGGGACAGGCGATCGACACGACGAGGTCGATCCTGGACTCGTCGGCGGCTCACGTCGACGTCTGGAAGTTCGGCTGGGGCACCGCGTACATCGATCCGGCTCTCGCGGACAAGCTCAGCCTGCTGCGGTCGGCCGAGATCAGCACCTGTCTCGGCGGCACCCTGCTCGAGATCGCCTGGGCGCAGGGCGAGGCCGAGGCCTGCCTGGCCTGGGCGAAGGAGGCCGGCTTCGACCGAGTCGAGGTGTCGCGCGGCGTCGCGCCGATGACTGTGTCGGACAAGCACGAGCTGATCCGCCGGGCCGCCGAGTCGTTCGACGTGATGTCGGAGGTCGGCAGCAAGAACCCCGACGAGGTGCCGCCGCCTGAGCAATGGGCGAGCGAGATCGCCGGCGACCTCGTCGCGGGTGCCCGTTGGGTTATCACTGAGGGACGCGAGAGCGGCACGGTCGGGATCTATCGCAGCGACGGCTCGATCCGCGAGGACATCGTGGTCGCTGCCACCGGCGCCGGCGGCGTCGACAAGGTCTTCTTCGAGGCACCGCGAAAGGATCAGCAGGCCTGGCTGATCCGGCTGTTCGGTCCGGAGGTCAATCTCGCCAACATCGCCAGCGACCAGGTGCTCGCACTCGAGACGTTGCGGCTGGGACTGCGAGCCGACACCTTCGACCTCAGCCGCTCGTGGCAGCCGGCATGACGGAAGCAGCGGCGACCCTTCGAACGAACCTGGTCCCCGGCGCCTACCGCGGCGTGGCGGTGGCGTCGTTCGACGGGCCACTGCAACCGGCCGAGCTGACCCGGCACTTCCTCGGCCGCGAGGCCTACCGCCGGACGCGGTTCATCGTCGTACGCAACGGCGACGACACCGCCATCGTCGAGATCCACAAGGAGTCCGACCAGCCCCTGTTCGCGCCGATCTCCGCGCTCTCGCTGCTCGCCGGGCCGGCCGAGTGCGCGTACGTCGAGGATCCGGAGGTCGACACGGCGGTGCCCACGGCGCTGGCCCGCACGGCCTTGACCCGGGCGCCGGGCAAGCGCGGTGTGGTCGTCCAAGGGCGATACGGCCACGTCAGCTTCATCGTCGATCCGCGTCCACTCCGGGTGACCGTACGAGAGGCGTCCCCGCCATACCCCGCGAAGCTGCTCGACCAGGCGCATCGCGTCCTCGAGCTGGCCGAGGAGCTGCCGCCGATCGAGCTGGTCCCCGACGTCATGGACCTGGCCGAGCAGGCGAGCCACGCCCCCGACACGAGTCTGCTGCTGCCGTGCCGCGGTGGCGGAGTCACCGTCGACGGCGTCTCGGTCGACTACCTCGACGAGCGTCCGGAGCGCCGGCAGTGGACCTTGATCGGCTGCGAGCGCTCCCAGCAGATCCACGAATGGTTCTACGGCGAACGGGCGCCGCAGGTCGACATCTGTCCACGCAAGCGAGCCGGCGGAACCGGCGCGATCCTGGCGAAGTGCTGTCTACTCGAGACCCACATCGAGACCGACGACACCCAGGTCGTGGTTCCCTGGGGAGCATCCTTGGCTCAGATCACCGACGCCCTCGCCGCGCTGGCTGACGAGTGGGAACCCTCATGGGCACCCGCCTGAGCGACGCCGAGCAGTACGCCCATCTGTGGGGGACCGCAGAGCTGGCCGAGCTCTTCGAGGAGCGGTCCCGGCTCCAACGCTGGCTGGACATCCTCGCCGCACTGGCCACCGCCCAGGCCCGGCTGGGTCTGATCCCGACCGCAGCAGCCTACCAGATCGCCACCGAGGCGCATGCCGAGAAGCTCGATCTCGACCGGATCGGCCAGGAGACCCGGCACACCTCACACTCGATGCTGGGCCTGATCCGTGAGCTGCAGCGGATCCTGCCCGAGGACGCCGGGGAGTACGTCTACTTCGGGGCGACCGTGCAGGACGTCACCGACACCTGGTTCGGGCTCGTGATGCGAGACGTCGGCGCCGTGGTGTGGCGGGACCTGCATGCCATCGAGGACAGCCTGCTGACGACTGCCGCACAGCATCGGAATACGGTCATGGCCGGCCGGACGCACGGCCAGCCAGGATCGCCCATCACCTTCGGCTTCAAGGCGGCCTCGTGGGCAGACGAGGTACGCCGGCACCTCGAGCGGCTGGCGGACGGGCGGCGGCGTTGGGTGGTCGGCCAACTCGGTGGAGCCGTCGGGACTCTGGGCTTCTTCGCTCCGCACGGACTGCGGCTGCGCGCCGAGTTCTGCGCCGAGCTCGGACTCGCCGATCCGGGCCTGTCCTGGCTCAGCTCGCGAGACCGGATCGCGGAGTTCGGCGGCCTACTGGCGATGATGTGCGGCACGCTGGCCCGGATCGGCAACGAGGTCTACGAACTCCAACGACCCGAGATCGGCGAACTGCGCGAACCCACGACCGCCGCGACGGTCGGCAGTATCACGATGCCGCACAAGCGCAATCCCGAAGGTAGCGAGCATCTCGACACGCTGGCCCGACTGGCGCGGGCGAACGCGGCCGTCCTGCTCGAGGGCCTGACCGCCGGTCATGAACGCGACGGCCGCGCCTGGAAGGCCGAGTGGATCGCGCTGCCGGAGCTCTGCCTGCTGACCGGCGTGGCCCTCCGGATGGCGCGGCACCTGCTGTCCGGGCTCGTCGTCGATGTCGAGGCGATGCGGACCAACCTCGAACGCTACGGCGACCAGCTCGCGTCAGAGCAGATTCTCGCCGGCCTGACGACGAAGCTCGGCAAGCACGCCGCGCAGTCCGTCATGCACGAGGTCCTCGCCCCCGGCAGGCAGGACGTCCACGCCGTGCTGGACGCCCTTGTGGGCAAGGGCATCGCGACCGCGGACGAAGGGCGAGCCTGGGTGTCGTGGCAGACGGGCGACGCCGCCACGATGGTCGACGAAATCGTCACCCGGGCCCGGCAGTCCCGCCAGTCGGAGTCGGAGGAGTGGGCATGACCCCGCCCCGGGTCGAGCTCGCCGTGCTGCCGACGGCGCTCGAACGCATGCCACGACTGGAGCGGGCGCTCGGCGCCGGGCCGTTGTACGTCAAGCGGGACGACCTCACCGGGTTCGGGATCGCCGGCAACAAGGCGCGGGCGCTGGAGTTCCTCGTCGGCGCCGCCCTGGCCGACGAGGCGGACGTCCTCGTCACCGGCGGCAGCCCGGCGTCCAACTTCTGCGCGGCGTCCGCACTCGCCGCCAGCTGGGTCGGCTTGGAGTGCGAGCTGTTGGTCGCCGGGCCTACCCCGTCGACGCTCTCGACCAGTCTCGAGCTCGCGACGGCCGCGGGGGCTCGCCTGCTGTTCGACCAGGTGCCACGCCGGGAGGACCTCGACGCCGCGGTCGTCAACCATGCCGCCGGCCTCCGGGCAGCCGGCCGACACCCGTGGCCGGTACCGAGGGGCGGGGCCACCCCGATCGGCAGTCTCGGCTACGCGTACGCGGCACGCGAACTGGCCGAGCAGGCCGAGCAGCAAGGTGTGACGGTCCGCACCGCGGTGGTCGCGACCGGATCCGGAGGGACGCAGGCGGGCCTGGTCGCCGGGCAGGTCGGGTTCGGTCTGCCCTGGCGGGTGGTCGGCGCCTCGGTGAGCCGCCCGGCGACGATGCTGGCGGATCAGCTGCTGCGTACGGCCCGGGCCTGCGCCAAGTCGATCGACCTCACACCGCCGACGCCAGAGGACGTCGATCTCCGGGACTATCGAGGTCCGGGCTTCGGCATCGCCTCCGAGGAGGACCGCCGAAGCGCCCGGCTCGCGCTGCGAGAGGAGGGGCTGCTGCTGGACGACTACTACGGTGCGAAAGCCATGACGTTGTTCCGGACGCTGCTCGCCGACGGCGCGCCGACACCTGCTGTCTTCTGGCATACCGGCGGCGTGGCCGCAGCGCTCGCGGCACTGAAACAGGGAGCATGATGACCACGTCCACGCGACGGAGCGGCCCACCGGAGGGATCGGCCGCACGGGAGCTGATCGACAGCGGGTTCGCGCTGGAGAACGCGGATGCGCCGTTCCTCCACGGCGGGCTCAACCTCGCCGACATCGCCCACGTCCTCGACCTGCTGCGCAGGGGTATCGTCCCGGCGCCGGCCGCTCGCGACCTCCTACGGCTCCTGCTCGAGGTCGATCAGCTGCCCGCCGAGGACTTCCCGTACGACCCGGAGGTCGGCGAGCCGTACAACTCGCGAGAGCGGTTCTTCGTCGACCGGCTCGGCAAGGTCGCGGGCTGGATGCACGCCGGTCGCCCGCGACGCGAGGCCGCCCGCATCGCGCTGCGGATCTACCTGCGCGACCAGCTTCTCGACCTGGTCGGGGAGGTCGAGGGGTTCGCCCGCGACACGACGGCGCTGGCCGGCCGCCATGTCGACACGCTGATGCCCGACCAGACCTATCTGCAGCAGGCCCAGCCGTCGACGTTCGGACACTACGTCCTGTCGTTCGTCTACCCGGCGCTGCGCGACGCCCGTCGGCTGCTCACCGAGTTCGACGACATCAACCGCAGCCCGGCCGGGGCCGGTTGCGTCAACGGGACGCGGCTGCTGGACGATCGCTCCTACGTCGCCGCCGCGCTCGGCTTCGACGAGGTCATCGAGCACACCCGAGACGCCATGTGGCAGATCGACGGGCTCATCCACGTGCTCGCGACGGCGGCCAGCCTGCTCTCGACCCAGAGCAAGCTCGCCGAGGACCTGGAGATCTGGTCGAGCACGGAGTTCGACTTCGTCGACCTCGCCGACGCGTACACCCGCTCCAGCGTCCTCATGCCGCAAAAGCGCAATCCGTACTCGCTGTCGATCGTCCGCGGCGCCTCCGGTGTGCTGATCGGGCGCCTCACCGGATTCCTCGCGGTGGCCAAGAGCCCCTCGGCCCGCAGCGACAACCTGATATTCGCGTACGGCGAGGTGCCGAGGGCCTTGGACCTGGCGATCCGGGTGACCCGGCTGATGACCGGCGTCGTCGACACCCTGCAGGTCAATGTCGAGCGGATGGCGGAGGCCCTCGACGACGGCTACACGCAGGCCACCGATCTCAGCGAGTTCATCGTCCAGACGTGCCGGGTCGACTACCGCAGTGCCTACGACGTCGTCGGCCGGACGGTTCGCGACGCCAGCCGCCGCGGCATCCCCGGCCGGCAGATCACCGGCGCGATGCTCGACGAGGCGGCGGTCGAGGTGACCGGGGAGGCGCTGGGACTGGGCGACACGGCACTCGACGACGCACTCGATCCGCGCGTGATCATCGCGACCCGCCAGGCCACCGGCGGTGCGGCGCCCGGGGCGATCGGGTCGATGCTCGCCCAGTGTGAGGCCGAGACCGCGGAGCTCGGACGGGCGTTGCAGCAGCGTCGGGAGTCCATCGACGCCAGTCGGCAGCGGCTGCTCGAACAGGCCCGGCGCACGATCGACCAGGGGGCGGACGGATGAGCGACCGGCGAGCCGGCTCGATCGGGCTGCCCGGAGAGGTGGCCGTAGTCAACGTCGGCCTGCCGCTGTTCGCCGACGCCGTACGAGACCAGGCGACGCCGGTCGAACAGGTCGACTGGCGGATCCCCGCGGACGGTCGAGCCGATCTGGTCGACGACCTGGAGCTGTTGTACGGGACGGCCGCAGCCGGCATCGACGAGGCGAACGCCGAGGTGGTCCGGCGACTCGACGAGAGTGTCCCGCTGCTCGTCGGGGTCGAGCCGGCTGGCGACGTCGTTCCCGGCCTCGCGGACCGGACGCTGCTGCACTGCGGGCCGGAGATCGAGTGGGCCGACGTGTGCGATCCGCTCCGTCGCTCGATGCGGGCCGCCGTAGTCAACGAGGGCTGGGCCAAGAACGTCCGCGAGGCGAACCGCGTGCTCGCCGACGGGGTCGTGCGGCTCGAGCCCGCCTACCGATACGACACGGTGCTCCCGATGGCCAGCGCGATCACGCCGTCCGCCCCCGTCTTCGTCGTCGACAACCGCGACGGCGGAACCCGTGCGTACGCACCGATCAACCAGGGTCCGGGCGAGACCGCATGGTTCGGCCGCGAGACCTCGGAGGCGATCGCCAGGCTCGACTTCCTCCGTGGCACGGTGGCGCCGATGCTGCGCCAGATCGTCGAGTCGGCCGGGCCGATCGACCTGTTCGCCCTCGCCGCGCAGGGCGTCCAGATCGGCGATGACGTCCACATGCGTACGCAAGGCACGACCGCCCTGTTCATCCGTGACCTGCTCCCCCAGCTCGCCGCGCTTCCGGACGACGGGCGGATCGCCTTCGCCGACTACCTCCGGGGCAACCACCTGTTCTTCCTGAATCTGGGGATGGCGGCCGCGAAGGCGGCGGCGCTGTGGGCCGAGCAGGTCGACGGCGCCAGCATCGTCACGATGATGTGCCGCAACGGGACGACCTACGGCATACGGCTCGCCGGGTCCCACGACGTCTTCGTCGCGGCTGCGCCGCCGGTCGAGGACGCCATGTACTACCCGGACTACGGCCCGGACACCAGTGCTCCCGACATCGGCGACAGCGCGATCCTGGAGCTCGTCGGCCTCGGTGGCGCGGCCGCGGCCGGCTCGCCCGCGGTCGCCGGCTTCCTGCCCGGCGGCCTGTCCGACGCCGCGGCGATGACCGAGCACATGGCGTCGATCTGTATACGCGAGAGCACCCGGTTCACGCTCCCGACCCGGAACAACCGCGGTACGCCGGTCGGCGTCGACGTCCGCCGGGTCGTGGAGCTGAACAGCACGCCCAAGGTCACGACCGGAATCCTGCACGCGCACTCGGGCGCCGGTCAGATCGGCGCCGGCGTCGCTACGGCACCGATCGAGTGCTTCCAGGCAGCGCTACATTCGTTCGCCGCTCGCGGAATCTGACCGGAGGAGGAGCCAGCGATGGGCGACCGCACCGTGCACACGGAGTGGACCGGCGGGATGCGTGCCGTCACGCAGGTCGGAAAGTTCGAGGTGGTCGTCGACGAGCCAGAGAAGGCCGGCGGAACCGACACCGGCCCGCAACCGACCGATCTGCTGCTCGCCTCGATCTCGTCCTGCATGGCGCTGGCGATAGCGTTCGTCGCCAGGAAGCGTGGGATCGAGCTGGACGGACTCGAGGTGACCGGGGTGGGTGTCTACAAGGGCCTGCGGTTCGACCGGGTGTCCCTCTCGGTGGCGTCGGAGACCCCGAACGACATACTCGACGAGCTGATCCCCGAGGCCGAGCGGCTGTGCTACGTGTCGAACACGCTCCGCCACCAACCCGAGCTCACCGTCGAGGTCGCCTGACCGATGCCAGCGACCCGACGCGCGGGCGACGCCGACCCGTGGCACAGCGCGCTGGCCCGATTGACCTGCCCGGCGTGCGGCAACGAGTTCGACGCCGACCGCCTCCACCATCTGTGCTCGTGTGGGTCGCCGCTGCTCGCCGACTACGACATCGAGGAGGCCGCGAGGTCATTCGCGCCGGCGGCCGTACAACGTCGGGCGCCGGACATGTGGCGCTATCGCGAGCTGCTGCCGGTACGCGATCCCGAATATGTCGCCTACCTCGGTGAGGGCATGACGCCGCTGCTGCCCATGCCCGGCTACGGAACCCAGATCGGCGTTCCCGACCTGCTCGTCAAGGACGAGTCGCTGCTGCCGACGGGGTCGTTCAAGGCCCGTGGCGCGGCCACCGGAGTGTCTCGGGCGGCCGAGCTCGGAGTACGCAGGATCGCCCTCCCGACCAACGGCAACGCCGGATCGGCCTGGGCCGCGTACGCCGCTCGCGCCGGGATGGACGCCCTGGTCGTCATGCCGGCCGACGCCCCGGAGGTGACGCGACGAGAGTGTGCGGCGGTGGGCGCCCGGCTCTACCTGGTCGACGGCCTGATCGCCGACGCGGGTGCGCTGGCCGCGCAGGCCAAGGACCGCGGCTGGTTCGTCGTCTCCACCCTCACCGAGCCTTATCGGGTCGAGGGCAAGAAGACGATGGGTCTCGAGATCGCCGAGCAGCTGGGGTGGCGCGCTCCCGACGTGATCGTCTATCCGACCGGCGGCGGCGTGGGACTGATCGGCATCCACAAGGCGTTCGACGAACTCGCCCGGCTCGGCCTCGTCGACAAGACGCCACGGCTGGTCGTGGTCCAGTCCACCGGGTGCGCACCGATCGTCAAGGCGTACGACTCCGGAGCGGACACCGCCCAGCCGTGGCCTGCGGAGAAGGCGTCGACGATCGCCTTCGGCATCAACGTCGCCAAGCCGCTCGGCGCACCCCTCGTGCTGTCCGCCGTGCGCGCCAGCAACGGCACCGCGGTCCAGGTCACCGACAACCAGCTCCTCGACGAGCTCGCCACGGCGGCCCAGGCCGACGGGATGTTCTTTTGCCCCGAGGGCGCCGCGACCCTCGCCGCGATCCGGCAGCTCCGCGAGAGCGGCTGGCTGTCCGGATCCGAACAGGTCGTCGCCATGAACACCGGTGCCGCCGTGAAGTACCCCGAGGCGTTCACCGCCGACCCGGCGTCGCTGCCGGCCGGCTCGGCGCTCCCCGACCTCGACTGAGCGCTCCCGCCGTTGCGCCGGCTCCCTCTGCCGAGGGACCTGCTTCACCACCGCAGGTGAGGTCCGGCCGCCCGCGCCGGACGATGCTCGATCACACCGACGACCAGATCGAGGGAGTTCAGCGTGAGCTGCGTGACAATTGCCGACGCACGGTACGGCGAGACGTCCAGACCGACTCGTCCCGGCCGGCGAGAGACCGAACGCCCGGTCCCGCGCTGGGCCAACACGATCGCCCACGTCATTCCGCTGCTGACACTGCCGTCCGGTCTGTGGCGGGTCGGGATCGCCCTCGGCTACTCGATGGGCACGCTCGACGACAACGGTCAGCCCTTCCACGTCGAGGGCTGGGAGGCCGTCTACATCCTCAGCATCAGCGTCGTCGCCGAGGCCGTCGCGCTCACCGCGTTCGGACTGGTGCGCGGATGGGGCGAGGTCGTCCCGCGCTGGATCCCGTTCATCGGTGGGCGTCGCGTGCCGCCGCTCGCGGCCGTCATTCCAGCGGTCCTCGGATCCGTTGCGCTGGTGCTCATCTGGACCTACGGATTCCGCGACCTGTTCTTCAGCTTCGACGGCTTGCCGATCCCGTTCACCAACGACGCCTGGGCGATTCTGATGATCGCCGCCTACGCGCCACTGAACCTCTGGGGACCGTTGCTGCTCGTGCTCGCCTGGGCGTACTACCGCCGGCGGGTGCCCCGTCGCGGGGGCTGGCACTCAGTCCGCGGGGCCGACTCGAAGCCGTCGCTCGATCAGGTCTGAACGAGGTCACCGACGCCCACGGGCTCGTCACCGGGAGGCGGGCCGGGTAGGACGCGGACCTCTGGGTCGATGTCCCGAACGATCGGGTCGGGGTCTTCGCCGTCGGCATGTTCGACGCGGAGCACGTACCGGTTGGCATATCCCAGCAACCGCGACGTCGACATGTTGGGCTCGTCCGCCAGCTTGTGACCGGCGGCCTCGAGCCTCCTCAGGCTGCTCATTCGGTAGTAGCGCTCAGCCATATGACAACGATGGACAGGCGGGTCGAGCGCTCCGTAGGGCCGAAGGTCCCGCATCAGTCCCGGATCGCCCACCCGGATGCGAAGGCGCACAGCACCGAGTACGATGCCCACTTCGCCAGTGCGACGCGAGGTCCGGGGCGGCAAGGGGAGTGAGTACGTCCCGGCCGAGGGGATGGACATGAGAGGGACAATCCGATTCGTTTCGAGCCTGACCGCCGGGCTCATGGCAGCCGTGCTCGCCCTGTTCAGCGGCGCCAGTGCCGAGGCCGCCGCGGCGTGTGGGTCCACGGCGCTCGCTCACCGCGGGGCCTGGAGCCGGCAGGTGGATGAGAACACGCTCCGCTCCGTCGAGCGGGCGCACCGGTTCCGCGCCTGGGTCGAGAGTGACGTATTCCTGACCCGGGACCGCGGCTTCGTGGTCATCCACAACCGATCGTTGCGCCCGACGACCAACTGCATCGGCTACGTCACCAACCGGACGCTCGCCAACATCCAGCGGCACTGCCGCACGACGCCGAACCGAATGCACATTCCCAGCGCCGTCCAGCTGTTCAGCACACTGGCCCGAAACCGGGGTCAGCTGATGAACCTCGAGGTCAAGGGGCCCGGTTGGTACGCGAACAACAACCGCCCACTCGTCCGGCTCCGCAACGCCGCCCGCTCCACCGGTGCCTTGAAGCAGGTCTTCTTCAGCAACGACACCACCTACCGGATCTTGACGGCCCTGCGCGACAGCGCTCCGAACGCGAAGACAGCGTGGAAGCCCGACGGTCGGGAGCGGCGGTTCAACGTGCGGAACGCCCGTCGGCTGTCGGCCGACGCGGTGATGGCCCGCACCCGGCAGTGGTCGTCGTCACCACACAAGGTGCGCTCGTTCAAGCGGGCGGGCTTTCGGACCTGGGGACGGCTGGCCGACAACAAGCGGGCCTGGAAGCGAAACGTCCGGCTAGGCCTCGGCGGGCAGCTGACCGACCGGCCGCGCGAATACCGCAAGTGGTGCAACAACCGCGGCTGACCGACTCAGGCCCGGTCAGCGGACCCGGTCGAATGTTGCGGCGCACGTACGCGTGCCGGGTGCCACTTCGGTGAAGCCACCGTCCTGGACGAGCGTCACGCCGGGTCCGGCCGCCAGGAGCCGCCGCCATTCGTCGGCGGTCGCGTCGACGACGCGCAAGGGGTGGCCGGAGGCAGCCCACGTCAGCACGGTCGCGCGATCGAGCTGAAGCAGCGCGAGCTGGGCGGCGTGACCGACCTGGGCACAGGCCTTGCCGGTCGTCAGCTCCAGACCCGGTGCGATCGCGATCGTGAGGATCGGCGAGTCGTCGCCGGGCTCAGCGGCCGCAGCCGTCTCGTCGGCCGGCTCCGGTCCCCGCGGCAGGTCCAGGCCGGCGATCTGCAGCCGGGCGAGAGCGGGCGGCGGTTCGGCGACCGGATGCGGGATCAAGGCGCGTACGTCGGCACCGGCGACGCTCACGGTGACGCCGGGCAACTCGGCGACCTCGAGCCAACGTGAGCCGCGAGCCCGGCGCACGACCTTGCGGATCCACCCCTCCGACCACCGCGCCAGCGCCGCATGCCACGACCCTTCGCCGGTCTCCTCGGCGAGGTCGTCGGCGTCGCCGGGCGGCGCGGCCTCCGGCCGAGTCAGGATCGCGACCACCGACAGCGCCGCGGCATGGACGGCCGCGTCATGCGTCGGCGCCGACGTACGTTCGACGCGGACGACCAACGGCAAAGACCAGGGGTCCGCTTGCTCCCGGTCCTCGTCGACGACGCGGTCGCGCCAGCGGTGTCGCCACTCGTCGACGGTGCGAGCGAGCAGGTCGAGATCGGTGGCGGCGGCGGCCCGAGCGTCAATGCCAGGTAGGGACGTCACGCTCCCATGATCTCCGGCCGGCGGCGCAGCCGTACGAGGAGGATCCCCAGGCGTCAGGCGATGCGGTAGTGGTAGGCGGCGGCCTCCGCGAAGCCGGCCCTGGCATAGAGCCGCAAGGCGGCGGCGTTGTCCCGCTCGACCTGCAGGTAGACGCCGCCGGCCTCCTGCGCCGATGCCCAGTCGGCGACCGCCGCCAGGATGCCTCGGCTGGCGCCGCTGCCACGGGCCGCCGGCAGCGTCGCCATGCCGAAGACCCCGACCCAGCCGGCATCGGCGACCGCCCGGCCGACAGCGACGACCCGATCAGCGTCGGCGGCGATGGCGTACGCACTCGGCTGCGCGACCCGGTCGAGCATGGCCCACTCGGTCCGCGGATCGCTGCCGTTGCCGTGGACGGCGTACCAGACGTCGAACCACTCGGACGTCGGCGTCTCGGTCAGGCGCAGGCACAGATCCGGCGGGGGCGACGTCCGGATCGCGTCGACCGGCGCCGTCTGCAGCGACATGGTGCCGTCGCGCCGATAGCCACGCGCGGCGAGGGTGGCGTCCAGTCCCTCCGGACAGGCGCCGGGGCAGATCTGAAACCTCGTCGGCATCTCGAACCCGGCGTAGAACCGCTCGGCGAGCGCGATCCGGCGCTCCAGCTCGGCCGGAGCGGCGTCGCCGTGCGGCAGCACGGTCGCCACCCACCACGACGACGTCGTCGATCGCCGCAGCCACCACTCCCCGACCTGCTCGACCTGCTCGGCGGGAAGCGCCCGGGTGGCCCGCTCCTGCAGACCGCGCACCGGAGGCGAACTCCCCTGGATCGACGGCACCCACCCACGGTATCGCCGCAAATGTCGGAGCCGCCGGAGCCGTAACGACTGTCGCCACCGGCACGATGTTGTGAGTGTGACGACAACCGAATCGGCGCTGGCCGACGTGGTGGGGGATGCGGATACGGACGATCTGGCCAGGCTGGCGCGGGTCGCTCTGATCGTGGCAGCGCAACGGCGGACCACGCTGACGGTCAAGGAGCTCGGCGCTGCGATGGGGGTCGACGGGATGGAGCTGCGGCAGGTGCTCGACCTCGTCCTGGCGCGGCTCGCGGATCAGTGCGCGGCGGAACGGATGCCGGCGCTTCCGGCGCTCGTGATCAACGCGCAGACCGGGGCCCCCGGCCATGGCTGGCCGAGCTGCAACGCGGACTGGTTCTCCGAGGCGCAGCGGGTGTTCCGCGTGTGGGGCAGCCCGGGCCGGCCACCTCGCGCCGCGTGAGCTGACTCGCCAGCTCCGCGTCAGTCAGCACGTCGGGCGATCGTAGTCTGTGGGCCATGACTGCCCCGCAGAAGATCGCGCTCGTCACCGGCGCCAGCGCTGGGTTCGGCGCCGCCATCGTCCGACGTTTCGCCGCAGACGGCGACCGGGTCGTGGCCACCGCCCGCCGCCTCGACCGGCTGACGCAGCTGGCCGAGGAGGTCGACGGCGATGTCCTGCCGCTGGAGCTCGACGTACGGGATCGAGCGGCTGTCGAGGCTGCCATCGCGAACCTGCCGACCGACTATGCCGAGATCGACGTCCTGGTCAACAACGCCGGGCTCGCCCTGGGCCTCGATCCTGCCCAGGCGGCCGACGCCGACGACTGGAAGGTGATGATCGACACCAACTGCAGCGGTCTCGCCTACTGCACGAATGCGGTGCTGCCCGGCATGGTCGAGCGGCGGCGCGGCCACGTCATCAACCTGGGCTCGATCGCGGGTACCTACCCCTATCCGGGCGGCAACGTCTACGGCGCGACGAAGGCCTTCGTCCACCAGTTCAGCCTCAACCTGCGCAGCGACCTGCCCGGGACCGGCGTACGGGTGACCTGCGTGGAGCCCGGTCTCGTGGGCGGCACGGAGTTCTCGCAGGTGCGCTTCGCCGGTGACCGGGCGGCGGTCGACGCGGTCTACGCCGGGACCGAGCCGCTGACCGCCGAGGACGTCGCCGAGGCGGTCATGTGGGCGACGAGGCAGCCGCCGCACGTCAACGTCAACACGATCGAGCTGATGCCGGTCGCCCAGAGCTTCGGCGCCCTCCCCCTCGTCCGGGACTGAAGGCCCGCCAGCCGAGCGACGGCCCCGAGCCGGCTCGGGCGCGTATGCTGCCTGGCGGACAGCGCGGGACCCCATCCTCGATCCGGACACGGAGACGTCATCATGGGACTCCTGCAACGGTCGCGACCCCTCCGGCACTGCCAGCACTTCGCCGATCTTAGTGAGCGCGACATGCGTACGGTCTGCGAAGCCGGTCAAGAGGTCACGGTGCCGGAGCGCTGGTCGTTCATCTGGGAGCACACTCCCGGCGACCGTGCCTACCTGCTCCTCGACGGCACGGCGGCGGTGGTCGCCGGAGGCGAGCAGATCGCCGAGCTCGGACCCGGTGATCTCGTCGGTGAGGTCGCCTTGCGCAGCCATCGTCTGCGCACCGCCGCCGTCACCGCCGTCACGCCGCTGACGCTGCTGTCGTTTACAAAGCAAAGCTTCGCCGACCTCTACCGGCGGATCCCCACGTTCCGCGACGCCGTCGACACGACGGTCGCGGTTCGTACGGGCCAGACCGGCTCGTCGGCGTAGGCGTGAACGACCGCCCGAACCCGCTCGACGAGGTCGAACGGACCCTGCTCGGCGGCCGGCCTCGCTTCACCCGGCTCGAGGTCGCCGAACGCGCCGGTGTCCCGATCGAGCGGGCGCAGCGGCTGTGGCGCGCCCTCGGCTTCGCCAGCACCGCCGACGGCGAGGTCGTCTTCACCGACGAGGACGTCGAGGCGCTCGGCCGGATGGATGCCCTGGTCAGCGGGGGTGTGGTCGACCCGAAGGCCGAGGCGTCGCTGGCCCGGTCACTCGGCCAGCCGCTGGCCCGGCTCGCCGAGTGGCAGACGACCGTGGTCCGCGACGTCGTCGCCGACCCCGACCAGCCGCTGGAGAGCCAACCCCAGGTCGTCCAGGCCGTCGAAGCACTGCTCCCCGTCATGGAGAAGCTGCAGTCGTACGTCTGGCGCCGGCACCTGGCCGCGGCAGCGGGCCGGATGCTGGCCGATCCGGCGGCCGATCCCCAGTCGAGGACACTCGTCGTCGGCTTCGCCGACATCGTGGACTTCACCCGGATGAGTCGGACCATCGAGGATGCCGACCTGGCCGAGTTCGTCGACTACTTCGAGGGGACGGCGGCCGAGATCGTCGCCGAGCGGCACGGTCGCGTGATCAAGACGATCGGCGACGAGGTGCTCTTCGTGGCCGACACGCCTCGGGACGGCGCCGGCCTCGCACTCGATCTGGCGGCCCGCAGCAAGCTCGACGAGGAGTTCCCGGTCGTCCGGGTCGGGCTCGCGTACGGACCGGTCCTGAGCCAGCTGGGCGACGTCTACGGCCCGGTGGTCAACGTGGCCGCTCGGCTGACTTCGGTGGCCCGACCCGGGACCGTGATCGTGGATCGGGAGCTCGCCGCGGCGCTCGACGGCGCGCCGGATCTCGAACTGCGCAAGATTCGCCGGGTCGCCGTACGCGGTTATCGCAGCCTCGAACCGTGGGTGCTCCGGCCCGCCGCCGAGCCGGCCTGATCACCTCGCCGACCACTCAGTGCGCAAGCGAGACCTTGAGCACGATGATGACGCCGCCGAAGCTCAGGCTGATCAGCGCCGACAGGCCCATCAGGTGACGTCCGACGCCGGCCGCCGCGGCCGCCGTCACCGCTGATCCGGTCAGTCCGGCCAGCGCGACCACCAGGCAGAGCCACGAGGTCGTGACGTCGGACAGTCCGAATGCCATGCCGGCGAGCGCGGCCAGCGTCGGCGGCATGACGGAGCCGGCGATCGGCCATTCGTGGGCGGCGACGGCGCGGACGTTTCGCCAGCTCAACCGATCCGGACCCTGCAGGACACCGCCGAACAGCTCCGCGTAGACGTGCGCCAGCCAGAACACCAGACCAGTGGCCGCCAAGAGGATGGCCAGCTCTGCGGGGGTGGCGTAGTCGTCGCCAGGGCTGGTGCCCGCGACGACCGACGCGGCGAGCACCGAGCCGTAGATCGCACCGGCGTAGTCCCGCTGCCGGACCTCGCCACCAGTCGTCATGGCGACGCCTCCCGTCCTCGACAACCACTGTCGACACTCGCCCGCGACACCACGTCACCCCGGGCGGGTGAAGGCCGGCTCGCGGAGCGCCGGGCCGAGGTGACCATCTCCCCCGCCCGTTCCGGGCGAAGGGCCCTATCCGGTCATCACCGGACCTTCCAGTGTGGTCGGCAGCTATGAGGGAGGAACATGCGCAAACTCGTCATCACCACATTGACCACCGTCCTCGCGCTCGGTGTCTGGACACCGACCGCGAACGCCGGCTCAAGCGACCGGGCGGCGCCGATCCGGATCGCCAAGGTCAGCTACGACGGGGCTGGCTCCGACTCCGGCACCAACCCGAGCCTCAACCGCGAGTGGGTCGCGATCAAGAACACCGGCTCCCGGGCGTGGCAGCTTCGCGGCTGGACCCTCCGGGACCCGGCCGGCCACGTCTTCCACTTCCCGCGGTTCAAGCTCCGCCCGGGCAGCAACGTGAAGGTGCACACCGGAAGCGGCGACCGGAGCCCCCACCACCTCTACTGGGGCCAGGGCTGGTACGTCTGGAACAACACCGGCGACCGAGCCGTCCTCCGCAACCGGAACGGGCGCTTGATCGACCGCTGCTCGTGGAACGACGGCAACGGCACGACAAACTGCTGAGCCGGCGACTCAGTCCTCGCTGACCGGGAGCACCCGCTCCCAGACGTCGACGACCAGCACCAGGCGCATACCGACCGACTCGTAGAGGCCGACAGCCGGTGTCGTGTTGTTGGAGTCGACATGCAGCAGCGTGCCGACCCGACCGTCGGCGGCGTCGACGGCGAACGCCCGGCGCAGGAGGTACGCGGCGATGCCGCGTCCTCTCGCGTCGGACACGACCCCGATCGACTGCACGTAGCCGCAGTCCTCGTCCTCGACGAACTGGTCGGTCCGATCGCAGAACCCGACCGGCCGGCCGTCGAGATCGGCGACCCAGAGCTGCGGCCAGTCGAAGGTCGCGGTGGTCTCGTGGCGCTGGACCCACTCCTCGTACGGCCGGCGGACGTAGCCGAAGTGGTCGACGAAGGATTCGGCATGGAGCTCGTGCGCGTCCCGCCGGGTGGCGTCGTCGGTGGCCTTGCGGATCGTGATGCCGGGCGGCGGCTCCGGCATGGGCACCGGCCCCGCATGGTCGATCCGCATCCGCTGGAAGGTCGTGACCGGGGTGAATCCGCGCGCTTCGAGCCGGGCCTTCATGGCCTGGTCGTCGCGGTAGATGCCCTTGTGGAGCGTGACGCTGGCGTGGCCGCGGACCCGTCCCATCTCGAGCGCTCGCTCACTGACGCGCTCCAGCAACCACTCGGCGACGTCGCCGTCGGTCGTCAGGACGTCGACGTCAACCTCGTCGCTGTCGCCGTTGGCGAAGGCCCAGCCGTAGCCCACGAGCCGCTCGTCGGCGTCGAAGACCAGCCAGCTGTCGGTGGCGTTGTCGAACCCGGGCTCGACGAGGTCGTCACGGACGTCGTCGAGGGTGAAGTCGGGGTATCCGACGATCGCGGTGTTGTAGGCCGACACCAGCCCGAGGATGGCTTCGGCGTCGCTCATCTGCGCCGGCCGACCGGTCAGGCCGGGCGCCAGTACGTCGCCAATCACGCCGCTCATGGTGCGCCGCCGGGGGCGGATGGTCCACCGAATTACGACCTGTGGTCACGGGGAATCACACGACCCGCATCAGAGTTGCAATGTAACGCTGTAATCAGTGGAGGGAGCCTCATGGACGCCGTCGACAACGAGGCCCTGGACGCCTATTCACAGGTCGTCACCAACGTCGCCGAGAAGATGACGCCCCGGGTCGCCAGCGTCAGCGTGCGGCAGCGCCGTCGCGGTGCCACCCGGGATGGCGCCGGCTCCGCGGTCGTCCTGACCAGCGACGGGCACCTGCTCACCAACGCCCACGTCGTCACCGGCGCCGACGAGGGTTCGGCGGCGTTCTCCGACGGCACGGTCGCCAAGATCGAGGTGGTCGGGGCCGACCGGCTGTCCGACCTGGCGGTGCTGCGGGCCGACCGTCCAATCCCGGACCCGCCGGAGTACGGCGACGCCGACCGGCTTCGCGTCGGCAACCTGGTCGTCGCGGTCGGCAATCCCCTCGGCCTGGCCGGCAGCGTGACCGCGGGCGTCGTGAGTGCCCTCGGCCGCTCGCTGCCGGCCCGGTCGCAGAACGCGACCCGGATCATCGAGGACGTCATTCAGACCGACGCGGCGCTCAACCCCGGCAGCTCCGGCGGCGCCCTGTCCGACGCGCAGGCTCGGGTGGTCGGCGTCAACACCGCGGTGGCCGGCATCGGGCTCGGGCTCGCCGTCCCGATGAATTCGACGACCCAGCGGATCATCTACGCGCTGCTGCACGACGGCAAGGTGCGCCGGGCGTACCTCGGTCTGGTCACGACGCCCGCCTCGCTCCGGGCCGCCGACGCCGAGCAGATCGGCCGCCGCACCGCGTTGCGCGTCGTCGAGGTCGTGACAGGGAGCCCGGCGGACGCCGCCGGCCTGCACGCCGGGGACCTGCTCCTGGCGGTCGACGGCCAACCGCTGCAGGACGCGCAGTCGCTGCAGCGGCTGATGTTCGACGAGGCGATCGGCCGCCGGACCGAGGTGACGGCGCTGCGCAACGGCGCCCTGGTCGACGTGGTCGCCACGCCCGCCGAGCTCCTCGACTGACGCCGGACGCCGCCCAGAAATCGACCCACCGTAGGCGCCCGAGTGCGGTGTGTAGTCGGCCGCGTCCAGACGCCGGTAAAGTCCGCCGGGTCCCGCGATCGACCCGAAAGGAATGATCCATGGGCATCGGAGCCGGCATCGTCATGCTCGCCGCCGGAGCCATCCTGAGTTGGGCGGTCGACGTCGACCTGCCCTACGTCACCGACGACGCGCTCGGCCTAATCTTGATGCTCGCCGGCATCGTGGCCGTCGGCGCCGCGGCGTTCGCGAAGCCGCAGTATCAGCAGTCGGGTGCCGGCACCGGAGTGGCGTTCCTCGTCGGCGGCACCATCGTGATCTGGGCGGTGGACATCGACCTGCCCTACGTCACCGACGACGCGCTCGGCATCATCTTGGTGCTCACCGGCACGATCGCGCTGGCCGCCTCGGCGCTGTCGTACGCACAACGCACCCAGGCCGGGGTCGGCACCGGGGTGGCGTTGCTGGCGGCCGGAGCCATCCTGGCGTGGGCCGTCGACATCGACCTGCCGTACGTCGCCGACTACACGCTCGGCGCGATCCTGCTGGTCTCGGGTCTGATCGCGATCGCGGTGTCGGGCATCGCGCACCTGAAGCAGCGGCGGGCACGAGCCGACTACAGCGCCGGCTACGGCCAGACCTACCGCTACTGACGTCGGCTAGGCGGCGACGCTGGGGCAGGTGAGCGTACGCGCCACGCCGGGGGTCTCCTGGAGCCGACGGCGCACCGGATCGGCGTCCTGGCCGCCGGCCACCGCCACGACGGCGTCGTAGGGCCCGGTCACCGCCTCGACGAAGGCGACCTCCGACAACGCCCGCATCGCGGCAAGCACATCGGAGACGGCCCCTGGATCGGCCTGGACCAGCACGTACGCAGCAGGCATTGACCATTCCTCCCTCGAGTGCGCCCGGCCGGTCGAACCGGGTCAGGGCGACGCGTGCCCTGACGCTACACGATGAGACCGGTCGAACACAGGTTGTAGCGAAACCTCTCTCGCGTACCGGAACCGTACCGGTCGGGCAACCGTCGCATCGGCAGGTGTTCGTCCGGAGGTGGGTCACACATGCGTCGATCGTCCAAGCGGATCTGGGCCGTCAGTGTCGCCGCGGGGGGACTCTTCGCGGGCGTCGCCACCGTGATCGGCGCGACGCCGGGCAGCGCTCCACCGGCCGTCGCCGACGAGCTGAAACCGTTCGACGACTGCGAGCAGTTGCGTTCCTGGTACGTCGAGACCGCGCTCCCTCACGTCACCGCCTGGGGCTGGGACACCGACGGCCCGATCATGTACGACGTCATGCCGATGCCGTCCCCCACTCGCGCGGCGGAGGCCCCCGCGGTCGAGACCGACGCGATCGGGAACGGCGCCACCGGCACCAACCTGCAGGAGATCGACGTCGACGAACCCGACGTGGCCAAGACCGACGGCGAGCTGGTCGCGCTGATCCGTGGCGGCGATCTCATCGTCTACGACGCGTCCGGCGACCAGCCCCGCGAGATCGGGCGCGTCCACCTGGCCGATCGCCTGCGTGTGACGGAGTTGCTCCTCGTGGGCGACCACGCCGTGCTGCTCGGCTCTGCCACCACACCGATTCTGTTCCTCGACCCGCCGATCGGAGTCCCGGGGGACCAGCCGGCCAGCCGCGGGTTCGGCGCCCAGCCGCCCGAAGCTCGCACGACCATCACGACCGTGGATCTGACCGATCCCACTGCACCGTCGGTGCAGCGGACCGAGACGCTGCATGGCGAGCTGGTGACCGCGCGCGAGCACGACGGCATGGTCCGCGTCGTCACGACCTGGCTGCCGCACTTCGACTTCGTCCAGCCGCACACCGGCCTCACCCCGAAGCAGGCGCTGGTCAAGAACCGCGCCCTCGTCCGTGGCGCCACGGCCGCCGACTGGCTGCCGACCAGCCGGATCGACGGCGCGGCGACCGAGCAGTTGCTCTCCTGCGCGGACGTACGCCATCCCGAGAAGGCCGCTGGGGTCGGCACCATCTCCGTCGTCACGCTGGATCCCGACGAACCGGATGCGCGCACCGGCACCGGCGTGGCCGCCGAGGGCGACCTGACCTACTCGTCGTCCGACCGGCTCTATGTCGCGACGGCCGACGACGGCTGGAGCGACTGGGCCTGGGGAGTCGGTGTCCGAGGGGACGGCCCGACCACGGACATCCACGCCTTCGACGTCGCCGGTGACGAGACGACCTACGTCGCATCCGGTGAGGTTCCCGGCCGGGTCGAGGACCGGTGGGCGTTCAGTGAGGACGCCGGACTCCTCCGGGTAGCGTCGACCACCGGACAGTCCTGGCAGCCCGACGAGACCCGGGTGACGATCCTGGAAGAACGCGCCGGAGCACTGGAGCCGATCGGATCGGTCGGCGGCATGGGCAAGGGCGAACACGTCGAGGCGGTGCGCTGGTTCGGTGACATCGCCGTCGTCGTGACCTTCCGGCAGATCGACCCGCTCTACACCCTCGACCTGAGCGACCCGACCGATCCGGCCGTCATGGGTGAGCTCAAGATCCCCGGCTTCTCGGCCTACCTCCACCCGCTCGGCGACGACCTCCTGCTCGGGGTCGGCCAGGACGGCAGCCGATTCGGCGTGCTGAACGGCTCCCAGGTCTCGACCTTCGACCTCGGCGACCTCGCCACATCGAGCCGGCTCGATCAGCTCGGTCTCGGCCGGGGCCGTACGAGCGCCGTCGAGTCGGACTCGCGAGCCTTCAGCTATCTGCCCGACGAGCGACTCGCCTTCGTACCGACGACGCACTGGAGCACCGGCGACTCGCTCGAGGTGGTGCGGATCGGCACCGACGGCACACTCAGCCCGGCGACCTCGATCGAACTGCCGGGGTGGTCTGGCGACGCCCGCGCACTGCCGCTCGACGACGGCCGAGTCGCCGTCGTCGCGGCCGGCGACCTCGTCCAGATCGTCGACCCGAGTGCCTGGTGACCCTGCAGGGATACCACGTTCTCGTGGTAAACCCGCACTCTGGATGGGTTGCACGCCATACGAAGTGATTAGACACCACGAGAACGTGGTTATCCGACAGGGTCAGTAACCCGACAGGGGTCAGTTGGTGTTGTCGGTGACCGGCGGCCGCCGGGAATCCGCGCCGTTGCGGAAGCGCCGAATGCTGTAAAGCAGCAGGCCGAGGGCGATGAAGCCGGACAGCACGATGCTCAGGCCGCTTCCCCAGCCGGCGAACGGCAGCCGCGGTCCGACGAACCAGACCTCGGGGATCGTCGGGTTGACCCACCACACGATCCCCACCGCGATCAGCACGAGCGCGCCGAGCGTGCTCAGCAAGATCCGCGGCCAGGTCTCGACACCGGCCGCGGCGGCCTCGAATGCCTTCTCCTTCACCGGATGGAGTCGCCGCTCGGCCCAGTCGTACTCCTGACTCAGGATCGCAAGGCCGGCGACGAGGGTCAGCAGGCCGGGCCCCGGGAGCGCCAGCAGGCCGATACCGGCGACAGTCAGCACCCAGCCGATCACGGTCACCCAGGTCTTGCGCAGCACTGCCATGTGCGTCCCTTTGCAGGCGCCACCGCGCGCGCGAATGGCGTACGAACATACGTCGTGCCCAGCATGCCAGGTGGCCAGCGCACGACCGCGACGGCAGGGGCCGGATCGCCTACTGACGGACCGGGGTGAGCAACGGCTGCGCGGCCCGGATCTGCTCGGCGATCCGCTCGATCGGAGCCGGCCGGCCGACGAGGTAGCCCTGCAGGCTCAGCTTCTCCCCGAACGGAACGTGGGCGCGCAGCGTCTCGAGCTGGCTCTCCCGCTCGATGCCCTCGATCACGATCGACAGGCCTAGCGCCTGGCCCATGTTGATCATCGAGACGAGCAGCCGCAGTGACTTCGGATCGGAGTCGATGCGGGCCGAGAACAGCCGGTCGGTCTTCAAGACACCGACCGCGAGCTGTTCGAGGTAGCCGATCGACGAGAAGCCGATACCGAAGTCGTCGAGCGCCAGCCGGATCCCGCTCGCCTCGACCTGCGCCATGACCGAGAGGACCTGCGGGTCGTCGCCCACCAGGTGCCGCTCGGTGAGCTCCAGCAGCAGATCCAGCGGCTGCAGCGCCTTCTGGGTGGCCTGGACGCTCGCGACGAAGTCCGGTGCGCGCAGCTGCTGGGCCGAGATGTTCAGACTGACCGTGAGATCGCCGCCACCCGCCTCGTGCAGGATCGGCGCGTCCGCAGCCACCTGCTGCATGACGAGGTCGCCGAGCATCCGGATCAGGCCGGCCTCCTCGGCCACCTTGATGAACACGTTGGGGCCGATCTCGGAGCCGCTGCGATGCCAGCGGGCCAGCGCCTCGACGCCGACGATCCGGCCCGTACCGCTTTGCACGACCGGCTGGTAGACGAGACCGACGTCGCGGTTCTCGATCGCGGCCCGGAGCTCCTCGGCCAGCTCCAGGCTGCGGACGCGGGCCCGGCCCAACGCCGGGTGGTAGACGACGACCTGGTCCTTGCCGGCGACCTTCGCCTCGTACATCGCGATGTCCGCGTTGCGGATCAGGTGGTCGGCGCTGTGCGAGCCGTCGGAGAAGGCCACGCCGACGCTCGTCGACAGGTTGATGAACCGGCCCGAGAACTCGAAGCGCCGGCGTACCGACGTCAAGATCTTGGTGGTCAGCTCGGCGAGGTCGTCGCCGTCGGTGATGTTCTCGATGAGCATGGCGAACTCGTCACCGCCGAGCCGGGCGATCCGGCCATGATCCCCGACGGCCTGCCGGAGCCGGCCGCCGACGTCGACGAGCAGCTCGTCGCCCGCGGGGTGCCCGAACCAGTCGTTGACCTGCTTGAACCCGTCGAGGTCGCAGAACACCACCGCGAGCCGGCTGGTGGGCGTACGGCGGCAGCGCTGCAGCGCCGACTCGACGGCCCGGGCGAAGACATCGCGGTTGGACAATCCGGTGAGGCCGTCGTGCTCGGCCTGATGCGTGAGCTTGCGGGTCAGCGCCAAGCGGGACAAGACCTCCTCGCCGAACGACGCGAGCATCTCGAGCGCACTGCGGTCGGCGAGCAGAGCGGTGGCGCCGTGGATGGGGCGCTTCTCCGACACCAGCCACCAGCTGTCGTCGCCGTCGATCAGCTGGCTGCCCACCTCATGGTCGGACGGCGCCTCCTCCTGCAGGCGGCTGGCCGGCGTGTTCATCAGATGGCGCACCTGACGGTCCAGCAGCTCCAAGACCTCGCTCGACGAGGTGGCCGACTGCGCTTGGGTCGAGGCTTCGAGCAGGACGGACATCCGCCGGGCCGACTCGCGCTCGCGCGACAAGGCGGTGCCCGCCAGCAGCAACGTCGCCAACGGGAGTACGAGCAAGACGATCGTCCAGCTCGGCAGGCTCCGATCCCACAGCGAAGCCAGGTAGCCGATCGCTCCGGCGCCCATGACGCCGGCCAGCGCGACGAGGACGTCGGCATTGCGGGTCACCAGCCTCGGCGGCTGCCCGGCGGCGAGCGCGATCGACATCTCGGACAGCCCGAGGTCGATCAGGAAGTAACCGATGAATCCGACGCCGACCGCGATCAGCTCCCGCGGCGTGATGCCCTCGGAGCCGCGCAGCAGATCGATTAGGAAGATCGCCGCCGCACCGCTCAAGATCATGAGCGAGGCGTTGATCAACCGGTAGCGGCGCCCCGACACCAGCAGCGACGAGAACACCGCGATGAGCAGCCAGGAGAACATGGCCTCGGCCGGCTCCAGGACGACCGCGAGGAAGGCCAGGACACACGACTCGAGCCCCACCTCGACGGTGGCGTCCGGCCGCGGCAGGTGGATCGGGAACCGACTGATCAGGACGGCTGCCGGAACGGCGAGCCAGTAGGCCGGCGGCATGTTCCAGTCGCCCAAGAACGCGTACGCCGTCGTCCCGATCGCCACGATGATCCCCGCGGCGATGACAGCACGGTCGAACCACGGGGCTGCGCGGGTTGGCGCGACAGCGGTCACCATGGCCCTCCCCACGCGGCGTGATAACGGACTTACTCTAAGTGGATCCGGACGATCCGTCACTCGAACGCAGGCGTTCGGTTCGTCAGGTTGGGACGTTTCTTCGATTGTCGCCGCAGAACGGGCGAAATCGCTAGTCTCGTCCGGGCGGGCCGATCAGAAGGCGCGGACGAAGACATGGACCGCCGCGTCCTCGTCCAGCTCGGCCGTCTCGCCGCCGCGGGCGATGATGACGCCCTCCGGCCCAGCCGACGCGAGGACCACCTGCTCCGGTAGCGCACCGACCCGGCGCAGCACCGCCATCACGGTGGGATCGGTCTGCAACGGCTCGCTGATCCGGCGCACCACCACCCGGACCGGCTCCGACTCACCCTTCACAGCGTCGATCAGCGTGATGACACCGTCGAGGAACTCCTCGGTCTTGGTGGCCTCCCCGAGCTCGTCGAGGCCGGGGATCGGGTTGCCGTAGGGCGACTCCGTCGGATGGTTGAGCAGCTCCACCAACCGACGCTCGACCGTCTCCGAGATGACGTGCTCCCAGCGGCAGGCCTCGTCGTGGACCAGTTCGATGTCGAGCCCGATCACGTCGGTCAGCAGCCGTTCGGCGAGCCGATGCTTGCGCATGACCCGCATCGCGAGCCGGCGCCCCTCCTCGGACAGCTCGAGGTGACGATCTCCCTCCACCGTCAGCAGGCCGTCGCGCTCCATCCGCGCCACCGTCTGGCTCACGGTGGGGCCGCTTTGATGCAGCCGCTCGGCGATCCGCGCCCGCAGCGGGACGATGCCCTCCTCCTGCAGCTCATAGATGGACTTGAGGTACATCTCGGTGGTGTCGATCAGGTCGCTCACATCACCCATTCTTGCCGATCCTGCCGACACGTGGTTGCCGTGTCCGCCGAGTTGCCTCGTGGATCCCGCGCCACCTCGGCCGGCCTGGTGTCTGCAATCGGCGAATGGATGATGCGAGTCGACCTGCGGCGTCTGGTGGCCGCCCTGCGTAGGGTGGGGTGGCGTGAATGAGGTGGAGCGGCCGGGGGCGGGTCGGTGGGTTCGGCCGGGGGCTGGCGTTGACGAGCTTCGGCAGGTGGCACGGGATTGTCAGGGGTGTGAGCTGCATGGGGCGGCGACGCAGACGGTGTTCTCGACCGGCTCGGCGATCGCTCGGCTCGCGCTGGTCGGCGAGCAGCCCGGCGATGCCGAGGACCGGCAGGGAGCGCCGTTCGTGGGTCCGGCGGGCCGGTTGCTGGATCGGGCGCTCGCGGAGGCGGGCATCGACCGGGCGGACTGCTATGTCACCAACGCGGTGAAGCATTTCCGGTTCAAGCCGACCGCCAAGCGCCGCCTGCATCAGACTCCAGGGCCGGAGCACATCGCGGCCTGCCGGCCGTGGCTGACCGCGGAGCTGGCGGTCGTCGACCCCGAGGTGCTCGTCTGCCTCGGCGCCACCGCGGGCCGCGCGCTGTTCGGGCCGGACTTCCGGATCACCCGGCAGCGCGGCATCCTCTACCCGCGTCCGCCACGGCATGACGACCCGGCGCAGGTACGGGCCGGCTGGATGCTCGGGACGGTCCATCCGTCGGCGGTACTTCGGGCCGACGACCAGGACGCGGCCCACGCCGCCCTCGTACGCGATCTTCGGGTTGCCGCCGACGCCTTGGCACACTGACCCACGAACGACTTGCGTTTGTGGCTGCTATCGCGACCACGAACGCAAGTCTCTCGTGGAGGAGACGCATGCGGACGATCCGGATCGAGCGGCGGTATCGCGGACCGACCAGCTCCGGCAACGGCGGCTGGTCGGCCGGCCGGCTAGCCGCCCAGCACGGCTCTGCGGACGGACCGATCCAGGTCACGCTGCGCCGGCCGCCACCACTGAACACCGAGCTGACCGTCGAACCCGACGGCGACGGCGTCCGGCTGCACAACCCCGGCGGGGACCTCGTGGCCGAAGCCGTCGCCGGCACCCTCGCCCATCCGGTCGAGCAGGTCGACGTCGACGCGGCGCGCGCCGCCGAGCGCGACTACGCGGGCTGGCGCGAGCACCCGTTCCCCGAATGCTTCGTCTGCGGCATCGACCGCGACGAGGGCGACGGCATGCGGGTGTTCCCGGGACGGCTGGCGCCGGGCCGCACCGCGTGCACCTGGACGCCGCATCCGACGATGGCCGGACCCGACGGCCGGCTGGATCCGGCGTACGTCTGGGCCGCACTCGACTGTCCCGGCGGCTGGGCGGGTGACCTCGAAGGCCGGCCTATGGTGCTCGGGCGCATGACGGCGCAGATCGACGCCCGGCCCGCAGCCGGCGAGACCCTCGTGGCCGTCGGCCAACTGCTGGACGTCGACGGACGCAAGACCTACACCGCGAGTACGGTGTATGACCTTGCCGGTCGCATCGTCGGCTCCGCCGCGCACGTCTGGATCGCCGTCGACCCCACGGCTTTCAGCTGATCGCCCGCCCGCATCCGGAAGGCTCCACGATGACTCACCTGCCCTGGTGGCGGAATGCCGTCTGCTACCAGATCTACGTCCGCAGCTTCGCCGACTCCGACGGCGACGGCATCGGCGACATCGCCGGAATCACCGATCGCCTGCCGTACCTCGCCGACCTCGGAGTCGACGCGATCTGGCTGACGCCCTTCTATCGGTCGCCCCAGGCCGACCACGGCTACGACGTCGCCGACTACCGCGACGTGGATCCGCTGTTCGGCTCGCTGGAGGCGTTCGACGCGATGCTGGCCCGCGCCCACGAGCTCGGATTGCGGGTGATCGTCGACATCGTGCCGAATCACTCGTCGGACGAGCACGAGTGGTTCAAGGCGGCGGTCGCCGCCGGTCGGGGCAGCCGGGAGCGGGAGCGGTACGTCTTCCGCGAGGGCCGCGGCGCCGACGGATCCGAGCCGCCGAACAACTGGCTGTCGGTCTTCGGCGGGCCGGCTTGGACGCGGCTCGACGACGGTCAGTGGTATCTCCACCTGTTCGACTCCAAGCAGCCGGACTTCAACTGGGAGGATCCAGAGGTCGGCGACGAGTTCGAGTCGATCCTGCGGTTCTGGCTCGACCGCGGCGTCGACGGTTTCCGGATCGACGTCGCCCACGGCCTCGCCAAGGCACCGAACCTGCCGGACATCCTCCACGAGGGCATCCGGGGACCGGAGGACCTGAGCCCGACCGGACTCAGCGCCGAAGCCCTCGCCGAGCGTCCCTACTGGGACCAGGCGGCCGTGCACGACGTCTACCGGCGCTGGAACCAGATCCTCGCTTCCTACGACGGCGACCGGATGGCGATCGCCGAAGCCTGGGTGCCGACCGCCGAGGCGCTGGCGCGATACGTCCGGCCCGACGAACTGCAGCAGGCCTTCAACTTCTTGTGGCTGCAGGCGGAGTGGTCCGCCTCGCAGTTCCGCGACGTCCTCGTCGACACCTACGCCGCGGTCGAGCCGGTCGGGGCGTCGCCGACCTGGGTGCTGGCCAACCACGACGTGATCCGGACCGTGACGCGCTACGGCGGCGGCGACCTCGGCCTGCGTCGCGCCCGCGCCGCTGCCCTGGCGATGCTGGCCCTACCCGGGTCGGCCTACGTCTACCAAGGCGACGAACTCGGCCTGCCTCAGGTCGACGTCCCCGAGGCGGATCGGCAGGACCCGACCTGGCAGCGAGGTGGCGGCGTCGGCCGGGACGGCTGCCGGATCCCGATGCCCTGGGCCGCCGCCGCGCCGCCCTTCGGCTTCGGACCGGCCGGATCGACGTCCTGGCTCCCGCAGCCGGATTCGGTCTGGGGCGCCTTGTCGGTCGAGGCACAGGAGACCGATCCGGAGTCGACCCTGGCGCTGTTTCGATCCGCGTTGCGGCTGCGCCGTGAGCTGCTGCCCGAGCTGGGCGATCGAGTCACCCTCGTGGACCGTGGCGCCGCCGACGTCTTCGCCTTCGCCCGGGCGTCATCGACGCCGGACCGGTCGGCGCTGGTGTGCGTGCTCAACTGCGGCGCCGCCGCCGTGCCGGTCGGCGACCTCGGCGAGCCAGTGTTGATCAGCGGCCCCGGCGCCGTGTCGGATGGCACCCTGGCGCCGGACGCCGCGGGGTGGTTCCGGGCCGGCTGAACGCACCCGTTCGGGGTACGATCCGAGGCCGCGTCGGTGGTGTGCGCGAGGCGTTCACGCCATTCGTCGCGGTGCACGATTCGCGCCCGACGCCGGAGCACCCATCGGGGCACAATCGCGCAAGCCCGGAGGCCGGCCCGGCGGTGGCAACGACACCAGTCAAATCTCTTGTGCAGGGGCGGTCTGAGCCGTAGCGTCGGGCGTACACGGGAAGGAGGTGGTCCAGTACATGTATGACTCTTGGACTCGTGAGGTGGCTGTCCGCTAGCCGCCACTGCGTGGGTACACCGCAGTAGCGGTGGCGCAAACCCAGGCAGTCACCCGACCCGCAGGGGCCGAACCTCGTCCGATCGGTGCAGTCACGGCTGCAGACGTAGTCGTGCTCGCAAACCCTGCGGGTCGCACCATGTCCGGACTCCGACGGCGACGTCCCGAAGGCGTACGAGCGGCTACGGCGCCAACCGGGATCGCGTCCACCCGCCGTCCGCCCACGCGAACCGCAGCCGGTCGTGCATCCGCCCGGTACGGCCCTGCCAGAACTCCACCGCCGTCGGCGCCACGCGCCACCCACCCCAGTGCGGCGGTCGTGGGATCGGGTCGACCGAGGCGAATCGCGAGCCGACGGCGGCGTAGGCCCGGTCCAGCTCCGCTCGGTCCGCGACGATGCGCGACTGTGGCGACGCCCAGGCACCGAGCTGCGACTCGCGCGGGCGCAGTGCGAAGTAGGCATCGGACTCCGACACCGACAGCCGCGACGCGACGCCGTCGACACGTACCTGCCGGCCCATCGGATGCCACGCGAACACCAACCCACATCGGGGCTCAGCCGCGAGCTCGGCCGACTTGCGCGAGTCGTAGTTGGTGTAGAAGCAGAAGCCCCGCCGGTCGAAGCCCTTGAGCAGAACGAACCGTACCGTCGGGGCGCCGTCCCGACCGGCCGTCGCCAATGCCATGGCGTTCGGCTCGTGCAGGCCCGAGGCGACGGCCTCGTCGAGCCACCGGGCGAACAGCTCGATCGGGTCGTCGCCGGCGACCGACTCGTCGAGGCCGGCGTCGGCGTACTCCGCTCGCAGCCGCGCCAGTCGATCCGCGTTCACGGCCCGAGGCTAGCCCCACGGCGCCGAGTGTTGGCGCGAACCCGCAGGTCCAGGCCGGAGTTGGTGCGACTTTGCGCCAACACTCGCCCGGCCTGAACACAGCCCCACCGCACGGCGACGAATGCGACCAAAGCCCCTGGACCGTCCCGATGCCGTCGGTCAGGATGACCCGGACGATCAGCGCGGACTGTTCAGGGAGGGAGTGGCGCGATGTCGGAGGTCAAGGCCGGTCTCGAAGGGGTGATGGCATTCGAGACCGAGATCGCCGAGCCGGACAAGGCGGGCTCGGCGCTGCGCTATCGGGGGGTCGACATCGAAGAGCTGGCCGGCCGGGTGCCGTTCGAGAAGGTGTGGGGACTGCTCGTGGACGGCTGCTACGAGCCAGGACTGCCACCGGCCGAGCCGTTCCCGATCCCGGTGCATTCCGGGGACATCCGGGTCGACGTCCAGAGCGCGATCGCGATGCTGGCACCGGCGTGGGGGATGCGGCCGCTGTTCGACATCGACGACCAATCAGCCCGGGACGACCTCGGCCGCTGCGCGGTCATGGTCCTCTCCTACGTCGCGCAGGCCGCCCGCGGCGTCGGCCGGCCGATGGTGCCGCAGTCGGAGGTCGACAAGGCCGCCACGATCACCGAGCGGTTCATGACCCGCTGGCGTGGCGAGCCGGATCCCGCCCATGTCCGCGCGATCGACGCCTACTGGACCTCGGCCGCCGAGCACGGCATGAACGCGTCGACGTTCACCGCCCGGGTCGTCGCATCGACCGGCGCCGACGTCGCGGCGAGCCTGTCCGCCGCGGTCGGGGCGATGTCCGGGCCGCTGCACGGCGGGGCGCCGGCCCGCGTGCTGCACATGATCGAGCAGGTCGAGCGCACCGGGGACGCACCGGCATACGTCCGCTCGGTGCTCGACGCCGGCGAGCGGCTCATGGGCTTCGGCCACCGGGTCTATCGCGCCGAGGACCCACGCGCCCGGGTGCTGCGGCGCACCGCCCAGGATCTGGGCGCACGGCGCTACGAGGTTGCCGAGGCGTTGGAGGCGGCCGCGCTGGTCGAGCTGCGCGAGCGGCGGCCCGATCGGGTGCTCGAGACCAACGTCGAGTTCTGGGCGGCGATCGTGCTCGACTTCGCCGAGGTGCCGGCCCACATGTTCAGCGCGATGTTCACCTGCGCCCGTACCGGCGGGTGGGCGGCGCACATCCTGGAGCAGAAACGCACCGGCCGGCTGGTCCGCCCCAGCGCTCGCTACTCCGGCCCGCCCAGCCGTCCCGCGGAGGCGATCGACGGCTGGAATCCGGCGTGGGCGCGCCGTGACCGGGCCGGCGAGCCGACTGCGCGGGGGAGATGACAGTTCGGGTGATTCGGCAGGCCGCGGCCCACATCCGGCCGCTGGACCCCGATTCCGTACCGGCCATCGGCCTGACAGAATGGCCGCCGACACCGTGGTCGCCGGCCCAATCCCACGACAGTGTGAGGTACGCGTGAGCGACGTCCTGACCCTCCCCGACAACCTCAAACCTCGAGACGGCCGCTTCGGATCCGGGCCCTCCAAGATCCGCAACGAGCAGCTCGACGCCCTCTCGTCCAAGGGTCGGGCGGTGTTGGGCACCTCGCATCGGCAGGCGCCGGTGCGCAGTCTGGTCGGTCGCCTCCAAGGTGGCCTCACCCAACTGTTCGACCTGCCGGACGGCTACCGCATCGTGCTCGGCAACGGCGGCGCGACGGCGTTCTGGGATATCGCCTGCTTCAACCTGATCCGCGTGCGCTCGCAGCACCTGACCTTCGGCGAGTTCTCGTCCAAGTTCGCCCAGGCCGCCGACAAGGCGCCGTTCCTCCTCGAGCCCACCTTCGTCGACGCGGAGCCCGGCAGCCGCCCCGAGCCGTACGCCGAGAAGGACGCCGATACGTACGCCTGGGCGCAGAACGAGACCTCGACCGGGGTCATGGCACCGGTCCGCCGGGTCGAAGGCGCCAACGACGGCGCCTTGGTGCTCATCGACGCGACGTCGGGTGCTGGTGGATTGCCGGTCGACCTCAACCAGGTCGACGCCTACTACTTCGCACCGCAGAAGTGCTTCGCCTCCGACGGCGGGCTCTGGATCGCGATCCTGTCCCCCGCCGCGATCGAGCGGGTGAATCAGATCGCGGCCAACGGCCGCTGGATCCCGGCGTTCCTCGACCTGTCGGTCGCGATCGACAACTCGGCGAAGTACCAGACCTACAACACGCCGGCGCTCGCGACGCTGTTCCTGATGGCCGAGCAGGTCGACTGGTTCAACGAGCAGGGCGGCCTGAAGTGGGCGGTGGACCGGACGACCGACTCCTCGGATCGGCTGTACGGCTGGGCCGAGCGCACCAAGTACACGACGCCGTTCGTCACCGAGGCGGACAACCGCTCGCTCGTCGTCGGGACGATCGACTTCAACCGGGGCGTCGACGCCCGCGCCGTCGCCTCGACGCTGCGGTCCAACGGCATCGTCGACATCGAGCCCTACCGCAAGCTCGGCCGCAACCAGCTCCGGGTCGGCATGTACCCCGCTGTCGATCCCGCCGACGTCGAGGCCCTCACGGGGTGCATCGACTACATCGTCGAGCGGCTTTGACCTAGGAGTCGGCAGCTCGCCGCGACCGCTGGCCGCGCGGGCGGCGCGTCCACAGCCACGCCCCGCCGAGGACGATGACCGCCACGCCCGAGGCCACCACCCAGCCACTGGCGATCCCGTCGTCGTCCTGGTCCGCGGCCGACGTCGACGACACCGCTGTCGGTTGCCGCTCGGTGTCTCGCTTCGGGCCGGCGTGCAGGCGCTTCCACTGGCTGCGCGGGATCTCTACCTGGATGATCGGGGACGGCAGCTTCTCCGTGCCCACCAGTACCGAGCGCCGCCGGTCCCAGGCGGCCAGCGACTCGCTCTGGCGCTGCGGCGGCGTGTCGATCGTGCCGATCTCGCGCCAGCTCGGCACGGCGTAGACGACGATGTCGATGTACGTCCGCAGCGCCACGCCCTCGCCGTCGGGGAGGTAGGCGCCGTCAGTCACCATGCCCGGCGCGGACACGTCGATCGGTCGAGCGACGTTGACCCGGTCGGCGCGCAGCGGCCCGGGCAGCCGGTAGACCGACCCGGCGAGCAGGTTCTTGGTCACGATCGACATCCGGCCGGTCGCCGGATCAACGAGCAACGTCTCGGCGTCGCTCGGCCCGTCGCTGTAGCGCACTTCGTAGACGTCCGGCGTCACCGTCGTGTCGCCGGCGGCCGTCTGGTCGATGGCGTAGAGGGCGATCGTGTCGCGGGCGGCGTCGTTGTCTCCGATGTCGGCCACGTAGAGCCGGTCGTCGCCGCCGATCGCCATCGCCTCGGTGTCCTCGGCGTCGACATTCAGTGTGGTGGTGCCGACGACCTCGCCGGTGTCCAGGTCGAGCACGTAGACGACGGTGTCGTTGCCGGAGTCGTTGATCGTGTACGCGAGGTCCGAGTCGACCGTGCTCTGGACCAGCGCACTCGACTCGGCGATCCGGTCGTCGGTGATCGTCGCGATGATCTTGTGATCGTCCGCCTGCGCCGCCGGCGCCGGGCCCGCGGCCAGGCTGACGAGCACGGCGCACCCTGCGGCGACCGCGAGGCGCCTCAAGAGGCGTCCTCGAGCAGTTCGGCCAGCCGGGGCCGTACTCCCCACTGCTCGGTGAGCCGGGCGTACTCGTTCGCGACCTCGGGGTCACCGGTCGATCCGGTGCGGACGGCGCGGAGCAGCGTATTGCGCGGCGTGTGCTTGGAGGCGACGAACTCGACCACCTCGACCCGGTAGCCGTGCAGCCGCAGGAGCGTGGCCCGCATCGCGTCGGTCAGGGTGTCGGCCAGCCGCTCGCGCAGGATGCCGTGCCGGGTCACCAGACCGAACGGACTCGGAGTCGGCGCCGAGCGCAGCCGCCGCTGCAAGTCGTGATGGCAGCAGGGTGCCGCGAGCACCAGCGGCGCCTGCCAGGTTACGGCCCGAGCGAGGGCGTCGTCGGTCGCCGTGTCGCAGGCGTGCAGGGCGAGCACGATGTCAGGCTTCTCGTCGACGACGGCCGTCGCGATCTCGCCACGGACGAAGCGGAGCTCGTCACTCGAACCGAGCTCGGCGGCCAGCTCGGTGTTGCGGCGGCGCGCCTGCTCCTTGACGTCGATCCCGACGACCCGGGTCGGGAGGTCCATGACCGTGGTCAGCAGCCGGTAGGCGGCGAACGTCAGATAGGCGTTGCCGCAGCCGAGATCGACCACGCGCAGCGGTGAGTCCGCACGGGGCCGGCGCAGTTGGCCCGCGTCGATCGCAGCGTCGACCGTCGCGGCCAGGATGCGGCAGAACTCCTCGATCTGGCGATACTTCGCCTGCCGCGACGGCTTCACCGTCCCGTCGCGGTCCGAGATCCCCACGGCGCGCAGGTACGGATCGGAGCCGTCGAGGAGTCGTTGCTTGGCGCGATCGTGACGGCGGCTGGGCGCCTGCGACGCAGCGCCGTTGTCGCCGCGCGTACTCACGTGCACCTGCGCCTGGCCCTTCTTGGTCACACGCAACTGCGTGACAGAGCCGTCGGTCTCGACGTGCCAGTTGCCGAACGGCTCGGCCAGCAGTTCGGCCAAGGCGGTGTCGAAGTCGTCGCCGGCGGCCAGGTTGCGGGTGAAGGCCTGCGTGTCGTCGTAGGTCGTGATCTGCAGATACGAGCCCGAGGCTAGGTCGACCGGGCGAATCTCGACCCGTCGCCACCGCGGCGACTGACCACGTCGCCGGCCGGAGCCGATGGCACGCACCAAGTGCTCGGTGTCGAGCAGCATGGTGCGCAGGCGCGAGAGCGCCGGATCGAGGGGTTCTGGCACGCATCCAGCCTGCCAGACGGCTGCGAGCGCCGAGGCCACCACTAACCGAGTAGCGCCGCGAGCACGACGATGGCCAACAGTGCCACGAGCAGGCTCGGGATGATCAGGCGGCGGTAGCGCGGATGCACGGCGTCACCCTAGACGTCGCGCCGCAACGCGTACTCGCCCACGGGCTCGTGATGGAACCGCCCGTCGTCGCCGGGACGCGACGCGACGATGACGATCCGGTCGACGTCCCAGGCCGGTCCGCGATAGTCGACCAGAACATCGACCAGCGCGGTCCAGTCGCGGCGTTCCCGCGAGCGGGCCAATGTCAGATGTGGCCGATAGCGCCGTCGATCCGAGTCCCAGCCGTTACGCCGCAGCCGGGCCGCCAGGTTGCTCCGCAAGACGACCAACGCGTCGTCGACGGATTCGACGCCGGCCCACAACATGCGGCCCCGGCGCGTGGACGGGAAGGCGCCGGCGCCGCTGAGTCGCGCCCCGGTGGCCCGCCGGACCGCCGCGCACGCGGCGACGACGCGCTCGAACCGCTTCAGCCGGTCGGGGGCGAGGTCGCCGTGGAACGTGAGCGTGAGATGCCACTGCTCCGACCGGGTCCAGGTCACGTCGTCGCGTTCGCGGCGCATTGGCGCGACGACCCGGTCCAGATCGGCCAAGGCCGCCGCCGATGGATAGAGCGCGGTGAACACACGCACGACCACACGGTAGCGGCGGTCGAGGGGGCCTAGCCCATCGTTTCGGCGAGCCGACGGCGAAATCCGTCGCCGATCTCCTGGTCACCGGTGATCGCCAGCGGATCGGCGTCGTCACGCCCCCACAGCCACAAGAAGACGTCGTCCGGCTGACCGGCGATCTCGGTGGCCACCGGCCCGGTGTCGCCTTCGACGACCGTGATCGAGCGGAGGTCGGCGGTCACGGTCCAGGACCGGCCGCCGGCGGTCACCCGGATCCGGGCGTCGAGCGGCTCAGCCGTGTCGAACTCCGTCCACCACGGCCCGGCCAGCATCACCCGCAGCGCCTCGTCGATGCCGTCGGTGGCCAGTGGACCGTCGATCGCCGTGGGGACGGCGTGCGCCAGCTCACCGTCGTAGCGATGGACGGCCGCCTCCAGCGCCATCCGGCGATACCAGAAGCCGACGCTCTGCTCCGGTTCCCAGAATGTCTCGGCGGGTTCGTTCGGGTCACGGGACTCGAGCTCGGAGAGGACGGCGGCGGTCGCCTCGTCGAACAGCCCGGCCGGCTCGCGCCCCTCCAGGTCGGGCGGTGGCCACGGGTCCGGCCGCGACCCGGCCCGCAGCCACGCCACCTTGTGCAGATAGACGTGCGCGGTGTGGTCGAGCAGGTCGGCGACGGTCCAGCCCGGACAGGTCGGGACATCGGCGTCCATGCCCAACCGGCCCACCTCGGCGAGGCGCTCCGAATCGGCGCGGACCAGCCGCAGATAGGTGTCGAACGCCAGCCATCCCGCACGAGAGTCCTGAACCGTCATGACCCTCACGATTGCATGCTCTGCCGACACATACGACCGGACCGGGACCTACGTCCCGGCAATCCGGATCGCGTGACCCTGGGTTGCGTCGAACGGTCGGGTGACGCTGCTGCCACGACTCCCGATGGGTCCGGGAGGGACGGCATGGACCTCCTCACACGGACAACCCGGCGCCGGCGGTGGACCACGCAGATCCTGCTCGTGGTCGGCGGGATCCTCGTCTACTTCGGCGTACGAGCCCTCACGCAGGGCGATCCGTCTGCCGCGGATCGGAACGCCCTACAGGTGATCGCGTTCGAGAAGCGGCTGGGCATCTACGCCGAGGCACAGCTCCAGCAGACCATCGGCGACGGCGGCTTGTGGTCGACTCTGGCCAACTGGGTCTACATCTGGGGGCATTGGCCGTTCATCGTCGCGGTCCTGGTCTGGCTGTTCGTCCGGTCGCCGGACCGATTCGCGCTGTATCGCAACGCCTTGCTGATCTCCGGCGCTGTCGGCCTGGTCATCTTCGCGGTGTACCCGGTGACGCCGCCTCGGCTCCTCGACATCGGGCTGATCGACACGGTGGCCGAGCAGTCCACCGCGTACCGCACCTTGCAGCCGCCGTCGCTGGTGAACCAGTACGCCGCGATGCCGAGCTTCCATGTCGGCTGGAACCTGTTGATGGGAGTCGCCCTCGCCATCGAGGGCCGGCAGCTGTGCCTACGCGCTCTCGGGTGCCTGCTGCCGCTCGCGATGGCGCTGAGCGTGGTGGTCACGGCGAACCACTATCTGCTCGACGGTCTGGTCGGCAGCGGCATCGCGCTCGCTTCGCTCGGCCTGGCTGTTCATTGGCAGCGACGCCGGCTCCGCCTCACCGAGCGGGTCCCGAGCGGCGACCGTCAGCGACAGCGGCCGCCCCGTCTCCCGCCGCACCACCAGCCCGCTACTGCGCAGATAGGCGATCAGCGCTACGGCGATGCCCGCCAGCGTGATCAGGCCACCGCCGACTAGGGTCGAGCGGGCGCCGAGCACCTCGCCCATCCAGCCGATCAGGGGCGCACCGGCCGGCGTGCCACCCATGAAGATCATCATGTAGAGCGCCGCGACCCGGCCGCGCATCTCCGGCAGCACGGTGAGCTGGATGGTCGCGTTGGCGGTCGTGATCATCGTGAGTGCGAACAGGCCCACGACCGGCAGGAAGAGCGCGAACGTCCAGTAGCTCGGCATCAGGCCGAGGAACACCTCGGCGACGGCGAACACGATGGCAGCCACGATGACGATCCGCAGTCGGGGCCGGGATCGCCGGGCGGCCAGGAGGGCTCCGGCGAGCGAGCCGACCGCCATCATCGAGCCGAGCAGCCCGTACGCTCCCGCACCCTTGTCGAACACCTCGGTGGCCATCAGGGCGGTGGTCATCTGGAAGTTCATGCCGAAGGTGCCGACGAAGAACACCGTGGCGAGCAGGAGCAGCAGGTCGGGCCGTGACCGCACGTATCGAATGCCTTCGCGGACGGCGCCCCGGCCACGTTGGGCCTGCTTGGCCGGATGCAGAGACCGTGGGTCCATCTGGCGAAGCGACCAGATCACGGCCAGATAGCTGGCCGCGTTGATCAGGATCGCCCATCCGGTCGCGGAAACTCCCGAGCCGAGGACGGCGATCAGGCCACCCGCGGCCGCGGGGCCGATGATGCGGGCTGTGTTGAACGACGCGGAGTTGAGGCCGACGGCGTTGGCGAGGTCGTCGGTCCCCACCATCTCGACGACGAACGACTGGCGAGCCGGGGCGTCGAACGCGGTGCCGGTCCCGAACAGGAAGGCCAGGACGTAGACGTGCCAGGCCTCGGCCAACCCGGTGACCGCCAGGATGCCGAGCATCGCGGCCGGGATCACCATCATGAGCTGAGTCGCGACGAGGACCTTCCGCTTCGGGAACCGGTCGGCGACGACCCCGGCGAGCGGCGACAACACGAGCATCGGCAGGAACTGCAGGCCGGTGGTGATGCCGAGGGCCGTGCCACTGTTGGCGGTCAGCTGCAGGACCAGCCAGTCCTGCGCCACCCGCTGCATCCACGTGCCCACGTTGGAAACGACTGCTCCGGCCGCATAGATGCGATAGTTGCGGACGCGAAGCGCTCGGAAAGTCGGGCTCACAGATGCGTCTCGTTAGCGCTCGACGAAACGGTGAGCATGGCTGCGGTGCTGAATCGTTCGCTCGCAAGCTCGCTCACGTTGTGGCCAGCCTCTCCAGGATCACGGCGGCCTCACGCAGCACCGCACGCTCTCCGGGTTTCAGCTCGATCAGTCGCTGGGCCAGCCAGGCGTCGCGGCGCTTGCGCTCGGCGTCGAGCAGCTCCTTGCCGGGTTCCGAGACCCGCAGGAGCACCTGACGCCGATCAGTCGGGTCCGGCTCGCGTACCACCATGCCCATCGCTTCGAGGCAATTGACGGTACGGGTCATCGACGGCGGCTGCACGTTCTCGTTCCGGGCGAGCGCGCCGATGGCCAGCGGTCCCCTGCGCAGCAAGGCTCCCAGCGCGGAAAGCTGCGTGGGAGTGAGATCGGAGTGCCGCTCCTTGCGGAGCCGGCGCGACAGCCGCGAGACTGATACGGCGAGCGAACTGGCGAGCCCGGCATGGGTTCGCACCAGCTTGGCGACGTCAGACGGCATATCGTTAGCATAACTCATTACCTATGCTAACGAAGTTTCGGGTTGCGCTATTCCGTACTCAGATGTCTCGAGCGTGCCGGTGGTGCGCTCAGCCCGCGCCGAGCCAGTTGCCGATCGGGTCGTCAGGAACGCGGGGATCGCGATCTCGAGGTCGGTCCAGTCGATGTGCCGTACCTGGGACATCATCAAGAAGCCCACGATCACCAGCGCCGGTGTAGGCGGCCTCGTTCGGGATCACGGCGACCAGCGGGGTCGTGACCGTGGCCACGAGGAAGAGCACGCCGGTCACCACGTCATAGACCCTCCCGAGGCCGTCGATGCGGGCGTACGAAGAATGCCAGAACGTCCGAACCGGCGTCACGCCGTCGACGATGATCTAACCTGGGGCGATGACCCGGTCCAAGCACGGCCGCGAGCGCAAGCGCGGATCCGCGCGATCCGCGTCCCACTCGCATCGCACCGATCGCCGGGCCGACCGACGCGCGTCCCGTCGCGCCGAGCGGTCGACGGGCCATCGCAGTGAGCGTCGGTCGGAGCGCAAGACCGAGCGGCGTAGCGAACGCAAGACCGAACGGCGGACCGAGCAGCGCCAGCCGGAGAAGCACCACCTCGTCGCCGAGGTGGAGCCGCTGGACGTCGACGGCGTCCGTACGGTGGCGGTCGGCTCCGTGACGTGGATCGTGGCGTTCGTCGCGATGCTGCCGTTCATCGGCACGCTGCGTGACCACGACCGGCTGTCGTGGCTGTGGATCTGCATTGCGGGCTTCGGCCTGGGACTCATCGGCCTGGAGTACTGCCGCCGCCGTCGCAACCTGCTGACAGCGGAGCCGGGCCGGCGCCGGACGGAGGCCAGCCGCTTCGGCGCGGCCGGCGACTAGCGCGCCTCAGAACACCGTCAGCTCGTCGGTGCCGAGGGTGTCGAACACCGGAGGCGGCAGCTCCGCCACCCGCGGCGCACGCGTCGACGCCGTCTCCGAGTGCGCGCCGCAGCCGTGGTCGAACGCCACGACCCGGCCGTCGTCCGGAGCGGACTCGTTGGCGCAGATGCCGAAGACCGTCGACAGCGGACCGGCGATCGGGACCAGGAATCCGCAGCTACGGCACGGCGCCGGCGCCGCCTGCGCGTAGTCGGACTCAGGCCCCTGCGAACCGTCGTACCACCGCTGGGCGGCGGAGTCGCGACCGTCGCGCGAGAGTACGCGCGACCGGCCGAGTCCGATCTCGTCCGCGACCGGACGTACCGAAGTGTCGTCGACCAGGCTGTCGGCCATCTCGTCACCGCTCAGCCAGCCCGGGACGAGCCGCGGGTCGTCCTCGTCGGGCGGCAGCAGGTCGCCGGGTCCGAGGTCTCCAGGCTGCACCCGCTCCCGATAGGGCACCCACTCGGGCGCGACCACGGAGGCCGGGCCGGGCAGCAACACGATCTCGTTGACGGTGACCGAGCGCTGGCGCGACGCGCGGGTCACGACCACCGACCAGCGCCAGCCGCGATAGCCGGTCCGGCGGCACTCGAACTGATGGCTCAGGGCCCGCTCGCCCTCGACCTCGTAGCCGAGATGGTCACCGACGTCGCCGGAGTCGACCGCGTCGAGCAGCGCGGCTCGCGCGTCGTCGACCGCGTCGCGGCAGGTGAGGTCGGCCCGCGGCCTTCGAGATGACGTCGTCACAGCGACAATTGTGCCCGCACCCGAGCGGGTGGCGAAATCGGTCTCCTTGCCAGGGCGCCTGGCACCCCGTGCGGCAGGATGGTGACCGTGAGCGAACCTGCGCTATCCCGCCGAGATTGCGCGTCTGCCCCACCCATCCGTGCAGACGTGCAAGCTCGGCGCGACGGGGTGGGGCTGACGCGCAATCTCGGCGCGAGGGAAGGGGAGGACGCGTGAGCCACCCCGGGGACAAGCGGCCCGGCGAGCCTCCGTACGGCTCGCCCGGGCCGTACTCGACTCCCCCGGGCGGACAGCGCGAGCCCGAGCCGGGTAAGGCGGCCAAGGCGGTCGACGCGACCGGCCGCGCCGCCCGCGCCTCCGGTCGGCTGGCGAAGAAGGGGGTGGCCTCGGCCCGGCGCGTCACCCACGCCCACGGCGCCGGTGAGAGTGGCCTGGCCCGGCTGCTCGAGGCGCACGCTTTCAACACCGCCGGCGACGCCGCGGTCGCGGTCGCCCTGGCCGGAACCCTGTTCTTCTCGGTCCCGGGCGAGGAGGCGCGCAGCCAGGTCGGCCTGTTCCTGCTCATGACGATGCTGCCGTTCGCCATTGTCGCGCCGCTGATCGGGCCGTTCCTCGACCGCTTCCGGCGCGGCCGGCGCTGGGCGATCGGCGCCACGATGGCGATCCGGGCGTTCTGCTGCTGGGTGCTGGCCGGCGCCGTGGCCGACGAGTCGATCACGATGTACCCCGCCGCCCTCGGCGTCCTCGTCGCGTCCAAGGCGTACGGCGTGACGAAGGCGTCGGCGGTGCCACGCGTACTCCCCGAGGGCTTCACCCTCGTCAAGGCCAACTCGCGGATCTCACTGATCGGCACCGGGGCGGCCGTGCTCTCGGCACCGCTCGCGGCCGGCGCCGCCCAGATCGGCGCTCCGTGGGCGTTGCGCTATGCCGCGGTGCTGTTCGTGATCGGCACCTTGCTCACGTTCCTGCTGCCGTCGCGCGTCGACTCCGCCGAGGGCGAGGAGCAAGTCGCCCTGTCGGCGATGCGCGGCACCACGACGGGCATGCGGGTCGGCATCACGTCGACGGTCGTCGGAACCCTCCGCTGCAACGCGGGCGTCCGGTTCATGAACGGCTTCCTGATCATGTACATGGCGTTCGTCTTGCGCCAGAACCCGTTCGAGGGCTGGGAGGACCGAGGCACCTGGCTGCTCGCCCTCGTCCTCGGCGCGGCCGGGCTCGGCAACACGGTCGGCACGCTGATCGCCTCGATCCTGAAGTCGCGAAAGCCGGAGCTCACCGCGGTCATCGTCTTGATCGTGGACGCGGCGATGGTCACACTCGCGACCGCGGTCTACTCACTCGCGACCGCGATGGCGCTGGGTCTCACGGTCGGGATCTGCCAGTCGCTGGGCAAGCTCAGCCTGGACGCCACGATCCAGCGCGACATCCCGGAGGCGGTACGGACCAGCGTGTTCGCCCGGTCGGAGACACTGCTGCAGCTGTCGTGGGTGATGGGTGGCTTCCTCGGCATCGTGCTGCCGCTCGACCCGACGCAGCTCGGACTCGGCACCGCGGCAGCGGTGCTCGTCGTGTGGTCGGCGGTCGTCGTGCGCTACGTCGTGCAGCGGCGGATCCTCGCCGCGGCCGGGCCGATGGACTCGGGTGGACCGGGAGGGCCGGATGGACCGGCGGCAGGGCCGGGTGGACCGGGAGACCCGACGCAGCCGCATCCACCGGTCGGCCCGGAGGACACCACCAAGCGCATGAAGCCGCCCGGCGTACCCGGCGGACCGCCCCGTCGGCGCGGCCCGTCGCAGCGGTTCTGACCCGTCGGCTGCCGTCCTCTGCATAGCTGGTCGGCACTCTGCGTGGCATCGACGCCATGCAGAGTGCGCAGTTACCACGAGAACGTGGTATCGCGACGGACCCGGCGGCTACAGCTCGAGCTGGTCGGCCAGAGCACGGAGTACGGCGGCAGCCCGCTTCGCGGTGTTGCGGTCAGGATGGCGACCGGCGCGATAGGCGTTCTCGACGTCGTCGAGCAGCCGGTGCGTGTCCTCGACGATGACCGTCATCTCCTCCGGCGGCTTGCGCTTGGCGTCGCGTTGCGCCTTCGACTTGGCGCGGGAGACCGACGGCGGTGGGTCGAGCAGCCGTACCTGCAGAGCCTGGGCGCCCCGACGTCCTTCGACCACACCGAACTCGACGCGAGATCCCGACCGCAGCGTGGTCACGCCCTCGGGCAGCGCCGACGCGCGGACGTAGACGTCGCCGCCGTCGTCGCTGTTGAGGAAGCCGAAACCCTTGTCGGCGTCGTACCACTTCACCTTGCCAGTGGGCACGATGACCTCTCGTTCGATCTCGTGGACGTCTGGGGAAAGTCTCGCTCGCCGGCGTCCGGCGCCTGGCGACTCTGGAAGGCACCAGCCTACGTGCCGGTCGGCGCCGGCTCCACTGGGATGGCGCCCGGGCCGTGCCGGTGCCGCTCGGCCGGTGACAGCAGGTCGTTCATCGCCCCGGACCGGAATCCGCGCGGATCGATCTCGACCGGGTCGAAGCCGGCGTCGCGCACTGCGCCGAGCACCGCGGCCCGGGCGTCCGGCGCGGTGTCCAGGTGCCCGACGACGGAGGCGTCCAGCTCGACGCGGGCCCGGTCGTCCAGGTCTCGTACGCGCAGGTTGTCGAACTCGACCGCGTGGTCGGCCAGCACCGCACGCACCGCCGCCTCGGCCCGCTCGACCCGCGCCAGGCGATGTGGCGTCACCTCGATGCCGTAGGCGATCCGCGACGAGAGGCAGGCCGCGGCCGGCTTGTCCCAGGTCGGCAGCTCCCATCGGCGCGACGTCTCCCGTACCTGCGCCTTGGTCAGACCCGCGTCGCGCAGCGGCGTCACCGCACCGCGCTCGGCAGCGGCCCGGATGCCCGGCCGAAAGCCGACCCTTGCGTCGTCGGCGTTGGTGCCGGTGGCGACGGTGGCGATCCCCACCTCGGCCGCGAGCGGAGTCAGCACGTCGAGCAGCTCCGACTTGCAGAAGTAGCACCGATCGCCGTTGTTGGCCCGGTAGCCGTCCCGGTTCATCTCGTGGGTATGCGGCGTCAGCTGCCGGACGCCGAGACTGTCCGCGAAAGCGGCGGCCGGACCGCGCTCGGCCTGCGGGAGCGAGCCGGAGTACGCCGTCGCCGCGACGACCCGATCG
>Ga0075421_100000234_pt1 | contig 53115 bp, 52 predicted proteins | sample SoiMetdeltSBSDD5_FD_75292 | JGI IMG/M metagenome (GOLD analysis project Ga0075421, IMG submission 75292) | Bulk soil microbial communities from a Populus tree surrounding site in Tennessee, USA - Soil MetaG P. deltoides SBSDD5 | ecosystem: Environmental > Terrestrial > Soil > Tree plantation... | reverse complement strand
CCAGCAGTGGATCCGCCGCGCCAAGGACGAGGAGATTCTCGAGCTGCTTCACAAGCCGTACATGGAGACGTTCACGCGCGACGTGGTGCTCGAGTCGGTCCGCTACTACCGGACCATCTTCGACTGGGACTTCGTGGTCGAGGAGGCGGACTACGCGCGCGGCGAGAAGGTCTGGATCCCCACCGCGCTGGACAAGCCCATTCCGTACGCGAAGGCGGTGGATATGAGCTTCGTCCGGAAGGCCCAGGCGAAGTACAAGTCGTAGCGCCGTGACGGGCGGCCGCGTCCGGATCGCCATCCGCGACCTCGAGAAGACCTTCGTCGAGGGGTCCCGCGAGGTCGCCGCGGTGACCGGCGTCTCGCTGGACATCCTCGCCGGGGAGTTCGTGGCCCTCGTGGGCCCCTCGGGCTGCGGCAAGTCCACCATCCTCAACATGATCGGCGCCCTCGTCCCGCCGAGCGGTGGGCGCGTCCTGGTGGACGGCGCGCCGGTGGTGGATCGGGCGCCTCGTGAGGTGGGCTACGTGTTCCAGAAGGACACCGTGTTTCCCTGGCGCACCGTCGCCGCCAACGTCGCCCTCGGGCTCGAGTACCGCGGGGTGCCCGCCCCCGAGCGCGCCGCGCGCGTCCGCGAGGCGATCGCCCTCGCCGGGCTCCAGGGCTTCGAGGAGGCCTTCCCGGCCACCCTCTCCGGCGGGATGCGGCAGCGGGTGGCCCTGCTGCGCTCGCTGGTGGTGGATCCCGAGATCCTCCTCATGGACGAGCCCTTCGGCGCGCTCGACACGCACACCAAGCTCACGCTGCACGCCGAGCTGCTAGCCCTCTGGGAGGCCAAGCATCAGACGGTGGTGTTCGTCACCCACGACCTCTCGGAGGCCATCACCCTCGCGGATCGCGTGGTGGTGATGACGCGCCGGCCCGGCCGCGTGAAGCGCGTGTACGACATCCGTCTCCCGCGGCCCCGCGACGTCATCCGCCTGCGCGAGACCGAGGAGTACGCGCGTCAGTACAGCGAGATCTGGCATGCCTTGGGCGACGAGTTCGCGCGCTCCGATATGGGGCAGCTGATTGGCGAGCCGCAGCCGAAGGCGAGGCGAGCGGATACATGATGGTTTCCGAGCGAAGCGAGGCCGGCGCATGACATCTGATCGCGCGAGGGTGCTCGCCTGGCAGATCGCGATTCTCGTCGCGATCGTGGCCGCGTGGGAATTTCTCACCGGCATCAAGGCGATCTCGAAGACGCCGGGGCTCTACTGGATCGACCCCTTCTTCATCAGCCGGCCGTCCCAGATCGTCCAGCGCTTCCTGCACCTGGCCTCGCCCTCCGTGCGGCTCAGCATCTGGGCGATGGCGTGGTCCACCGTGCAGTCCACCCTGTGGGGCTTCCTGGTGGGCATCACGACCGGGTTCGTGGCCGGCCTCGTGCTGGGGCGCAGCCAGCGGCTGGCCCTCATCTGCAGCCCCTTCATCGTCGCGTTCAACTCGCTGCCGCGCATCGCGCTGGTCCCGCTCATCACGATGATCTTCGGCTTCGGGCTGCTCGCCAAGATCGTGCTCGCGTGGAGCATCGTGTTCTTCATCGTCTTCTTCAACACCTTCCAGGGCGCGCGGAGCGTGGACGCCGATCTGATCCATTCCGCGCGCTTCCTCGGCGCCAGCGAGGGACAGATCATGCGGTCCGTCATCATCCCGTCCACGCTGGCCTGGACCTTCGCCTCCCTGACCCCGTCCATCTCCTTCGCCCTCATCGGCGTGGTGGTGGGCGAGTTCATCGGGGGGGAGTCCGGGGGCGGCCTCGGCTACCTCATCATCCAGAGCCTGGGCACGCTCAATGCCGCCGACATGATGGTGGCGCTCGTCGTGCTCGGCATCATCGGCATCGTGATGGCGCTCGGCATCCGGCAGGTCGAGGCGCGCCTGCTCCGCTGGCGCCCGGAGTACCAGCGGCGCTGACGAGCGGGGCCGGCGCCGCTTGACACGTCCCGCCCGCGCGCCTAGAGTCGCCGCGAGCGCACCTTCGGTCCCCTCACTCCATCGCCGCAGGGAGGGTATATGGCCACACTGACCGTCAATGGCAAGCCCTACACGGTGAACGCGCCCGCGGACACACCGCTGCTCTGGGTGATCCGGGAGCACCTGCAGCTCACCGGCACCAAGTTCGGATGCGGGGTGGCCCAGTGCGGCGCCTGCACCGTGCATCTCGACGGGAACCCCGTGCGCTCATGCCAGATCCCCCTCTCGGCGGCGGCGGGCAAGAAGGTCACGACGATCGAGGGCCTGCACCCCCAGGGTCAGCACCCCCTACAGGTGGCCTGGATCGCGGAGCAGGTCCCGCAGTGCGGCTACTGCCAGTCGGGACAGATCATGCAGGCGGCGGCCCTCCTCGCGCGCACTCCCAATCCAAGCGACGAGGAGATCGTGAGCCAGATGTCGGGCAACATCTGTCGCTGCGCCACCTATCTCCGCATCAAGCGCGCGATCCGGCGCGCGGCGAAGGGGGCCTAGCATGAGAACCGCCATGGACCGCCGCGACTTCCTGAAGACCGCCGGCGCGGCCGGCGTGGGCCTCACCGTCTACTTCACGATCCCCACCATCGCGCGCGACGGGATCGCCGAGGCCGCCGCGAAGTACGAGCCGAATGCCTTCATCACGATCACGCCGGACGGGCTCGTCACCGTCCACGTGCTCAAGGCGGAGATGGGGCAGGGTGTGGGCACCGCGCTCGCCCAGGTCGTGGCCGAGGAGCTGGAGACGGAGTGGAAGGACATGCGGATCGACTATCCGATGGCCGATCCGAAGTACGGCCTCATGCTCACGGGCGGGAGCTGGAGCATCAACTGGACGTTCGACAGCCTCTCCCGCGGCGCCGCCGGCGCCCGCATGGCCCTGGTCGACGCCGCCGCGAGCTCGTGGAAGGTGCCGGCAAGCGAGTGCGTGGCCGCCAAGGGCGCGGTGCGCCACCTGCCCACCGGACGCGTGCTGTCCTACGGCGAGATCGTGGCGAAGGCGCCCATCACCAAGACCTTCTCCGAGGAGGATCTCAAGAAGATCACCCTCAAGAAGCCGGCGGAATACAAGGTCATCGGGCAGTGGGTGCAGCGGCTCGACATCCCCGAAAAGACGAACGGCAAGGCGAAGTTCGGCATCGACACCTTCCTCCCCGGCATGGCCTACGCGAAGACGGCCTATCCGCCGACCCGCGAGGGCGCCAAGCTCACCGCGGTGGATGACAGCGCCAGCAAGCGGGTGCCCGGCTATCTCAAGACGGTGCGGCTGCCCGACATGGTGGCGGTGGTCGCCACCTCCTACTCGGCGGCAGTGAAGGCCCGCGACGCGCTCAAGCTCACCTGGGATCCGGGGCCGAACGCCAATGTCAGCTCGAGCAGCATCTTCGCCGACTACCAGAAGAAGGCCCAGGATCCCGGCGCAGGCATCGAGTGGCACAAGACGGGGAACCCCGGCGCCGGGGCGCCCGCGCGCACGTATCAGGCGGCGTTCTGGACGGACTACGTCGCCCATATGCAGATGGAGCCGATGAACTGCCTGGCCTCCTTCAAGGACGGCGTCTACGACCTCTATACCGGCAGCCAGTTCCAGACGATGGCGATGGGCGCCCTCGCCGCCGTGCTCAAGGTGCCGCAGACGAGCATCCGCCTGCACCAGCACTATCTCGGCGGCGGCTTCGGCCGCCGGCTCGAGCCGGACATCATGCTCGAGGCCGCCCTCATCGCCCGCGAGGCGGGCCGGCCCATCAAGCTGATCCGGTCGCGCGAGGAAGATCTCCAGCGCGACGTCTACCGCTCCGCCACCTACCAGGTCCTCAAGGCCGGCCTGGACGGCTCCGGCAAGATCGTGAGCTGGGACGCCACCGTGGTGTCCGCGCATCCCGGCGGGCGGTGGGGGCCGGACTTCCTCAACAAGCAGGGTCTCGACGACTTCGCGCTCAACGGGGCCGACCACGTCTACGACATCCCCAATCAAGTCGTGCGCGGGGTGCGGGCGGAGACGGGCATCTCGGTCGGCTACGTGCGCGCGGTGGCCCCCAACTACACCTTCTTCGCCGTCGAGACCATGGTGGACGAGGTGGCGCACCTCAACAAGGTGGACCCAGTGAAGTACCGCCTCGACATGCTGAACGGCGCCCCACGGCTCGCCAACGTGCTGCGCATCGTGGCCGAGCGCTCGGGGATCGGCAAGACGCAGCTGCCCGCCAATACCGGCATCGGGATCGCCTGCGTGTCCGCGCAGGAGAAGAAAACGCCCACCTGGACCGCCACCGCCATCCAGGCGAAGGTGGACCCCGCCACCGGCAACGTGAAGGTCGAGAAGATCATCTGCGCGGTGGACTGCGGCATCGTGGTCAACCCGGACGGCGTCCGGTCGCAGGTGGAGGGGTCGCTCCTGTTCGGCCTGTCCAACTCCATGATGGAGAAGGGCACGGTGGCCAGGGGCACGCTCGAGCAGAAGAACTTCGACAGCTACCAGGTCCTGCGCATGAGCGATCTCCCCGACGTGGTCGAGGTGCACGTCGTGCCCAGCACCGAGTATCCGACCGGCGTGGGCGAGCCGGGCGCGACCACCATCGCGCCGGCCCTGTCCAACGCCATCTTCGCTGCCACCGGCGCCCGGGTCCGGTCGGTGCCGCTCCAGGCCGACCGGGTGCTCCACGCCATCAAGCAGAAGGCCTGAGGCCCCCGGGAGCGGGCCGCCCAGAACAGGGGCGGACCCGCTCCCACTGGAGTAGGCTAGGGGCATGCGGCACGCGGCGGGGGCCCTCCTGCTCGTCGTGGATGACGAGCCGGAGATGCGTTCGCTTCTGGAGGACATCTTCACCGCCGAAGGCATGCGCGTGGTGGCGGTGGCCGACGGGGCCGACGCCGCCGAGGCCTATCGTCGCGAGCGCCCGGCGGTGGTGCTGCTCGATCTCGCCATGCCCCGCATGGGCGGCATGGAAGCTCTCACCGAGCTCCGCCAGATCGATCCGCTCGCCTGCGTCATCATCGTGACCGCCTTCGTCGAGATCCCCAAGGCGGTGCAGGCGATGCGGCTGGGCGCCTACGACTACCTCACCAAGCCCTTCGTGAAGGACGAGCTGGTCCTGACCGTCCAGCGCGCGCTCGAGCACCGTCGCCTCGTCGCCCGCGTCGAGGAGCTGGAGAATCTGTCCGGCCCGGTGGCGTCGCTCCGCCCGCTGATGGGGCCAAGCGCGGCGGTGTCGCGGGTGATCGCTCTGTGCCTCGAGGCGGCACGCGCCACCGGCCACGTCGCCATCGAGGGCGAGCCGGGCACCGGCAAGGAGCTGGTCGCGCGCGTGATCCACCAGCAGAGCGCGCGGCAGGACCGGCCCTTCGTAACCCTGGACTGCGGCGCGGTGCCGGAGGCCTCCGTCGAGTCGGAGCTCTTCGGCTACGACAAGGGGGCCGTGCCCGGGGCGGAGCGGAGCCGCGACGGCCATCTCCAGCGGGCGGACGGCGGCACCCTGTTTCTCGACGAGGTGGCCGCGCTGCCCGCCGCCATGCAGACGCGCCTGGCGCGCGCGCTCCGGGAGCGGCGGGTGCAGCCCATGGGCGGGACCCGCACGGTGACGATCGACGTGCGCGTGATCGCGGCGTCGCGGGCACCCCTCGAGCACGAGGTCCGCGCGGGCCGGCTGCGCCAGGACCTCGCCTCGGCGCTGGGCGAGCTGCGCGTCCCGGTGCCGCCGCTGCGTGAGCGGCGCGAGGACATCATGGCCCTCGGCAACCGCTTCGCCGAGGAGATGGCGATGGAGCGCGGCCGCCCGCTGCGCGGGATCTCCGAGGGGGCCTGGCAGCTGCTCCTCGCCCATGCCTGGCCGGGCAATGCCCGCGAGCTGCGCGACGTCATACGGCGGGCGGTGGTCCGGTGCGAGGAGATCGTCGAGCCCGACCACCTCTGGCCCCGCGGCCGTCGCGCGGAGGCCTCACCGGCGCGCCATGCCCCCGGCGGGCTCTCGCTCCGCGAGCTCGCCGACCTCGGCGCCGCCGAGGCCGAGCAGCAGGCCATCCGCGAGGCTCTCCGCGCGAGCCGTGGCAACAAGAGCGCGGCGGCGCGCCTGCTCAAGACCGACTACAAGACCCTCCACGTGAAGATGCGTCAGTACGCCATCTCCCCCGAGGAATACCGCCCCGCTTGACAACCCCCGGCGCCTGTGGGAGTTTCGCCGCACTCAGAGCCTGACCGACTCGTCCGCTCCGTCCGCTCGTAGCTTCGCTCGCGAAGTGCACCGTTCTTCGTGACCGGAAGAGGGAGGAGAGCCAGATGCCCATCCAGGACAAGGGCCCCCAGGGCAGTCGGAAGCGCGTGACCCGGCGCCAGTTCCTCCATCGTGCGGGCTGGGCGGGCGTGGGCGCGGCCGCGCTGAGCGCTGTCCCGCGCCGCGCGGGCGCGCAAGGGGCGTCACCGTACCCGGAATGGGTTTCTCCGAGCACCAAGCCGCCCAAGCGTGGCGGCACCCTCACGCGGGCATCGGCGTGGGATCCGCCGGTGCTGGATCCGCGGCTGACCCAATCGGTGGGGCTCTTCCAGTTCGCCGGGCTCACCAGCAACCGCCTCGTCCGTTACGTATTCCCCGATGAAGCCAGTGGGCCCGGAGACATGGGGCTCAAGGGCGACCTGGCGGAGTCGTGGTCCGCGAGCCCCGACCATCGCGTTTGGACCTTCAAGCTGCGCCAGGGCGTGAAGTGGCAGAACGTCCCCCCGCTGAACGGGCGGGAGCTCACCTCCGCCGACATCAAGTATTGCTTCGAGGCCTACGCGAAGGAAGGCGTCCAGACGTTCAACTTCCGCGAGATCGAAGGCATCGAGACGCCCGACAAGTACACCGTGCGGCTGCACATGCAGACGCCTAATGTCTTCGTGGCGCACGCCCTCGCCGAGCCCATCTCGGTGATCTTCTCGCGAGAGGTGCTCGAGGAAGACGGCGACCTCAAGAAGCGCTGCATCGGCACCGGACCTTTTATCCTCAAGGAGCACACCCGCAAGGTGAAGGTAGTGCTCCAGCGCAACCCCGACTATTACGACAAGGGTCGGCCCTACCTGGACGAGTACGTCATCCTTATCACGCCGGACGACGCGACTCGCAAGGCTGCCTTCCGCACCGGGCAGACCGACTTCATCTGGATGGCAAGTCCCTCCGAGGTGGAGACGATTCGCAAGACGAACCCCAATGCCGTTGTCCAGGCCTATCACAACACGGCGGTGTTCTTCGGACTGGCCATGTCGCAGGACAAGCCGCCGTTCAACGATGTCAGGGTGCGGCGGGCCCTCGCCATGGCGATCGACCGGCAGAAGCAGGTCGACACCGTCTTCGAAGGGCACGGCGTCCTCGGCTGGGGCGTGCCCTACATCTACTACCAGGACAAGGCGCCGACGGCCGCCCAGTTCGGCCCATGGTGGCAGTACAAGCCGGCGGAAGCCAAGAAGCTCCTGGGCGAGGCGGGGTATCCTAACGGCTTTTCGACGACGCTCTTCTACTACGAGTACTGGCCGCAGATGACCTCCCAGGTCCAGCTCGTGCAGGCGGAGCTCAAGAAGAACCTCAATATCGACGTTAAGATCACGAAGATGGACTACACCACCTACTACGGCCGATACGTGGATCCCAAGTGGGAGGGACTGGCTTGGGGCTTCCAGTCGGGGCACGCGGTGGGCCTGGACGAGCGGACGTATCAGTATATGCACTCCAAGTCGACCAAGAATTTCTTCCGGATGAACGACGCCCAGATCGACGAGCTCACCATCAAGCTACGCCAGACGCCCGATCCCAAGGAGCAGCGGGTGATTACCAAGAAGATCGTGGACCGGGAGTTCGATCAGGTGCTGCGGCTGTGGATGCCCTACGACAACGGCTTCATGGTCTTCCAACCCCACATGCGGAACGGGGCCGCCATCGCTCTCCGGCGCACGGACAGCTACGGGTCGCCCCAAATCGCCAGGGTCTGGCTCGACAAGTAGAAAAGGGCAAGCCCGGAAGCGGTTCATGTACAAGTACGTCCTCCGGCGGGTGCTGCTCGCGGTGCCCGTGCTCTTGCTCTCGTCGCTGATCGTCTTCGGGCTGATGCGCGTGATGCCGGGCGACGCGCTGACGGTGCTGATGGCGGAGTCCGGCAACATCGGGGAGAAGGAGCTCCAGAAGCTCCGCAAGGACCTGCGTCTCGACCTCCCGTACCACGAGCAGTACCTGCTCTGGCTCTGGCAGATGGTGAGCCTCCGCCCCGGCGACTCGCTCCTCACCGGCGAGCGCATTTCGACGAGCCTCTGGAAGGCAATCCCCGTCACGCTCGAGCTCACCGCCCTCGCCATGGTGCTGGGACTGGCCATCGCCGTCCCCATCGGGGTGCTCTCCGCCACCCGCCAGGACACGACGTCGGACTACGCCGGCCGCATGGTCGCGGTCTCCGGCCTGTCCTTTCCCGACTTCTGGCTCGGCACCCTCGTGATCACGTTCGCAGCGATCTGGTTCAAGTGGATCCCGCCCATCGGCTACGTGAGCTTCTGGGAGTCGCCGACCCGCAATCTCCAGCAGTTTCTCCTCCCCGCGGCGGTGCTGGGCTTCCGCCTCTCCGCGGCCACGATGCGGATGACGCGATCCACCGTGCTCGAGGTGCTGCGCGAGGACTACGTCCGCACGGCCTGGGCGAAGGGGCTCGGGGGACGGATCGTCGTCTACAAGCACGCGCTCAAGAACGCGCTCATCCCGGTGGTGACGGTGATCGGCGGGCAGCTGGGCGTGCTTCTCGCGGGGGCGGTGGTGATCGAGACCATCTTCGCGCTGCCGGGGATGGGCCGGCTCACGGTCGAGGCAATCCTGTACCGTGACTACCCCGTGGTGCAGACCAACGTCATGCTGGTGGCGGCGACGCTCGTGACGCTCAATCTCGTGGTGGACATGACCTATGCCTGGCTCGATCCGCGGATCCGCTACCGCTGAGCGGAGCGGGCGATGAACGGTGATCGCGCGGCGGTGTCGCTGCCGGGAGTGACCACGGCGCCGATCCCGACCGGGGCCGCGGCGCCCGCGGCAACCGTCAGCCGCACGCGGCTACTGTGGCTGACGCTCCGGCGCAAGCCGCTGGGCGCCGCGTCCGCCGCCCTCATCCTGCTTCTCGTCCTCTCTGCCATCTTCGCGAACGTTCTCGCGCCCTACGATCCCCTCGAGACGCACCCCGAGATCCGGCTCGCTCCGCCCTGCCGCGAGCACCTCTTCGGCACCGACGACATCGGGCGCGACGTGCTGAGCCGCATCATCTACGGTAGCCGCATCTCCCTGTGGGTGGGGCTCCTCGCGGTGGGCATCGGCACGGTGGCGGGCATGATCATCGGGCTCGTGTGCGGCTACTGGGAGGGACGCATCGACCTCGCGCTGCAGCGGCTGATGGACGCCGTCCAGGCCATTCCAGGGCTGATCCTCGCCCTGGCCATCGTGTCCGTGCTCACGCCCAACACCACCAATGCCATGATCGCGATCGCCATCGTGATCATCCCGGGCAATTCGCGCATCGTGCGCGGGGCGGTGCTCTCGGCGAAGCAGAACCGCTACGTGGAGGCGGCCGAGGCCCTGGGCTGCCGGAACCTGCACATCCTGGTCCGGCACATCCTGCCCAACGTGACCGCGCCCATCCTTATCATCGCCTCGATCTGGCTCGGCAACGCCATCCTGATCGAGGCCACGCTCTCGTTCCTGGGCCTCGGCACCCAGCCGCCGATCCCGTCCTGGGGGCTCATGCTCTCGAGCACGGGCCGCGCGTTCATGGAGCAAGCGCCGTGGCTCGCCATCTTTCCGGGGCTCGCCATCAGCCTGGCCGTGCTCGCCTTCAATCTCTTCGGCGACACGCTGCGGGACGCCTGGGACCCCAAGCTCCGCCGCCAGGGCTAGCGGACGCCGGGACTAGCGCAGCGCGCGGAGCGAGAGCGGTATGCAGTCCGATCCGCAGGTGGTCTTCGAGGGATCGGGCGGGGGGCCCGGGCGGTGCAGCACGGCGCGGGTCGGCGCGAGGCGCAGCCGGAGGCCGTCGGCCGTCGCCACGGCGTCCACGATGAGGCTATAGTCCTCGGCGGTCCGCGCCGGCCACAGCAGGGAGACGTGGGGCCGCCTCCCCGCATTCGCGGCGGTGCGGTTCCCCACCACGGCGGAGAAGCCCCCGGTCTCCCGCACGATCTCGGCTCCCACGACGTGCGGCGCGCCATCGTCGCCCACCGTCAGGACGTAGCCTCCGGTGCCGCGCGCCTCCAGCTCCCGGCCCAGCTCGTCCAGCCCGACGCGAATGCTCATGGCCTCAGTCTACCTCAGGCGCGTTTGCCTCAGGGCAGGCGGGCGACGTAGGGGAGGTTGCGGTACCGCTCGCCCGCGTCGAGGCCGTAGCCCACCACGAAGGCGTCGGGGATCTCGCGGCCCACGTAGTCGAGCTTGACCTCAACCGGCCGCGCGCGCTGCTTGACGAGGAAGGTGCAGATGCGGATCGACGCGGGCTGGCGCGTCTCGAAATTCCGAACCAGATAGGAGAGGCTGAGCCCGCTCGCGCAGACGCCTTCGACCACGATGACGTCGCGGCCCTCGATGGGGTCGTCCAGGTCCTTGCGGATGCGGACCACCCCGGAGCGGCTGGTCTCCGCGTAGGGCACGATGGCGATGAAGTCGAGCGTCGCGGGCAGATCGATGGCCCGGATGAGATCCGCCACGAACACCGCGGCGCCCTTGAGCACGCCCACGAGGTGGGGCTTCCGGCCCGCGTAGTCGGTGGCGATCTGCGCCCCGAGCCGGCTCACCTCCGCGCGGATGGCGTCGGTGTCGAGGACCACCTCGCCGACCGCGTCCGGCGGCGGCGCCATCACGCAAACCGCGTGATCCGGACGAACTCCCGCGCGGCGTCGATGACGGCGGGCTCGACGAGGCCGACCCGCGCCAGCTCGTCGAAGCACTGGGTGATGGTGAGCACGGCGTGGAGCGTGTAGCCCTTCGCGGCCAGGCGCGCGGCGCCGCCCTGTTCCCGGTCGATGAGGATCACGAGGTCCTTCACCACCAGCCCCGCCTCCTCGAGCGGCTCGATCGCCTCGAACTTGCTGGCGCCGTCGGTGATGATGTCGTCGATCACCACCACGCGCTCGCCCGGCTCGAAGGTGCCCTCGATGCGCTTCCGCGTGCCGTGGGCCTTCTCCTCGCGGCGCGGGTAGACGAGGGGGAAGCCGCCAGCCAGGCTCGCGGCTACCGCCAGAGGCAGCCCCGCGTAGGGGATGCCCGCGATGCGGTCCGCCTTGCAGTGTCCCACCGCCTCCGCGAGGAGGCCGCCGATCCGCGAGAGCACGTCGGGATGCGAGATGACTACTCGGAGGTCTACATAGAATGGCGACCGTATCCCCGACTTGAGCGTGAACTCACCGAAGCGCAGCGCCCCGATCTCGAAGAGCCGCTGGATGAGGTCGCGGTGCGCGACCGAGGGGCTCATGCGCGGAGCTCCGCCAGGATGGCCTCGGCGGCACGGGCGGGGTTGGGCGCAGCGGTGATGGGGCGGCCCACCACCAGGAAGTGCGCGCCGGCGCGGGCGGCGGCGGCGGGGGTGGCCACGCGCGCCTGATCGTCCAGCGCGGCGCCGGCGGGCCGCACGCCCGGGGTGACGATCACCCATTCGCGGCCGAGGCCGTTCCGGATCGGCGCGATCTCGTTGGGCGAGGCCACGCAGCCGTCGAGCCCCGCCTCGCGCGCGAGATCGCAGAGGCGCAGCACGTGGCCCTCCACCGACGCGGCCACGCCCAGCTCGCGCTGCAGGGTGGCGCGATCGAGGCTCGTGAGCACGGTGACCGCGATGGCCAGTGACCGGCGCACCTTCAGCTCGCGCGCGGCGGCGGCGCCCGCCTCCGCGGCGGCCTTCATCATGGCGCGCCCGCCGGAGGCGTGCACGTTGAACATGAACACGCCCATGCGCGTCGCTTCGCGCGCGGCGCCGGCCACGGTGTTGGGAATGTCGTGGAACTTGAGGTCGAGGAACACCTCGGCGCCGCGCTTCTGCACGGCGTCCACCGCGGCGGGCCCGGCGGCGGTGAAGAGCTGATTGCCCACCTTGTAGCGGGTGATGACACCGTCCAGCCGGTCCATCATGGCCTCGGCAGCCCCGAGACTCTCCACGTCGAGGGCGACGAAGACGCGGTCCCTAGGATCGCGCGGCGGCATGGTACTCCTGCAGACTCTGGACGGAGATCTCGCCCTTCAGCAAGGCCTCGATGCCGCCGATGGCCGCCTGGGCGCCGTCCACGGTCGTGTAGTAGGGGATGTTCAGCATGACCGCGGTGCGGCGGAGGACGGACGAGTCCTTCCGCGCGCGGCCGTCCTCGGGCGTGTTGAAGACCAGCGCGATCTCGCCGCGCTTCATGAGGTCCACGATGTTGGGGCGATAGCCCTCGCCCACCTTGTGCACGGGCTCCACCGTCATGCCCTGGAGGGTGAGCAGCTTGGCCGTGCCCGCGGTGGCGACGAGGCTGAAGCCCATCTCGACGAGGCGCCGGGCGATGCCCATGGCTGCGCGCTTGTCGCGGTTCTTCACGGACACGAACACCTTGCCCGAGGTGGGGAGAGGGGAGCCCGCGGCGATCTGCGACTTCACGTAGGCCTTCCGGAAGTCGCGGTCGATGCCCATGACCTCACCGGTGGACTTCATCTCCGGGCCCAGCACCACGTCGGTGCCGGGGAACTTCACGAACGGGAATACCGCTTCCTTGATGGCGATGTGCTCGGGCTCCCGCTCGTCAGTGAAGCCCAGATCGGCGAGGCTCCGGCCCAGCATGATCTTGGTGGCGTGCTTCGCCAGCGGCACCCCGATCGCCTTGGAGACGAAGGGCACGGTGCGGGAGGCGCGCGGGTTCACCTCGAGCACGTACACCGTCTCGTTCTTGATCGCGAACTGGATGTTGAGGAGCCCGATCACGCCGAGCTCGAGGGCGAGCGCGCGCGTCTGCCGCTTGATGGTGGCGATCTGGTCGTCGCCCAGGGAATAGGGCGGCAGCGCGCAGGCGGAATCGCCGGAGTGCACGCCCGCCTTCTCCACGTGCTCCATGACCCCGCCCACGACGACGCGCTCCCCGTCGCTGATGGCGTCCACGTCGATCTCGAGCGCGTCCTCGAGGAACTTGTCCACGAGGATCGGGTGCTCGGGGCTCACGCGCACCGCTTCCGTCATGTAGGTGCGGAGGTCGTCGGCGTCGTAGACGATCTGCATGGCGCGGCCGCCCAGCACGTACGACGGGCGCACGAGGGCGGGGTAGCCGATGTTGGCGGCGATGGCCGCCGCCTCGTCGTAGGAGCGGGCGGTGGCGCCGGGCGCCTGGGCGAGGCCGAGCTTCTCCAGCAGCGCCGCGAAGCGCTTGCGGTCCTCGGCCCGGTCGATGGCGTCGGACGGCGTCCCCAGGATGGGCACCCCCGCGCGCTGCAGCGGGACGACCAGCTTCAGCGGCGTCTGCCCGCCGAACTGCACGACGACGCCGCGGGGCTTCTCGCGCTCCACGATGTTCAGCACGTCCTCGAAGGTGAGGGGCTCGAAGTAGAGCCGGTCGGACGTGTCGTAGTCGGTGGAGACGGTCTCGGGGTTGCAGTTGACCATGATCGCCTCGACCCCGACCTCCTTGAGCGCAAAGGCGGCGTGGACGCAGGCGTAGTCGAACTCGATCCCCTGGCCGATGCGGTTGGGCCCACTGCCGAGGATGATCACCTTGTCGCGCGGCGTCGGCGGCGCCTCGTCCTCCTCCTCGTAGGTCGAGTAGAGGTAGGGCGTGTGCGCCACGAACTCCGCCGCGCACGTGTCGACCATCTTGTAGACGGGGCGGATGCCGGCTCTGACCCTCGCCTCCCGGACTTCTTGCTCGGTGGCTCCGGTCAGCTGGGCGATGCGCACGTCCGAGAAGCCCATCTGCTTGGCGCGGCGGAGGATGCCGGCGTCGCCGAGCCCGGCGCCCGCCACCCGCCGCTCGAACTCTACGATCTCGCGCATGTTGTCGAGGAACCAGGGATCGATGCCGGTGAGGGTGTGGAGCTCCTCCGTCCCCAGGCCTCGCCGGTAGGCCTCGGCGATTGCGAAGCAGCGCTCGGCATTGGGGGTGCGGATCTTCTGGCGCAGCGCCTCCAGGTCCGCGATCGGGCGATCGAGGGTGAGGCCGAAGCGGTCCTGCTCGAGCGAGCGCACCGCCTTGCCGAGGGCCTCCTTGAACGTGCGCCCAATGGCCATGACCTCCCCCACCGACTTCATCTGGGTGGTGAGGGTCTCGTCCGACTCCGGGAACTTCTCGAAGGCCCAGCGCGGGAACTTCACCACGCAGTAGTCGATGGCGGGCTCGAACGATGCGGGCGTCTCGCGCGTGATGTCGTTCCGCAGCTCGTCCAGCGTGTAGCCCACCGCCAGCTTGGCCGCGATCTTGGCAATGGGGAACCCGGTGGCCTTGGAGGCCAGCGCGGAGGAGCGCGACACGCGCGGGTTCATCTCGATCACGACCATGCGCCCGTCGGCGGGATTCACTCCGAACTGGATGTTGGAGCCACCGGTCTCGACGCCGATCTCCCGGATGATCGCGAGCGAGGCGTCCCGCATCCGCTGGTATTCCTTGTCGGTCAAGGTCTGCGCGGGGGCGACGGTGATGGAGTCACCCGTGTGCACGCCCATCGGGTCGAAATTCTCGATCGAGCAGATGATGACGACGTTGTCGGCGAGGTCGCGCATGACCTCGAGCTCGTACTCCTTCCAGCCGATCACCGACTCTTCGACCAGCACCTGCTGCACCGGGCTCTGCTGGAGGCCCCACTTCACCGCCGCCTCCAGCTCCTCCGGGTGATAGGCGATCGATCCGCCGGTGCCGCCCAGCGTGAAGGAGGGGCGGATGATGAGCGGGAAGTCCATCTTGCGCTCGCGCATGCCGCGCAGGGCGTCCTCCGGGGTCTTTGCATAGAAGCCGGCGGGCATTTCCAGCCCGATGCGCGCCATCGCCGCGCCGAAGAGGTTCCGGTCCTCGGCGGTCTTGATGGCGGGGATCTTGGCGCCGATCAGCTCCACGCCGTAGCGCTCGAGCGTGCCGTCCTCGGACAGCGCCACCGCGAGGTTCAACGCCGTCTGCCCGCCCACCGTGGGCAGGAGCGCGTCCGGGCGCTCCCGCGCGATGACGCGCGCCACGAACTCCGGCGTGAGCGGCTCCACGTAGGTGCGGTCCGCCATCTCCGGATCCGTCATGATCGTCGCGGGATTCGAATTGACGAGGACGACCGCGAAGCCCTCTTCACGGAGGGCCTTGCAGGCCTGCGTCCCCGAGTAGTCGAACTCGCAGGCCTGGCCGATGACGATCGGCCCCGACCCGATCAGGAGGATCTTCTTTATGTCGGTGCGCTTGGGCACGCGGGCCTCTTACTCCTGGACGAGCCCGTAGATGATGGAGATCTCGGGGGAGGCCTCCTCGCGCTTGTAGAGCACGTCGTCGAGCCGGCCTGCGCCGACCCAGGCGACCTCACCGGCACCCCAGAGCTTCTCGCCGAGCACGCCGATCCGCTTGTCGACCCGCTCGCGCACGGCGTGGGCCTCCATGGTGGCGTCGCTCTCGGTGGTGAAGCTCGTCCACTCGGGCTTCTGCCCGGCTTCCTCGGTCTTGCGGTACGAGATCAGGTACTTGGGCACGGAGGGAGTCCTCCTTCCATCAGCGTGACGAACCGATCGAACAGGTAGTCGGCGTCGTGCGGGCCCGGCGACGCTTCCGGGTGGTACTGGACGGAGAACACGGGCAGCTCGCGGTGCCGCATGCCTTCCGACGTCCCGTCGTTCAGATTGACGTGGCTCTCCACGAAGCCGGCCGCGGCCACCGAGGCGGGATCCACCGCGAAGCCGTGATTCTGCGAGGTGATCTCCACGCGCCCGGTCGCGAGATCCTTCACCGGGTGATTGGCGCCATGATGCCCGAACTTGAGCTTGTACGTCCGCCCCCCCGCGGCGAGGCCGAGGATCTGGTTGCCCAGGCAGATGCCGAAGATCGGCACCTTGCCGATGAGGCCGCGCACCGTCCCCACGAGATAATCCACGGCCTCGGGGTCACCGGGGCCGTTCGAGAGGAAGATGCCGTGGGGCTTCCGCTCGAGCACGGCTTCCAGGGGCGTGCGCGCCGGCACCACGTCGAGCGCGCAGCCGAGGGTGGCCAGCCGGCGCAGGATATTGCTCTTGATCCCGGAGTCGAACGCGACGACACGGAATCGCGCGTTCGCCGGAGCCTGATATCCGCGGCGCACGTCCCAGTCGCCCTCGCTCCAGCCATGCGGCGCCGCGACGCTGACCTCGCTGACGAGATCGCGACCGGTGAGGCCGGGCAGCGAGCGCGCCCGATCCGCCAGGCGCCGCGCGTCCGACTCCACGGTGGAGATGATGCCTTCCTGGGCGCCGCGATCGCGGATGTGCCGCGTGAGGGCCCGCGTGTCGATGCCCTGGATTCCGACGATGCCGTGCTCGCGCATGTAGGCGTCCAGCGTGGTCCGGCCCCGCCAGTTCGAGGGGTAGGGGCAGGCCTCCTTCACGATGAAGCCGCCCAGCCAGGGCCGGCGCGACTCCACATCCTCCGGGTTGAGCCCGTAGTTGCCGATGAGCGGGTAGGTCATGCACACGAGCTGGCCGCGATAGGAGGGATCCGTGAGGATCTCCTGGTAGCCGGTCATGGCGGTATTGAACACGACCTCGCCGTGCGCCTCGCCGGCGGCGCCGCAGGACTCACCGCGGAACGCGCGGCCGTCGGCCAGAACCAGGAGCGCCGGCGTGCTCACGCGTCGCCTCCGGGCACGGCCAGCGGCTGATTCGGCAGCGCGGGCTTCCCGCCTACGAGGGTCAGCACCGGCGCGCCCACCCCCGTCCAGCCCCCGAACGGCGTGTTGCGGCTCCGCGAGTGGAGATGGCGCGGCTCCACCGTCCAGGCGCGCTCGAGGTCGAGCACGGTGATGTCGGCCGGCGCGCCCGCGGAAAGACGGCCGCCGGGCAGGTTCAGGAGCCGCGCCGGGCCGGACGTGAAGCGCGCGACCAGCGTGGGCAGGTCGAGCCGCCCCTGGCGCACCAGCCGGTCGAGCAGGACCGGCACCGCGGTTTCGAGTCCCACCACGCCGTTCGCCGCCTCCGCGAACTCACCCTCCTTGTCGGAGAGCGCGTGCGGCGCGTGATCGGTGGCCACGCAGTCGATGGTGCCCTCGGCGAGGGCCTCCAGGCAGGCCTCCACATCGCGCTTCCCGCGTAGCGGCGGCGCCATCTTGGTGTTCGCGTCGTAGTCGCGCACCGCCTCGTCGGTCATCACCAGATGATGCGGCGTCACCTCGGCGGTGACGCGCACGCCGCGTGCCCGCGCCTCGCGCACCATGCGCACGGCGCCCGCGGTCGAGATGTGGGCGATGTGCAGATGCGCTCCCGTCAGCTCGGCGAGCAGGATGTCGCGCGCCACCATCACGTCCTCGGCGGCGGCGGGCTGGCCGGCCAGGCCCAGCTCGGTGGAGACGAGCCCCTCGTTCATCACGCCCCGGTGGGCGAGGTGACAATCCTCCGCGTGGCTGATGATGGGCACGCCGAAGGGCAGGGCGTACTCCATCGCGCGGCGGTACACCTCGGCGTTCATCACGCATTTCCCGTCGTCCGAGAACGCCACGCAGCCGGCCTCCGCCAGCTCGCCCATCTCGGCCAGCTCCTCGCCCTTGAGCGCGCGCGTGACCGCGCCGATGGGATACACCCGCACGCAGCCTTCCACGCGCGCCTTGGCGAGGATGTAGTCCGTCACGGCGCGGTTGTCGTTCACCGGGAAGGTGTTGGCCATGCACGCGACCGCGGTGAAGCCGCCCGCCGCCGCCGAGCGCGTGCCGGTGGCGATGGTCTCCTTGTACTCGAACCCCGGCTCGCGGAGATGCACGTGGATGTCGATGAAGCCGGGGCAGACCACTTTGCCGCCGGCGTCGATGACGGTGGCGCCTGCGGGCGCCTTGAGGCCGGCGCCGACCTTGGCGATCTTGCCGTCGGCCACGAGCACGTCCTGCACGGCGTCCACGCCGTTCCACGGGTCGATCACACGCCCATTTCGTAGCAGGAGATGACTCATGCGCCCTTGCTCCCAGCGAGGAGGTAGAGCACCGCCATGCGCACCGCCACGCCGTTGGTGACCTGGTCCAGGATCACCGAGTAGGGCCCGTCCGCGACCTCGGGGGAAAGCTCCACGCCCCGGTTCACCGGCCCGGGATGCATGATCAGCACGTCCGAGCGGCAGTGCTTGAGCTTGTCGAGCGAGAGGCCCCACACGCGCGAGTACTCGCGGAGCGAGGGGATGAAGCCCGCGGTCATGCGCTCGTGCTGGAGCCGCAGCATCATGATGACGTCGGCGTGGGCGATCGCCTCCTCCAGCCGATGGCTGACCTTCACGCCCAGCTCCTGGCAGGCGGCCGGGATCAACGTGGGCGGGCCCGCCACCGTCACCGTGATGCCCATCTTCTTCATGCCGTGGATGTCCGAGCGGGCCACGCGGCTGTGCGCCACGTCGCCCACGATGGTGACGTTCAGGCCCTCCAGATGGCCCTTCTTTTCCCGGATCGTCAGCAGATCGAGCAGCGCCTGAGTCGGGTGCTCGTGGGCTCCGTCGCCAGCGTTCACCACCGCGCAGCGGAGATTGCGCGCCAGCATGGCGGGCGCGCCCGAGGCCTTGTGCCGCACCACCACCACGTCGGGGCTCATCGCCTCGATGTTCTTGGCGGTGTCGAGCAGGCTCTCCCCCTTCTCCGCGCTGGAGCCGGAGGCGGAGAAGTTGATCACGTCGGCGGAGAGCCACTTGCCCGCGATCTCGAACGAGGTGCGCGTGCGGGTAGAGGACTCGTAGAAGAGGTTCACCACCGTCTTGCCCCGCAGCGTCGGCACCTTCTTGATCTCGCGGGTGGCGATCTCCTTCATCGACTCGGACGTGTCGAGCACGGCGCGAATCTCCGCCGGCTCGAGGTCCTGCATGCTGAGCAGATCCTTCCGCTTCCAGGCCATGGCTAGCCCTCGCTCCGCTCGGGTGGAATATTCTCTTCCGCTCGGCTCGCCTTCGGCTGCACCTCGCCGATCAACTTCACTCGGTAGGTTCCTGGATGACGACGCGGTCGATGCCGTCGTGCTCGCGCAGCAGCACGGCGACGGTTTCTCGTCGGCTGGTGGGCAGGTTCTTGCCGATGTAGTCCGGGCGAATGGGCAGCTCGCGGTGCCCGCGATCGACCAGCACCGCCAGGCGGATGACGCGCGGCCGGCCCAGATCCATCAGGGCGTCCAGCGCGGCGCGGATGGTCCGGCCGGTGAAGAGCACGTCGTCCACCAGCACCACCGTGCGCCCCTTGATGGGGAAGGGGATCTCGGTGCCGCGCACCACCGGCTGCTCGGCCTTGAGCCCGAGGTCGTCGCGGTAGAGCGTGATGTCGAGCGCGCCCACCGAGGGCTTCTGCCCCTCGATGGCCGCGATCTTGTCGGCGATGCGTTGGCCGAGCGTGACGCCGCGGGTCTTGATGCCGACGAGCGCGATGTCCTCGACGCCGCCGGCCTGCTCCACGATCTCGTGGGCGATGCGGGTGAGTGCCCGGTCCAGCGCGCTCTCGTCCAGCACCTGCGCCTTCTCGCGGAAGGTCACGCTCACGGCCACGCCCGGAAAAAGGAAAAGGCCCCGCTCAGGGGCCCTGGGGTCCATCCAATCGTCTTCTGGTCTATCATTGCCTCTCCTTGCCGACCTCTCAGGGCCGGATTAAAGGAGCGAAGTGCGTCCCAGTCACCTTACCGTCGGTGGCGCGACCTGTCAAGGGGCGACGTGAATCTTGCCGCGTCGTCTCGCCTCAATCGGCGAAGATCTGCGCCGGGCGCACCGTCGTCGCACCCTCCGCACGCGGCGCGCTTGCCGTCACGCATCCTCCGAAGCACAGCACCGCCGCCACCGCCACTGCCGTCCACTTGATGATCGCTCGCATGGCCGCCTCGCATGCGTGGCCTCAGCATCGAGCATGCCACGCGGCGGGCGCGCGGGCGGCCCGCGATTGGCGCGGGTTTTCCTCAGGGGCCGGCGCGCGCGATGAAACGCGCGCGTAGAACTTACACGTCGTCTCTACATGCCGCCGGTGCGAGTCGGCGCGCGCCACGGCTCGTCCACGGCGTGGCGATGCTCCACCGTGAGGCGCCCGGCCTTCACCACCAGCCGCCGCGGCGCCACGCCGCCCACCGCCTCGTCCAGCGCCGTCGCCTCCCACACCACGAGATCGGCCGGCCGCCCCTCTGAGATGTCGCGGTCGCCCAGGCCGAGCATGCGCGCGGGCTCGGTCGTGATCATGGCGAGCGCCCGCGCCTGCTCGTCGGGCGTACCCATGTGGGCGCCCACCGTGAGGAGAAAGGCCATCAGCGCGGGATCGGCATTGCCGACGGGGGTGAAAGCGTTGCGCACGTTGTTGGTCGCCGCGGCCACCGCCACACCCCCAGCGAGCAGGCGCTTGGCCGGAGCCAGCCCGCGCCGCACCCGGTAGGTATCGCCGCGCCCCATCAGGTAGAGGTCGGTGGCGGGCAGCATGATGACCCCCACCCGCGCCGCTGCCAGCTCGCGGATGATGGCGTCCGCCTCGGCCGGAGGCAGGGCGGCAAGCTCGGTGAGGTGGCCCACCACCACCCGTCCCTGCCAGCCCCGCCGCGCCGTTTCCTCGCAGATGTAGCGGACGTGCAGGTGCGACGGCTCGTCGAAGAAGTCCGCGTGGAAGTCCGCGTCCACGTCGAACTCCCGGGCCAGGCGAAACACGATATCCACGTGGGCGCGGGGATCGGTGTCGTTATAGGGACAGCCGCCGACGAGGTCCGCCCCCGAGCGGAGGGCCCGGGCAAGAAGGGCCTCCGTCCCCGGCGCCTGAAGAATGCCTTCCTGGGCGAAGGCGCAGAGCTGGAGATCGAGCGCCGGCGCGTACTCGGCCTTGAGCGGGAGCACGGCCTCCAGCGCCTTCAGCTCCACGATCGGGTCCACCTCCACGTGGCTCCGCATGACCGTGGTGCCGTTCCGCACGGCGAGGTCCAGCAGCCGGCGGGCGCGGGCGCGGATGTCCTCCACGGTGAAGCGCTTTTTGGCCTCGCCGGTCACGCGGATGGCCTCGGCGAGGGTGCCCTCGCGGCTCGGCGCGCGCGCCGAGAGGAAGGCCTTGTCCACGTGCACATGGGCGTCTACCAGCCCTGGGGTGACGAGGCGACCGCCCAGCTCGCGCGTGGCCGCCGCCGGCGCCGTCCCCAGCGAGCCTGCGTCGGCCACGGCGGCGATCAGCCCCTCGCGACAGCCCAGATCCACCCGGCGCCCATCCGGGAGCAGGGCGCCGCGTAGCAGCAGGTCGAGCGGCCGGTTCACACGACGCCGCGGCCGTGCGCGAAGGCGTCCAGCGCCCGCACGAAGCACTCCATGGGCGCCCGCGAGAGGCCCGCCCCGATCTGGCCGATCCCCGCCTCGCGGTGGGCGATGCCGGTGTCGATGGCGGGCGTGATGCCGGTCTCCACGACCTTCCGGACGTCGATCCCAACCGGCGTGCCGCGGAAATCGAGCACGGGGATCTTGAACGTCTCGTGCTCGCCCAAGGTGATCTCGTACATCTCCTCGCTGGTCTCCACGGCCAGCCGCGCGGTGCCCCCCACGAACTGCACGATCGCGGGCGCGGCGGCGAGGGCGAAGGCGCCGAGCCCCGCAGTCTCCGTGATGGCGGAGTCGCCCAGGTCGGGATTGGCATCCGCCGGCCCGTAACCCGGGAAGTAGAGGCCCTTCACCTCCGGGGCGGGGGCGGTGAACCAGGTGTCGCCCGTCCCGCTCACCCGGATGCCGAAATCGGTGCCGTTCCGCGCCAGCGCGGTGACCACGGTAGCGCCCGGGATCCCGTGGGCCGCGTCCAGCGCCGCCTTGCAGGTGGCCATGGAGAGGTTCAGGAAGAAGTGGTCGGTGGCGGCCAGGAACTCCAGCGCGCGCTCGAGCTCGCCCCCGCCCGCCGCGGCCAGGTGCGGCGCCATCGTCCGCGCGAAGAGCGCGCTGCCCGCCTTGGCGCGGTTGTGCACCTCGTCGCCCATGGTCAGGGCCTGGGCAACCAGACTCTTGAGGTCCACGCCGCCGGCGCGCCGCACCGCTTCCGCCAGGAGGGGGGCAAGGCTTCCGTTCAGCCAGCGCAGCCGCTCGATCACCGAGGCGTCATAGGCGCCCATGCGGAGCACCCGCCCCAGACCCTCGTTGAGTGTGGCGTGGGCTCGCGTGCCGCCCTCGCGGTTCTCCACCACGAAGAGGGCCATGGACGGGCTGACGATGCCGGCCATCGGCCCCACTGCCTGATGATGGTGGCAGGGGGAGAGCTGGAGCCCGCCGGAGGCGGCCAGCGCCGTGGCCTCCTCTGCCGTGGCCGCCCAGCCCTCGAAGAGGCAGGCGCCGATGATGGCACCCCGCATGGGCCCGCACATCCGAGCCCAGGCGATGGGCGGCCCCGCGTGGAGGACGGTGTGCGGGCCCATACCCGGCAGCGCCTCTCGCGCCGGTCGCACGTCGGTCAAGAGGGCCGTGGCCGCCTGGATGCGGCGCAGGCACTCGCGGTTGGCGCCGGCGATGGACGCGGCGGCCATTCGCTCAGGTCCTGGCCCGCTCAGCGGCGAGGGCCTCCAGCGCCTGCTCGAAGCAGGCCAGCGGCGCCCGCACCACGCCGGCGCCGATCTGCCCCGTGCCCGGCTTGCGCCCGGCGATGCCCGTGTTGATGAGCGGCGTGATCCCCGTCTCCACCACCTTCCGCACGTCGATGCCCACCGGCGTGCCGCGGTCGTCGAGGGTGGGGATACGAAAGTGCGGGTGCTCGCCCAGCGCGATCTCGCCCATCTCCTCGGTGATGCGGACGGCGTCGCGGAGCCCGCCCGCGCCCACGAAGCCCGCCACCGCCGGCGAGGCCGCCATGGCGAAAGCCCCCAGCCCCACCGTCTCCACGATGGCGCTGTCACCCATGTCGGGATTGGCGTCGGCCGCGCCATAGGGCGCGAAGTAGAGGCCCTCGGGTGTATTCACGCGCGCCGTGAGCCAGCGGGCGCCCAGCCCGGCCACGCGGATGCCGAAGTCCGTCCCGTTCCGCGCCATCGTCGCCACCATGGTGGAGCCCGGCACCTCCAGGCAGGGATCAGCCGAGGCCTTCGCGGCGGCCATGGCCAGGTTCAGGAAGAACTGGTCGTTGCCCCCGATGAACTCCGCCAGCCGCGCCACCGCCGCCGTGTCCGGCGCGGTGCGCGCGAGATGCGGCATGAGCGCGCGGGCCAGCAGGGAGGAGGCGGCCACGTTGCGCTGATGCATCTCGTCGCCCATGCGGAGGGCCTGGGCCATGAGCGCGCGGAGATCCATGCCGCCCGCCGCGCGGAGCGCCGCGCCCAGGAGCGGGCCCGCCTCGCGCGCCAGCCAGCGGAGGCGCGTCACCACGCTCTCGTCGTTGGCGCCGAAGCGCAGCACCTTGCCGAGGCCCTCGTTGATCGCCGCGAAGGCGCGGTTGCCTCGCGGCCGGTTCTCCACCACGAAGACGGGCATGGAGGCGGTGACGATGCCCGTCATGGGCCCGGCCGCGCCGGAGTGATGGCAGGGCTCCAGCGTGACCGCCCCCGACTCCACCAGACTCGCGGCCGTGTCCTCGTCCGGCGCCCAGCCCTCGTAGCGGATCGCGCAGAGCACGGCGGTCTGCACGGGCGGACAGGCGCGCTCCCAGTCCAGCGGGGGCCCGGAGTGGAGCACGGTGCGCTCGGGCAGCCCCAGCGCCTCACGCGCGGGCACGCAGTCGAGCAGCACCGGCTGCGCGTCGACCAGGCGCGCGAGGGCGGCCACGTTGGCCTCCCGGGTGGTCAGCGCGGGCTCGGCACGACGTCCGTCACGCTCGGGCCGCCTCGTAGACGAGCTTGGCCGCCGCCACATCCTCGATCGCGATGCCGACCGACTTGAACACGGTGGTAACGCCACCGGGCGGGGGCTTCAAGCCGGCGAAGATCTCCCCAACTTCCGCGTACACCGGAGCCTTGGAGAGGATCACGTCGCCGGACTCCTTGAGGACCGCCTCTCGGGAATCGACCACCAGGGCGCTGCCCATCGCCTCGTCGTCCAGCTCGCGCCAGGTCGGACGCGGCGAGCCCACCGAGGCCACGAGGGCGCCAGGCTTGAGCCATGCGCCCCTCAGGAAGGGGTCACGCGAATTCGTGGCGGTGACGATGACGTCCGCGCCGCGGACGGCCTTCTCGACGTCCATCGCGCTGGCCTGGTGCTCGCGCGCGAAGTGCTCGGCATGCTCGGGCGTCCGGCTCCATACGCGCACTTCCTCGAAGTGACGCACCCGCGCGAGCGCTTCGAGATGCGCAGCCGCCTGGACGCCGCTGCCGAGCAGCGCGAGCACACGGCAGTCAGGGGCGGCGAGGCGCCTCGCGACGGCGGCGGAGACGGCGGCCGTGCGCATCTCGGTGATGAGGCGGCCGTCCATGACGGCCAGCGGCTCCCCGGTCTCGGGCCGAAAGAGGAGAATCATGGCGAGATGCGTGGGGACGGCGGTGCCGGCATTGCCGGGATAGAAGCTCACCAGCTTCAGGCCCATGGCGTCTTCCGCCACCGCCGGCATGATGCCCAGATACCGCTTCCCCTCCTCGATCGTAATCATGTTGCGGACCGGCTGGATGACACGCTGACGTGAGAAGGCCGCCAGCGCGGCTTCCATTGCATCGATGAGGGGATCCCACTGCAAGACGGCGCGCACCGCGTTCTCGTCGAGGTGCAAGACCATCAGTCGTCGTCCTCCAGCAGCGAGAGGAGTCTCGCCCGCTCGGGATCGCCGCCCGCCGGCGGCGTCCACTGCACGTGCAGCACCGGCACACCGAGTGCCTCGAGCGTCTCGGCGAAGCGCTCGAGCCCGAGGTTCACCACGTGGATCTCGCTGCCGAGCCGCGCGAAGAGGTCGCGGTAGTCCGCCATCACGCGCGCCCGCCCAGCAGCATCTCGACCACGGGCGCCTCCCCGGCGATGCAGGCCGCCGCGCGGGCAGCCTGGGCATTGGACGGCAGTACCCACGCACCGGCCGCCTCGAGCCGCGCCCTCTGAGCGGCCAGGCCCTGCGGATCGGCGGCGGTTCCGATCACGCTCGCCACCACGGCCAGGCCGCGCCGACCACGTCGCGCGGCCTCCAGCGCCGGCGCGATGTCGCCGGCGGGATCGGGCGCTGCGCCGTGGCCGAGCACCACGTCCACCAGCAGCACCGCGGTGTCCGGCTCCTTCGCCGCGCGCTCGATCTCCTCCACGCGCAGCGCAGCGTCCAGCATGGGATGGGCGCGGCCCACGGTGTACTCGTCCGCGCCCAGGTCCAGCACGCGATGCGGCCCGCCGCCGTGCCCGCCCAGGTTGCCGCCCACCGCGCCCGCGCCCAGCAGCGGCTCCAGGATCAAGAGGGCCTCGTAGGCCAGCGTGCCGCCGGCGTAGAGGCCGCGCACCGCTGCGGCGCCTGGACCCCGCGTCGCGCGATATTCCTTCACGCGGTGGCGCGCCGTTGCCACGTTGGAGAAGGCGTGCGGCTCGAACGCGCGCCCCGCGCGCCGCGCCACGGCGGCGGCAGCCGCGTCCTCCAGCGTGACCACGGTGGTGAGCGGCCCGACCGATCCCGTGGCGATCTCGCGCCCGAGCATGGCCACCACCGCGGGCTTGCCGAGCGCGCGGAGGCGCGCTTCCACCGTCGCCCGCACCGCCGGGGCGGGGGGCTTGCCCACCACCACGATCAGCTCGGTGGCGGGATCGGCACCCAGCGCGTCCAGCGCGGCCAGCGTCATGGCGGCGCCCACCGGCCCCGACATGTCGCGCCCGCCCACGCCGATGGCCTGCGAGACTCCCTCACCGGCGGCGGCGAGTAGGGTCACGACCTGCTGGAGCCCGGTGCCCGAGGCGGCGACCAGGCCGATGCGCCCGCGCGGCACCGCGTTCGCGAAGCCCAGCGGCACGCCGCCCAGGTACGCCGTGCCGCAGTCCGGGCCCATGAGGAGCAGGCCTCGCTCCACCGCGAGGCGCTTCAGGGCCGTCTCGTCCTCGAGCGTCACGTTGTCGCTGAAGAGCATCACGTGAAGGCCGCGACGCAGCGCCTTGCGCGCTTCGGCCGCGGCGAAGGCGCCGGGCACGGAGATGAGCGCCACATTGGCGCCCTGGAGCTGGCGCACGGCGCTGTCCAGCGTGCGGGGACACCGCCGGCCGCTCGCCTCCACCCGCACGCGCCGCGCGGTGAGGAGCGACTCCGCGCGCGCCAGGGCGGCCTCCGCCTCCGCCGCCGAGTCCGCGCGCACCACGATCACGAGATCGTTCGGCCCCGCCGCGCGGGCTTCGTCGGTGAGGAGCCCGGCATCCGCCATCAGCGCCAGGTTGGCCGGCGTGCCCATGAGGGCCGCCGCCTCGCCCACCCCGGCGCCCGTGCGTAGCTCGCGCGCCAGGCCCATCAGGGCCACCGAGTCCTGGTAGAAGCTGCGCTTGAGGGTGGTGCGCGTGGTCATCCGCGCGCGGTGGCCAGGGCGGCGAGCGTCTCGCGCACTCCGGCCAGCGTGTCTGCGCCCGACGTGGCCCCCATCCGCGCGAGGGTGGTGGCCGCCGCGCGCCCCGCCGCCACGGTGTCGGCCATGGCCAGATCGCGGAGCGGCTCGGAGAATTGCCCCGCCACCGCGTAGCAGAGAAACGCCGCGCTGACCATCGGCGTAGCCCGGCACGCATGCGCGATGAGCGCGTCGCGGAGCGGCGCCTCGCCGGTGGGCCAGCCCTCGCCCAAGCGGTGGAGCGCGGCCAGCGCTCCCACGAGATAGTCGTCGCCCGCGGGGGTGAGGCCCTCGCCGAGTCCCACGAGCCCGCGCGCGGCCTCCAGAAAGCCGGCCGCATCGCGGCGCCGGATGGCCAGGCTCATCGCGCTCCGCGCCGCGCGGCCGGCCGCCGTGTCGAGCCCGGGCGCCAGCGGCGCCGACGCGCTTCGCGCCAGCGCTTCGTCGAGCAGGTCCCCCGCGGTGCCGTCTCGCTCGGCCGCCGGCCGTATGGCGAGATCGACCCGCCGCGCTCCCTCCAGGTCGAGGATCAGGTCACCGGCCGAGAGATCCTGGTCCCAGGTGGGGAGCGCCATGGCGAACGGGGCGGCGAGCGGCTCCGGCCCGTGTAGCGCCAGGAGCATGCCGTCGGGCCCGATGAAATTGATCGCGTGCTCGAATACCGAGTGGGGCTGGCCGGGCAGCGACGCGGCCGTGCCGAAGCGCCCCGCCAGATGCGCGCCAACCGCCTGCACCCGAACCTTCGCGGCGATCATGGTTCGGCGAGGATAGAGCCTTCCCCGAGGGCGTTCAAGGGGGCGTGGTGGTGAAGCGGACGGGCTCAGCCCTTGGGCGGGGTGATGCCGTAGCTCTTCAGCTTGCGGTAGAGATGGCTCCGCTCGATGCCGAGCTTCTCCGCGGTGCGCGTCACGTTACCCTCGTGGGCGCGCAGCTCGGCCAGGATGAACGCTCGCTCGAAGGCGTCGCGCGCTTCCTTCAGCGTCTTCTCGCGCTGTATCTCGTCCGCCCCTGCGACGGGCTCCTTGGGACGGAGCGGGGGCGGGAGGTCCTCGGGCCCGATGACGTCGCGCGGGGTCATGATCACCAGGCGCTCCACCATGTTGCGCAGCTCGCGCACGTTCCCCGGCCAGTCGTAGGCGAGGAAGTAGGCGAGGGCTTCCACCGACACCGTCTTCGGGCGCTTGCCGTTCTGGGCCGAAAACAGGGCGATGAAGTACGCCACCAGCGCGGGGATGTCCTCCTTGCGGCGCCGCAGCGGCGGCACCTCGATGGGGATGACGGCCAGGCGGTAGTAGAGGTCCTCGCGGAAGCGGCCCTGCGCGATCTGCTCCTTCAGGTCCTGATTGGAGGCGGCGAGCACGCGCACGTCGACGTGCAGGGTCTCCTTGCCGCCCACGCGCTCGAAGGCCTGCTCCTCCAGCACGCGGAGCACCTTGGCCTGGGTCTTGAGGCTCATGTCGCCGATCTCGTCCAGGAAGATCGTGCCGCCGTTGGCGGTCTCGAACTTCCCCCGGTGACGGGCCACCGCGCCGGTGAAGGCGCCGCGCTCGTGGCCGAAGAGCTCGGACTCGATCAGCTCCTCGGGGATGGCGGCGCAGTTCACCTCCACGAAGGGCGCGTCGCGCCGCGTGGAGAGCGTGTGGATGGCGCGCGCCACCAGCTCCTTGCCGGCGCCGTTCTCGCCGTGGATGAGCACGCGCCCGTTGGTGGGGGCAGCCACCGCGATCTGCCCGCGCAACTCCTCGATGAGGGCGCTCTTGCCCACGATCTCCTGGCCGCGGTCGAGCTGCTCGCGGAGGGCGCGGTTCTCGCGCTCCAGGCGCGAGTGGTCGAGGGCCCGGGTGACGGCGAGGAGGGTCTTCTCCAGCGACAGCGGCTTCTCGATGAAGTCGTAGGCGCCGAGCTTGGTCGCCTTCACCGCGGTCTCGATGGTGCCGTGCCCGGAGATCATCACCACCGCCGCCTCGGGCCGGCGCTGCTTGATCTCGGCGAGGGCCTCGAGCCCGTCCATGCCCGGCATCCAGATGTCGAGGAAGATGAGATCGGGTGTCTCGTCCGCGAGCTTGCTTAGGGCGTCCGGGGCCGACCCCACCGCGCTGACTCGATATCCCTCGTCCTCGAGCACACCCCGCAAAGTCGCCTGGATGGCGCGCTCGTCGTCCACGATCAGGATGTGCTCGCCCGCCATGCTCAGACCTGTACGGGCGCGGGAGCGGGCGCGAGGCGGCCCGCGGGCAGCTCGATGACGAAGCGGCTGCCTTGCGGGGCGTTGTCCTCCACCCAGATGGTGCCGCCGTGGTCGGTCACGATCTGGTGCACGATGGCGAGCCCCAGGCCCATGCCGGTGGCCTTGGTGGAGAAGTAGGGGACGAACAGGCGCTCCTTGTCCTCGGCGCTGATGCCGGGCCCGGAGTCGGCCACCACGATGCGGGCGCGCCGCGAGTCCGGTATCCACACCGTCTCCACCGTCACCTCGCCAGCCTGGCCCATCGCCTCGACGGCATTGTCCACGAGGTTCAGCACGGCGCGCTTGATCTGGTTCGGATCCACCTCGATGGGCGGCAGATCGGGCGCCAGGGTGGACTTCACGCCGAGCGCGGGCTGCGACTCGCGGTAGAGCACGCATACCCCGTCCACGAGGCGGCCCAGATCGGTGGAGCGAAGGGACAGCGCCGGCATCCGCGCGAAGCGCGAGAACTCGTCCACGAGCTGCTTGAGCCCGTCCACCTCCTGGATGATGGTGCCGGTGGCCTCGTCGAGCAGGCGTTTCTCGTCGGCGCTCCGCTCCCCGCCGAGCCGGCGCCGCAGGCGCTGGGCGGAGAGCTGGATCGGGGTGAGGGGGTTCTTGATCTCGTGAGCGATGCGCTGGGCCACCTCGCGCCACGCCGCCAGGCGCTGGGCCTTCAGCAGCTCGGTGAGGTCGTCGAACACCAGCACCATGCCCATGTCGGCGCCGTCCGGGCCCTTGAGCGCGGTGGCCGAGGCGAGAAGGGTGATGGCCTGGCCGTCGCGGCGGAGGTGCACCTCGCGCTCCACCGTGCCCTCGCCGAGCCGCGCCATGCGCGCGACGAGAGCGGAGATCTCCGCGTAGTCGGGGCGGCGCAGCACCACGCTGGCGGAGAGGCCCTGGGCGCTGTGCTCGGGGATGCCCAGCATGCGCTCGGCGGCGCCGTTGATGGTGGTGATGCGCCCCGCCGGGTCGAGCGAGACCACGCCGGTGGCGACGGCGCCCAGCACCGTCTCCGTGTAGCTCCGGCGCATCTCCATCTCGCCGTGCTTGGCCTGGAGATCGGCATAGGCCGTCTCGAGCTTGGCCTTGGAGGAGGCGAGGTCGCTCGTCATCTGGTTGAACGAGTCCACCAGAATGCCGATCTCATCGTCCGCCCGCGCCTGCACCTTGTAGTCGAGATTGCCCGCGGCGACTTCTCTTGTCCCTTCAGCGAGCATCTGAATTGGCTCGGTGATGCCGCGGGCGAGGTAGAGCCCGAACCACGTGGCGGAGAACACGATGATGAGGGTCATCAGGAGGAACAGCAGGATGTAGATGCCCTTGATGGGGTTCTTCAGGAGCTTGAGCTGCTTGTACTCCTGGAAGGCCTGGCTGATTCCCCGCAGACGGTTTTCGAGGCGCTGCGCGACATGAGTGGAGACGACCAGGCTGCCGATGACTTCGCGATCGAGGTCGCGCACGGGGACCACCGCCTGGATCATGTCGCCGCTGTCGAGCTCCTGGACGGTGGTGACCTCCTGGCCGCCCAGGCCCTGCGCGATCTTGCCCTGGGCGATGGCGCGCGTGCCCACATCGCCGATGGCGGGATCTCTCACGTGAAGGACCTCGGCGCCCTTCCGGTTGAAGAGGGTCACCGCGGACAGGGCGAGGCGGTCGCGCTGCTCGCCGATGAAGGCCTCCAGAGGCTCCCGCTGCGTCTCCGCCATCAGCCCCTCGCGCTCCACCACGCGTGCCATGAAGCGGCCGTGGCGGAGCGCGGTGGCCTCGAGCGTCTGGTAGTAGGTCTGGGCGACCTCGAGGGCCTGATCCAGCGGGCGCTCCACCTGGGGCTTGAACCACCCCTCGATGGACGTGGTGATGAAGTTCGAGGCGATGATGAAGATCAGGATCGACGGCACGAGCGCGAGGGAGAGGAAGGCCAGCACCAGCTTCAGCTTGAAGCGCGCGCCGATGCCCTTCTGGCGGTGCTCGAAGCCGAGCTTGACGAGATTGCGGAACAGCAGGACGAGCAGCAGCAGGAAGACGATGACGTTCAGGTTGAGCAGCGCCAGCACCACCAGGTTCGACGCCACCGGCAGCTGCGGCGCCCGCAGCGCGAACTCGAACGAGGACGCCAGCACCAGCACCACCAGGAAGCCGCTGATGATGAGGAGGTTGCGCTTGCGCTTGCTCTGGTCCCGCGAGGGCTCGGCGAAAGGGCTCACTGGGTGCGGCTCGGGGTCAGGAGGTTCGACTGTATCCACGGCGTCTCGGCGGCGTCGCCGGCGACGCGGGCCACCCAGGAGTTCTGGCCGTTGAGCGCCACGTCGGCGCGCACGCGAACGTAGTACACCTCACGGCTGTCCAGCGCGGTGCCCGGCGCCAGCTGCGACACGCGCAGGTCCGAGACCACGCGCTGGGCTTCGCGCATGTTCTTGGTCAGGTAAGGCTCGCGTAGCTCCCCGCTGAGGGAGGCGACCCGGTACTCCTTGGTGAGCACGTTGTACGTCAACTGGCGCTCCACCGTGCGGGTCTGGATGAGCCGCTCGATCCAGAAGCGGCTGTACTGCCAGAGCTCGACGTGGAAGCGCACGTGGGTCGGTACGCCCGCGTGGAGGCTCTGGTGCAGTGAGGCAGGGATGGCGCCCAAGAGCACGACCTGGACGGTGACGTCGAAGTCGTTGAAGAAGACGGACAGGTTGCCGATGCGGATCTCGGCGCCCGCCGGGGTGGGGCCGGCCAGCAGCAGGCCGGCGAGGACACACACGGCGAGGAGCGGAGCCACCTTCTGGGGCTGGGATTTCGGTGTTGCCACGGCCGCCCCATTATAGCGTCGGGCCGGGCGTCGGGGGCAGGATCCGCCCGCCCAGTCGAGGGGCTAGAGGGCGGCGATGCCGGGGATGAGCGGGTAGGCGGGCTGGGCCGCCTCCACGCGATCGGCGGTCGCCCGGACCCGCTCCCGGCGCCGCTCGGGGGCGACGGCCTTCCGGATGGCGGCCACGAGCTGATGGTTCAGGGCATGCCCGCCGTTGCGCGCCACCACATGGCCGAGGATCGGCCGGCCGAGGAGGAAGAGATCTCCCACCAAATCGAGCACCTTGTGACGCACGAACTCGTCGGGATAGCGCAGGCTATCGTTCAGTACAGTCCGCTTGCCGACCACGATGGTGTTGTCGAGCGAGCCGCCACGCGCGAGGCCGCGCTGGCGCATCGCGCCCACGTCCTTGAGGAATCCGTAGGTGCGGGCGGGGGCGATGTCCTCGGAGAAGCTCTTCGGGGTGATATCCAGCGAGACCGCCTGAACCCCGATGGCGGGATGCTCGTGGTCGAGCGTGTAGCTTACCCGGAACGTGTCGGAGGGCACGACCTGCAGCCAGCGGGTACCGTCCTCGACACGGATGGGGGACTCGACGCGGATGGGATGCCGGCGGGCGGGAAGGGTGACGCGGCCCGCGCGCTCAAGCAGCTCGACGAAGTCCCGGGCGCTCCCGTCGAGCCCCGGCAGCTCCTCGCCGGAGATGTCCACGAGGAGGTTGTCGATGCCCAGGCCGGCGGCCGCCGCCATGAGGTGCTCGATGGTGCGGACCCGTACGCCGAACGCCCCCACGGTGGTGGCGAAGTGGCCGTCGACGACATGGTCCATGTTCGCAGGGATCAGAGTGCCGTCGGGGGCTCGGAGGATGATGCCGGTGTCGCTTCCAGCGGGCGCAACGGTGAGCCGGACTACCTCTCCCGAGTGAAGGCCGAGTCCCTCCGTGCTGAGGGACCGGCGAACCGTGCACTGGTAGTCCATGGCCGGGAGAGGGAAGAGCAAGAGGGGTGCCACCCGAGAGCGCTGGAGTCTAAGATGTTGAAAGACAGTGACTATTGCGTGCGAGGCCACAACGCAAGAGACTCTCGGTAGTGGTAAACGCGACACGCTGCGTCTTCACCGCCGTCTCATTTTCGTGACATCACACATCCAGGATCAGGCGCGTCTCGACGCCGTCCCCGGTGTTCCGCACGGACACCTGATGGAGAGTCGCCGCCTTCACGATGGTGCCCAGCCGGTGCCGCCCTGGGTCGATCTCCTCCCCATGGAGGAAAGAGTGTAGCCGCAAAGGCTCACCGCCGAGCCGCGGCGTCGCGTCGAAGACCTCCAGGGCAATGCGCCGGGCGACGAAGCCCTCGACCTCGTGCACGTAGAGGCACTCATTGATCCATGCCACCAAAAGTGCCTCCAGGGTCTCCCCATGGGCGCGCACCTCCCGGCTTTCGCGCTCCTCGACGGAGTCGGGCTCCACGATGAGGGCGAAGACACCCTGCGCTGTCTGGACAAACGCGTCGGCTGTGGTGGGGCCCCGGCCGATGACGCCCACATCGGCCTCCACCTCGAAATACTCGAAGCCCGCGTTCATGCCGAGCCCGGGCCGGCGGTGCCCAGATCACCCCAGCGTGCCTGAAGCAGCGCGACGGCCACCGGGCCCGCCGTCTCCGTCCGGAGCAGGCGAGGGCCGAGCCCGGCCACGATGGCGCCCGCCGCCCGGAGAGCGGTCACCTCGTCATCGGCGAGGCCGCCTTCAGGGCCGATGACGACGGCGGCCCGGGACGGCGCGCGGGCGGGCAGCCGTTCGGCCAGGGAGACAGGCTCGCGCTCCCAGAGGCAGAGGAGCAGCCCGTCCCGGTCACGCTTGGCCAGCCAGTCGGCAAGGGTCGAAGGCGCGCCCACCGTAGGCACCACCGCCCGGCCGCATTGCTTGGCCGCCTCGCGCGCGACGCGCTCCCACCGGCCGCGGCGCGCCGCGCCCGCCTCGGCGCGCGGGACCGAACGGGCTGAGAGCAGGGGGACGATGGCCGCCACCCCGAGCTCGGTGCTCATCCGGATGACGGTGTCGAGCTTGTCGCCCTTGGGGAGGCCCTGGGCGAGGGTCAGGTGCAGGGGCGATTCCGGCGCGGAGGCGCCCGCCTCGAGGATCTCGCCCTCCGCGCGCGCTCCCAGGGCGGTGAGGCGCACCGTCCACTCGTGGCCGAGGCCATCCATGGCGCTCACGAGGTCGCCGACGCGCAGGCGCAGCACGCGCCGCACGTGCCGCGTCTCGTCGGCGTCGAGCACGACCCGGCCGTCCCGCACCGCGTCGGGCCGCACATGAACGCGCGTGCCGGGAGCGCCTTTGGCGCCGGCTCCGCCGGCGGGGATCATTCGTCTCGCAGGGAGGCCAAATCGCTCACCCGGCGGTTCGGCCTCTTCGCGCCTTTGGCGCTCATCGAGGGGGCGTGGCGTCCCGCACCAAGAGGGTGGCCGCCCAGCCTTCGCGCTCGAAGGACTCGCGCGGCGTGAAGCCGTGCGGCACGAGGCTGCGTGTGACCTGATCGTCCTCGCCGGCGAGCATGCCCCCCAGCACGAGCGCCCCGAAGGGCGCGACCCGGCGGCGGTACTCGCGGACCAGCGCCAGATGGGTGTGCGCGAGGATGTTGGCGAGGACGAGGTCGTAGGCAGCGGTGCGGGGCAGCGACTCCGGCCCGCCGCCGCTCACATCGATGCGGTCGGCCACCCCGTTGGCCTCCGCGTTCTGCCGGGCCGCGGCGACCGCGTCGGGATCGACGTCGATGGCGGCCACGCGCGGCACCCCGAGCCGCACCGCGGCCACCGCGAGGATACCCGTGCCCGTGCCGATGTCCAGCACGCGCGGGGCCGGCTGGGTGGCCAGCCAGCGGTCGAGCAGGGCGAGACAGCCCTCCGTGCTGCCGTGATGCCCGGTGCCGAAGGCGCGGCCGGGCTCGATCACCACGCGGACCCGGCCCGCCGGGGTCGGCGCGGTCTCCCAGGGCGGAGCCACGAAGAGGCGGTCGCCCACCGGGAGCGGGGGAAACGACTGCTGCCAGGCGCTCGCCCACTGCTCGTCGTGGAGCGGGTGGATCTCGGCCTCGCCCCCGACGGCGAAGCCAAGCGCGCGCAGCTCGTGGCGATAGCGCTCCACCGCAGACACGAGCGCAGCCGAGGGGACGCGCGCGGCATAGAACGCCCGGAGCCGTGCGGGGGCCGGAGGTGTCTCCTCCTCGACGACGCCGAGGGCGCCCTGCTCCCACAGGAAGTTCGTCAGGCCCTCCGTCGTCTCCGGCGTCGCGGGAACGGTGAGCTCCCAGAACTCCATCAGGAGCCGAAGAGCTTCTTCATCCGCTCGACGAAGGAGGTGTGCAGGGGGCCGGTGTGCTGGTCGGAGGAGCGGTGAAACTCCTCGAGGAGCTCCCGCTGGCGCGCGGTGAGCTTGGTGGGCACCTCGACGATCACCTGATACACCGCGTCGCCGTGACCGCGGCCCCGCAGATGCGGCATCCCCTTGCCCCGAAGCTTGAGCGCCGCGCCCGGCTGCGTGCCCGGCGGCACCGTGAGGGTGGCCTTGCCGCCCAGCACGGGCACCTCGACCGAGTCGCCGAGGGCGGCCTGCGCGAAGGACAGCGGCAGGTCGCACACGAGGTCCGCGCCGTGACGCATGAAGATCTCATGGCGCTTGATCGAGAGCACCACGTAGAGATCACCGGGGGGGCCGCCGAAGACGCCGCCCTCGCCCTCGCCGCTCAGGCGCAGCTGATTGCCGTCTTCGACGCCGGCGGGGATGTTGACCTTCAGGAGCTTCTCGCGCCGCACGCGCCCCTGGCCGCGGCAGTCCTTGCAGGGGCTGCGATTGAGCTGGCCCTCGCCCCCGCACTGAGGACACGGGCGCGCCACCGTGAGGAAGCCCTGCGAGAACCGGACTTGGCCGGTGCCGCGGCAGGCGCCGCAGGTCTCGGGCTGGGTGCCCGGCTGCTGACCGGTGGCGCGGCACGTCTCGCACGACTCGAGCCGCGGGATCTGAAGCTTGGTATCGAGGCCCTGGGCGGCGTCTTCCAGGGCGATCTCCAGGTCGTAGCGAAGGTGCTCGCCGCGCCGCGCGCGGGTGCGCCGGCCGCCGCGCTCGGCTCCGCCGAAGAAGCCCTCGAAGAGGTCCTCGAAGATGGTCCCGAAGCCCACGTCGGCGCCACCACCGCCGCCGGGCACGGTGCCGAACCGGTCGTAGTGCGCGCGCTTCTCGGCGTCGGAGAGGACGGTGTAGGCCTCGTTGATCTCCTTGAAGCGCTCCTCGGCGGTCTTATCCCCCGGGTTCCGATCGGGGTGGTACATCCGGGCGAGCTTGCGGTAGGCGGTCTTGAGCGCGGTGTCGTCGGCGTCGCGGCCCACGCCGAGCACGGCGTAGTAGTTCTTGGCAGCCACGCTAGGAGGAGTCGCCGCCGCCGTCGGCATCCTTCATGGCGACGGTGACCTGGGCGGGGCGGAGGACGCGGCCGTGCAGGAGGTAGCCCCGCGAGGTCTCGTCGACGACCGTCATGTCGGGGCGGCCGGCGGCGGGGACGCGCGCGATCGCCTCGTGGCGCTCGGGATCGAACGTCGCGCCCACCGCAGAGAAGGGCGTGACCCCCGCGCGCTCGAGCACGCGGAGAAGCTCGCGCTGGATGAGCTCGACTCCGGCGGTGACGGCCGCCGCGGCGGGGTCCTGCCGCGCGGCCTGCAGCGCCCGTTCGAAGTTGTCCAGCACGGGCAGGAGCTCGCGCACCAGCGACTCGCCCGCGAAGCGCACGGTCTCCTCGCGCTCGCGAGTGGCGCGCTTGCGGTAGTTGTCGAACTCGGCGATCGCCCGCACGTAGCGGTCGCGGGTCGCGTCCGCCTCGCGGGACTTCGCCTCGAGGGCCTCCCGCAGGCGCTCCACCTCGCGCTCGAGGTCGAGCTCGGTGGAGCCGGCCAGGTCGTCGGGGAAATCGCGCTGCTCGTTCATGGCAGACAGCAATTATAGCAGACGGCGCGCAGGCGTCCCGGCACCCTCAGGAGGGGAGGTAGAGCTCGGGGCGGACGCGCGACAGCGAGGACGAGACGAGCCGGGCCGTCTCGTCCACGATGGAGATCACGTCGGAGTAGAGCATGCGGCGGGGCCCCACCACGCCGAGGACGCCGAGCACCTGGCCCCGATACGTATAGGTCGAGGCGACCAGGCTCGCCTCGCGGAGCTCCTCCACGGGATTCTCCGCCCCGATGAGCACGCGGACGCCGCGCTCCTGCGCCATCTGCGAGAGCAGGTCAATCAGCCGCGCCTTTTCCTCGAACGCGTGCAGGAGTCGGCGCATGGTGGCGACGTCACCCAGGTCGGGATGATCGAGCACGTTCAGCGCGCCGCTCACGTAGAGGGTGCGCGCGCGCAGCAGCGCCACGACCTGATCGACCAGCGACCGGCTGCGCGTCCACAGGGGGTCGAGCGGATCGGCGGGGGCGGCCGCCTCGTCGAGGATGGCCTGGAAGGTGCGCCCGCGAAATCGCCGCGTGAGGGCGCGCCCTACCTCGCGCAGATCCTCGAGGCTCTGGCGGGGCTCCACGCTGAGGGGCTGCGTGGTGACCCAGCCGGTGTCGGTGACCACCACCGCGAGGGCGCGGCCCTCGCTCAGCGAGACGAGCTCGATGCGGTCGAGCGCGGTCTGCTGGAGAGGGGGTGCCAGCAGGATACCCGTCATGTTGGTGCCCTGCGACAGGGCGGCCGGCGTCTCCGCCATCAGGCGTTCCACCCCGCCCGCCGGCGACGGCGCCGCGCTCTCCCGCGACGGCGCACCCGCCCGCTCGCCCCACGGTATCCCGCGGAGGTGATCCACGTAGAAGCGGTAGGCCTTGTCGGTGGGGACGCGGCCGGCCGAGGTATGGGGCTGGGAGAGATAGCCCATCTCCTCGAGGTCGGACATGGCGTTGCGGATGGTGGCGGGCGAGAGGCCGCGCATGTGGCGGCGCGCGATGGAGCGCGAGCCGACCGGCTCCGCGCTCTCCACGTACTCCGCGATCACCGCGAGCAGCACCTGGCGGCGGCGCTCGTCGAGGTGGCCTTCCGTCATGGCCCGAATCTTACAGCAGATCGACGAAGAGGGCGTCCGAGAGGAAGAAGCCGGCTTCGGTGAGGCGGAGCCGGCCGTCGCGATGCTCGAGCAGGCCGCGCTCCTGCCAGTCCCCCAGGCGCGCGGCCAGGCGGCCGGGCTCGAGCGCGATGCGCTCGTCCATCCACGCCGCGGGCACCCCCTCGGCCGTGCGCAGGCCGAGAAAGAGCCGCTCGGCCAGCCGCTGGCGCGGCGTCAGGGTTTCGTGCGCGGCCACCGGCAATCGGCCCCCTTCGAGAGTCGCGCAGTAGCGCTCGAGTGGCTTGGCGTTGCCGTAGCGGACGTCGCCGAGGAAGCCGCAGGCCCCGGGACCCACGCCCAGGTACTCCTCGGCTCGCCAGTACACCTGGTTGTGAGCGGAGCGATGGCCGGGGCGTGCGTAGTTGGACACTTCGTAGTGCTCGTAGCCGGCCTCGGCGGCGAGGCGCGTCAGGGTGCCGTACTGCTCGGCCACCGTGTCCTCGACGGGGAGGCCGCGGACACCCGTCGCCGTCCACGCGCTCCCCTCGTCGAGGGACAAGGCGTATGCGGAGAGATGATCGGGCTGCCAGGCGAGCGCCTCGGTCACCGTGCGTGCCCACCCCGCCGCGTCCTGACCGGGCAGGCCGTAGATGAGGTCCAGGCTCACGTGGGGAAAGCCGGCATCCCTCGCCGCCGCGAACGCCCGCCGGGCGTCGGCCGCCGAGTGCAGGCGGTCGAGGATCGGGAGCACGCGGTCGTCGAGGCTCTGGACGCCCAGGCTGATACGCGTCACCCCGGCCGCCCGGTAGCCGGCGAAACGCTCGGCGGTCACGCCCTCGGGGTTGCACTCCACGGTGATCTCCGCGTCCGGCGCGATGCCGAAGCGCGATCGGAGCGCGTCGAGGATGCCGGCGAGCTCGGCCGGCGCCAGCAGGGACGGGGTGCCGCCCCCGAGGAAGACGGTGCGGAGGTTGACGCCGGGGGCCCACGGTGTCGCGCCGGCGAGGGCGATCTCGGCGTCGAGGGAGCGCAGGAAGCGCGGCACCGCCGCCGCGAGGTAGGGAGCGGTGTTGAACGAGCAGTAGCCGCAGCGCTTGGTGCAGAAGGGCACGTGCACGTAGGCGCCGAGCCCGCTCGCCCGCGGCGCCCACGCGTCGAGGGGCGCTACGGCAGCCAGTTGCCCAGCCGTCTCCACCGGAGCCAGTGCCGATCGCCGTTCCACGACCAGTAGATCAGGAAGGCCTTGCCGCGGATCTTCTCGCGCTTGACGAAGCCCCAGTAGCGGCTGTCCTGCGAGTTGTCGCGGTTGTCGCCCATGACGAAGTAGGCCCCCGGCGGCACCACGATGGGGTCGCAGCCGTAGAGATAGCCGCAGTGACCGGAGGTCGCCGCGGGGATGGAGCCCGGCCGCACGTACGGCTCCTCGAGGGGCTGGCCGTTGACGTAGGCGCGGTTGTCCTTCACCTGTACCGTTTCGCCCCCGATGGCGACGATGCGCTTGATGAAGTCCCGCGTCTCGTCGTTGGGGTACTTGAAGACGATGATGTCGCCGCGGCGCGGATCCCGCAGCCCGGGCAGGTGGGCGTCGGTGAAGGGGACCTCGGGCCCGTACAGGAACTTGTTGACGAGGATGTAGTCCCCCACGAGGAGGGTCTCCATCATGGAGCCGGAGGGAATCGTGAACGCCTGCACCACGAACGCGCGGATGATGAGGGCCAGGAGCACCGCCACCACGATGGCCTCGCCGTACTCGCGGATCAGCGACTTGCGTCGCGGCTTGGCGGCGGTCTCGGCGGGGGCGGCGGGGGCCTCGGGCCGGGTCTCGATCTCGCTCATCCTCAGCTCTTGAGGACCGACAGGAATGCTTCCTGCGGCACCTCGACCTTCCCGACCTGTTTCATGCGCTTCTTGCCCTCTTTCTGCTTCTCGAGAAGCTTCCGCTTCCGCGTGATGTCGCCGCCGTAGCACTTGGCGGTGACGTTCTTGCCCATGGCCTTGACGGTCTCGCGCGCGATGACGCGGCTGCCGATGGCGGCCTGGATCGCCACCTCGTACAGCTGCCGGGGAATCACCCCGCGGAGCTTCTCGGTCAACGCCTTGCCGCGCTCGTAGGCCTTGTCCCGGTGGGCGATGGTGGACAGGGCGTCCACCGGGTCGCCGTTGAGGAGGATGTCGAGCTTCACCAGCTCGGACTGGCGGAAGTCGAGGAAATCGTAGTCGAACGAGGCATAGCCCTTGGAGATGGACTTGAGCTTGTCGTAGAAGTCCACCACGATCTCGGCGAGGGGGAAGTCGAACAGGATGTGCACCCGCTTCCCCACGTACTCGAGCGAGCGGTGCTCGCCGCGCTTCTCCTGGGCGAGCTTGTAGATCTCGCTCATGAACTCCGTCGGCACGAAGATGGAGCCGCGCACGTAGGGCTCCTCCATGTGCTCGATCTTGTCCGGGGGCGGCAGCTTGGAGGGATTCTCCACCTCGAGCGTCTCGCCCTGAGTGGTGATCACCTTGTAGCGCACGCTCGGCGCGGTGACGATCAGCGAGAGGTTGAACTCCCGCTCCAGGCGCTCCTGCACGATCTCGAGGTGAAGCATGCCGAGGAAGCCGCAGCGGAAGCCGTAGCCCAACGCCAGCGACGTCTCCGGCTCATAGTTGAACGCGGAGTCGTTGAGCCGGAGCTTCTCCAGCGCGTCACGGAGCCCCTCGTAGTCGGTGTCCTCGATGGGGTAGAGCCCGGCGAAGACCATGGGCTTGGCGTCGCGATAGCCCGGGCAGGGCTCGTCGGTGGGGTGGAGCGCGTCGGTGATGGTCTCGCCCATCTTGGCGTCGGCCACACGCTTGATGGCGGCGGTGAGGTAGCCCACCTGGCCCGCCGAGAGCTCGTCCACCGGCCGCATGTCGGGGGAGAACACCCCGACCTGCTGCACCTCGTACACCTTGCCGTTGGACATGAGGAGGATGCGCTGGCCTGCCCGCACGCGGCCGTCGATCAGGCGGATGTAGACCACCACGCCCTGGTACGAGTCGTAGAACGAGTCGAACACAAGGGCCTTGAGCGGCGCTTCCGCGTCCCCTTTGGGCGCCGGAATGCGCTGCACGACCGCCTCCAGCACGTCTGCGACGCCGGTGCCGTGCTTCGCGGAGATGGCGATGGCGGCGTCGCCGTCTAGCTCCAGCAGCTCGGTGATCTGGTTGCGCGTGCCCTCCACGTCGGCAGCGGGCAGGTCGATCTTGTTGATCACGGGCACGATCTCGAGCCCGCCGTCGAGCGCGAGGTAGTAATTGGCGAGGGTCTGCGCCTCGACCCCCTGGGCGGCGTCCACGATGAGCAGCGCCCCTTCGCACGCGGCGAGCGAGCGCGAGACCTCGTACGAGAAGTCCACGTGCCCCGGTGTGTCGATGAGGTTGAGCGTGTATTCTTTCCCGTCCCGGGCGGTGTGGAGGAGGCGGACGGTGTGCGCCTTGATGGTGATGCCGCGCTCCTTCTCGAGATCCATCGAGTCGAGCACTTGGCCCACGGCCTTCTTCGCGTCCATGGTGCCGGTCAGCGAGAGGAGCCGGTCCGCCAGGGTGGACTTGCCGTGGTCGATGTGCGCGACGATGGAGAAGTTTCGGATCTGCTCGATGGCCATCTATCGAAGAATAACACGGCCCCGCGGGGCGGCCCACGCCGCGCTCAGGGCAGGCGCGCCCCCTCGGGCACCTCCGCGCCGGGCGACACCACCGCCCCGGGCCCGACCCAAGCGCCCGCGCCCACGCGTGCGCCCGCGCCCACCACGCAATCGCGAAGCGCGGCGCCCGCGCCCACCACCACGCGCTCCCACAGCACCGCGCCCGCGACCACCGCCGCCGACGCCACGTCGCAGCCGTCTCCGAGCACGGCATCGGGCCCCACGCGCGCGCCTGCGGCGAGACGGCAGCCCGCGCCCACCACCACGGGCGCCGTGACGGCGGCACCGGGCTCCACGACGGCGCGCTCCGAGACGTAGCAGCGGTCGCCGCGCGCGCCCGGAGGCGCGAGGGAGGTGGCCACTCGGCCGGCGAGCAGGTCGAGCTGCCCCTGGCGGTACTTGGCGGGACTGCCGATGTCCAGCCAATACGCGCCTGAGACCCAGCCGAAGAACGGCACCCGATCGGTGAGCAGACCGGGAAAGAACTCGCGCTCGATGGAGACCGCCCGCCCGGCGGGAATGCGGTCGAGGAGGCTCCGGTCGAGGAGATAGGCACCCGCGTTCACGGTGTCCGAGGTCACCTGGGCCGGATCCGGCTTCTCCACGAAGCGCCGGATGGCGCCCGCCTCGCCGAGCTCGACCAGCCCGTACGCGGTGGGGTCGGGCACGCGGGTGAGGTAGATGCTGGCGGCGGCGCCTCGCGCGCGATGAAAGCCGAGCATGGCCGACAGATCCGCGTCGGTGAGGATGTCACCATTGAGGACGAGGACGAGCCCGGACACTCGGTCCGCCGCGTTCCGCACTCCGCCCGCGGTGCCGAGCGGCTCGTCCTCCACGACATAGGAGAGGCGGGCTCCCCACGCGGTGCCGTCGCCCATGGCCGCGCGCACCGCGTCGACCATGTAGGAGCAGGAGAGGACGACGTCCCGCACGCCGTGCCGCGTGAGCAGGGCGAGCTGATAGGCGAGGAACGGGATGTTCAGCAGCGGCACGATCGGCTTGGGCCGATCGTAAGTGAGGGGACGGAGCCGGGTGCCCTGTCCCCCCGCGAGAATGACCGCGCTTACTTGGCCGGCGCCCAGGGCTCCGCCTCGCCGATGAGCATCACGGGGATGCCGTCACGAATGGGATAGGCCTTTCGGCACGCGGGGCAGATGATGCGGGTCTCCTCGAACAGGAGATCGCCCTTGCAAGCGGGGCAGGCCAGGATGGCGCGCAGCTCTTCGTCGATCATCGTCCGGACTCCTTCTTGAAGAACTCATAGGTCTGGGCCAGCCCGGCGTCCAGCGACACCGCCGGCCGCCACCCGAGATCGCGGGCGGCGCGCGTGGGATCGAGACAGCTCCGCCGCAGCTCGCCGGGCCGGGCGGGCGCATGCACGGGGGCGGCGTCGAGGTGAACGGCGCGGACCAGCCGCTCGTGGAGGTCGTTGACGCTGGTCTCCACGCCCGTGCCGATATTGAACGGCCCGCTGATCTCGGGACGCTCGAGGGCGGCGAGGTTCGCGGCGGCCACGTCACCCACGAAGGTGTAGTCGCGTGTCTGCTTGCCATCGCCGTTGATGACGCACGGCTCGCGGCGCAGGAGGCGCTGGCAGAAGATCGCGATCACGCCCGCCTCGCCCACCGGATTCTGCCGCGGCCCGTAGACGTTGGCGTAGCGCAGGGAGACGGTGCTCCAGCCGTGGATGGCCCCCAGCGCGAGGGCGTAGCGCTCCAGGGCGACCTTCGCCACCCCGTAGGGCGAGGGGGGCGCATCCGGATGCTCCTCCGGCGTGGGCATCACGTCGGTATCCCCATAGCCGGCGCCGCCGCTCGAGGAGTAGATGACGCGCCGGACGCCGACGCGCCGGCCGCACTCGAGCACGTTGAGACCGCCGATGACGTTCACGCTCGCGTCGAACACGGGATCCGTGACGGAGCGCCCCACCGACGCCTGCGCGGCGAGATGCGCGACCGCCTCCGGGAGCTCCGTGGCGAAGACGTCGGCCAGCCGCGCACTCCGGATGTCCATCGCGTAGAGCCGCACCGGCTTGCCCGCCAGCCACGCGGCATTGCCGGTGGCGAGATTGTCGACCACCGAGACCTCGTGGCCGGCGCCGAGAAAGGCGTCGACCACGTGGGAGCCGATGAAGCCGGCGCCGCCGGTGACGAGGACCCTCATCGCGCCGTGCCCGCCCGCCGGTACCAGTCGATGGTCTCGCGGAGCCCCTGCTCGACGTCCACCTTGGGGGCCCAGCCCAGCATTCCTCGGGCCCGGGTGATGTCGGGCTGCCGCACCTTTGGATCGTCCACGGGGAGGGGAACGAAGCGGATCGCGCTCGCCGAGCCCGATAGCCGCACGATCATCTTTGCGAGGTCGAGGAGGGTCATCTCGTTGGGATTGCCGATGTTGACGGGGTCGTTCACCGGCGCGTTCATGAGCCGCCAGATGCCCTCGACGAGATCGGAGTAGTGCGTGAACGAGCGCGTCTGCGACCCGTCGCCCGCCACCGTGAGCGCCTCGCCGTTGAGCGCCTGGCGGATGAAGGTGGGAATCGCGCGCCCGTCGGTGAGCCGCATCCGCGGCCCGTAGGTGTTGAAAATGCGAACGATGCGCGTGTCCACACCGTGGAAGCGGTGATACGCCATGGTCATGGCCTCGGCGAAGCGCTTCGCCTCGTCGTAGACGCCACGCGGGCCTACCGGGTTCACGTTCCCCCAGTAGTCCTCCTGCTGCGGGTGCACGAGGGGATCGCCGTACACCTCCGAGGTGGAGGCGAGCAGGAACTTCGCGCCGCGCGCCTTCGCCACCCCCAGCGCGCGGTGCGTGCCGAGGGCGCCCACCTTGAGGGTCTGGATGGGCAGCTCGAGATAGTCGATGGGGGAGGCGGGGCTCGCGAAGTGCAGCACGTAGTCGAGCGGGCCGTCCACCATGATGTAGTTCGTGACGTCGTGCTTGACGAAGAGGAAGCGGGGGTCGTGAATGTGGGCGATGTTCTGGACGTTGCCGGTCAGGAGGCTGTCCATGCAGACCACTGCGTGCCCGTGGGCGAGGAGAAGATCGCACAGGTGAGAGCCGATGAAGCCGGCTCCGCCCGTCACGAGCACGCGCACGCGGGACTCCTCAGGCGGGGACGACCGGCTTCCTGCCGATCGAGTAGTACTCGAAGCCGAGCCGGCGCATCCGTTCGGGCTCCCAGATGTTTCGCCCGTCGAAGATGACCCGGCGGCGGAGCGCGCCGCGGAGCCGCTCGAGGTTGAGGTACTTGAACTCATTCCACTCGGTGACGAGCACCACCGCGTCGGCCCCGTCCGCCGCCTCGTAGGGCGACGCGGAGTATGTCACCGACGACGGCAGGAGCGAGCGGGCGTTGTCCACCGCGACGGGGTCGTATGCCCGGACGGCGGCGCCGCCCGACACGAGCAGGCTCACCACGTCGAGGCTTTTGGCCTCGCGCATGTCGTCGGTGTTGGGCTTGAAGGCGAGGCCGAGGACGGCCACCGTCTTGTCGTCCAGGGGTCCGAGCACCTTCCGGATCATCTCGACGAGGCGCCCCGCCCGCTCGCGGTTGATGTCGACCACCGATTTGAGGAGCTTGAAGTCGTAGCCCAGCCGCCCCGCGGTGTGGATGAGGGAGTCGACGTCCTTGGGAAAGCAGGAGCCGCCGTAGCCGAGCCCGGCCTGCAGGAAGGCGGCGCCGATGCGAGCGTCCATTCCCATGCCCTTCATCACCTGGGTCACGTCGGCCCCCGCCGACTCGCACACGTTGGCGATGGCGTTGATGAAGGAGATCTTGGCGGCGAGAAACGCGTTGGACGCGTACTTGATGACCTCCGCCGAGGGCAGGTCGGTGATGATCATGGGCCGCTCGAGGGGGGCGTACAGCTCAACCAGCCGCATGGCCGCGTGCTGGTTGGGGGCGCCGATCACGATGCGGTCCGGGCGGAGGGTGTCCTCGATCGCCGAGCCCTCGCGGAGGAACTCGGGGTTGGACACCACGTCGAACTCGACGGGACGCGTCTGATGCCGTGCGATGACCTCGCGAACCAGCTCGCCGGTTCCCACCGGCACCGTGGACTTGTTCACGATGACCTTGTAGCGGTCCATCGCCCGCCCGATCTCGGCCGCCACGGCCTCGACGTGGGACAGATCCGTCTCGCCCGTCTCCCGGGGCGGCGTGCCCACGGCGATGAAGATGACGTCGGACTGCCCGATCGCCTTGACGAGCTCGGTGGTGAACGATAGCCGTCCGTCCTCGACGTTGCGGGCGACCATCTCCTCGAGGCCGGGCTCGTAGATGGGCATCCGCCCCGCCTTCAGCGAGTCGATCTTCGCGCGGACCTTGTCCACGCAGATCACGTCGTTGCCGAGATCGGCGAAGACGGCGCCCGTCACCAGTCCTACATAGCCCGTGCCCACGACGCAGATGTTCATCCAGATCCTCCGTGACCGAACTTTAGGATATCAGACAACCGCGCGATCAGGCGAGGGCGTGACGGACCAGGCGCTCTCCGACCAGGACGATGAACAGGAGCAAGAGGTAGAGATTGGAGAAGAGAAACAGCGACAGCCATCCGCGCGCATCCTCCGGCCGCCGCGCGAACTTGGTGGCGAGCCAGATGAGCCGGCCGCCGAGGAGCGCGGCCACCACGAGCGACACCAGCCCCCCCACGCCGAACGTGGGCGCGGCGAGGGACAGCGCGGTGAGGCCGAAGGCGTAGACGAGGATGAGCCGGGCGGTGCCCTCCACACCCACCGCCTCCGCGACCATGGGGAAGCCGCCCGCGGCGTAGTCGGCGCGGTAGCGCAGCGCGAGGGCCCAGAAGTGCGGCATCTGCCACATGAAGAGGATGCCGAACAGGATGAGCGCGCCGACGTCCCAGGGGGCGCCGCCGCCCGCCACCCAGCCGATCACCGGCGGCAGCGCCCCCGGGAGCGCGCCCGGCACCGCCGCGAAGGGCGAGGTCGGCTTGAGCCAGGGCGTGTAGAGGCCGTTGTAGAAAGCGGCGGCCACGAGCCCGAGGACGCCCGCGGTAGGACCGATGCCCACCCACAGCACCACCGCGCCCGCGGTGAGGGCGAGCGCGGCGAAGCCGATGCCCTGCACCAGAGAGAGCCGGCCGGACGGCAGGGGCCGCCCCGCCGTTCGTGCCATGAGGGCGTCCTGTCGCCGCTCCTGGACCTGGTTGAGCGCGGAGGCGCCCGACGACAGGAGCATCACGCCCACCAGCACGCCCAGGCCCGCCCGCCACGGGAACTCGGGGCCGAGCGGGGCCGCGAGCATGAAGCCCGCGCCCGCAGAGACGAGCACGAGGAGCACGATGCCGAACTTCGACAGCTCCGCGTAGGCGCGGATGCGGGCGGTGGACGCGGCGGGGTCACCGGCGCCCGCCATCGCCCGGTGCGCGAACCGAGCCATCAGTGACGCTCCCCATCGATCTCAGGCGCAGTTGGTTGGCGAGCCGCAGCCGAAGGCGAGGCGAGCGGATATGGTGATGGGTCCTGAGCGGAGCGAGGGGGGCGAGCCGCAGCCGAAGGCGAGGCGAGCGGATATGGTGATGGGTCCTGAGCGGAGCGAGGGGGGCGAGCCGCAGCCGAGGGCGAGGCGAGCGGATACGTGATCAGAAGTCGGCCGCCGACCCCGGCCCGCAGGGCCGTCCACACGAGCAGCCCCCAGAGCGCGTAGCCGCCCGCGGCGTGGGCGGCGCGCACCGGCACGGGCAGGCGAAGCAGCACCGCCGCGATGCCGAGGGCTACCTGGAGCACGGCGAGCGCGCCGAGGGCGCCGCCCACGCCGGTGAGCGCGGTGCGCCGGCTCGCGAGGGCGAGGTGGATGAAGAGTCCCAGCAGGAGCACGCCGAGCCAGCGATGCACCCAGTGCACGAGCGGCGGGCCGGCCGCGGGGAAGAAATCGCCGCTGCAGAGGGGAAAGTCCGGGCAGGCCACGCCGGCGCCGGTGTGCCGCACGTACCCGCCGAGGGCGAGCTGAGCCAGCAGGACGGGCAATCCCACGACGGCTAGGCGCGCCAGCTTTGGCTCGGGCGTCACGACCCCGGTCGAGCTCCGCTCCGCGATGATCAGGAGCCCGGCGAAGATGGCGAGCGCGGTGACGAGGTGCAGCGTGCTGATCGGGGCCGAGAGACCGAGCTTCACCGTGATGCCCCCGAGCCCGATCTGCGCCGCGAGCAGCGCCAGCAACGCGATCGCGACGCGCCGGAGCGCGCGGCCCTCCGCGCGGCGAAGCGTGACGACGGCGGTGGCCACGAGGAGCACGGAGAAGAGGGGCACGGCGAGGCGGTGGCGGAACTCGATCCAGATCTCGGTGCCGCCGGGCGGGATGAAGCGGCCGTGGCAGAGGGGCCAGTCGGGGCAGCCGAGCCCCGAGCCGGTGGCGCTCACGATGTTGCCCAGCATCATCACCAGCCCGAGGGCGGCGAGGGCGAGCCAGGCGAGGCGGCGTGGAGCCTCAGCTGCCATGCGACGCCTTCACGGGCCGCACCGCCACGTCGTCCCCCCCGGCGGCCTGCCAGCGGAAGAACACCACGGTGAGGGCGACCAGGAAGATGAGGCCGCCGGGCACCCACATGAGGAGGCCACCGAGATGCTGATCGGCGCGCGGGGTGAGCGCCTCGAAGACGCGCGGCGCGCGCGCGTAGTACGGGTAGAGGACCCCATCGGCCATGCTGATGAAGATCGAGACCACCACCATCGGCAGCCCCACCACGAAGAGGTAGAGGATCTGCACGGGGTAGGGCGCGCGCGGCAGCTCGGGAAGGGGTGAGAGGAGCGGCGACCAGAGGATCACGGAGGCGGCGATCATCAGGAGGTGCCCGACCACGTGGATCGGGTGCTGCTCCATGGCGAGATTGTAGACCGGCGGCAGGTGCCAGGCCACGAGCACGAGGTTGAAGGTGGCGAAGGCGCCGGCCGGACGCGTGAGCCGCCGGCCCAGCCGCAGCAGCGCGGGGGAGCGCAGGAGCGGGCGGAGCATCCAGCCCGGCACCCCGTGCAGGAGGAGCGGCGGCATGGCGAAGACGAGCAGCATGTGCTGCACCATGTGCGCGCTGAAGAGATAGTAGTCGGACAGATCGTGGATGGGGCCGGTGAGGGCGACGAAGAGCACCGCGAGCGCGCCCCCGAACGCCGCCACGTGATGGGGGACGATCCGCGCGTCGGGATCGAAGCGCCGCCGGGAGACGAGGGCGACCGCGTAGGCGGCCCCCAGCGCGGCGAGCCCCCCCACGACGGAGGGGTCGGCGTTCCAGGCGGTCCAGTCGAATCCCCCGGGCGGGAGGGGCGGTGGCCCTCCCGGCCCGGGCACTCCATGCGCCATGCTCCTAGCGCGGCAGCAGGATGAAGGCGCTGAACAGCGCCATCAGGGCAAGGATGATGCAGATGGAGAGGAGGAGCGGCCCGATGAAGAAGCTCCGCATGATGTTGTGGTCGTAACGCAGGTGCATGAAGAAGCCCACCACCAGGACGAACTTGATCGCCGACATGACCAGCAGGCTCCCCACGAGCAGCCAGTTGGGGATGCCCGCGATGTACAGCGTGGCGACCTCGATGGCGGTGATGATGGCGAGCACGATCGCCACGTTGACGTACGTCCGCACGGAGGCGTGTCCGCCGCCGTGGGACTCGGCGTGGCCGCCGTGACCTCCATGGGCGGCGGCGTGGGTATCGGCCATCTCGGCGCCTCCTAGGGGATCAGGTAGATGATGGTGAAGATCACGATCCACACGATATCGACGAAGTGCCAGTACAGCCCCGCGATCTCCACCTTGGTGTAGTCGCGCGCGTCGAGACGTCCCCGCTTGAGCTGCCACCAGAGCCCCATGAGCCAGATCACGCCGCCGGTGACATGGGCGCCGTGGAAGCCGGTCAGGGTGAAGAAGCTGGAGCCGAAGAGGTTGGTCGACAGGGTGAGCCCGTCGTGCAGGACGAACGTGGCGAACTCGTAGACCTGGTTCAGCACGAAGTGGGCGCCGAGGATGGCGGTAGCGAGGAGCCACCGGCCCGCCCACTTGAGGTCGCTCTTCTGGAGCGCGGCGAGGGCGAGCACCATGGTGAGCGACGAGGCCAGCAGCACCGCCGCGCTCTCCGAGGTGAGCGGAATGTTGAAGACGTCCTTGGGCCCGGGGCCGGCGAGGCTCTTGCCCTTGTAGGACAGGTAGGTCCCGATGAGGGACCCGAAGAACATGCAGTCCGACCCAAGGAAGATCCACATTCCGACCTTCCGGTTGTCGAGCCCGGTCGTCCCGATGTTCGGGTCGTGGTGGACGTGCGCGTCGGCCACTAGTGCGCCTCCTGGGCGGGGCGGTGATACTCGAGCGCGAACTTGAACATGCAGTAGACGGTCAAGAGCCCGCCGATGATGACCTGGTAGTAGCTGATGAGCAGGCCCGACAGCATCACGGTGAGGGCCAGGGCGAGCAGGATGGGCCAGTAGGACGGGGGCGGCATGTGGATGGCCGCGATGTCCTTGGCGGTGGCGGGCGCCGGCTTGGGCGTGGGGGCCCCGCCGTGGCCGTCCCCGTGCTTCTGGAGCCACAATTCGTCGCGACCGTGCACGGTGGGGATGGTGGCGAAGTTGTAGATGGGGGGCGGCGAGGGGATGGCCCACTCCAGGGTGCGGGCGTCCCACGGGTCCGGCCCCGCCACCTGGCCCGACCGGCGCGTCTTCAGGGCGTTGACGATGAAGACCAGGATCGACAGGGCGATGATGAACGAGCCGATCGTGGACACCATGTTCCAGAAGCCCCAGTTGAGATCGGCGGCGTACGTGTAGATCCGGCGGGGCATGCCGATGAGCCCCAGGTAGTGCTGGGGGAAGAAGGTCATGTTGAAGCCGATCAGCATGAGCCAGAAGTGGAGCTTGCCCAGCCGCTCGTCGAGGAGGCGTCCCGTCATCTTCGGCCACCAGTAGTAGAAGCCGGAGAAGAGCCCGAAGATGGAGCCGCCGAAGAGCACGTAGTGGAAGTGGGCGACCACGAAGTAGGTGTCCGTCTGCTGGAGGTCCACCGGCGGCGAGGCGTGCATCACGCCGCTGAGGCCGCCCATCGTGAACATGGCGATGAAGCCGAGGGAGAACAGGAGCGCGCTCGTGAAGCGGATGCTGCCGCCCCAGAGTGTGCTGATCCAGTTGAGGATCTTCACGCCGGTCGGCACCGCGATGAGCATGGTGGCGATCGAGAACACGGCGTCGGCCACCGGGCCCATCCCCACCGAGAACATGTGGTGGGACCACACGCCGAAGCCGAAGAAGCCGATCATGATCCCGGAGTAGATGACGACGGGCGCGCCGAACAGCGGCTTGCGCGCGAAGGTCGGCAGCACCTCGGAGACGATGCCCATGGCGGGCAGGATGAGGATGTAGACCTCGGGGTGGCCGAAGATCCAGAAGAGGTGCTGCCACAAGAGCGGATCGGCGCCGGCGGCGGGCGCGTAGAAGAGCGTGCCGAAGAACCGGTCGAACATGAGGAGGATGAGGGCGACGGTGATGGCGGGGAAGGCGAGCACCACCAGAAACTGGACGACCAGCGACATCCAGATGAACACGGGCATGCGCATGAGCGTCATGCCGGGGGCCCGCATGTTGACGATGGTCACGATGAAGTTGAACCCGGCGAGCATGGACGCAATGCCGAGGATCTGCAGGCCCAGCATCCAGAAGTCGATGTTGGCGCCCTGGGAGAACTGGCGGGTGGTCAGCGTGGTGTACCCGAACCAGCCGCCGTCGGGCGCGGCCCCGAACAGGAAGCTCGAGTTCAGGAAGAGGCCGCCCGCGATGAAAATCCAGTACGAGAGCGCGTTGAGCCGGGGGAAGGCGACGTCACGGGCGCCGATCTGCAGCGGGATCATGAAATTGAAGAATGCGGCGCTGAGCGGCATGATCGCGAGGAACACCATGGTGGTGCCGTGCATGGTGAACAGCTCGTTGAAGGTCTGCGCGCTCACGAGGTCGTTGTCGGGCCGCGCAAGCTGCAAGCGCATGATGAGCGCCTCGATCCCCCCGATCAGGAAGAAGATGAAGGCGCTGACCCCGTAGAGGATGCCGATCCGCTTGTGGTCCACCGTGGTGATCCAGGACCACACCCCGGTCGCCACCGCTTCCTTCGTCGCGCCGCCGGGCATGAACGCCGCTTGTGTCGCCATGGGGCTCCTCTACTTCAGGCTCAGGAGGTAGGCGGCGAGCGCCTTTGTCTGCTCGTCACGCATGCCGAGGTTCGGCATCAACGCCCCGGGCTTGACGTGCGCCGGGTTCTCGATCCACTTCGTGAGATTCGCCGGCGTGTTCGGGAGAATTGCGCCCGCGAGGGTGCCGCGGCTCCCGAAGTGGCTGAGGTTGGGGCCGAGCACGCCCGCCGACACGCCCGCGATGGTGTGGCAGCCCACGCAGGCGGATTGGCTGAAGATCTCCTTGCCCTTCACGGCGAGCTCGTCCTTGGGCTCCAGCGGCGGCGCCTGCTGCGAGGCCACCCACTTCTCCCATCCCGCCTTGTCGTGGACGATGGCCCGGAAGCGCATGTTGGCGTGGGACACCCCGCAGTACTCGGCGCACTGGCCGATGTACTCGCCCGGCGTCTCGGGGGTGAGGATGATGCGGTTCACGCGGCCGGGCACGACGTCCCGCTTGCCGCCCAGCTGCGGGATCCAGAAGGAGTGGATCACGTCGGGCCCGTGCAGGTGGAACGCCACCGTCTGGCCCACCACCATGTGGACCTCGTTGGCAGTGTGAATCTTGAGGCCCGGATAGCGGAAGTCCCACCACCACTGCTTCCCGGTGACATCGATGTGCAGCGCCGTCGCCGCGGGCGCCTCCTGGGTCTTGAAGATGACGCGAATCGTCGGGATGCCGATGATGACGAGAATGACAGCGAAGGCGATCGTCCACGAGAGCTCGAGCACGGTGTGCCCGTGGACCTGCTTGGGAATGGGCGCGCCCGGCCGGTCGCGGAAGCGCCAGCACACATAGAGCAGCCCGGCCTCGACCACGATGAAGATCCCAAGAGTCCACCACGAGATCAGCATGAAGATGTCGTGGGTCATCCGGCCGAAGTCCGACTTCGGAATGACCGTGGTCATCTTCGTGTCCCAGTCCCACCCGACGAGTCCGCAACCGGTCCCGCCGACGAGGACGGCGAGGAGGAGCAGCGAGAGGGCGAGGCGCGCTGGGTTGGTCATGTTCTCCCTTAGCGAGTCGGGGCCGCGGGGGTCGGGGCGGGCGCGGCGGTGATTACCGAGGAGGCCACTGCGGGCCGCCCGAGGTCGAACACCACCACCCAGCTCCGGGCGGCGAGGAAGAGGACGAGCACCAGGGGGATCACGGTCCACACGAGCTCGGCGGGGCGCCGCCGGCCGCGTCCGACGAGCAGGGCGCGGCGCGACCGGAGAACCAGGACGAGAGCGCCCGCCTGGAAAGCCAGAAACAGGGTCAGGGCGAGCGCCAGCAGCAGGTGCAGTATCGTGGACACAACATCCTCGTGGAAAAGGGTTTTCTCGATTCCGCCCGGAGTGTACTCGATGGGCCCGGCAATGCCAAGTGGAATCTTTCACATGGCTGCGCTTCGCCCGCGCCGAGCCCGCTCAGAACGACCACTCGGAGAAGAGCTTCGTCACCCGCGCGGCCTTGCGGAAGTAGTGGTTGACGTCCTCGACGCCGGCCATGAGCCCGGAGGGGGCGGGCGGGCGGCTAGCTGTGAACAACCAAGAGATTGTCCATCCGGGCCGTCTCTGCGACGTTGGTGGTTGCCGACCGACCATCACCGCAGAGGAGGAGGCCCGGATGAACATTCATAAGAATGCCCG
>Ga0075421_100000232_pt1 | contig 53207 bp, 48 predicted proteins | sample SoiMetdeltSBSDD5_FD_75292 | JGI IMG/M metagenome (GOLD analysis project Ga0075421, IMG submission 75292) | Bulk soil microbial communities from a Populus tree surrounding site in Tennessee, USA - Soil MetaG P. deltoides SBSDD5 | ecosystem: Environmental > Terrestrial > Soil > Tree plantation... | reverse complement strand
CGGCTCCGTCGCAACCCTTCGCGTTCGGCTCGGTGCCGGTCAGGTCGGGGCTGATGGTCTCCCAGCTCTTGCCCTCGTCGAGGGAGCGGAAGACCACCTGTGCGGCCGCGTAGAGGGCGTACGGCGCGATCGGCGAGATGGCGATCGGCTGCAGCCACGTCGAGCGGAAGCGCACCTTGCGCGGGTCGGCGCCGTAACTCGACACCGGCCAGGGCGAGACGTTCTGTCCCTGGCCCGTGCGCCCGTCCCAGCGCGTCAGCCGTCCGCCGAGGCCGCTGCCGAAGACGATGTCGGGGTCGCGCGGGCTCGGGATGTCGTAGTCGCGCTCGTCGGCGCCGACCGGATGCCAGTCGCGGAAGGTGAGCTGTCCGTAGTCGCCCCGGCTCTGGATCGACACCGTGCCGCTGTCCTGCTGCCCGCTGTAGATGCGATACGGAAAGCGGTCGTCGGTGGCGAGGTGGTAGAACTGGCCGGTCGGCTGGTTGTACCAGCTGCTCCACGTGACGCCGCCGTCGAGCGAGACGATGGCACCCTGGTCGGCGGCGAGGAAGCGGCGCTCGGGCATCGCCGGGTCGATCCAGAGATCGTGGTAGTCGTCGCCGCCCGGCGCGCCGTGCTCGACGACGAAGGTCTTGCCGCCGTCGTCGGAGCGGCGCAGCGATCGGCCCATCGCCCACACCGTGTCGGTGCGATGCGGGTCGGCGACGAGGCGCGCGAAGTAGTAAGTGCCGAGGCTGCCCTCGGCGTTCACGCGCTTCCACGTCTCGCCGCCGTCGTCCGAGCGGTAGAGGCCGCCCTGCGTGGCGCCGCCGATGGCGGCGTAGATGCGCTTGCCGCCGCTGCCCGCACCCAGCGCGAGCCCGATCCTCCCCATCGGCTCCGTCGGCAGACCGCGCGTGAGACGCACCCAGGTGCGGCCGCCGTCGCGCGAGCGGTAGACGCCGCTGCCCGGCCCGACGATCGGCTGGTGGTATCCCTGCCATGGAAACCGCCGCGCCTGCCAGAGCGCGGCGAACACGAGGTCTGGCTGCTCGGGATCGCGCGCGAGGTCGACGGCGCCGGTGTCCGCGTCGTGGAAGAGCACCCGCGTCCAGGTGACGCCGCCGTCTTCGCTGCGGAAGACGCCGCGCTCCTCGTTGGGGCCGAAGAGGTGGCCGAGCGCCGCGACGAGGAGCACGCGCGGGTCGCGCGGGTCGACGAGGATCTTGCCGATGTGCTCGCTCTCGGGAAGGCCCAGCCACTTCCACGTGACTCCGCCGTCGGTGGACCCGTAGACGCCGTTGCCGGAGGCGATGTCCCATCGTGGCTCGGGCTGGCCGGTTCCGACGTAGAGCGTGCGGGGGTCACTGGGCGCGACCGCGAGCGCACCCACCGACGCCACGGCCTCGTGCTGGAAGAGCGGCTCCCAGACGCGGCCGGCGCTCGTGCTGCGCCAGACCCCTCCATCGGCGGCGCCGAAATAGAACGTGTCGCTGGCGCCCGGGACGCCGGCGGCGCAGGTGGCCCAGCCGCCGCGCAGCGGACCCACGAGGCGCCAGTGGAGATCGCCGAACGCGGTGGGCGGCAGGGGCGCGGCAGCGGCGGCCGAAGCGAGCGTGAGGGCGGAGCCGGCGAGCAGCGAAGCCAGGCGACGCATGGAGGACCCTCCGGAGATCAGCTGTGGCTACTGTGCGGACGCGGGCGCGGCGGGAGGCGGGGCGGTCGCGCGCGGGCCAGGCTCGACCGCAGCGGCTGGCACCGGCTCTCGGGACGGGTTGCCGACGGGCGTCGTCGCTCGAGGGCGCGTGGCTACGGCCGGCTTGCTCGCGGCTTCCCGGGCTCTCACGCCCGAGGTCTCCACGCCCGGCGTTGCCCCGCCGCCTGCCGCAGTCTCCTCGCGGGCGAGGAGGAGGCGCACCTCGCGAGCGTCGCTCTGCACCTGGCGCACGGACACCGCGGCGGACGGCAGGTCGAGCACGACGCGGAGCTCGTCGCCGTCGGCTCCCCCGTCTTCGGCAGACGCCGGGTGGAAACCGACGCGGATCTGCTCGAGGAGCGGCGAGTGGACCGGCACCACGGCAGGGGTGTAGCCGCGGCGGGCGCCGAGGAGCTGGATGACCTCTCGCGGCGGCTCCTCGACGGGCCGGAAGTGCCGCACGGCGTCGGCCGGCAGCGCTCCGTCGAGGGCGAGCACCACCCAGAGCCCCTCACCGTCTTCACTCCAGCTGACGTCGTCGAGGCCGGCGAACGTCATCCCGGCCTGGCTCGCGCGCGCCGGCATCGCGCCCGACGGCACCGCCGGTAGCGCCACGGAACCTCCGTCGGCCACTCCGTCGGTCCCAGCGGCGCGCGCGGCGACCGCGGAGGAGAGCGGCCCACGCAGCGCCAGGTACCCGGTGCCCCCGAGAACGAGCGCGAGGACTCCCACCCACCAGACACGGCGCCGGCCGGCGGCCGGTTGCCCCTCGGCCGCGGGTGGCTCCTCGGTCGGCTCGCTCACGGCCTGCCCTGCCGGCGCCTCCGCCTCGCGCGGGGCATCGCCGCCGGCCGCCTCCTTCACCGATTCGCCATCCTCGGTCGCCACCGTGCCGATCTCGTCGTCGAGCCCCAGCCACGGCGCCTGCAGCACCGCGGTGTCGGGGAGCGGCTCGTCGGCCCCGTCGTCGGGGAGGATGACGTCGGTGCTCTCGTCCTCGAGACGGCGTCGCTGCCAGGCCACGCTCATCGCCTGCAGCTCCTCCTGCATCGCGGCGACCCCGTGAGCGAGGAAGACGTCGGCGAGGCGGAGGAGGATCGACCGCCCCTCCTCCTGAAGCTCGCGGAAGCGGACCGCGAAACCAGGTGGGCGCGCCGAGCCTTCCCACTCGCGACGGACCCAGAGCACCTCGCCGTTGCCCTCGAAGCGTGGCCCCTTGGACGTCAGGCCGGCGTCGAAGTGGAAGCGCTGACCGGGGGCCATCGGCGCCTCGCTGCGCACGAACATGCCGCCGGGGGACAGGTTCACCGCCCACTCGCTCAAGAAGCAGCGCTGCTCGGCGAACTCCATGCGGACCTTCGCTCGCAGGGGCACGCGCGGGAAGCCGCGACGCTGTGAGGCGGCGCCGGCGTCTGGATCCATTTCCGCCATTCTACCCACCGCCAGGCGGTTCGAGGCTCACGCCCCGGCGCGCTCGATCTCGGCGTCGAAGAAACCGCCGACGGCCTTGCGGGCGCGGCGGACCCCTTCGCCGCTGCCGGCGAGGCGCGCGAAGAGGGTCTTGTAGGTGTGGCGCAGCGTGTCGACGTCCCCGTCGCGCAGCAGGCGGACGAGCTGGGCCAGCGACCGCCGTGCGGCCGGCGGCGCCGCCTGGGTCCCGCTCTCCTGCTCGAGCAGGAGGAGCGCCAGGTGGAGCGGGTCGGGCAACTCGGCCGCCGGCATTGCCGGCCCGTCGTCGTGCAGAACCGCGGCGACGTCCGCCTCGTCGTCGAGGTCGTCGCCGAAGGAGTGATCGGCGACGACCGCGGGCGGGGAGCCGTTGCGCGCAGACGGCCGCGGCTCGACCTCGGCCTCGATCGTCGCCGGCACCGGCTCCTCGCCGGTGAGGGGAGCCGGCAGCGCGCGCACGTTGCTCGCGAAGCGCGAGAAGAGGCCGTAGAGCTCCTTCTCCGATTTGAAGTTGCCCACCACGCGGCCGTTCTTGCCGACCTCGAGCTTCTCCGTCTCCTGCATCACCACGTGCGCCTGAGCGTCGGTGTCGACCTGGAGCATCCTCGCCACCACGCGCCAGGCGGTCAGCGAGCCCTGCACCAGGCAGGTCTCGGCACAGCGCACGGTCACCGCCTCGACGTGCACCGCCGGCTCGATGCGGATCGAGCCCGACACCGACTCGAGCGTGGCGTAAGAGCCGGAGTTCTGGAGCACGAGGTTGCCGGGGGTGCGGATCGACACCTGGCCCTGCGGGTCGACCTGGATCTGGGTGCCGGGAGGCACGATCATCGTCGGCACCGAGGGGCCGCCGGTCAGGTGGAGCTTCGAGAGGTCGGGCTTGCGCATGGCTCAGCGGCCGAACGACCCCGGCAGCGGCTCGTAGTCGCCGGGGTCCGGAGCGCTGCGTGCGCGGACGAGCAGCCGCTCTTCGTCACGCCAGCGGTGGTCGAGGATGTAGATGCGCGGATCGATCGGGCGATAGACGCCGGCGTCGCGCCGCCGCACCTCGTAGTGCAGGTGCGGGCTCGTGCTCCAGCCGGTGTTGCCGACCGTAGCGACCAGCTGCCCCTGCTGGACGTGTTGTCCGACACGCACGCGCACGTCCTGACAGTGGCCGTAGAGACTCACGAAGCGGTCGCCGTGGCGAATCATCACCAGGTTGCCGTAGCGCCACCAGCCGACGCTCTGGCGCAGGTCGTAGCGGCCGGCGAAGACCACCGTGCCCGCGGCGCTGGCGTGTACGGGCGTCCCTGGCGGCGCCGCGAGGTCGAGGCCGGCGTGGAAGTCGGCGGACTTGGTGAACGGGTTGCGCCGCATGCCGAACGGGCTGGTGAGCACGAAGTCGCGCCCGCTGAGCGGGCAGATCGACGGCGTCAGCAGCACCTCGTCCTGGTGCTGGCGCTCGAATTCCTGGACGTCGCGCAGGAAGGAGCTGACGACCTCGAGCTGCTCGACCACCTCGGCCTGCAGGAGACCGCCGTGGGCGATGCTGTCGGCGTAGATCGAATGCGGCACCGGCGGACGTACGACCGGGAACCCACCCTGGCCACGCGCCGCCTCCTGCGGCAGGCCGTAGGCGAGGTAGACCTTCTCGGTGCGGAGGCGGAGGGCCTCGGCGCCGTCGGCGAGCTGCTCGAGGCGGCCGAGGAGCGACTTGAGTCGCTCACCCTGCTGCACGCGCACGCGCTCGAGCTCGCGGTACTGGCGCCGCGACAGCTGGTTGCGCGCCACGCCCGGGGCGACCGAGAACCCCCAGCCAACGAAGGCGAGCAGCAGCGCGGCGGCCAGGCCGCCAATCCAGAAGTGCCGGCGCTCGAGGAAGAGGTAGCGGACGCCGCGCCGGATGTCCGGCGCATGGATCTGAACCTCGAGAACCGGGCGGCGGGGGCCACGCTGGCGCATCAGGCCACCGCCCCTCCCGCGGGGTCGACCTCCCGGAGGCGCCCTTCGTCGGCGTGCAGCGCGATTGCCTGCGTGAGCTCGCGCCACACCGCCTCTCCCCCCGCCACCACGTTGCCGGTGGCGAAGTAGTCCCGGCCGCCGTCGAGGTCGCTCACCCGCCCGCCGGCCTCTTCGACCAGCAGCACGCCGGCGGCGAGGTCCCAGGGCGAGAGCCGGAACTCGAAGAACCCGTCGTAGACCCCCGCCGCGGTGTGGGCGAGGTCGAGCGCCGCGGCGCCACACCGGCGCACCCCCCGCGACTGGAGGAACACCTCGCGGAAGGCGGCGAGGTAGAGGTCGAGTGCCGCCTTGGCGCGGAACGGGAACCCGGTGGCGAGGAAGGCGCCGGCGAGGCCGGTGTGGCCGCTCACGCGGAGGCGTTCAGGGGGTTGCCCGGGAGCTCCCGAATGACGCCAGGCGCCACCGCCGCGCGAGGCCTGATAGACGGTGCCGGTGAGCGGCTCCTGCACCACTCCGACCACCGGCTCGCCCCGGCGGCAGCAGGCTACGGAGGTGCAGAAGATCGGCAGGCCCTGCAGGAAGTTGTTGGTGCCGTCGAGGGGGTCGACGATCCACTCGAGCTCGTCCCCGCGACGACCGCTGCGGCCGCTCTCCTCGCCGAGGAACGCGGCGTCCGGGAAGTGGGAACGGACGACCTCGGCGATCGCCCCTTCCGCGGCGTGGTCCGCCGAGGAAACGAGGTCGTTCGGGCCCTTGGCGCTCACCCTGAGCGAGGCGCTGCGGAACTGGTCCCGCAGCACGGAGGCGCCGGCCCGGGCCGCTTCGAGGGCGACCTCGAGGAGGCCACGATCGCGCGTCTCGGCGGGATGCACCGCCAGCAAGCATAGCAGGGTCAACGATTCCGCCCGCGGACGGGAGCCGTCGCCGGCAGCCCTGAACCGATCCCCCGGCGAGACGGACTCACGCCCAAGAGGAGCACAGTGACCATGCGACAGACCTTGCCTTTGCGCCTCGCCGCCACCGTTTCGCTGCTGTTGCTCGCGCCCACGGCCCTGAGGGCGGCCACAATGGTTGTTCACCTGGGCGGCAGCCTCGGCACCTCCTTCTCGCCCCAGACGGTCAACATCGCCGTCGGCGACACGGTGCGTTGGATCAACGACGGCGGTCTCCACAGCGTCACCGCCGACGACGGCAGCTTCGGACAGCCGGCGACCACCGCGGCCTTCACGTTCGACCACACCTTCGCCACCGCCGGCACCTTCGGCTACTACTGCAACATCCACGGTTTTCCAGGCGGCGGCATGTTCGGTACGGTCGTCGTCGGCGGCGCGCCGCCGCAGGCGGGAACGCTGCAGTTCAACCTCGTCGCCTACTCGGTCGTCGAGAGCTCCGGGCCGGCGCACATCACGGTCCAGCGGGTGGGCGGCAGCGACGGCGCCGTCGCGGTCCAGTACAGCGCCACGGCCGGCACGGCCACGAACGCGCAGGACTTCACCGCCACGAACGGCACGCTCACCTGGGCCGACGGCCAGGGCGGAACCGAGGGCTTCGATATCGCGATCCTCGGCGACGGCTCCGCCGAGGGTAGCGAGACCGTGCTGCTGGCGCTCGACACCGCCACCGGCGGAGCGGCACTGAACCCGGACCACGACACCGCCATCCTCACGATCGTCGACGACGACGTGGCCCCCGGCGGCCCGCCACCGTCTCCTCCCAGCGCGCTGCAGGCCTCCGCGCAGTCGAGCTCGAGCGTGGCGCTGACCTGGGTCGACAACGCGAACGACGAGACCGACTTCCGCATCGAGCGGCGGAGCGTCGACGGCGTCTACGCGCAGATCGCAACGGCGCCCGCCAACGCCACCGGCGCGACCGTCACCGGTCTCGACCCTTCGACCTTCTACCTCTTCCGCGTGCGCGCGGCCAACGGTCCGAGCCTCTCGGCGCCCTCGAACGAAGCCAACGCCACGACCTCTGGGCTCCTCGCCCCCTGCGTCGCGGGGCCGCAGACGCTCTGCATCAACGGCGGCCGCTTCAAGGCCGAGCTCGACTGGCACCTCGCCGACGGGACGGGCGGGAACGGGCAAGCGGTCCCGGTTCCGTCGGCGCCCGACTCGGGCCTCTTCTACTTCTTCGGGCCCGCCAACATCGAGATGCTGATCAAGGTCCTCAACGCCTGCGTGCCCGCCTTCGATCGCTACTGGGTCTTCTTCGCAGCGACCACCAACGTCGAGTTCGCGGTGGTCGTCACCGACACCCGAAACGGCCAGACCCGCGCGTATTACAACCCGCCGGACCGTTCGGCCCCACCCGTCCAGGACGTCAACGCCTTCCCGACGTGTCCCTGAGCCGCCCACCCCCGCGCGCTGCGCGTGCTGCCGGTCCCGCCCGACCCTCGCCTGATCGTTCCAACTCGCCCGTAATCCCTATCCCCCCCGTCCCCCTGCCCCTCCAGGGCAGGGGGACGCCCCCGCCCTCCCTCGCGTGTCGAATCGCCCCTGAAGATCGGCGCCGACAGCGCGGGCGCTAGCTGGGCTTCCTTGCGACGAGGCCGTAGTCCTGGAAGCCGTAGAGCAGGTCGTCGAGACGGTCACGCAGGCGGTTGACGCGGTCGGCGAGGGGGTGGAGCTCCGGCGGGAGCTCGTCGAGCGAGATCTCGGGAAGGCGCTCGCCAGCAGCGAACGGGTGGAGCTCGACGATCTCGAGGTCGTCGAAGCCCTGCTGTCGCGCGAGCTCGCGCAGGTAACCAGGGTGTACGGGTCGCTGGTGGGTGGGATCGAGCCAGAAGTTGCGCGCGCCGACGACGACGGAGAGCGGGCTCGGCGTCTCCAGGAGGAGCACGCCGCCTGGCCGCAAGGCCGCCCACGCGAGAGCCATGAGCCGCTCCAGGACCTCCGCCGGCAGGTGCTCGACGACGTGGAACGAGACCACCGCACCCAGGCTCTCGCGCGGCGTCGCCTGGAGGTGGGAAAGGAGGTCGCCCTCGACGACGTCGAGCCCCTGCGAGCGGCAGTGGGCCACCATCTGCGCGCTGCTGTCGACGCCGCGCACGGCGAGCCCGGCGCCGGCGAAGACGCGCAGCGCCTCCCCTCGCCCGCAGCCGAGGTCGAGCAGCAGACCCGCGCTCCCTGGGTTTGCCCGGAGGTTGGCCAGGAGGTGGGGCAGGTAGGAGGCGACGCGCTCGGCGATCTCCTCCTCGGTGCCGCGGTAACGCCTCTCGAACTCGAGATAGCCGCGCTCGGCGAAGGCGCGCGCCAGCACCGGCGCCGGCGCCACCGGCCGCTCGGAGACGCCTGGAGCTGCACCGCTCGCAGCGCCGGCGTCCGCGGCGAGGAGCGCCGAGCGTGCCCACGCCAGCGTCTCGCGCGCGTCGGCGCGATGCGAGTCGACCTTGGCGTCGAGGCGCGCGTAGAGCGCGTCGTGGTGCCGCACCACCTCGTCGAGGCCCTCCTGCAGCGTCGCCTCGAGGCGGGCGAGCCGCTCTTCGACGCGCGCGCCGCTCGACTGCAGGTGCTCGAGGAGGATGAGGTTGAACGTCCGCTGGCGGTCCCACAAGTCGCCGAGCGGCGCCTGTACGAACGGCCGCAAGAGCCGCTTGCCGAGGACGAGCAGCCGGCCGACGAGCCCGCGGTGGCTGCGGACGGGGAACCGGTGGTCCCCCGCCCACAACCAGCGCCAGGACTCGAGGTCGCGGGTTGGCTGGTCGAGGAAGTCCTCGACGCGCGGAGCGGGCCGCGCCTCCTCGACCAGGGGTCGCTACTCCGCCGGCAGCACGGTGACCATCAGCTCGGCGGTGACGTCGGGGTGCAGGTAGACGTTCACCCGATGGTCGCCGATGGTCTTGATGCCGCCGCCGACGTCGATCTTGCGCCGGTCGACGTCGAGGCCCTTCGCCGCCAGCGCCTCGGCAACCTCGGTGGCGGTCACCGATCCGTAGAGCGTCCCGGTCTCGCCCACCCGCTTGGTGAGCTCCACCCGCACGCCCGACAGCGCGCCCGCCGCCTGCAGCGCACCCTCGCGCTCGAGGGCGATGCGGGCGTCGATCTTCTTGCGCTGGCTCACGAACCACTTGCGGTTCGCGTCGTTGGCCTCGACGGCATAGCCCTGCGGCAGCAGGTAGTTGCGGGCGAAGCCGGGCTTCACCTCAACCTCCTGGCCGCGTTTGCCCTTTTGACGAAGGTCGTTGAGCAGGATGACTCGCATGAGGCCTCCCTACTCCGACACGAACGGCAGCAGCGCCAGGTGGCGCGCCCGCTTGATGGCGTCGGTCAGCATGCGCTGGTGCCGGGCCGAGGTGCCGGAGATGCGACGGGGAAGGATCTTGGCGTGCTCCAGGATGTACTGCTGGAGCAGCTTGACGTCCTTGTAGTCGATGTATTCGATGCCGTCCGCGCAGAACTTGCAGACCTTGCGACGGCGGAAGAAGACCTTCTTGCGCATGGTCATGCGTCCCCCCGCGCTTCGTCGCTGCCCGTGCGCTCGCGGCCACCGCCACGCAGCGGCCCGGTGATGCCGACCGCCTCGGCCGCGGCAACGGAACGCTTGCCCTTGCGCATCGCGCGGCGAAGGTCCTCGTCGGTGCGCACCCAGAGGTAGCGCAGCACGCGCTCGTTCTGATTGAGGCGCCGCTCGACCTCCGCCACCGGCGGCGGTACGGTCTCGGCGACCACGTAGAGGAACACGTAGCGACCCTCGCCGACCTTGCCGATGGGGAACGCCAGCTTGCGCTTCCCCCAGCTCTCTTCCTTGACCACTTCGACGCCCTTGCCCGCCACCATCTTCTTCACCTCGTCGACGAGACCCACCTGGTCCTCGTCCGAGAGAGACGGGTCGAGCACGAGCGCCAGCTCGTACGTTCTGCGCATCCTGGGATGCCTCCCTATGGACATTGGGCCCCGCCGATCCTTCAGGGCGAAGGGGGCGGAGCAGAGAGGCCGGGGGCGGTACACCCGTCCCCGGTGGACGACCGTTACCGGTCGGAGCCGCCTATTCTAGCCGGCGGGCCGGTCGCGTCAAGCCGGACCGTTGAAGCGGTCCATCGCGCGACCCATCCCCTCGGCGAGCCAGCTCTCGCAGGCATCGGCGCCGCGCGCCACCATCGCCTCGACCGTTTCGCGGCCCGCTGGCGAGAACGGAGCGAGGACGTAGTCGGCCAGCGCCTCGCCGGTGAGCTCGTCCCCCTCCTCCCGCACCCCGAGGCGTAGCCGATGCACGGCGTCGCTCTGCAGGCTCTCGAGGATCGACTCGAGCCCGCGGTGCCCGCCGGGGCTTCCGGACGGCCGCAGGCGCAGCCTCCCCAGCGGCAGGGCGACCTCGTCGAGCACGACGAGGATCTCCGCCGGTGCGAAGCCGTGGCGCTCGACGAGGCAGCGGGTGGCGTACCCGCTGCGGTTCATGAAGGTCTGCGGCAGGGCGAGACGAACCTCCCCCACCTCACCGACGAGCGCGTTGCATTCGTTGCGGCCGAGGCTCACGCCCTTTCGGCGCGCCAGCTCCTCGACGACGCGGAAGCCGACGTTGTGGCGGGTGTCGGCGTACCGCGCGCCGGGATTCCCCAGCCCCACCACCAGCCTGCGCCGCGAAGGCGGCTCGCCGCCCGGTTCCGGGGCAGGCTCGCCGGCAGGGCCGGCGAGCTCTCCGAGGTCCCCGGCGCCCACGCGGGCCTACTTTTCCTTTTCCTTGTCCTCGTCGAGCGCCTTGCCGCGCTTGATGACCTCGGGCTGCGCAGCCTCGGTCTCGAGGAGCTTCTCCTCGGCGGTCGGCTCCACCACTTCCTGCTTCTGGTGGGCGACGAGGGCGATCACGCGGCCGGGCTCGTCGAGCAACTCGACGCCTTCGGGCAGCGTCACGTCCTTCGCCTCGAGGTGCTGGCCGATGTGGAGCTCGGAGACGTCGACGAGGACCTTGGCCGGGATCTTGTCCGGCGTGCAGGTGACGTGCAGCTCGCGGGTCACGAAGTCGAGGATGCCGGCGTCGACCTTGACGCCCACCGGGACGCCGTGCAGCTCGAGGTGCACCGCGATCTTGACCTTCTCCGTCATCAACACGCGCTGGAAGTCCACGTGCAGGACGCGCCGGCTCACGGGGTGGATCTGCATCTCCCGGATCATCGCGTGCCGGCTCTTGTCGGTGCCGGCGAGCTGCAGCAGGAAGACGGGATTGTGCCCTTCCGTGGAGCGCATCAGATCGAGCAGCGTGCGCTTGTCGACCTGGATCGCCATCGGCTCCCGGCCGGCGCCGTAGACCACGGCCGGCACGAGCCCCTTCTCCCGCAGGCGGTGGTTGGCGTTCTTCCCGGTCTCCTGCCGGGGTTGCACTTCGAGGTTGAGCTCAGCCATGACGTCGATTTCCTTCGGGTCGACCCCGCCGCCCTCGAGTCAGACGAACAGAGAGCTGACGGAGCTGTTGTCGTGGATTCTACGGATTGCCTCTCCCAGGATCGCGGCCACCGAGAGGGGCTCTAGCTTCGAGCAGCGGGCGAGTTTATCACCCAGGGGGATGGTGTCGGAAATCAGCACCTTCTCGATGGGTGCCGCGTTGATGCGGTCGAGCGCCGGCCCCGACAGCACGCCGTGGATTCCGGCGGCCAGGATGCGCACCGCGCCTCGCCGCCGCAAGAGGTCGGCGGTCTTGGTGAGCGTCCCCGCGGTGTCGATGATGTCGTCGATCACCAGGGCGGTCATCCCCTCGACCTCGCCGATCAGGTGCATGACCTCGGCCTCGTTCTTGGCCACGCGGCGCTTGTCGACGATCGCCAGTCCGGCGTCGAGCCGCTTGGCGATGGCGCGCGCCCGCTCCACCCCGCCGGCGTCCGGCGAGACGATGACGAGGTCGGGGAGGTCGAGCTGGCGCACGGCGTCGAGCAGCACCGGCGCGGCGAAGAGGTGGTCCACCGGCACGTCGAAGAAGCCCTGGATCTGCGACGCGTGCAGGTCCATGGCGAGGATGCGGTCGGCGCCGGCGCGCGAGATGATGTCGGCCACGAGCTTCGAGCTGATCGGCACCCGCGGCGCGTCCTTCTTGTCTTGGCGCGCGTAGCCGTAATACGGGATCACCGCCGTCACGCGTGACGCCGAGGAGCGCTTGAAGGCGTCGAGCATGATCAAGAGCTCCATGAGGTTGTCGTTCACGGGCGCGCAGGTGGGCTGCACCACGTAGACGTCGGAGCCACGGACGTTCTCGCGGATCTGAAAGAAGATCTCGCCATCCGAGAAGTTGTAGAGCGTGACCTTGCCGGGGGCGAGGTTCAGGTAGGCACAGATCTTCTCGGTCAGCTCCGGATGCGCGCGGCCGCCGAATACCTTGAGCTCTCCAGACATACCCTCACCGTTGCGGGGCAACGCCCCGAACGCTCCTCCCGATCTGCGTTCACTGGGTCCGACGCGCTGCACTTAGAAGCAAAACTCTTGGGAGAAGCAAAACTCTGGGAGAAGCGAAACTCTGGGAATCGGATCTTGGTTGGGGCGGGAGGATTCGAACCTCCGGTAGCGGGATCCAAAGTCCCGTGCCTTACCACTTGGCTACGCCCCAGGACCTCGCCGGAGACCGCCCGGTTGCTGCGTAGGGCCCCGGAGCCGCCCGACCTTAACACGGGCTCCGCCCAGGGTAGCCGCCCTCGCAGCCCCCCGAGCGAAACCCGACGCCGGGCCTCCGGCCCTAGGTGACGCTCCAGAAGGAGTCGCGCAGGTGGATCTGCTCGACCTCCTCGAGCGACGTCCGGCCCGCGTCGGCGGCCGGGGTCTCCGCGACCGGGGTCGCCACCACCGGCGGCACCGGTGTCGCGGCGACCGCGGGCTCGTGCCACCCCTCGTCGCCCATGTCGTCGTCGTGCGGCGCGAGACGGACTCCGGCCGCGACCTCGCCGAGGGCGCGCTGGTACTCGGCCAGCACCCCCTCCTCGATCATGCGGCGGGTCTCGTTGTTCAGCGGGTGGGCGACGTCGCGGTAGCCGCCGCGCTTGCGCCGCCTGCTCGGCATGCTGATGAACAGCCCCCGCTTTCCCTCGATGACCTTGAGGTCGTTGACGATGAAGCAGGCGTCCAGCACGATCGAAGCGTAGGCCTTGAGCTTCTCTTCGTCGACCGGGAACACCCGAACCTCGGTGATCTGCATGTCTCTCCTCCCCCCTGGGGCTCCAGCCGAATGCCGGTCAGGACATCCGGTGCAGCGCGGCGCGCGGTACGGTGCGTACCCGCTGGATGCGGGTGCCCACCGGGAGCCGCCGGCCGGGGAGCTCGTCGCCGTCGGGGGGCGGGTCGCCTTTCGTGCCCATCATCCAGAGGGCCGCGCCGCTTCCTGACAGGCGGGCCGCCGCGCCCGTCGATCGGAGGTCGGCGTGCAAGGCGGCCAGCTCCGGCCAGCGGCGGAAAACCACGGCCTCGAGATCGTTCGCGGACTGCGCGAACGCCTCCCAGCCGAGCTTGCCTCGCTGAACCAGAGCCATGATCCTAGGATCGAAGGGCTTGGGTGTCAATTCGCCAAGCTCGCCAAAGACCAGCGCCGTGGCCACGTGGACGGGCGGCAGCACCAGGACGAGCTCGCGCTCGGGGAGCTCGGGGAGCGGGAGGATCTCGTCGCCCCGGCCCACCCCGAGTGCGGTGCCGCCTACCAGGAAGTAGGGAACGTCCGCCCCCAGCTCCCGCGCGAGCAGCCACAGCCCCTCGGGGGGCGCCGGGGCGCCGAGGGCGGCCTGCAAGCCGAGCAAGACCGCCGCGGCGTTGCTGCTGCCCCCGCCGAGGCCGGCGCCCATCGGGATCCGCTTCTCGAGCCGGATCGCCACGCCGGTGCCAGGCGCCCAGCGTTCGAGGAACCCGGTGGCGGCGCGGTGGGCCAGATTCCCGGGCCCCGCGTCGAGGACCGCCCCTTCCACAGTCAGGCGCACTCCCAAGCCGCCGAGCTCCAGCGTCACCTCGTCGGCGAGGTCCACGGTCTGGAAGATCGTGCGCAGCTCGTGGTAGCCGTCGGCTCGCTTCCCCACCACCTGCAGGTGGAGATTGACCTTGGCAAAGCTCGGGAGGCTAAGCCGGTGGGGGCTCATCGCACGACTCCGCGTAGCCCGCGGGGACCGACCGCTCGGGAAGCTCGCCACGCAGCGGCTCCGCCACCACCTCCTGCCAGCGCAGCTGCCGCCCCTGACGCTGCGAGAGCAAGCCGCCCTTCCCCTGGCGGCGCCACCACCAGACGGGTTGCCCGCCCTCCGAGAGGCTCCACGCGGTGACCCGACCTGCCTCGACCGTGGCGCTCCAGACTCGCCCCGATGCGTCGCGAAGCTGCAACGACGTCGCGTCCGGCGCCGGCGCGTCGCCGCCGGCCGGGCGCACGGGGAGGACGCCGAGCAGCATCGCCGGGAGCGCCGTCGCATCGATCGGCGCTGCGCCGATGCCCGGCAGGTCCAGGCGGGCGAGGTCGGGGCACCAGGTCCCGGTGTGGTGGTCGACCCACCAGGCCGCGCCGCGATCCACACCGAGCGACCAGAGCAGCCGGCCGAGACGGTCCGAGGCGTCCAGGCGAAAGCGGTCCGCCGCCGCCAGGCGCAGGGTCGCGCGGAAGCTGCCGCCGCCCTCGGGCCCGTCGTAAGAACCCTGGAAGAGACGCTGCGACGGGATCGCGCCGGCCGGCAGATCCCACGGCCGCCCGGTGACCGCGGCCGCGCCGGCGGCTGACGTCCGTGCGCCGGTCGACGCGCACCCGGCGAGGGCGCAGGCGGCGAGGGCCGCCAGCGACGCGGCCGCCGCACGGCGCACCCGGCGGGCGCTCACTGCCGGGGCTGGTCCCGCTCGACTTCCTCGAGCTTGCGCTGCACCTTCGAGGCGTCGGAGTCGCCCAGCGCGAGGGCGCGGCGGTAGGCGGTCCGCGCCTCGCCGAGCTTGCCCACGGCACGCAGCGCGTCGCCGAGGTGCTCCTGCACCGTACCGTCGGCGGGAAGCATGTGGGCTGCGCGCTCGAGCTGCTCGATCGCCTGCGCGAAGTCGCCGAGCCGGTAGTAGACCCAGCCGAGCGAGTCGATGTAGGCGGCGTTGTCCGGCTCGAGCTCGACGGCGCGACGGATCATCCGCAGCGCGTCCGGCAGGTTCTCGCCCTTCTCCGCCCACATGTAGCCGAGGTAGTTGAGCGCCATCGAGTTGTCCGGCGACCGCTCGAGCAGCGTCTGGAACGCGCTGGCCGCCTCCGACACGCGTCCGGTGCGCTCGTACGCGGCGCCGAGACGGAAGCGCAGCTCGACCGAGCCGGGATCGGCGTCGAGGAGCTCGAGGAGGAGGGGGATCGCCTCCGCGTGGTGGCCCGCGCTCTGGTAGACCTGCGCCGCGCGCCCCTTGCCCTCCGGGCCCGGGGGGAGCTTGGCGAGCTCGCGAGCCGCGTCGCCGTCGCGGCCGAGGGCGAGGAGGACCTCGGCGCGCTTGGCGGCGAGCGCCTGCGGCGGCAGCCCCGCCGCGGGCTCGAGCTGTGCGAGCGCCTCGTCCTTGCGGTCGAGGCCGACGAGCGCGTCGACGCGCAGCAGCGTCGCCGCGGCGCGCGTCGCCGGCTGGCGCCCGTCGAGGTCGTCGAGAATCGGCACCACCTCGCCCCAGCGCTCCTCTTCGGCGAGGAGCTGCGCGAGCTCGAGGCGCGCGCGATCGGCCACCGCGCGCCGTTCGGGGCCACCGCCGGAGAGGTCGGCGATGAGCTCCTTGAGCATCGCGCGCGCCTCCTCGCGCTTGTCGCCGCGCGCCAGCATGCGCGCTAGCGAGAGGCCCACCTCGGGGTCGGCCGGGATCTCGCCGTGGAGAATCTCGAGCTCCTTCAGCGCCTCGTCGTCTTTGCCCTGCTCCTCGAGAAGAAGGGCCCGGAAGAGGCGAAGTCGTGCGTCGGGGCCGGCGGCGAGCAGGCTGTCGACGAGCGCGTTCGCAGCGGGGACGTCGCCGGAGCGGTAGAGCTCGAAGGCGAGCCGGCGCAACACGTCACCCTGCTTGGCCTGGTCCCCGGGCGCCTCGCGCAGCACCTTCACCGAGTTGGCGTGGTCGCCGGTGTCGCTCAACAGGTCGGCGAGACCGAGCCGCACCTCGAGCGCCTCGGGATCGCGTGCGAGCTGCTCGCGCAGCAGCGCCGCGGCCTCCCCCTTCGCGCCGCGCTCGAGCAGGAGATGGAGGAGCTGGTTGGTGACCTGGCGCGCGTCGGGCGCCGCGGCGGCCAGCCGGCGCAGCATCTGCTCGGCCCGCGTGCGCTCGCCGGCGCTCGAGTAGAGCCGCGCCAGCGCCTGCAGCGCGTCCGGGTCTTCCTCGCGCAGCGTCAGCAGCTTCTCGAGCGCCACCCGCGCTTCCTCGAGCAGCCGTGCGTCACCGTCGGAGACGGCGAGCAGCGCCTCGGCTGCGGAGCGCAGCACGTCGGGGTCGTCCGGCGCCAGGGCGAGCGCCTGCCGAGCCTCGCGAGTCGCGTCGTCGATGCGGCCCATGCGCAGCGCGAGGCCGGCGAGCTCGAGCCGCAGGTACGGGTCCCGCGGCGCGGCGGCCGCGGCGCGATCGAGCAGCTCGCGCGCGCTGCCGAAGTCGCCCTCGAGCACGAGCATCCGACCGATCACGAACGCCTCGGTCGGCGACGAGCCGGTCGCGGGGGGCGTCTGCGCCTCGCTGGCGCGCAACGCGAAGGCGACGGGCAGCAGTGCCGTCAGGCCGGCGGCGAAGACGGCGCGGCGAAGCATCGCAAGAGGATAGCAGGCACCCTGCCCGCTCCGGTGCGGCCGCGTTGACTCCCCGGGGGGCCGCCCGTACCATGGGCCGATGCGCCGTCTTCTCACCTCGCTGCTGGCGGTGTCGACGATGGCCGCACCCGCCCTCGCGGCATCGCGACTCCTCGTCGACGGGCCCGAGGCCGCGGCGTTGCGCCTGCGCATCGACGCGAGCGGCGCGCGGGTCGAGGGAGAGGGTGCCGGCTCGCGGCTGCCCCTGCCGGCGGGCGGCAGCCTCGACAGCTTCGTGTCACTCCGCGGTGGGTGGCTGGCGGCCGGCAGCGTGCCCGTGACCGGCGGCAGGGAGCTCGCGCTCTGGTCGCCCGGCGAGGGCGCCGATGCGCACGCGCTCGCCACGCCACCGGCCCGCCGCGGCGCCGTGCGGGCGTTCCCGGTGCCGCTCGTGCACGACGGGCAGCTCGTCGGCCTCGCCTGGCTCGAGGGCGAGGCCACGGACCGCTTCGCCGTCGTGGCGAGCGCCTTCGAGCGTGGGGGCTGGGCCACTCCGGTCGTGGTGGCGCCGCCCGGGCGCGGCAGCCAGCTCGGCCTCACCGCGGCGGTGCTCGACGACGGCTCGTGGCTCCTCGCGTGGAGCGCGTACGACGGCGAGGACGACGAAGTGATGTGGAGCCGCCGGCGCGGCGGGCGCTTCACGGCCCCGCGCGCCGTGGCCTCCGGCAACGCGGTCCCCGACGTGACTCCGGCGCTGCGCGCCGACGGCGGCGGCGCCCTCCTCGCCTGGAGCCGCTACGACGGCAACGACTACCGGCTGGTGATGTCGCGCTTCGGCGGCGACGGCTGGCGGCAGCCTGCCTGGGCTGCCGCGCCGGGCACGCTGCTTCCTCGCTGGCAGGGTGCCGCGCTGACGTTCCGCGACGCCGCTCACGGCGCGTGGGTTGCGGCCAGCGTCGACGCGCTCGACCGCCTGCGCCTCGAGTCCGCCGCCGCGTCTCCCGCCGAGCCGCGTCCGGTCGCCGCCCGCCAGGCCGGCGTCCTGCGGTTGATCTTTCCGTGACCGACGCCGCCGTCGTCGACGAGTTGCTGGCCAGGACCAGCCGCACCTTCGCGCTGTCGATCCCGCTGCTTCCCGAGCCCACGCGAGCGGAGGTCGGTGTCGCCTATCTGCTCTTCCGCATCGCGGACACCTTCGAGGACGCGGTGAGCTGGCCCCGCGAGCGGCGGCTCGGCGCCCTCGGCGACCTCGCCGAGCTGCTGCGCGAGCCGGCGGCGGCCGCTCGCCGTGCCGCCGCCTGGTCCGCTGCGCCGCCTCCCATCGCCCACGACGGCTATCAGCAGCTCCTCCTCGAAGCGCCCAGGGTGCTCGATGCCTACGCGGCGCTCGGCGACGCCGCGCGCGGCGCGATCGCGCGGCACCTCGGGCGCACCATCGACGGCATGGCCCGCTTCGTCGCCGGCGCCGACAACGCCGGTCGGCTCGTCCTCTCGTCGCTCGACGAGCTGCGCGACTACTGCTACGCGGTGGCCGGGATCGTCGGCGAGATGCTCACCGACCTCTTCCTCCTCGACGCCGCGGCGCTGGCGCCGATCGGCGCCCGGCTGCGCGAACGCGCGGCGCGTTTCGGCGAGGGCCTGCAGCTCGTGAACATCCTCAAGGACTCGGGCGGCGACGCGCGCGAGGGCCGCTCCTATCTGCCGGCCACAGTGCCTCGCGAGGCCGTCTTCGCACTGGCGCGTGTGGACCTCGAGGTGGCCGGCGAATACGTGCGGGCGCTGCAAGAGGTGGCCGCGCCGCGCGGGCTCGTCGCCTTCACTGCGCTGCCGGTGATCCTCGCCCGGCAGAGCCTAGACCGCGTCCAGGCGGCCGGGCCGGGCGCCAAGCTCTCGCGGCAGCAGGTGCGCACCGCCGTCGAGGCGCTCGACGCCGCGCTCGACTGCGGCGCGCCCGCCGTTCCGTAAGACGCCAGCCCGCTAGCCGACGTGCCGGTGGAGCAGCGGCGGGGGCTCGACCGGCTCTTCGCCGATCGTGAAGCAACGCTGGAAGCTCGCGGCGAGCGCATCGTCGCGACGGCGCAGGTAGAGGCGCGCGAGTGGCTCCCCCGCTTCGACCCGCGCGCCGAGCCGCGCCTCCCGGCGCAACGACACCGCGGCATCGATGGCTGCCCCGGGGCGTGCGCGGCCCGCGCCCGCCTCGATCATCAGCATGCCGAGCCGCCTGCAGTCGACCGCGGCGAGCCACCCCGCCGCGGGTGCCACCACCACCTGCTCCTCGGGCGCGAGCGGGAGCCGCGGGGAAGCCGCCCACGCGGCGCTCGCGCCCTGCTCGCGCGCCCAGCGAACGAAGAGCTCACGAGCGAGACCCGAGGCGACCACCTGCGCCAGCCGCTCGCTGGGGATCCTGTCGCCGTGGAGGGCGGCCACCTCGGTGGCGAGCGCGAAGGTGATCTCGCGCAAGTCGTCGGCTCCGCCGCCCTCGAGCAGGTCGAGCGTCTCGTTGACCTCGCAGGCGTGGCCCACCCAGTCGCCGAGCGGCTGGCTCATGTCGGTGATCCAGCCGCTCGTCGGCAGGCCGAGGGCGTTGGCGGTGGCGACGAGCAGCTCGGCGAGAGCGGTCGCCTCCGAGATCTCGGACAGAATCGCGCCGCTGCCCGTCTTCACGTCGAGCACCAGGGCGCCGGCACCGGCCGCCAGCTTCTTCGACAGGATGCTCGCGGTGATGAGCGGCAGCGACGAAACGGTGGCCGTCTGGTCGCGGATCGCGTAGAGCCGGCGGTCGGCGGGCGCGATGCTGCCGGTCGCCATGCCGATGGCGATGCCGACGCCGGAGAGGAGCCGCAGCGTCGCGTCGCGGTCGAGGGCGAGCTCGAGACCGGGAACCGCCTCGAGCTTGTCAGCCGTGCCGCCGGTGTGGCCGAGGGCGCGGCCGGTGAGCATCACCACGGGCAGACCGCAGGCGGCGAGGAGAGGCGCCAGGGGCAGCGACACCTTGTCGCCGACGCCGCCGGTCGAGTGCTTGTCGCAGAGCCGCGGCACCTCGCGCGAGAGCTGCCAGCGATCCCCCGACTCGAGCATCGCCAGGGTCAGGGCGCGCGTCTCGTCGAGGTCGAGGCCGCGGATCGCGGTCGCCATCAGGAAGGCGCCGAGCTGAGCGTCGCTCCAGCTGCCGTCGGCGGCGCCGGCGGCCACCGCCCGCACCTCCGCCTCGGAGAGCGACTGCCCGGCGCGCTTGCGGCTCAGGATCTCGTAGGGGAGCATCGACCGCGCGCCTGGATCGAGGCGTCCTGCGAGCCGACGGTCAGCCGGCTCCGGTGGCGGGAGCGAGCTCGCGGACCTTGCCGATCGCCTTCGAGGACCAGGGCGAGTCCGGATACTCCTCCACCACGCGCTGGTAGGCGTCGTGCGCCTCCTGGCGGCGGCCGAGCTGTTCCAACGTGATGCCGAGCTGATAGAGCAGCACGTCCTCGGGAAGCGGCTTCCGGTCCTTCTCGAGGTCGGCGCGCAGCCGTGCGACGAGCTGCTCGCCCTTGCCATCCTTGCGGTCGAGCTCGAGCAGCGAGAGCCGCACCGCCTGGGCCAGCAGGTGATCCGGGTGGTCGTCGAGAAACGCCTCCCAGTCCTTCCGCGCCCCGGCCGCGTCGTTCTCCTGCAGCTTGATTCGACCCTGGTAGACCTGCGCCACGGCGGCGGCGCCGGTTCCCGAGGAGTCCTTCTCCACCTGCGAGAAGAGCTGCTTCGCGCGCGCGAGCCGGCTCTTCTCGTCGGGGAAGCTCGGCTCGGTCTCGTCGTCGGGCTTGGCGTCGGTGGCGACGACCGGCGCATCGTAGGCGGCGATGGCCTTGCCCAGCAGATCGGAGGCGGCCGTCTCGCGACGGACCTGCCACGTACGCCAGCCGGCGATCCCGACGACGAGCAGCAACACGGCGGCGATGCCGAGCACGAGGTTGCGCTGGTGGCCGCGCACGTAGTCGTAGCTCGCCTCCACCGAATGGCGGAACGCGTCGTCCCGGATCTCGTGTTTGATCTCCTTGCGGCTCAGGCGCTGGCTGCTCATGCGAAGTCCTCGTTCCCGGAAGGCGGCTGCTTGGTTTCGGAGTGCGGCCGGTTGTCGGATGGTGCGGCTGAGAGGACTCGAACCTCCGACCCGCAGTTTAGGAAACTGCTGCTCTATCCAGCTGAGCTACAGCCGCTCGCGGCGGGTGATTATACCGACCCGAGCCCCCGCCCCCGGTTGTGGTCTCCGGACCCCTTCCGCCGGCGAGAGGGAAGGGGGCTGGGGGGCTACGTCATGGCCCGAAGGTCAGTTCTGCTGATCAGTATTGGATCAGGGACTCCAGGCGGTACTCGGTCAGCCTCTTTCGGGGCTCGAGGAAGGTGAGCTCGATGATGAACCCCATCCCCACCACCTCCCCGCCGAGCCGCTCGATGAGCTGGGCGGTGGCACGGGCGGTGCCGCCGGTGGCCACCAGGTCGTCGACGATCAGCACCTTCTCGCCGGGCTGGATCGAGTCGCGGTGGACCTGCAGGCGGTCGGTCCCGTATTCGAGCTCGTAAGACTGTTCCACCGTCTCGGCTGGCAGCTTGCCCGGCTTGCGCACGGGGACGAAGCCGGCGTTCAGGTCGTAGGCGACGATCGGACCGAACATGAAGCCGCGCGACTCCATGCCCACGACCTTGTCGACCTTCTGCTTGGTGAACAGCCAGACGAAGCGGTCGACCGTCATGCGCAGGGCGAGGGGGTCCTTGAGCAGGGTCGTGATGTCGTAGAAGAGGATCCCCGGCTTGGGCCAGTCGGGCACCTCGCGGATGAAGCGCTTCAGGTCTTCCATTGAGCCTCCGGGCGGCGACGCCGCCCACTTGGAACTAGAACCACTTGGGACTAGAAAACGATGTTGAAGCCCTGCCAGGTCTGGACCTGGACCAGCCTCTCCTCCTCGATGCCCTCGACGCGCGCACCGCGCGGGCCGCGCAGCAGCTCCTCGCGGAACCGCTGCAGCGTGTCGGCCGTGCCCGCCACCTGCACTTCGCAACTGCCGTCGGGCAGGTTGCGGATCCAGCCGCGCACGCCGATGGCGCGCGCCGCCTGCCGCGCGAAGTAGCGGTAGCCGACCCCCTGCACCTTGCCGACCACGAGCCACCGGCGCGCTTCGGCTTCGGACATGGGAGCGGAAGGATAGCAAAGGTGCCGCGACGTCGCCGGCCCGGCCGGACGGAGGCCTCTACTCCGCCTTCCAGCCGAAGCGGCCCACGAGCGGCACGAAGGCGACCTCGTCGGCCTCCTGCCGGCGGAGCTGACCGAAGCGGTCCTTGTCGTAGAGCACGAGCTTCTGCTCCTGGCGCGTCCCCTCGGGCAGCAGCAGCCGGCCGCCGGGCGCGAGCTGGTCCAGGAGCGGCTGCGGCGCGGACGGAGCGCCGGCGGTAACGAGGATGCGATCGAAGGGTGCCACCTCGCTCCAGCCGACGGTGCCGTCGAAGGTCTGGATCTTGACGTTGGCGATGCCGATCTCGCGCATGCGCTCGATCGCCTGCCTCGCAAGAGCACCCACCCGCTCGAGGCTGAACACCCACCGCGCGAGGAGCGCGAGCACCGCCGTCTGATAGCCCGACCCCGAACCGATCTCGAGCACCTTGTGGTCGGGCTCGAGGGAGAGCAGCTCGCTCATGCGCGCCACGATCCAGGGCTGCGAGATCGTCTGCCCCGACGACAGCGGCAGGGCGAAGTCGCCGTAGGCCTGGCCCCAGAGGTGCTCGCGGACGAACTGGTGCCGCGGCACCTGACGCATGGCCTGCAGCACACGCGGGTCGCGAATGCCGCGCTCGGCGAGCTTCTGTACCATCTGCTCGCGCTGCCACGAGTAGTCGCGCGGCGCGCGGCGGGTCACCCGCTGGCTTCCCTCTCCGCCACGGCGGCGTCCAGGCGACGGACGAGGTGGTCGCGCAGCGCCTCCGCACCGTCGAGCACCCGGTAGTCGGTGAGGTCGAGGTGCAGCGGCGTGACCGACGCGTAGCCGGCCGCCATCGCCGAATAGTCGGTCCCCTCCTCCTCGCGCCACTCCGGGGTGCCGGCGATCCAGTAGTACTTGCGCCCGCGCGGGTCGACCTTCTCGACGACGACCTGGTTGTAGCGCCGGTAGCCGAGGCGCGTCCAGCGCACGCCGCGCACCTCGCCCGCCGGCAGGTTGACGTTGAGCAGCAGACCCGCCGGCAGCGGCTCGACCGCGGCATGCGCCAGCAGCTCCCGCACGAGCTCGCCGGCAAACCGCGCGGCGCGCGCGAAGGAGAACTTCTCGGACACCTCCTGGCTGAACGCGACGGAAGGAATGCCGAGCAGGCTCCCCTCGAAGGTCGCCGAGACGGTGCCCGAGTAGGTGACGTCGTTGCCGAGGTTCAAGCCGAAGTTGATCCCCGAGACGATCAGTCCCGGGGGGTCGTCTTTCATCAGCCACTGCACGGCGAGGCTCACGCAGTCGGTGGGGGTACCGTCGACCGCGTACCACCGCTCCTCGATCTTGCGCAGCCGCAGCGGCCGGTGGAGCGTCAGCGAATGGCCGCTGGCGCTCTGCTCGCGGTCGGGGGCGACCACCACCACCTCGCCCAGCGGAGCGAGGGCCTGGGCGAGAAGCTTGATGCCCTCGGAGAAGATGCCGTCGTCGTTGGTGACCAGGATCCTCATTGCTGTTCGGCGAGGCCCGTGCGGCGCGCACCGCGCGCCACCCGGCTCCCGGCGTTCCTCATCCCTTTCCGTAATACCTGCCGATGATCGGCTCGAGGTTCTTGAGCGTCTTCTCCGGGACCAGCGAGCGCTCGGTGATGAGCGAGTGGGCGAGCGCGTCCTTGCACGGGCAGGTGCGCGGCATCGTCGCGATGCGGCCGATGACGTTGCGCACGACGCTCTGCGCCATCAGCACGTTCTTGGCGATCACCTCCATCACCGCCTGGCCCGAGACGTCCGCCTCCTCCTCGTGCCAGCAGTCGTAGTCGGTGACCATGGCCAGCGTGGCGTAGCAGATCTCCGCCTCGCGGGCGAGCTTCGCCTCCTGCAGGTTGGTCATGCCGATGACGTCCATCCCCCAGCTGCGGTAGACCTCGGACTCGGCGCGAGTCGAGAAGAGCGGCCCCTCCATGCAGAGGTAGCAGCCGCCCTGATGGACGGTCGCCCCGGCGGCGCGCGCACCGTCGACGAACACCGGCACGAGGTCCGGACAGACCGGACGGGCGAACGAGACGTGGGCGACGATGCCGTCGCCGAAGAAGGTGTCGGGGCGATGGCGGGTGCGGTCGAAGAACTGGTCGGGCACCACGATGTCGGTGGGCTTGTATTCGATCTTCATCGAGCCGACGGCGCTGATCGAGACGATGCGCTCGACGCCCAGGGTCTTCAGGCCGTAGATGTTGGCGCGGTAGTTGAGCTCGCTCGGCAGCAGCTTGTGGCCGCGGCCGTGGCGCGGCAGGAAGGCGACCTTCTGTCCGTCGAGCGTGCCGAGCAGGTAGGCGTCGGAGGGGTCGCCCCAGGGGGACGGAATGCGGCGCTCCTCTTCGATGCGCAGCCCTTCCATCGAGTAGAGGCCGCTGCCGCCGATGACACCGATGCGATAGCTGTCCGTCAAGGGAACCTCCTGGTGGTCACCCGGCCCGGCCACGCCGGGGGTTTCGGGCACCACGGTTTCTCGGATCGGATGGGAACGGTGAGCGCGAGCTCGAGGTACACGAGGGCCGCGCGGCCCCGGAGCCTATTCCTTCGGGGCCATCGCCGCCACCACCGCCAGCGCCGTGGCGAGCGCGCGCCGCCCCGCTTCGCCGCCGACGAGCGGGGTCGCCTCGCCGCGGCAGGCGCGCAGGAAGGCCTCGAGCTCGCGGCGCAGGGGCTCGCCCGGCTCGACGGTGAGGTCGGCGCGCACGATCTGCGGCGCCCCCTCCTCGCCTTCGAGACGGTAGCCCTTGATCTCCTGCGCCTGGTAGTCGAGCGAGTAGTAGCCGCGCGGCACGAACGCCCGCAGCTTGCGCACCCGCTCCGTCGAGACGCGCGAGGCGGTCAGGTTTGCCGTGCAGCCGGAGGCGAGCTCGATCCGCACGTTGGCGATGTCGATGCGCGGCGAGAGCACGTTGATCCCGGTCGCCCGCACCTCGGCAAGATCGCTCCCGTCGAGGGCGTGGAGGATCTGCAGGTCGTGGATCATCAGGTCGAGGACGACGTCGACGTCGAGGCTGCGCGGCGAGAAGACGCCCAGCCGTTCGACCTCGACGAAGCGCGGCGCGCATCCCGCCGCGAGCAGCGCCTGCACCGCGGGGTTGTAGAACTCGACGTGGCCGACGGCCAGGACCCCACCTCCCCGTTGCGCGGCCGCCAGGAGGTCGTCGGCCTCGGCGAGCGTGCCCGCGATCGGCTTTTCCACCAGCACGTGTTTGCCGGCCGCGAGGAGGGGCACGCCGATCCGCGCGTGGTCGGTCGTCGGAACCGCCACCACCACCGCGTCGACGGCGGCGGCGAGGCTCGCGACGTCGGCAAAGGCGACCGTGCCGTGCGCCGCCGCGAGGGCCGCCGCGACGGCGGGCTGCGCGTCGTGGATGCCGACGAGCGCGGCTCCGGGGAGCGAGGCGAGGATCCGCACGTGATGGCGGCCGAGGGCGCCCGTGCCGACCACTCCGACCCGTACCGGTTGCGGCGTCTCGACCGGCTGCAGCTTGGCGGCCGGCTCCACCGCCGGCGGCGCCAGGGTCTCAACCGCCACCGCGCGCCCCCTTCCTCCCCGGCAGAGACCGGATGACCCCACGCGCCGCGGTCTCGACGAAGTTCGTGAGGTACGCGATCTCCGCGTCGTCGGGGAAGTCCGCCTGCAGCGAAGCGAGGATCTCGTCGAGCGGCCCCTTCGAGCGGAGAAGCCTCCGCATCGCCGTCTCCAGCCGGTCGATGGTCTCGGGGGCCATCCCCTTGCGCTCGAGGCCGATGCGGTTGAGCCCGTAACAGGCGGGCTTGGCGCCCACGGTCTTGACGAAGGGGAGGGCGTCCTGGGTGATCACCGAGTAGCCGCCGATGTAGGCGTGCCGGCCGACGCGGCAGAACTGGTGGATCGCCGAGAAGGCGGAGATCGAGGCGTCGTCCTGCACCTCGACGTGGCCGGCGAGCGTGGCGTTGTTGGCGAAGATGGTCCGGTTCCCCACCCGGCAGTCGTGCGCCACGTGGGTGTAGACCATGAAGAGATTGTCGTCGCCGATGCGAGTGACGCCGCCCCCCTTGGCCGTGCCGCGGTGGATCGTGCAGAGCTCGCGAAAGTGGTTGCGGTCGCCGATCTCGAGGCTCGTCTCCTCGCCGCGGAACTTGACGTCCTGCGGGTCGAAGCCGATGCACGCCTGGCCGTGGATGCGGTTCTCGCGGCCGATGCGCGTCGGGCCGTGGATCTGCGCCGCCGGGCCGACGGTGGTGCCGGCGCCGATCTCGACGTTGGCGCCGACGAAGGCGAACGCCCCGATCGTGACGTCGTCGGCGACGCGAGCCGTCTGATCGACGACCGCGGTGGAGTGGATGCGCTCCGTCACCGCGAGACCATCGCCGAGCTGAGGATGGCCTCGGCCGCCAGCTTGCCGTCGACGAGCGCCTTCGCCTGCAGGCGGCAGAAGGTGGCGCGCAGGTTGAGGATCTCGATCTCCAGCCGCACCTGATCGCCAGGCACCACCGGGCGCCGGAACCGCGCGCGCTCGATGCCCGTGAAGTAGAGCAGCTTGTCCTTGCGGTCGGGCATGTCGTGCAGGAGCAAGATGCCGCCCGCCTGCGCCAGGGCCTCGAGCAGGAGGACGCCGGGCACGACAGGGTGGCCCGGGAAGTGCCCGAGGAAGAACTCCTCGTTCACCGTCACGTTCTTGAGTGCGACGATGCGCTTGCCCGGCTCGAGCTCGAGCACACGGTCGACGAGCAGGAAGGGGTAGCGGTGCGGCAGCACCTCCTGGATCCACCTGCTGTCCCACCCCGCCGCCGCGTCGGTCACGTCCCTTCCTCCTCGGGTTGCCCAGCCTGCTTCTTCTCGAGCCGACGGACGCGGCGCGCCAGCTCGGAGAGCCGACCGAGCCAGCTCACCTGTCGCCGCCACTCGCCGAGCGGGATGCCGGGGATGCCCGCCAGCTTGGTCCCCGCCGCCGCCGACTGCAAGGCCGCGGACTTGGCCGCCACCTGCACGCCGTCGCCGAGCTCGAGGTGACCGCCGACTCCCGCCTGCCCCGCCAGCACCACGCCGTCTCCCAGCCGCGTGCTGCCGGCGATGCCTGCCTGGCCGCAGACCACACAGCTTTTTCCGAGCCGCACATTGTGCCCGACCTGCACCAGGTTGTCGAGCTTGCTGCCGGCTCCGATACGGGTCTCCTCGAGCGTGGCGCGGTCGATGGTGGTGTTGGCGCCGATCTCGACGTCGTCCTCGACCACCACGCGCCCCACCTGCGGCACCTTGACCAGGCCGCCACCGTGCGTCACGTAGCCGAAGCCGTCGGCACCGAGCACGGCCCCGGCGTGCACCGTGACCCGCGCGCCCAGCTCGGTACCGTCGTAGAGCACCGCACGCGGGTGGATCACCGTGTCCGCGCCGACGCGGCAGCGCGCGCCGATCACCGCTCCCGCGTGCACCACGGCGCGGGCGGCGACGTGGCTCCCCTCGCCGACCACGGCCTGCGGCCCGACCGTGGCGAGCGGGTCGATCTCCGCGCTCGCGGCGACCACCGCGGTCGGATGCACCCCCGGCGCGGCCGGGACCGCCGGATGGAAGTGGCGCAGCAGCTCGCCGAGCGCCCAGGCGGGGTCGGCGCAGACGATCTGGTCGTGCGGCAGGTCCTCCTCGCCCCCGACGAGCAACGCACCGGCGCGGCTGGCCCGCGCCTGCTCGCGGTAGCGGGCGGAGGTCAGGAAGGAGAGGTCTTCGGGCCCCGCGCTGTCGAGCGGGCGCAGCGCGACGACGCGACGTTCCGCATCGCCGCGCACACGGCCCTCCACCAGGGCGGCGAGCGAACCGAGCGTCGACGGCGGTGGTAGTTGCTCCATGGCTTACCCCGAAACGGCCGATACCCCCATCCCGTTGGACGAGCGTCGAACGGGAAGAGGGTATCGGAAGTGCGCCCGCCGCGGGCGCGCGCTCAGCGTCCCGGCGGCTTGGGGGTTGCCGCCGGCCGGGGAGCGGCCGCCGGCGCCGCGGGCGCGGCGTTGAAGCGCTGGATGACGATCGGGGAGAGGTCCGCCGACTCGTCGGCGTAGACCAGCCCGCTCTGGAACTTCTTGAAGATGAGCGTGTAGCCCTGCTCGGCGCCGACCTGGTTGATGACCCTGAGGATCTGCTCCTCGATGGGGTCCATGATCTCCTGCTCGAGCTTGGTCATCTCGCGCTGGGCGTTCTCGCCGAAGCGCTGCAGGGCGATCGTCTTCTCCTCGACCTCGTCGCTGAGCTGCTTGAGCTTGTCCTGGCCCAGCGAGAGCCGGCCGTCGTTGATCCGCTTCTGCAGGTCCTGGATCTCCTGGCGCAGACGGTTGCCCTCGCCGAGGCGCTGGTCGCGCTCCTTGTTGAGGCGCTCGAGCGCCTGCTTGCCGCGCGCCGACTCGGCGACGATGCGCTCGGGGTCGATGACGCCGATCTTCAGCGGCTTGGCTGCCGTCTGAGCGGCAAGGGGCGCTGCGAGCAGGGCGAGCAGCGCCAGCATGCGAACGGGGGTTGCCTTCGAGGCCATGGAGGCTCTCCTTCGAAAACGGCCCGCAGGGGGTCGGTCAGAAGCTCGTTCCGACGTCGAACTGGAAGCTCTCGAACCGGTCTCCGGGCAGGGGTGTCAGGTTGTCGGCGTAGATGAACCGCAGCGGCAGCCCGAAGACCGGGACGAAGAGCCGGAGCTCCGCGCCCGCGGTGGCGCGCAGGTTGCGCGCCCCGATCCCCAGACCCTCGTCGCCGAAGACGTTGCCGCCGTCGACGAAGAAGACCAGGCGGAAGGGCCCGCCGAGGAGCAGATGGTACTCCAATGCGGCCTGGACGTAGGAGGTGCCGCCGAGCAGGTTGCCGAACTGGTCCTGCACCGGGTTGTCCTCGGAGTCGCGCAGCGAGATCGAGCGCGAGGCGTGGCCGCGCAGGCTTCGCGCGCCGCCGATGTAGTAGCGCTCGAGCAGCGGCAGCCCGTTCGAGCCGATGTCGTTGACCATCCCCGCCTCGGCGTTGACCGCGAAGATCGAGCGCACCGGCCGCCGGGCGATCGGCTTGAACCAGGTGAATGCCACCTCCGGCCGCCAGAGGTCGATGTCGCCACCGAGCGGGCCGCCGGCGTATTCGACCGAGGCCGAGGCCCGCATGCCGACGGTGGGCTCGAACCGGTTGTCGAGGCTGTCGTAGAACCAGATCGGCCGGATGTCCGACTTCGAGTACTTCGAGGTCGAGGAGCTCACCGCCCCGGTGGAGTCGACGAAGCTCACCTGGTCGCTGATGTCGGCCAGCTCGTACTGCAGGCGCGCCGATTGGAAGAGGCCGATGCTGCGCCCGTAGGTGAGCACGCCACCGATCTCGTTGCGCACCTGCTGCTGGGTGCCGAGCAGGTTGTAGTCGAGGTCCCGCTTGAAGAGCTGGATCCCGGCCGACTGCGGACGATCGAACATCCACGGGATGAAATACGACAGCTCGTAGATGTCGCGCACCTTGCCGGTCTGCACCGAGACGCCGAGGCTCTCCCCGCGGCCGAGGAAGTTCTGCGTCTGCATCGAGAACTGGCCGAAGAAGCCGTCGAGCTCGCTCCAGCCGCCGCCGAAGAGCAGCTCGGTGCGGTCGGACTCGTTGCCGTGCACGGTCAAGTCGACCGTCTTCTTTTCGCGGTCGATGTTGTCGAACTCGATCGGGTTGTCCTCGTCGATCTTGAAGTAAGTGAGCTGGTTGAGCTTGTAGACGCTGTTCTTGAGCGCCCCCATGTTCATGACCAGCCCTTCCTGGACCCGGAACTCGCGCCGCAGCACCTTGTCGCGGGTGCGGTCGTTGCCCTGGAACTCCAGGCGGCCGACGTGGAACTGGTCGCCCTCGAAGATCTTGACCATCACGTCGGCGACGTTTTCGGGCTTCTCGACGAGCTCGACGTCCACTTGCGAGTAGATGTAGCCGCTGTTGCGGTAGAGCTCCTCGATCGCCTTGACGCCCTTCTCCACCGCCGAGGCGCGCAGCCAGGGGTTGCGGGGGCGCGCGAACGCGCGCAACAGCGCCTCGTCGCTGAAGACCTTGTTGCCCTCGATGGTGATGGCGCCGAACTTCCAGCGCTCGCCCTCGACCACGGGGATGGTCAGCTCCAGCCGGCGCTTCTGCTTCTTGGGTGGGGCGTCGGGGCGCTTCGCCCGCACCTCCACCCGCGGCTCGTTGGCGTCGACGTTCTTGTAGCCGCGCTCGCGGTAGAGGCTGCGGACCTTGCCGAGGTCCTCCTCGATCGTCGCCGGGTTGTAGATGTCGTGCTTCAAGAAGCGCGAGATCATCCCGGTCTCTTTCGTCTTGCGCATCGAGAGGCGCAGGCGGCGATCGGAGAACACCGTGTTCCCCTCGAACATGATCTTGCCGATCTTGACCTTCGTCCCCTCGTCGACGGTGAACCGCACGCGACGCTCGCCGGCGCTCACCTCCTCGAAGGAGTATTCGACGGTGGCGAAGCGGTACCCCTTCTCGGCGTACATGCTCTTGAGCTCGTGTTTGGCGCGCTCGAGCTCGCCGAGGTCGATCGGTCCACCCTCGCGCAGGCGGATCTGCTCCTTGTCGAAGCGGTCCGAGATGTCGGAGCGGCTGAGCTTCTTGAGACCGTCGTATTCGATCGAGCGCAGCGTCGGGCGCTCGACGATGCGCAGCACGACGCGCACGCCGCCGGGGGCCGGAGACGCTTCGACGGCGATGTCGTCGAGCAGGTGGCGGTCCCAGAGGGCCTTCACGTTCTTGTCGAGAGCTTCGGGATCGAACGGGGTGCCGACCTCGATCCCGAGGTAGTAGCGCAGCGTCTCCTCGGAGAGGGTGCGCAACCCGGCGAACTCGATGACGACGATCGGCTTGCCCGAGAGCTCCTTCGCCTCGTTGGCGGCGCGCGCCGCCCCGCCGAGGGCCAGGAGGGCGGCGAGCGCGCAGGCGCGGCCGAAGGCGACGCCAAAACGGCGGCGCCGGGCGCCAGCGCGGCCCATCGGGCCGGTGCCGGGGTCGCCGCCGGCGAGGGTCGCGGGGCGCGATGCGTCAGGTCGGTTCACCAGCACAACAGGTCTACCCCCTTCGAGCTCCGAGGAACGGTCGCGGGTTCAGCAAGGGTCGCGCCAGGGCTACGGCGCCAGTTCGCGGGACGGCATCCTACCCGAGACTCCCCTCAAAGCGCCTACGCAACTCAGCCGGTCCGGTCGCCTCCGGGCCCCTCTCTCCCCGGCGAGGGGAGAGAGGGGTTGGGGAGTGAGGGGTGGCAGACCAACCTAGTGGTGGCAGACCAACCTAGCGGCGGCTGACCAACCCAGGGTGGCTGACCAAACCTAGGTTGCGAGGATCTCGCGCGTCTGGACCTCGAAGTGCAGCTTGCCGTCGACCAGCTCGACCTCGATCAGCTCGATCGGCTCGCCCCGCCGCGAGATGAGGATCTCGGAAACGGCGTCCTGGAGATGGCGCTGGATCGTCCGCCGCAGCGGACGGGCCCCCGTCGAGGGCTCGACCCCCGCCTGCTCGAGCAGCCACTCGCGCACCTCCGGCGAGACCTCGACGTGCAGGCCGCGCTGGCCGAGGGTCTTGTTGACGTCCTCGAGCAGGATGTCCACCACCGCCCGCAGCTCGATGGGGCCCAACGGGTTGAAGACGATCACCTCGTCGAGACGGTTGATGAACTCGGGCGAGAAGGCGCGCTTGAGCTCGGCGAGGATCTCCTCCTCGATGCGGGCAAAGGCCTCCTGCTCGTTCTGCGCCCCGAACCCCATGCGGCCCTTGTTCAGCACCACCTTGCTGCCGACGTTGCTCGTCATCAGCACGATGGCGTTCTTGAAGTCCACCTGGTTGCCGTAGCTGTCGGTCAACAGGCCGTCGTCGAGGATCTGCAGCAGCAAGTTCGCCACGTCCGGGTGGGCCTTCTCGATCTCGTCGAAGAGCACCAGCGAGTAGGGCTGGCGACGGATGCGCTCGGTGAGCTGCCCGCCCTCCTCGTGGCCGATGTACCCCGGCGGCGAGCCGATGAGCTTCGAGACGGCGTGCTTCTCCATGTACTCCGACATGTCGAAGCGAACGAGGGCTTCCTGGCTGCCGAAGAGGAAGGTCGCCAGCTGCCGCGCGACCTCGGTCTTGCCCACGCCCGAGGGGCCGAGGAACATGAAAGACCCGACAGGGCGTCCGGGATTCGATACACCCAGGCGCGAGCGACGGATGGCGCGGCTGATGGCGGCGATGGCTCGCTCCTGCCCCACCACCCGGCGGCGCAGGATGTTCTCCATGTCCATCAGGCGCTCGGCTTCCTCGCTCTGCAGGGCCGACACCGGCACGCCCGTCCAGGAAGCGATGACCTCTTCGATGTCCTCGGGGGTGACCTCGAGGACGGCGCTCTCCTCGGTGAGCTGGGAGAGCTTCTCGACGTCCTCGCGTAGCTCGATCTCGCGCTCGCGCTGGTAGACCGCCTTCTCGAAGTCCTTGCTCGAGATCGCCCGCTTCATCTCCTTGACGACCTGCTGGATCTCGCGCTCGAGCCGCCGCAGGTTCTGGGTGTCGCGGACGCGGCGCAGCTTGACCTTCGCGCCCGCCTCGTCGATGACGTCGATCGCCTTGTCGGGCTGGTGGCGGTCGCTGATGTAGCGGCTGCTCTGCGTGATCGCCGTGCGCAGCGACTCGGAGCGGTAGCGCACCTTGTGGAACGACTCGTAGCGCTCCTTCAGCCCCTCGAGGATGGCGAGGGTCTCCTCGGCGTCTGGCGGCGTCACCTGGATCGACTGGAACCGCCGCATCAGCGAGCGGTCCTTCTCGATGTACTTCCGGTACTCCTTGAGCGTTGTCGCACCGATGCAAGAGATCTCGCCGCGTGAGAGCGCTGGCTTCAGGATGTTGGCAGCGTCGAGCGAGCCCTCGGCAGACCCCGCTCCCACGAGGGAGTGGATCTCGTCGATGAAGACGATGACGTCCGGGGTCTCCTTGAGCTCCTTCAAGATCCCCTTCAGGCGCTCCTCGAACTGGCCTCGATACTTGGTGCCGGCGACGATCAACGACAGGTCGAGGGCGACGATGCGCTTGCTGGCGAGGAAGATCGGAACCCGTCCCTCGACGATGCGCGTCGCGAGCCCCTCGACGATGGCGGTCTTGCCGACCCCCGGCTCGCCGAGCAGGATCGGGTTGTTCTTGGTGCGGCGGGAGAGGATCTGGATGATGCGCTCGACCTCGGTCTCGCGCCCGATGAGCGGGTCGAAGGCCGCCTGCGAGGCGAGCGCCGTCAGATCCCGGCCGTATTCGGTGAGGAACGGCAGCTCTTTCTTCTGCTGCGAGGCCTCGCGCTCCTTGACGAGCGACATCAGCTCCTCGCGCACGCTGTACACGTCGAGGCCGTGCTGGGCGAGGATGCGCATCGCGAGGCACCCCTCGACGCGCAGGATGCCGATCAGCAGGTGCTCGCTGCCGACGCTGCCGTGCAGCATCGACTCCGCCTCGTGGGCGGCGTAAGCGAGGATCTTCTTCGACTCCTCGGAGAGCGGCAGCTCGGCGGTCGACGAGATGCGCTCGACGAAGACGCGTTCGCCCTCGATCTCGCGCCGGATCTCGTCGGGCTTGACGTGGAACCGGCGGAACAGCTCGGTGACGGTGTCTTCGCCTTCGCGCAGGATGCCGAGGAGCACGTGCTCGGACTCGATGACCCTGCTTCCCAGCTTGCTCGCTTCGTAGCGGGCGAAGAACAACGCCCGGCGAGCCTTTTCGTTGTACTTCTCGAACATCAGGTGAGGGCCGGCTCGGGACTAGCTCGAATCCGGAGTTGCCCCGGTTCCTTCTGCTCCCGCTAGGTCATTGAACTGTTTGAGGATGCCGTTCTCCAGCGAAAAAAGTCTAGCACACCGTCTGGCCAGCTCCGGGTTGTGCGTGACGAGCACCATCGTCGTGCCGTGACGCAGCGCCATCGATCGCAGCAGCTCGAATACCTGGTCGCCGGTGGCCGGGTCGAGGTTGCCCGTCGGCTCGTCGGCGAGCAGCAGCGGCGGCTCGAGGAGCAGCGCGCGGCAGAGCGCCACGCGCTGGCGCTCGCCTCCCGAGAGCTGGTTCGGGAAGTGGTCGAGCCGCGCGTCGAGCCCGACCTCCCCGAGCAGCGCGGCCGCCGCACGCGCCGCCTGGCGCGGGTCTCGGCCGGCGATGCGACCGGGTATCATCACGTTCTCGAGCGCCGTGAAGTCGGGCAGGAGCTGGTGGAACTGGAAGACGAACCCCAGCGTCCTGTTGCGGAACTTCGCCAGCGCCGTACCCGACAGCTTCGCGAGGTCCTGACCCGCCACCTCGACCGTGCCGGCATCCGGCGTGTCGAGCCCACCGAGCAGGTGGAGCAGCGTCGACTTGCCGGAGCCCGACGGGCCAACGATGGCGACGAGCTCTCCGGGCGCGACCTCGAGGTGGGCGCCGCGCAGCACCTCGACGCGGCGCGTGGCGTCGAGGTAGGCCTTGGAGAGGCCGCTGACGCGGACCTCGACGCTCATCGAGGAGCGGCCCGCGGCAGCAGGCCCTCGCGCTCGAGGGCGGCGCGTACCTCGTCGTGCATCCGTCGCTCCTGAGCAACCGCCTCGGGGGTGACCCTGCCTTGGTCCCACACCACCGTCGGCCGGCGGAGCCCGAGCAGGAACAGGCGGCTGAGCGCGTCGAGGGCGTCCCGTCGCTGGTATTCGTTCCCGCCCGTCGCGTAGCGCCAGAGACGAAGGGCGTCCGACCGATCGCCGGCGTGTCGCAGCCCGTGGATGGCGACCTCCTCGAAGCCGAGCGGGTCCTTCGCGTCGGCGATGGTGCGGAAGATGGGTAGGAACGGCCACCAGCGTGCCGGGGCCTCGTCGGACAAGACGAGACGATCGAGGAGCACCTCGCCGAACAAGGAGCGGAAGAAGTATTGGTCTGGCTTGGCCGGCGGGTGCCCGAGGTGCGCCCGGACCTCCTCGTCGGCGAGCGCGACCCGCTCCGGCGTCGGATGGATGCTAAGGAGCGCCGCGAGCGCTCCGCGACGGGTCCAGGGAGCTGCGTCGCCGAGGTACTGCACGAAAGTCGGTTCCTCGGCTCCGGTCGCGATCTCGGAGAGGAGGACGAGCAGTTGGGCGCGCGTGGCGTCCTCCGGGGTGCGGCGCAGGACCGAGGCGAGCTCGGCGAAGACGCGGAGCCGCAAGTCGCCGGCACCCTCGAAGCGGAGTTCGGGTTCACCAGCGGGCAGGATCGCCCGCGTGTTGTTGATCACGTCGAACCGGTCCCCGTCGCGCTCGAGGAAGGCGATCACGCGCGCGCCGGGCTCGAAAGCCACGCCGAGGTCCTCGGGCCAGGCGGAGCTGTGCAGGACGAGCCGCTCCGGTACCGCGTCGCCGCCGGAGAGCACGTCGACGACCTCGGCGTGGAACTCCTGCGGCGAGTCGTAGGAGTACGGGAGGACGACCGTCTCGACGCGCACCTCGACGACCGCGTCGGCTTGCCCGAGGAGCCCGTCGAGCGGGATGGCGCCGATGAACGAGGCACGCACCGGAAGCGTCGAGATCGCCGCCACGATCGAGACGGCCACGGCGCAGCGGCCGGCCGCGCTGATCATCGCCGCAGCGCCTCCACCGGCGACAATCGTGCTACCCGCTGCGCCACCCAGAGCGCGCTGCCGAGCGCCAGGACCACGGTGACGGCCAGCACCGCAGCGACGTCGGGCGCCTGCACGCGGAACGGCAGGTAGTCGAGGAAGTAGATCTGCCCCGGCAGTTGCACCAGGCGGTAGCGATCGAGCAGCAGCGCGGTGCCGCAGCCGAGCAGGGCGCCGGCGACCGTGCCGACGCCGGAGATGAGCAGGCCGAGCCAGAGGAAGGCCCGGCGCAGCCGCCGGGGCGTCTCCCCCATCGTCGCCAGCATCCCGAGCTCCGCCCGCTTGCTGGTGATGACGAGCGCGAGGTCGGCGACGAGCGCCATCGCCGCCACCAGGACGATGAGCGACACGGCGACGAACATCACCGTCTTCTCGAGCCGCAGGGCGAAGAAGAGCGGCCGGTTGAGCTCCTCCCACGTGCGCAGCTCGGCGCCCTTCGGCAGCAGCGCGCGCACGGCGGGCACGAGCGCCAGCGCCTCGTCGAGCCCGCTCGCCGTGACGTCGAGGAAGCTCGAGGGATTCCCGGCCAGCGGGCGTGCGACGCCGACGGGGAGCGCGATGCGCTCCACATCTTCGGTGCGGCCGCTCTCGAAGGTGCCGGCCAGCGGCATGCTCCGGATGCGCGGCTGCGGCCCGACGGGCGTCAGCGTCGGCCGCGGCGACACCACGTTCATGATGTGCCCCGGTTTGACCCCCCAGCGCGTCGCGAGCGTGGTGCTGATGTAGAGCCCGGGCGCGTGCCCCTCGGCGCCGGGGAAGAAGCGCGGCACGAGCCCGGAGTAGCCGAGCATCTCGACCGCTTGCACCAGCCCGCCGCTCTCGAGCCAGCCGCGTCCGTGCACCGCTTCCTGCACCTGGACGACGCCGGGCAGGCGCAACAGCCGCTCTTGTAGCGCCGCGGCACCTGCGCCATCCGGCAGCTCGATCTCCAGGTGCGGTGTGCGCGCCAGCACCTCGCCACGCAACGCCTGCTGCAGCCCGGCAAGTGCGGCGAGCGCGAGCACGAGGGCCGCCACGCCGAGACCGATGCCGCCGGCAGCGACTGCGGAGAGGAAGCTTACGAACGCGTCTTTGCGCGTGCTGCGCAGGTAGCGCAGGGCGAGGAGGAGCGGAAAGGGAAGGCGCCAGAGCAGGCTCACCGCGCTGCACCGTACCCGGGAACCGCGCGGAGGGTCAACGCCCGCCGTTGCGAGGCGCGGATCCGAGGTCGAGCGACAGCACGAAGACGTCGCTCTTGCCGCTCTCCGGCGAGTTCCCGGTTGCCTTGGCCGCCCGGAAGGTGGTGTCGGGCTGGCCGACACCGACCACCGCCCCCTTGCCGTCGCCGGCGGCGAGGGCCAGCACCTGGCTGTACCCCGACGCCGCCGGAGAGCCCACCCAGGAGAGCGACCCTTCCCCGTCGAGCGCGAGGACGAAGCCCGCCGTCGTCGCTGCGGTCAGGTTGGATCGACCCGCGCCGGGATCGAAGTCGACGGTGCCCTGGAACGAGCCGCCGAGGAGCGGCCCGGAGCCGGTGGCGACCGCCGATTCCACGGTGACGGAGCTGTCGGAGTCGGCGCCGACATCGCGCACCCAGAGCAGCACCCCGCGATCGTCGAGACGCGCCGAGAAGAGATCCCAACCGGCGGGGTTGTCGAGCACCGGGCGCTCCTCGAAACGCAGACCTCCCTGGAAGCCGCCGCCGACATACACCGCGTTTTCCGCGGCGATCGCGAGGCCCGCGAGGGTCGCCCCGCGCGCGGCTTCGAACCGGCGCAACCAGCGGCTGCCCCCATCGGGCGCCAGGGCCGCAACGTAGATCGCGGCGCCCGCGGCGGCCACGGGCGTGCCGTCGTCCGATGCGCCCCAGACCCGACCCTCGAAGCTCCCCCCGAGGTACACGCTCCCGTCGGCGCCGACGGCCAGGGCCGTGACGTCGTCGGCCCCGTCGCCTCCGAAGCGGCGCGCCCAGACGAGCCGGCGGCTGGCATCGAGCTTGAGCACGAAGACGTCCGTGCGGCCGGCGCTGGTCATCAGCCGCCGCCCGGGTCCGGGATCGAAGTCGGCCGTGAGCTGAAAGGTGCCGGCGACGTAGAGGTTTCCCGCCGCATCGAGGGTGAGGGCGCGGGCGACGTCGGCGTGTTTGCCACCCCAGGCCAGGGCCCAGCGCGGTGCTCCGTCGTCGCCGATCGCGATCAGGAAGGCGTCGGCACCGCCGGTGGACCGTAGCGGGCGAAGCCCGGCCGCCGATCCCAGGCCGAGCTCGCCGGTGAAGAGGCCGGCGACGAGCACGGTCCCGTCTCGGGCCACCGCGAGCGCGCGCGGCTCGTCCACCGGCGAGCCGCCGAAGCGCAGGAGCCATTCGCGCCGACCGCCGGCGCCATGTCGGGCGAGGAACATCAGCTCGCGGGCCGCCTCCCCCGACCACGAACGCTCCCCGCCGGCGCGTACGTGCGCGAGCTGGCCGGTCGTATAGACCTCGCCCGCGGCACCGATGGCGACGGCGCGTGGCGCGTCGCGACCGCGACCGCCGAAGCGGTCGACCCAGTCCCACACCGGCGATTCGGCGATTCCGCGCGGAGGCGGGAGCGCTACTGCGCAGCAGGCGAGGACTGCCAGCAGCAAGGCGCAAGTCGCCGAGCTTCGACTCGACGTTTGCCCGGACCGCTCGACGTGCCGCCGTTCAGGGCGCCACACCGCACCAGCGCTCCGCCGACCCGCTCTCGAAGCCATCCACGAACGGCAGCCCCTTCTCGACCGTCACGATCCCCACGTCCTGGCCGCCCTCCGAATCGTTCAAGGTGTAGCTGAACTGGTCGGCGCATTGCGGCTCGGCCGTCGCCGTGTAGGTGACCGTGCCGTCGCCATTGTTCGTCACCGTGCCGGTCTCACCGTCGCTGACCGCCGTGATCGTCAGCGAATCGCCGTCGGCGTCGATGTCGTTGGCCAGCACGTCGATCACCAGCGGCACGCCGACGACGACGCCACTCGCCAGGTCGGCAACCGCGATCGGCGGCCGGTTCGGCCTGCAGGCCTCGTTGCCGGCCATGCGATAGGTGAGGCCGGCTGCCGAGTCCGAGGAGGATGCCTGGCTGATCGGCTGGCCGCTCGCGTTGCCGGCGAACACCCGCACCTCGAGAGCCGACAGCTCGTATCCGGGCCCCACCGTGCAAACGGAGCCCGGATCCTGGCAGTCGTCGATGACGCTCGGCGGGACGATGATGGTGATGTGACCATCGGGTCTCAAAGTGCAGTTGGCGGCCGGCAGAGTGACGACGTCGTCGCCGCGATTGACGCTGGGCGCCGTGACCTTGCCGAAGTGGCACTGCGGCCCGGAGGCTGTCATCCGGAGGTTGACCATGTTGCGGTCGTAGTCGTTGGGCAGCGCGGAGACCGGGTCCTTGCGGCTCCAGACGACGATCCAGGCATTGCCTGGCACGGTCGTGGTGCCGTCGGCGACCTTCAGGTCGAAGACCAGCATCGGCACCGCGCCCCCGGCACCGTCGTCGACGAAGGGCTCGGAGATCGAGAGCGCCGCGAGGTCGAGACTGCCGACAGGCTGCTCGCCTACCGCGTCGCTCACCACCTGGACCCCGGTGCACGGGTCGACCACCGGGGGTGCCACCGCCAGCACCTCGGAACATCCCGGTGAAGGCCCGACCGCGTTGACGGCGAGCACGCGGTAGACATAGTCGTCTCCCGCCGCGACCGTATCGTCGGCATGGGTGTTGGTGCCGGCAGGCACGCTGGCGAGGAGGGCAAATGTCGGATTGCTCTCGGCCCGCCGATAGACGTCGTAGTGGTCGATCGCGGCGTTGCCGTCGAAGGGAACCGACCACTCGAGGTCGACCCTTTGACCGAACCGACGGGCCTCGAGATACGGCGTGCGGGGCGCTATCGGCGTCGTCGGCTGGAGGAAGCCGTCGAAGGCCGCCAGCAGCCCCTTCGAGCCCGGCGCCAGGCGGGTGACACGGGCGACATCGGTACCGCTGTTGGGGCCGGAGACGAGACAGCCGCCGACGCAGCCGTCGGAGTAGCCGACCAGGATCCGGCCCTTCTCGTCCATGGCGATGTCGTTGAAGTCGAGGAGATTGCGACCGCTCTCGCAGGTCGTTCCCTGGAGACAGACGGCACCGCGTTGCACCGGGTCGCCAGGAGTGGCCCGGACCGTCGACCAGCTGAGGCCGCGGTCGTAGGTGACCGCCAGGTAGAGGTGCCATACCCCGTCGTATCCGGGATTCGCGGCGGTGCCGTCGCCCGGAGTGGCGCTGCCGAGGAAGGCGAAGGCGGCGCGGTCGCCGTCGCCGGCGACGACCTCGGGGAAGGCACAGTTGACGATTCCGAACGATGCGCCGACATTCTGCGGCGTGCTCCACGATGCGCCCAGATCCGGCGAAACGGCGGCCATGGCGGCGCCGCTGGCGTCGCAGAAGCCGAAGTACAGGGTCTCGTCGGCGCCGAACCCGGCTGCCGGATCGCTGCGGCTCGACGTCGAGCCCGGTACCGTACGAACGGTGAACGTCAGCCCCGCGTTGGTGCTGACCGCCACGCCCTGCTCGCCGCCACAGCTCTTGTTGGGCACGGCGACGACACCGTCCGGGCTCACCTGGATGTGGCCGTGGAGCCCACCGCACTGCGCGAGGGTGTACATCGGCACCGCCGGGCCGAAGGTCGTGCCGCCGTCGCGAGAGAGCGCGAGCTGGGCCACGGCGACGTCCTGCGACGCGTAGTAGACAGCGTCCGGGTAGCCGACGCCGCCGGGGTCGCCGGCGGGGAACGGTCCGGCGCCGATGGTCTGGTGGTCGACGCCGGAGTTGATCCCGGCCCCCTGGCTCGGGGCCCAGGTCTCCCCGAGGTCGTCGCTCAACCCGACGACGCTGGTCTTGCCCGCCAGCTGGGAAGAGATGGTCCGCCCCGTCGCGGGGTCGACGTGCAGGATCGGGTCGAGGGAGGTGAGGTGGAAGGGCACGCTCTTCTCCCGCCACTCCGCCGTCGCCGGGTCTGTGCAGTCGTCGAGCGTCAGCCGCAGCGTGTGGATGTAGTCGAGGAACATCACGTTGGTCACGAAAGGCTCGCTCGCCTGCTGCGCCAGGTTGATGGTATGGGGCGAGCCGAGGGTGGGCTCACCCGAGCTGAGCCCGATCCCCTTGTCGCCGAACGAGGGGCCGAAACCGAAGCGAGGAAAGAAGGACGCGTTTGGCTCGCCGGCCAGCGGCGGCCCGTAGTGCACCAGCTCGACCGCCTCGCTGCCCGGCGGCGGCCCGCCGGTCTCGGGGACGATCCTCGCCACCCCGGCGTACGGGCCCACTGGCGCGAATGGTGAGGCGCTGACCGTGTAAGTCCCTCCGGTGGGGCTTGGCAGGATTACCACTTCTTGCTCGCCCGGACCGTTCGCGGAGCCCCCGATCAGCAGTCCTCCGGAGTCGTAGACCTCGAGGTCGTAATCGTCGGCGGCGCTGAATCCGAGGACGATCTCGACGCGGAACGGAAAGCTCGGAGGGTCGATGGTCAACATGAAGTTGTCGCAGTCCGGGCTGCTCGGCCCGCCGCATGTCGCTGAGGCCGTAGGCAGTAGCGGCCCGCCGGACCAGCTGATCTCGGGAGCTGTGGACGAGACGGTGCCGCTCGGTGGCGTCGCCGCAGAGGATGGCCTGGCAGCTGCGAGGAGGGCGACCGAAAGGAAGACGCTCGGCAACGGACGATTCATCTGGGAGTCCCCCCGGAGGAATGAACGGAGCGATGAGCAGCGAACCGCGGGCTGTCAGTGCATGGCGATCTAGCTACTGGCTGATGCCGGTGCAGAAACCACGCCAACGGCGCCGCGGGGGCGCGGGCCTCACTCCCTGGCCGACCGTTCGATCCGGGTGGGGTGCGGCGGCCGGCGGGCTACGGCTCTTCGCCCGCCGCGAGCGGCCGCAACAGCGGGAAGAGGATGACGTCGCGGATCGACTGGCGGTCTGCGAAGAGCATGGTCAGGCGGTCGATGCCGATCCCCTCGCCGCCGGCGGGGGGCATGCCGAACTCGAGGGCACGCACGTAGTCCTCGTCGAAACGGTGCGCCTCCTCGTCGCCGGCGGCGCGCGCCTCGAGCTGCTCGCGGAAGCGCTGGGCCTGCATCTCGGGGTCGTTGAGCTCGGAGAAGGCGTTGGCGAGCTCCATGCCGCCCGCGTACAGCTCGAACCGCTCGACGAAGCGCGGGTCGTCGCGTCGCTGCTTGGAGAGCGGCGAGACTTCCGTCGGGAAGTCGGTGACGAACGTCGGCTGGATGAGCTGGCGCTCGGCGGTGGCCTCGAAGAGCGCCATGAGGAGGTGCCCGTAGGCGCCACCCGGCGGCTGGGGGATGCCACGTGCGACGAGCTCCTCGATCAGGCCCTCGCGGCTCTCGAGCCGCTCTGCGGGCACTCCGCCGAGCTGGGCGATCGCCTCGCGCACCGTGTAGCGGCGCCAGGGGCGGGTCAGGTCGAGCCGCTCGCCGCGCCACCTCAGGCCGTCGCCGCCGAGCAGCTTCTGCTCGAGGTGGACGATGAGCTCCTCGGTGAAGGCGATCAGCGTTTCGTAGTCGACCCAGGCCCAGTAGAACTCGAGCATGGTGAACTCGGGGTTGTGCTGGGTCGAGATCCCCTCGTTGCGGAAGTTGCGGTTGATCTCGTAGACCCGGGGCATGCCACCGACGGTGAGGCGCTTCAGAAAGAGCTCGGGCGCGATGCGCAAGTAGAGGTCGAGGTCCAGCGCATTGTGGTGGGTGACGAACGGTCGCGCCGCGGCGCCGCCGGCGATGAGCTGCATCATCGGCGTCTCGACCTCGAGGAAGCCGCGATCGTCGAGGAAGCGGCGCAGCTCGCGAACCAGGTTCGAGCGGAGCTCGAAGACCTTCCGCGACTCCGGGTTGACGATGAGGTCGACGTAGCGCTGCCGGTAGCGCGACTCGAGGTCGGTGAGGCCGTGCCACTTCTCGGGCAGGGGCCGCAGCGCCTTGGCGAGCAGGACGAGGTCCTCGAGCTCGAGCGACAGCTCTCCGGCACGGGTACGGATGAGCGTTCCCGTGGCGCCCACCACGTCGCCCAGGTCGAGGTGGTCGAGCAGCTGCTGCGCTGCCTCCGGAAGCTGCGGCCGTCGCACGAAGAGCTGGAGCTTCGAGAGCCCGTCGGCGAGGTCGAGGAACATCACCTTGCCGTGGCCGCGGATGCCGAGCAGCCGCCCGGGGACCCGCAGGTGGTGCTTCTCGGCCTCGAGCTCCTCCGTCGTGCGCTCGTCCCAGCGCGCGTGGACCTCGCTCGGCGAGAAGTCGTGCGGAAACGCGTGCGGGTAGAGCTCGACGCCGAGCCGCGAGAGGTCCTCGAGCTTGCGACGACGGTTCTGGATCTGTTCGAGTAGCTCGGACATCGGCGTGTCACCGCAGCGCTCCGCCTTCCGGTGCGCGCGCTGCGGACCCTACACCGTCAGCGTCGGGTCGACCAGCACCCGTTCGAAGAGCCGGCGGAGGCGCTCGGCGGCGGCGCGGCCGGCCGCCAGCACCTCCTCGTGGTCGAGGGTCTCCGCGACCATGCCGGCGCCGGGGTTGGCGACGAGCGAGATGCAGGCGCACCGCACGCCCATGTGTCGCGCCGCGATCACTTCGAGGACGGTCGACATGCCCACGAGGTCGGCGCCCAGGGTGCGCAGCATGCGCACTTCGGCGGGCGTCTCGTAGGCGGGGCCGGCGAGGCCGCCGTAGACGCCCTCGACGAGCTCGATGCCGAGGGCCGCCGCGTGGCCGGCGAGCAGGTGGCGCAGCCGGGGGTCGTAGGCGTCGATCATGTCGGGGAAGCGCGGGCCCCACGACTCGGGCGGCCTGCCGGTCAGCGGCGAGAGGCCGGTCAAGTTCAGCTGGTCGGTGACGAGAGCGAGCTGCCCCGGGCGCAGACGCTCGGCCACCCCGCCGGCGGCGTTGGTGAGCAGGAGCGTCTTCGCCCCGAGCACCGCGGCGAGGCGGATCGGGAAGACGGTCTGCGCCGCGGTGTACCCCTGGTAGCTGTGCAGGCGGCCGCGGAAGTAGGCGACGGGCGGCGCGCCGGGTGGGAGCAGCAGCTCGACCTCCAACGGATGGCCGACGACGGCGTGCACCGGCCAGGGGATGAAGCGCTGCAGCGGCACGCGCCCGGCGCTCGGCAGGGCGAGGTCGGTGGCGAGCCCCGAGCCCGACACCAGCGCCACGCCCGGCGCCGGCCAGCCGTCCGCGAGCCAGGAGGCGGCTGCCGCCTCGAGCTCTTGCTCCCAGTGCCGCATCGTCAGGGCTTATAGAGCAGGAGCCACAGGCCCGCGGACTCGCGCACGAGCCGCATCTTGAGCACCTGCAGGTCGCGCGCGTCCTCGGCGCCGACGCCCTCGAGGACGGTCTGCGCGATCTCGTGATCGAAGCGGTGCACGAAGAGGTCGGCGAGCCGCGACGTCTGCTTGGCGCGCATGAATACGGGCGCATCGCGCGTCACCACGGTGTCGTCGAGGATGGCGCGGATCTCCTCGATCTCCTCCTGGCTCCGGGCGCGCAGCGCGGCAGCCCACAGGAGGAAGCTCTCGAGGTCGCGATTGGCGCCGTCCTCGGTGCCGCCGAGGCGGCGGAAGGCGACGATCTCGCGCGGCTCGAGGCGGTACGGGAAGAGCTCGGGAGAGAACGCCGCGACCTTGGCGCTCACCTCGGAAGGGACGCCATCGAGGGCCGCCATCAGCTTGTCGTGGTACCCGTGGAGCAGGTCCTCGCCCCACCCGACGCCAGGGGACGCCTTCCCGTGGTTCGACGTCGCGGCCGCGGAGATCGCGGCGGCGGTCGCCACCGCCACCTCCTGACTCGCCGACAGCGGCGGCGCGCCCGGCTCGCTGAACAGCTCCTCGCCGCTGCGGATCTCGGTCAGCCGCGGGATGAGCGTCCGCACGTGCTGGCGCAGCCGGCGCAGCTCGTCGAGAGAGAGCGACTCGTTCTGCAGGTTCTTCTCGAACGTCTCCACCTCCTCGCGGAAGGCGGAGAGCTCGAGGTCGAGCTGGGTGTCGACGGCCACCACGCGCTCGAGCTCGAAGATGCGCTGGTAGTCGGCGACGATGCGCTGCTCCTCGCGCCGGTAGAGCTGCTGGATGTGGGTGCGCAGCGCCAGGTTGGTCTCGACGATCGAGATCAACACGTCGGGATGGAAGAAGAGCCGCCCGAGCTGGAACTTGTAGCGGCGGTACTCGCCGATCAGCTCGCCGTCGGTGAGCTGGTCGAAGTTCTCCGCCTGCAACATGCGGCGGCGGAGCTCTTCGACGTGGGTGCGCTTTTCGTCGACGTCGACCTCATCCGACGCCTGGCCGCCGACGAGCTGCCACAGGCCGCTGTAGATCTGCTTGGCCTTGCTGCGCTCGATTGCCCCCCACGAACCTTGCGGTCCCTGGGGATCTTCGGAGAGCTTGGTGACGAGGAAGTCGAGCTTGTCGTGATGGTCCTGCCCCCAGTCGAGCCCGGGGCGGAGGTAGAGGTAGAACTTGACGAGCTGGACGAGGATGCTCTCGTTGTAGTTGCGCACCCGCTGGAAGAACATGCGCAGCTGCGACGGGACGACCTTGGCGTCCTCCTGCATGAGCCAGCGGTTGAGATCCTGCAGCCGGCGCTCCACCATCTCGAGCTCGTTGCGCACGCGCTCGGTGCTGGCGCCGGTCAGGTGCTGCGAGACCTCCTTGAGCAGCCCGTACACGGCCTGGAACTCGGTCGCGTATTGGGCGAGCTCCCCCTCCCCCGACAGCTTGTGCAGCCCCTGCAGGAACTGGTGGAAGGTCCAGGACGACTTGAACCGGTCCGAGATGTCGATGTAGCGCTTGTGGAGCGCGCTGATCTCTTGCACGGACATGGCTTTGTACCGTCGCCTTTGAGTAGATTCTACGACTAAGAGATGATCCGCGGAATGTCCAGCAGCCCCAAGACCCGTTTCGCCGCTCCCCGCACCCTCATCTCCGCCGAAGCCGTGCAGCTGCGGGTGGCCGAGCTGGCGGCGCAGATCAACCGCGACTACGCCGAGAGCGAGCGTCTCATCTGCGTCGGCGTCCTCAAGGGATCGGTCTTCTTCCTCGTCGACCTGGTCAAGCGGCTCGACCTGCCGGTGGCGATCGACTTCTTCCAGACCTCGAGCTACGGCGGGGGCACGAGCCCCGGCGAGGTCCGCATCCGCAAGGACCTGGACCTTCCCGTGCGCGACGCCGACGTGCTGCTCATCGAAGACATCGTCGACACCGGTTACACCCTGCGCACGATCCTCGACCTCCTGCGCTGGCGCGGCGCGCGGTCGGTCAAGCTCTGCGCGCTCCTCGACAAGGCCCCCGCGCGGCGGGTCGAGGTGCCGATCGAGTACCGGGGCTTCGAGATCGAGGACCTCTTCGTCGTCGGCTACGGTCTGGACTACGCCGAGCGCTACAGAAACCTGCCCTACATCGGGGTCCTGGAAGAATGACGATCCAAGCCCATCACACCGACGACGCCCCCGCCGCCATCGGCCCGTACGCACAGGCGGTATCCGCCGCCGGCTTCCTCTACACCTCCGGGCAAATACCGCTCGATCCGAAGAGCGGTGAGATGGTGGGCGGCGGCTTCGAGGCCCAGGCGCGCCAGGTGCTCGCCAACCTCAAGGCCGTGCTCGCCACGGCCGGCTGCGAGTTCTCCGACGTGGTCAAGGCCACGGTCTACGTCGTCGACCTCGCGGACTTCCCGAAGCTCAACTCCCTCTACGGCGAGGCCATGGGCGGCCACCGCCCGGCTCGCTCGACCGTGCAGGTGGCGGCGCTGCCGAAGGGTGCTCTCGTCGAGATCGACCTCGTCGCCAAGCTTCGCTGACGAGGTCCGGCAGCAGCTCGAAACGAAACGGCGGGGCCGCCCCCGCCGTTCCCACTCCTCCCCCGCCGGACCACCGGCTCCGCTAGCTCTCTCGGCCGGGCGCCTTGCGCACGGCCGAGTGACCGCAGGTCGCGCGAACGAAGTGAGCGCGACTTAGAACTGCGACCAGAGGTACTGGTTCGTCACCTCGTGGTGGTACATCACCTCGGCGGCCTTGATGTTCGTTCCCAGCGCCTTGGGGCAGCGCTCGGCCTGCATCAGCTTGAGCTCGGCGAACTTGGCGTGGACCTCCTCGCCCATGAGCTCCTGCATGTGGCGGCTCGCCTTGAAGAGGCGGATGGCGTCGTAAATGTTGTCGGGCAGGAAACGGGTGCGCGGCCGCTTGCCCTCTCCCTCCTCGTCGCTCGTCGGACCCTCGAGGCCCGTGCGCACGAGCGAGTAGATGGCGAGGTAGGGGTTCGCGTCGGGGGCGATGGAGCGCACCTCGACGCGCGCCGAACGCTCGTTGCCGAGCGGGATGCGCACCATCGAGCCGCGGTCGATGGCCGAGGCCTTGATCTGGTTGGGCGCCTCGAAGTGGGGGTCGAGACGGCGGTACGAGTTGACGCTGCTGTTGAGCACCAGGCAGAGGTCGGTGGCGCTCGCCAGGATGCGGTGGATGAAGTCCCAGCCGGGCTCGGCGAGGCCGTCCTTGCCGTCCTTGGCGAAGAAGAGGTTGGTCGACTTCTTCGTGACCGAGAGGTTGGTGTGCATGCCCGAGCCGTTGATTCCGGTCACCGGCTTGGGCAGGAAGCAGGCCGTCATCCCCATCCGCGCCGCCACCTGGCGTGACAGCAGCTTGTAGAGCTGGACCTGGTCTGCCGCCACCGTCATCTCGGTGTAGCCGTAGTTCATCTCGAACTGCGAGGGCGCCACCTCGGGGTGGTCCTTCTCGTTGGCGAAGCCCATCGCGCGCTGCACCTCCGCGGCGGTGTCGATGAAGAGCCGCAGCTCGTCGCCGGGGAGCGAGTGGTAGTAGCCGCCGGTCGAGATGAAGTCGAAGTGGCGCGTCTCGTGGTACGCGCGCTCGGCGTCGCGCCCCTTGAAGAGGAAGCCCTCGATCTCGTTGGCGGCGTGGGCGACGGTGCCGTCCGTGGTGTAGAGCTTCTCGGCGTAGCTCTTGAGGAGCGCCCGCATGTCGCCGCGGTAGGGGGCGTTGTCGCGCTCCCGGACCTCGCCGAAGACGAGCACCTTGCCGGCGCCGAACACGTCCGACGGCATCCAGTAGAAGGCAGGCCAGTCGATGGCGAGGCGGAGGTCCGATTCCTGCTGCCGGGAGAAGCCACGGATCGAGGAGCCGTCGAAGGTCAGGTTGTCGGCCGACTTGAGGAGGAACTTCTTGTCGTAGTCGAGCATGTGGAGGCGCCCTTCGAGGTCGGTGAACAGGACAGTCACCGCCTTGATGCGCTTCTCGTCGGAGAGGTACTTCATCCGCTGCTCGCGCACGGCGTCGGCGGGCTTGCGGGCGAGGCGCTCCTCTTTCGCCTGGAGGTTCATCTCCTCGAGCTGGTCGTAGGGGATCTCAAGGAAGTCCCGCAGCCCCGGCGCGCGCGGCGGGGCGGGGGCCGGCTTGGCGAGCATCTCGAGCTTCTCGGCGGTCATGTCGGCGAGTGCCTCCTCGTTCGTAGGCTCTTTCGGGTGCATGGGGCTCCAGGCTCCTTTTGGGTAACGGGCTTAGGCTCCATGCTACACAATTTAGGCTAGCCGTCAACACTCTTAGACTAAATTCGGCTCTCGGAGGGAGAAAAACTACGAAAATGTCACCGTCGGGTCCCGGGAGGGCCGGTTTGACGCCGCCCCCCGGATCCGGACAGGCTACGCCGGCCATGCCGCCTTCCGTCGTCGACGCCGCGGAGCTCGCTCCCGTCACCCTGGCCGAGCTCGAGGCGGCTCGCGCCCGCATCCGCGGGACGATCCGCGAGACCCCTCTCCTCCCCTTGCGCCATCAAGGGCGGGAGATCTTCCTCAAGCTCGAGAACCTGCAGCCGATCAACGCCTTCAAGATCCGCGGCGCGGCCAACGCAGTCCTCCTGCTCGCGCCCGAGGAACGAGCGCGGGGGGTGTGGACGGTGAGCGCCGGCAACGCCGGCCAGGGGGTGGCCTACGCGGCGCGGGCGGCCGGCATCCCGTGCACCGTGGTGACCATCGAGACGGCGCCCGAGACCAAGGTGAAGCGGATGCGCGACCTCGGCGCGACGCTCGTCAAGGCGCCCTTCGATGCCTGCTGGGAGGCGATGGAGCGGCGCAGCTTCCCCGGCGTGGAAGGAACGTTCGTGCACCCCTTCGACGACCGCCGCTTCATCGCCGGCAACGGCAGCGTGGCGATGGAGATCTTCGAACAGCTGCCCGAGGTGCGGACGATCGTCGCGGCCGTCGGCGGTGGCGGGCTCATCACCGGCATCGGCTCGGCGGCGCGGGCGCTGCGGCCCGACGTGCGCGTCCTCGGCGCCGAGCCCGAGACCGCGGCGCCCCTCGCGCAATCGCTCGCCGCCGGCTCGGCCCAGGCGTTCGAGCGCTGGCAGGCGACCTTCGTCGACGGCGCCGGCGGCAAGAGCATCTTCCCCAACATGTGGGAGCGCCTGCGGCCGGTCGTCGACGGCTCGATCGTCGTCACCCTCGCCGAGGTGCGCGCCGCGATGCGCGTCGTCGCCGAGACGCTGCGGGTGATCTGCGAGGGGGCCGGCGCGCTGCCGGTGGCGGCGGCGCTCGGCGGCTACGCCGGGGATGGGCCGGTGGTTGCGGTGGTCAGCGGCGGCAACATCGACCTCGCGAAGTTCTGCGAGCTGATCGCCGACGCGTGAAGCGTCACGACGACCGGCGCTAGTGCCGCCCGGCGTAGGGTGCGCACCGCGCACCATCCTCTCTCGACACGACGACACCGACCGGATGGTGCGCGATGCGCACCCTACTGGAGGGCTTCGAGGAGCTGACGCCAGAGGCGGGGCTCGCCACCGGCGGCGACCTCGGCGACGAGCTCCCGCGCCTCGCCGTCGAGCCAGGGCAGCACGCCGAGGTTCCCGTCCCGTGCCAGCGCCGCGAGGTCGTGCGCCTCGCGCTCCGCGAAGCGCGCCGCGCGCAGGAGGGCCTGCGCACGGCTCTCGGGCTCGCCGAGCAGCAGGGAGAGCTCCGCGCAGGATGCGAGCAGCTCGGCGGCGCGCAGGTTGCCCGCGCCGCGAAGCGGCGGGCGCGGCAGCGGGCGCGGCAGCAGCGGCAACAGGCCGTGACGAGCGGCGGCGCGGGCGAGCGGCGCGGCCGACGGCGCATCGCCATGGAAGAGGCGCAGGTAGCGCTCCTCGCTCATCGACTCGCCCAGGTCGCGGCGATCGCGGCCGCTGAGCTCGACCGGCACCCCGAGGAGCGCCGCGAGCCCGGCGTCGGCGACCGACGACGCCACCGCCTCGAGCCGTGTCTCGTCGGCGAGGCCGGGTGCCAGCGGCCAGAGCGCACCCGCGCCTCCCACGCCGTCGAGCGCGACCGCTCCGCGATCTCCGAGCGCCACCGCCAGAAGGTCCCAGACGACGACGATTCCCGCGCTCGGCACCGACGGCGGCGGGTCGCCCGGGAGGAGCTGGACCAGCACCGGCGTGCCGCGCGCGGCGTGACGCGCCGCCAGGCGATCGCGTGCCACGGCCAGCTCCGGCGGCACGGGCGGCAGGTAGAGCAGGTCCTCGAGCCGCGGTCCCTCGAGGGCGGCGAGCAGCTCGGGCCCCCCGGCGCTCTCGCCGAGCGCTCCCGCGGCGAGGTCGATCCAGGGGCCGCGCGGGCCCGGCCAGCGCGCCGGTGCGTGGCGGACCCAGCCGTGCCAGGGGTCGGGCGGGCGCTCGCGCAGGAGCGCGCCCGCGACGGCCCGGCTCACCCGAGCCCTCGCAGCTGCAGCGCCCGCAGGACGTATTTGCCCAGCAGGTCGACCTCGAGGTTGAGGCGCGTGCCGACCCGGGCCGAACCGAGCGTGGTTGCCTCGAGCGTGTGCGGGATGAGCGCGACGCCGAAGCGCCCCGGGGCGACCGCGGCGACCGTGAGGCTCACTCCGTCGAGCGCCACCGAGCCCTTCTCCACCACCAGCGCCGCGAGCTCGAGCGGCAGCTCGCAGGCCACCTCGCGGTGCTCGCCGCGGGACACCACCTCGAGCACCGCCACCGTCCCGTCGACGTGGCCTTGCACCCAGTGCCCGCCGAGGGGGTCTCCCATGCGCAGCGCCGGCTCGAGGTTCACTTCGTCGCCGGACCGCAGGGCCCCCAGGGTCGTTCGCCGGAGCGTCTCAGGAACGAGCTCGACGAGCGACTCCCCTGGCGTGGGCTCGATGACCGTCAGGCAGACGCCGGAGACGGCCAGGCTGGCGCCGGTCGCGAGCAACTCGGAGAGCGCCGTCGAGTGACGCAGCCGCAGCCGCACCGCGCCGCCGCCGCGGGGCGCCGGCGTCGGGTCGGCGGCTAGGCGCCCACGCTCGCGGACAAGACCAGTAAACATGATTCTCGAAAGCCGGACAGGAGCACGTCGGTGCCGCGGCGTCTCACCTCGAGCGGCCCGAGGCGCAGCGCGTCGGCGAGCCTCTCCGGCCCACCGCCGCCGAGCGGGCCGGGCGCCTCGCGCCCGCCCACCAGGATCGACGCACAGGCTACCTCGACGCGGTCGAAGAGCCCTGCCGCCGCGAAGGCCGCGTGCACCTCGCCGCCGCCTTCGACGAGCACGCTCTGCACGCCGCGCCCGGCGAGATCGGCGAGCACGGTCGGCGGGGACACCTCGGGCAGGGACACGACCTCGGCGCCGCGGCCCCGCAGCTCCTCGGCCCGCGCCGCCGGCGCGGCGGTGTAGACGAGCACCGGCCCCACCTCGCCGAGCATGCGAGCGCCCGCGGGAAGGCGCAGCCGGCGGTCGAGCACCACGCGCAGGATGGGGCCGCGGGCGCGGCCGAGCCGCCGCGTCAGCAACGGGTCGTCGGCGAGGGCAGTGCCGCTGCCGACGAGGATGGCGTCGTGGGTCTCGCGTAGCTCGAGCGACCAGCGCCGCGCTGCCTCTCCCGAGATCCATCGGCTGTCGCCGGTCCGCGTGGCGATCTTGCCGTCGAGGCTCATCGCCCACTTGAGGGTCACCGCCGGGCGCCCGACGAGCTTCGCGGTCAGGTACTTCCAGTTGAGGCGCACGGCGTCGTCGACGAGGTGGCCGGCGGCGACCTCGACGCCGGCCGCAGCCAGGCGGGCGAGCCCCTCCCCCGCCACCCGCGCATCCGGGTCGCGATGGCAGACGACGACGCGGCGCACGCCGGCGTCGATGAGGGCGTCGGCGCAGGGCGGCGTGCGGCCGTGGTGCGCACACGGCTCGAGGGTGACGCAGACGGTGGCGCCGCGCGCGTCGCCGACCGCGCGCAGCGCCTCCACCTCGGCGTGGGGGCCGCCCACGCGCCGGTGCCACCCTTCGCCGAGCGTCCGGCCCTCGCCGTCGAGAACGACGGCACCGACCATCGGATTGGGAGCCGCCTCGAAGCGGCCGCGCGCGGCGATGGCCAGGGCGCGGCGCAGCGCGGCGAGCTCCGGCGCGGAGATCGGCGCCGGCGTCACGCGAGCAGCGCCTGCGCGAACTCGCGCGGGCGGAACTCGACGAGGTCGTCGGCGCTCTCGCCGACGCCGAGGTAGAGCACCGGCAGCTTGAGCTCGCGGGCGATCGCCACCGCCATGCCGCCCCTGGCGGTGCCGTCGACCTTCGCCAGCAGCACGCCGTCGACCTTCGACACCGAGAGGAACTCACGCGCCTGCGAGAGCGCGTTCTGCCCCGTCGTGGCGTCGAGCACCAGCAACGTGCGCACCTGCCAGCCGGCCGCCTCGCGCTCGACGACGCGGGCGATCTTCGCCAGCTCGCGCATCAGGTGCTCCTTGTTGTGCAGCCGGCCGGCGGTGTCGATGATCACCTCGTCGACGCCGCGGGCGCGCGCCGCCTGCAGGCCGTCGAAGACGACCGCGGCCGGATCGGCGCCCTGCTGCTGCCTCACCAGCTCGACTCCCAGCCGCTGCGCCCAGAGGGTGAGCTGCTCGACCGCAGCGGCGCGGAAGGTGTCGGCGGCGACCAGCAGCACCTTCCGCCCGCGCCCCTGCGCCAGGCGCCCCAGCTTGGCGATCGAAGTGGTCTTGCCGACGCCGTTGACGCCGACCACGAGGGTGACCCGCGGGCCGCCCGTCTCGCGCGGACGCGGCGCCTGGAGCAACAGGATGCCCACCTCGTCGGCGAGCCGCTGGCGCAGCCGGAAGGCGTCGGTCGCCTCGCCGGAGCGAACCTCCTCCTTGAGCCGCTCCACCAGCTCGAGGGACGTGGTCACGCCGAGGTCGGCGCCGATGAGCGTCTCCTCGAGCTGCTCGAGCACGCGCTCGTCGAGGAAGTCGCGGCCGCCGAGGGTGGCGTCGAGCCGCTCGAGCAGCTCGGTGTGGGTCATGAAGAGCCCGCGCTTGAGCTTCCTCCAGAACCCCGTCTGCTCCGGCTCGGCGAGCGAGGCCTCTGGAGGCAGCTCGAGAGGTGCGCCCGGCTCGGCCATGGCGCGCGAGCTTAGCAGCCACCCCGGGAGCGGACGGGCGGGGACAGGCCCCGCCCCTACGGGAACGTTCGGAGCACAGACATGCTCCGTGCTCGACCAGCGTCTCTGGTCCGGATGTGGGGGCGGGGCCTGCCCCCGCCCCTCCGGCTGCCTCAGAAGAGGGTTTGCACCAGCTGCTCCGCGGCGCGGCCGAGCTGGATGCGCGCTTTTCCAACCAGCGCCGGGCGCCGCTGCACGAGAACCAGGTAGTACCCCTCGGGGAGCGGCAGCGCGTAGATGTGCAGCCGGTCCTTCTCCACGTGCACGAGCTTCGGGGCACCCATCTGCCACTGGTCGAGCGCGGTGGCGA
>Ga0075421_100000231_pt1 | contig 53250 bp, 34 predicted proteins | sample SoiMetdeltSBSDD5_FD_75292 | JGI IMG/M metagenome (GOLD analysis project Ga0075421, IMG submission 75292) | Bulk soil microbial communities from a Populus tree surrounding site in Tennessee, USA - Soil MetaG P. deltoides SBSDD5 | ecosystem: Environmental > Terrestrial > Soil > Tree plantation... | reverse complement strand
CGCCGGTCACCGGCACGCGGAACGAGCCGTCGGCGAGAGCATCGGCGATGAACGTCTGATTCGTCAGCACGTTGCGCGCGGTCATCACGATGGGCGGATGTGCATCGCTCACCGTGCCGGCCGGGCCGTCGACGAAGTCGCCGGTGGGAGTGCTGGTCACGACGATCGATTTGGCCGGAGCGAATACCGGCGGATCGTTGATGGTGAGACTCGACGAGGCATCGAGATCGCGCGTCGCGCGCAGATCGTCGAACAGGATGACCTTCGCGTTGCGCAGCTTGATCGTGTCGAACAGATAGACGCCGCGCCACGTGTCGCCGGCGGCGACGTTGGGAGTGCCCTCGAGGGTGAGCTTGCCGCCGTCGACGGCGGCGATGCGCCACGTTCCCCTGGTCGCGCCGTTCGGCGCGAAGACATCGATCCAATGGCCGGCGAAGTAAGGCTGGATCGACGCGCGATCGGTGACGATGGTTACGCCGTTCTCGACGCTGACGACCGAGCCGCGGCCGAGCGAGGGCAGGAAGGTGCTCTGCGCGGTCCCGATGCCGGTGTTGTCGATGGTGATGCTGCCGTAGAGGGACGACGGACCGAAGGTGTACGACGATCCGGCCGCCCCGACGGTGCCTGCATTGCCCGCAAGCGAACGCAGAATCGGCCCGACGCTTCCGACAGTGTGCTGGACCGCGATTGCGCCGCCGCCGCCGCTCCCGTAGCCAACCTTCGAGTTGCCGCCGTTCGCTTCGATGAAGCCGCCGCCCGCGATGGACTGCGTCCGGATCCAGATCGATCCCCCGCCGCCGCCGCTGACGTCTTCGGTGATGCCGTTGGCGCTGATGCTGCCATCGACGACGACCGAGCTCGCGGTGATCCGAACGGCGCCGCCGCCAACACTTCCTCCCGGTCCCGCGCCGCCTTTTTCGATCGGACGGTAGACGCTGCCGAACGTCGAGCCTCTCGACCCTCCGCTCCACTGACCGCCGAAGCCGATGTGACTGGCGCCGGAGTTGTTGGTCGGCAGCGTCTCGTTCGGATAGGTGGTGCCCGAGTAACCGCGTCCGCTGACGTCGATCTTCGCGCCGCTGTCGACGCGGAGCTCGCCGCTCAGATCGATCGTCAGCTCGTGCCCGCGCACGTGCGTGAGGGAACCGCCGTCGATGATGTGAAGGTTCTGCGCGCTGACCGCGCGCAGCTCGACGGCGGACTCGATCCGCTGCGTGCCGGCGACGCGGATCGGATCCGTGTCTTCGAGCAGCACGCCGCGCAGGACGACGTTGTCGAATCGGTAGACGCCTTGCCAACGGTCTCCGCTCGCGACCGATACACCGGCTCCTTCGAGCTCGAAGTTCTTGCCGGTCACCGATGCGATGCGCCACGTTCCCTTGAGCGTTCCCGCGGCATCGCGGATCTCGACCCAGTGTCCCTTGAAGTACTGCGGGATGTTGGTCGTGCGGTCGGTGAACACCGTCACGCCCGACGTTTGAGGCTGCGCCGTTCCGCTTCCCAGCGACGGCAGCTTCGTCTGCTGTCCATTCAAACCGCCGTGGTCGATCCGCAGATCGCCCCACGTCGCGTTCGGACCCAACGTATAAACCGAGCCGGGAGCGCCGATGGCACCTGCGCTGCCGGAGATCGATTGGAGCACCGTCAACACGCTCGCGGCATCGGTGTACTCGAGCGCGATTGCGCCGCCGCCGCCGCTTCCATAGCCGACGTTCGACGTGCCGCCGTTCGCCTGGATCGAGCCCACGCCCGCGATCGACTGCGTTCGAATCCAGATGGATCCGCCGCCGCCGCCGCTGACGTTGGTGGTGCTTCCGTTCGCGGCAATGCTGCCGTCGACGATCAGGTCTTTGGCGTTGATGTGGACGATGCCTCCGCCGAGGCTGCCGCCCGGGCCCGAGCCGCCGTTCTCCGCGGGACGATAGACGCTGCCGAACGTGGAGCCTCTCTTGCCGCCGTTCCATTCGCCGCCGTATCCGATGTGACTGGCGCCGGAGTTGTTCGTCGGGAGCGTGTTGTCCTCATAGGTGTTGTTCGATGAGTACCCGCGGCCGGTCATCGTGATCGCGGCGTCGCACGCGACGTAGAGGCCGCGAGTCGTCGTGATGTTGAGCGTCTCGAGGCTCGGCGCCACGACACTGCCGCCGAGGACGAGCAGTCGGTCGAACGTGTGCGCGCCGCGAATCGTGACCGTGCCGCCCTGGATGACGACCGTCTTGTTGTCGTACGTTGTGTTCGTCGTATCGATCGTCGTGTTGGCCGTGATCGGCGCGATCGTCGGCACCACCACGGTGAACGTGGTCAGGAGATCCGACGACGCGCCGCCCGCGCTCCGCGCGATCGCGCGGACGCGATGCAACCTGCCTTCGGTGTCCGTCGACGGGATGGGGAACGTCGCTTCGTATTGATTGTTGCCGAGGGAAACGACGGTGAGTGACGTCGCGTCGTCCACGATCATCTCGACGGCCTGCACCGGGTTGGGCTGGCCGTTGACCGTCGCGGGAACCGCCGAGACGCGCAGCTTCATGGTGTAGCCCGGCGGGAACATGGCTCCCGGTCCCGCGGCGCAAAGCCACTTGAGCGTCGCCGCAGCGGGATCGGTCACTGCTTGGATCGTGACCGGGACAACCTGCGGCACTGCGGCGTTGCCGGCGTAATCATTCGCGGTCAAGGTGACCGTGCGCTGCACGTTGGAGCTGCCGTCCACGACCGGCGCGGGGATCTGGCCGAGCCAATCGTTGGTCGTGCCCACTCGCGCCAGCGCGATCGGCGTTCCGCCGTCGAGCTGGGCAAATACCTCTTTCACCGCAACCTCGGCATCGATTGCCGTGACTCTCACGACGATCGTGTCGACGCTCTCGCGATACGTCGACCCGGCCATGGGCGAGATGACCGTGAGCTGCGGAGCGACAGTGTCGGGCAGGATCGTGACCGTCTGCGATGCGAGCGTGGGCGCGCGTCCGGGGAACCCGTCGCTGACCGCGACGTCGATCGTCAACGTCGATCCGCCGGCGACGTTGTTCGCAACGGGAACCGTGAACTGGCGGGTAGCCGGTGTCTCCGACATCGACGACGACTCCGTCTGGATCGAGGTGCCATTCAACTTCGCGTCGAAGGCAATCGACTTGACGGCGATGTCGTCCGTTGCCGTGACCGTCGCAGTGACGTTCCGTCCAGCGTGGATCGAAAGCGACGGCGCGACGGTGAAGCTCGCGATGGAAGGCGCGAGGTTGTCGGCGACCGTGTACGTACGCGAAGACTCGTAGGTGCGCTCGGTGCTGTCGGTCACGCGAACGGTCACGGTCGCGAGGCCGAGCGGCGCGGTGGCCGGAACGGGGAGGGGGATCGTATGCGTCACGCTGGGCGGATACGGGAACGTCTGGACTCTCTGAACGGAGTCGAGCGACCAGATTACGTCGACGCGCCTCACGCTCGCGGCCGCGGCGATCGTGTAGGTCAAGGAAAGCGTCGTATCGCGGACGAGACTCGCGCCGATCGCCGGAGTCGACGACAGCGTGATCGCCGGTTCTTCGCCGGGCAGGATCACCCTCGCTCGCGGATCGATCGTCATCGCACTCCTCGTGTCGACCGCGCCCGCGACCGAAACGTGATCGTCGAAGACGAGCAGTGCGCGCTCGCCGGCCGTGACCTTGTCGAAGACGAGCAGGCCTGCGTACGCAACGCTCTGCGACGTCGCGACACTGAGCAGGCTTCCGTCGACGGGATCGGTCTGCAGTGTGTGGCCGTCCGACGAAACGCCGAGGACCGTGAACGGGTGTGTCGTGTCGCCGGCGATCACCAGCTCCTCGCCGGTCATCCAGCGATCGAACGTGCGCGACGAATCCGTGAGCGCGTTGGCCACAACGGCCGTCGACGTGCCGCCGCCGATGCGGCCGAGAAGCGTCATCGCCGTGGGATGGAGCGAGCCGGGGTGACGCGAGTCGTATGCGGAGACGAGCAGCGTTCCGCGCTGTTGTCCGGGACGGCGGAGGAAGATCGTGCCCGCGCCGCCGTCGAGTGAATAGACGTTTTCGAAATTCGTATTGCGGCCGCCGCGGGCCTCGATGACGCCTTGCGCGTCGAGCTTGATCGTCGCGCCGATCGCGATGCGGCCCGCGCCCCCGCCCCACGTCCCGGCGTTGCCCTGGTCGTCGCCTCCGTTCGCGGCCACGAGTGCACCCGGACCGACGAGTACCTGCTTGGCTTCCATCCAGATGCTGCCGCCGGAGCCCGCGCCGAAGCGGTCGCCGATCGTGCCGTCGCCGCCGAGGGCCAGCACATTTCCGGCGAGGACGATGCGCGAGGCATCGTCGTCACCCACTCCGCCGCGAAGCCGGATCGCTCCACCGCCCGACGCGCCGGGTTTCGGCAGCGTGCCGCCGCCGACCTCGCCGCCGCCGCCCGATCCGAGATCGGTCGGCTGGAAGATGGAACCGTAAATGGCGTTCGTGTGGTAGCCCTCGCCCGCGGTGCCGCCGACACCGGCGTGCGATCCGGAGGAGTTGCTGTCCGCGCCGCCGACCGCCGTGTTGCCGACCGTACGACCCTGCACGTCAGGGGTGACGAAGTTGCCGACGCGCGCGCGTCCGCCGAGATAGCCCTTCTCGGTGACGTCGATGCGCGAGGCGCAATCGACATACGTCGTGCCCGTCGTCGTGATGTCGAGCCGGAACTCGCGATCGAAGTCGGTCGGCAGCGTTTCCACACGCCCGCCGCCCAGCACGAGCAGATGTTTCAGAGTCAGAGGAACGTGCGGGACGAGCTGCGCCGAGGAGCCGATGACCGCGATGCTCTTGCCGCTCAGGCTCGCCGCATCAGCGGCGAGGATCGGCGTCGGAACGGTATACACATGATCGACCGCAACGACATCGATCGTGATCGGCAGCTCGACCGTGTGTGCCGCAACGGTGTCTTCGACGACCACCGTGATCTCCAGCGGTCCCGCCGCCGGAGTCTGCGTAAACGTATACGAGGCTCGGTACACCGATCCCGATTCGAGCGTCGCCTGGACCGGCGTGGCGTCGTTGCCGACGAGGAACTTCACCGACTGCACGTCTTCGTCGACCGCGCTCACGCGCAGATCGAGCGTGAGGCCACTGTACAGAGCGGGGATCGCGGCGCTGTCGATCGGACAGAGCCACGTCACGTTCGGCACGTTGGGATCGTTGATGGCCTTGTAGACGACGTCGTGCGTGCTCGAGCGCGTGTTGCCGTTCCAGTCCTTCGCCGTGACGACGACGGGAATGTTCACATCCTCGGCCTTCGAGCGCGCTTCGATCTGGACGGAACGGAACTTCTGCGTGCCCGCAGTCGGGCCGGCGCCGGACGATGCAACCGCATACGACTTGCCGTCGACGAAGAACGTGACGCTCTGGACTCCGGTCTCCGCGTCGCTGACGATCGCCTCGACCGCGTATTGGTCGCGATTGACGAACTGCGTTCCCGCAGCCGGCGTCACCGAGAGAATCGTCGGCGGCGCCATGTCGGCTGCAATGGCAACCTGTGCGGACCCTGGCGCGGATGCGAGACCGCGCACGTCCAGTACCGTCGCCGTGAGCGTTGCGTTCTCGCCCGGCTTCGCATCGTTCGGAAGTGCGTAGACGAACTTCGCATGCGGCCAGAGGCCGCTGGCGAGACGCGTGTACGACTGGGTGATGTTCCTGGTCTCGACCGTGCCGTTGCTGCGCGGCATGGCGAAGTTCATCGTGATCGTGACGAACGAGCCTTCGTCCACGAAGGTCACGATTCCGCCGATCTGTGCGGACGGATACGCCGACGCTTCGAGCGGCGTCACCGTGACGTTCACCGGCGCCGCGTTCGGCTTCACGGTCCACGTCGCCGTGCTCTTGGGACCTTGTCTGCCGGAGGTGTCGAACGCTTGCGCGCCGACGGTGAACGTCGCTCCGCTCGCCGGAGCCTCAGGGCCAAGGACCTTCACCGCGAACGGCGGCTGTGTGACCGTTGCAAACGGCGTCTCGGTTCCGTTGCCGGCGACCGTGAAGTATTCGACCTTCTTCACGTCGGTCGCGATCGAGCCGGTCGGGCTGCCGTTGCGGGCCTCGATCCGGATCTCGTACTCGGCACCGGAGACGAGCTGCTCGCTCGGGGAAGGCGCGACGAAGACGACGTGCGGGTCGACTTCGTCGAACGAGAAGAAGTGGTAGGTCTGATCGCCGACGAGGGCGTTCCCCTGCGGGTCGCGCACGCCGGAGAAGACGACGCGATAGAAGGAATCCTTCACGATCGGGTCGTCGTCGTCGGGCGCGATGAACAGGGTCATGTTCGTGGCCGGGTCGATGAACGCGTGAGCGCCGATGAGGGAACGTTCGATGGCCGCGGAGGCGCCGCCCGGCGAGACGAGCTTGTAGACGTGGAACACGCCGTTGCCGCCCGTCTGCCACGGCGCGGGATCGATCGGCTCATTGAAGCGGAACTCGAAAGTCGTGCTCGCGGGGATGGGACTCTCGGGCAATACCTTCAATACGCGCGGCTCGGCGTAATCCGAGGTCGTGAACGCAAACGCGCGCGACACCGGCAGGAGATGGCCGGTTTTGTCCTTGACGTTCTGGAGAACGATCACGCGATAGAGCGTGTTGCTGCGCAACGGCAACACGCCGGACGGTGCGGTCGGCGTGATCACCACGGCGAACTTGTCCGATGCGAGCTTCCGCGAAGTGAGCCCATATTGAGGGGCCGCACCCGAGTCATCGGCGGCAACGAGTTGGAAATTGGCCGTGCTGATGGTGCCGGGATCCAACTCCTCGCTGAATGTGATGGTGATGCTGGCATCGGGCGAGACGTCCACTGCGCCGTCTGCCGGGAGAATGCTTTCGATCAGAGGCGGCGTAGCATCGATCTCGGCTGGATTGGCTTCGACAACACCGTCGCCGGCCTTGATGTCGACGTAGTCCTTGTCTCCGATCGTCGCATCGTCAGGACCGACGTACGTCAAATCCACGCGCAATGAGCCGGTGGCCGGCGCGGGAATGCCGAGGAACGTGTAGCGGCCGTTCACGTCCGTGCGGACTTCGCCGACGTGTCCTCCGTAGTTCGCAATGACGCGCGTGCCGATGGACGGTCCGCCCGCTTCCGCTTCGACGTATCCGGTCACGCCGGCGTAGGTGCCGAGCGCGATCGTCGCGGTCACAGGAACCGATTGGCGCTGCAGCGTGGCGGCGACCGATCCATTGAAGCGTCGATCGAGCGACTCGGCTTGCACGCTCACGACGCCCAGACGCACGCCGCGCGCGATCGCGAGACCGGTGTCGTCGGTATAGACCGTCACGTTCGCGCCGGCGCTGTGGACAGTGACGCGCGCTCCGGCGGCGGCTGCGCCGCCTTGTGTCACGGTCACTCGAACTTCGCCGAACGCTGGATAGACGTACACGAATGGATCCGCGGCGCTGCCTTTCGGGAACGTGCCGCGCAGTTGAATCTGCGGGTTCGTCTCGCCGGGCTGCCACACGCGAATGAGGTATTCGCTGTTTTCGAAGAGTCCGGGGAACTGCAGAGGATTTCCCTGAAGCTCGCGCACGTAATCACTGCCGCGCTGCGTGACGTCGACTCTCGTCGGCGCGGCGAGGACATTGGACTGATTGCCGAAGTCGTCAGGCAGATAGGCCGCGAAATACAGCGTTTCGATCGGTTCCAGTTCGAGGTTGACCGTGCGGTGCGGGTCGAGAACGGACAGCGTGAGCTCGGCCGACGCACGGCGATTCGTGTCCGTGTCTTTGGCGTCGAGTCGGAAAGCGCCCTCGCGCACGCCGAGGAATTCGAAGAAGCCCTGAACGTCGGTCGTCGCCTGCGTCGTGTAATTGATGCCGGTCAGCCGCACGTGCGCCCCTGGCACGGCCGCATCACTCTGTTCCGGATCGGTGAGCGTTCCCTCGACTTCGCCGCTGAATTCGAGCTGAAGCTGGAGCGACGCCGTCGCGTCGCGTGTAACGGTCACGCTCACACTGCTGCTCGATTTCCCGAGCGATTTCGAATACGCGGAAACGCTGTACGTGCCGACGGGGATCTCGGTCAGCTCCGCGGTGCCCGTGGAACCCGTCGTCGTGAAGTCGAACAGCGAGCCATTGCGATACAGACTCACGTCCGCGTTCGCGACTTCGGCGTTGTTCTGATTCGGATCGACGACACGCACGGCCAATGCGCCGGCTCCGCCGTTCCCGATCGCGATGTATGCGCGCGGCGTCGCTTCCTGCCCTTCCTCGTCGATCCTGCCGGACCAGTCGCCGCGCAACTCTTCGTTGCCGGAGTCCCATGCCGTTGCGCGGAGCGCTCCGACGAAAACGTTGCCGAGGATGAAGCGGCCGGTCACGTCGGTCGTGAGCGGCTGTCCGGCCGTGCCGAACGCGCGGCGGGGGAAGTCGAGCTCACGGAGGTGAAACTTCGCCAGCGGAACGGGAGCGTTGTCGCTGTAATCGTTTGGCGTGTCGTCCGGAATGTTGTTCGCGACGTTGTTCGGGTCGTAGCGCTTGTAGTCCTTGTAGACCACCTGTCCCTCGACGACGCCACGCTTGCGCAGCACGACGGACAGATTCTCGACCGATCCGCCATTTGCCGGCGTGCTCGCCGAGGCTTCGCCGGTACGGTAAATCCCGCTCTGTGTGATCTGCGCGGTGACCGTCACGACGACGTCGGACGGCTGATCGGAAAAAGAGAAGCGGCCGTCCGGACCCGTGAGCTGCGGTCCGGGATTGCTGCGGCCGTTGTCGATCGTGACGCTTGCGCCTGCAATCGGCGTGATGCCATCGATCGCGTAGACAGTGCCGCTCACGGTGGACAGCGTGTTGAGCTGCAGGGTGTGTCTTTGCAGGTCGCCATCGAACGCCAGCGTCGACTGCAGGCTCGCCTGTCCATACTGCGGGTGACCGCTGGAAACCGTGTAACCGGAGCCGAGAGCGGGAATCCTCGTGAAAACCGCCGCGTCCGCCTCACCGTTCTTTGCCGTCGACTGTTCAAGAGTGAAGGTCCCGAACTTCTGCTGGTTCTCATCCCAGATCGGATACGTGAGGAGAACCGGCGCGATGAGGTCGAGCTGCGAGTGCACCGTGACGCGCACGGTTCCTTCGCCTGGGAGTGGCAGTGTCAGTGGAGCGATGTGTCCGTTGAAGGCAATGGCGACGTCGCCGCTGACCATCTGGTCGCCGTACGACCGCAGATCGGGACCGTTTTCGGGACGCAATCCGGTTGGTACCGCGCGGATGGTGTACGACGAGCCCACCGGCACGTTCTCTAACTCATAGACGCCATTTCCGACGTCGTCGAGGAGGTCCGGCGGGAAGCCGGGGACGATCACGCGATATCCGGAGACGGGCGATCCCGCCGCGTTGAGAAGGCGCACGCGGATCGTGCCCGTACCGCGGTCGAAGGCGTTGATGAAGATCGTGACGTCTTTGGGATCGTTGGCCGTGAGCGTCGGTACGGTCGCGTCGTTCGCGCGTTTGGTCTGCGGATCGTATGCGGTGATGGTCCGGCCGCTCAGAAGAAGCGGCAGGTTCTCGTAAGTGAATTCCCCTTCGCTGTCGGCCGTGACGAGTTTGTAGCCGGCGATCTTGACCAAAGCACCGGGCACTTTTTCGAAAACGCCCGGCTGGAGCGGGTTCTCGCGCTTTACCCGGCCGGTGAGCTTGGTCGTCTGCATCGCCGGCTGAATGAGGAAGAGGAGGTTCGCCTCCTTCACTTCATTCGGTTGCAGGTCGAAATCGGACGCGACGGACTGATGCGCAAACGACCAGTCCTCCGCCAACACCGTAATGAAACCGGCCGGAATCCTGTCGAAGGAGAACCGCCCCGACGAGTCGGTGTGGCCGTCGACGAGGCCGTAGCCCTGACTGTAGACGCCGACGTGGACTCCCGCGACCGGCTCGTTCGTGTCGGAACGGCGCACGGTTCCGTTGACGCGGCCCGTACCGGGAAACGGTTTGCGATAGATGGAGAGGTTCTGCGTGACGAGTTGTCCCGCCGTCGCGATCTCCGACGCGGCGTAAGTCACGTTCCCCGCGGAATCCTGAGCGCTGAACGTCAATGGGCCGACCGGAAGATCTTCGACGCGATAGAACCCGTTTGCGTCGGTGGTGGTCGTGCGGAACTGATTGAACATCGTGCTGCCGACGACGACGCCTACACCGGCGACGACCTCGCCGTTGTCATAACGGACATACCCTTCCGCGGCGCCGCGGCCGAGGTACTGCAGCGTCACGAGATGCACTTTGCCGGGAAGACGCACGCTGCCTTCGACGGACGTGCTCTTGTGGATCGTGGAGAAGGCCTCCAGCCGGTACGCGCCGCTCCAACCGAGATCGGTCTGGCGCCGAACCCATTCGTACAGGAACGCGCCGTTGCTCTGCGACACGTCGTACTGCGGAGCGCCGGTCGGCTCGGATGACGCGATATTCGGCTCGTATTGGCGGAGAACGACGTCGACGCCGGAGAGCAGCGTGCCGTCGCCCTTGCGTACTGTTCCGTAAATCACGCCCCCGGGGAGAAGGTTGTCGATCTTCGGCACCGTCAGGCCGGGAAACGACACACTCTGCGCGGAGATCGGATCGACGAGAGCTCCCGTAGCGATCGTGTAAGTGGCGTTGATGGAAAGCGAGTGATCGAACGTGAGATTGACCGTGCGCCCGTCCCCCTGCAGTGCGGCTGCGGAGATCGGCCGAGGGCCGTCATAGTCGATGCCGTCGCGATTGAAATCGATCGCGCCGGTGAATTTCGTGCGGAGGTCGACACCGTCCGGAATTCCGATGGGCCGATTGAACAGGACGGACACCTTGTGGCCCCATTCGTCGAGGTGCAGGTCCTGTCGCGCGCCCACGATCGCGAGAGGCGCGGGGTCCACGGTGCTCACGGTCCCGACAGCGGCAATCCCCGCGTCGCCCATGGCGTTCAATGTCGACGCGCCACGCGTGAGCGTGATGGTGACCTCGCGATTGCGCATTCCGGGGATCTCGAAGTGAGCGCGCTCGAGAGAGCCGTCATCGGTGTCGGGATAGAGCAGGTCGAGCGAGAACGTCCCGTCCTGTGTGGGAGTGACGACGACGTCGAGGTCTTCCGTCCATCGCCCCACGAGCGCCAATTCGCCCGTTTCGCCCGCGCCTGTAAAGCGCGAGATGTCGGAGAACGGGAGGGTGCGCACCCATCCGGATTCGGCTTCATTGGGTATATCGGCGCGACGGCCGGTATTGCGCCCCTGGATCGCAATCGCATACGGGCGCTCACCGGTGGCAGTGCCGTGTGCGAGCGCGGCGACGAATCCCTGCCGATGTGCAGTTGCGGTTGCGAAGTCGTCGACGAACGACGCCATCGTCGCGCCGCCGATGAATCCCGTTGCTTCCAGTTCGCGCGCGATGGATGCGCCGGCGCGGCGCCCGCTCTTCTCCTGCCGCCGCAACTCGTCCCACTCACGAAGCTCGTATCCGCCGTTTCCGAGCAGGTCGAGCGCGAGATTCGCAATGGACTCGCGTTTCGCGGCGGGCGCGCTGTCCGTGATGAAGATGCGCTGGCCCGCGCGGGCGACGTCGACCGCGCGCTGGAAAACGTCGGTCTTGATGACGCGCGGGAACTTCGCCGTCATCGCATTGAGAGGCGCCGTGGCCAGGCTGTATCCGAGTCCGAGGAGTTGCAGGTTTGCCGAGACGACGTCCGGGCTCACGTATTGCGCGTAATGCGGCAGGATCAGCGTCGCCGGTGACAGCGGAATGCCGCTCTCACTCACGCCCATGTGCAGCCGCACGCTCGCGCTGAGGTTTTCGCTGCTGAGCGTTCCGGCCGTGGCGAAGACCTGTCCCGTGACGCCGGGACGAAGGCGGTATTCGATGAGCCGCATCTCGCCCGCTGGAATGGTCAGCAGATCCGAGACCTCGCCGTTCAGGCGGCAGACGTTCGCGGACGGATTCACGTTGCACGACTCGACACCCGACGTCACGGTGATCGACTGCTCGGTCGCGCTCATGTTCGTAATGAACGCGTAAGTCGAGTACTCGATCCCCTGGCGCACAGTGTCGGGGTGCGAGAAGTTGATATTGAACCGCGGATCGTGCACGACGACCGCCGCGCTGGGTGTTGCGCGGAGCGGCAGATCGTCCTGTCCGTTCTGCCGGAGCGTTGCGCGAATTTCGAAGTCGATCCGGTGCGTACCGGGCTGCAGTCCTTCGAGCGTCCACTCCGCTTCGCCGCGCGCCTGAGCGATGAGAAACCGCACGCCCGTCACTGGCTCGACGATCGGGACCGGTTGTCCGAACGATACCTGCGGAATCGTTTTCGCCGTGCGCAGGGCGGTCGGGATCCGGATCGTGCCCCGTATGTCTTCCAGCCGCGCCGCGCTTCCTTCCGGCGCGCCGTTCTGCACCATGACCAGAACGCCGAAGAACTGATGCAGGACGGCGAGACTGTTGGGAATGACGATTGCCGCCGGAATACTGACACCGCCCCCGCTCCCTTTCGGCTCGGGCGGCTCAGTTCCGAAATCGATTTCGCCTTCGTCGCCGAAATCCATGGGAATGATGGTCGGAGGCGACCAGCGCGGCGGCTCGATCAGTCCGGCAGGCGGCAGCACGTACGGATGTTCACCGCCGACGGGCTGGACCTGGTGCGTTCTTGGATCGACGATGATCGGATACTGGATCCGGACTTCCTGTCCATTGATGAGGAAAGTGAAACTGAATTCATAGACATCGAAGTTGCGCGCGTCAACGGTGATGCCTCGCGCACGCAACTCGTCCGGCGAGAGTTGCTTCACCGTGACCGAGGTATGGAGCAGGTCGGCCACCGTAATGACTGCCGCAGCGGGAGTGGCGTACTGAAGGAATTCCGTTCCGTTCATCAGACGGATGTTTTGCAGGTAGTACGTGCCGTCCTGCGAAAGGCCGGGAATCTGAAACTTGTGGCCGGGAGCGGTCGTGAGCTGAATCGGCGTTTCGAGTCCCGGTCCAGTGAGGTCGCCCACCGCGACGAGGCCCTCGATCGCAATCGCGTCGTCGTTCTGCTTTCCTCCGAATTCGGTCTGAATGGTCACCGGCAGGTCGATGGCCGTGGTCACGGTCTCGGTGATCACCTTCAGGCCGACGCCCTCGATGCGCAGACTCGTGCTGGTGATGCTCGCGAGTGTCGTGTTTGCCACGACCGCGGAGACAACGAGACCACACAGAATTCGGAGGAATTTCATTCAAGAGCCTCTTTGGTACTTGGAAATGGGTCAGTTCGTGGGACGGGTGGGCCGGTCCAGCGCTTCGAGGTTGCGCCGTGCAGCGACTGGATCGGATTCGACCAGCGTTGCACCGGGAGGCACGGCAACCAGATCCGGCGGCGGCAGTTCGTTACCGATACGCAGGACGACATTGCGTGTCTCTACTTTCTCTCCTTCGACCTCGAGGACGACGTCGTATTCGAGCGGGAGAAAGTATTCGTCCGCATTGGAGCGCAATGCACCGAGGAGGACTTCACTGAAGTCGGTATTCGGATAGGGATAGCCGGTCCCCAGAAGCGCCTCGGCGGCCGCGCGGCTCAATTTCAGCTGACGGTCGGCCGTGAGTCGCATCATCTGACGACCGGAATCGTTCTGTCGCGCGATCTCGATCCTCTCGCCTGGACGCGATGCGACGACGTGTCCGCCGCGCTGCTCGACGCGCCAATCCTGTTGCCGGCTCGCGTCCGTCGCTATGTGCGGGGTGCTGCGCTCCTGCACCTTTGCGATCTCTTCGAACTTCGTGACGCTGTACGTCCCTGCTGCGAAGTCGATCAGAGTGACCTGACGCTTCGCGTAATCCGCGATCGCAGTACGGCGCCCGCTGATCGAGACGACGCGGTTGCCGTGGCAATACTCGTCGATGACGTTCTTCTGCTGGGAGAAGGGAGCCGACACCTCGCGCGTAATGTGCAGCGGCGCAGGGAAGAGAACCTCGGCCGCCGCTACGCTCATCGTGACGAACAGCAGAATCACGAGAGATGAGACTTGAACATACACACCACCCGCCCGCCCACGCATTTTGGCAGTGGAGGACACAGAGACTCCTTATTGATTGTAGGACCGAGGGCTGAATCTGACCGAAGCGCGTGAGACTAACAGTCTCACGCGTAGAAGTAAATAAAAAATTTTGGCGACTCGGTTAACTCGTGAGCTTTCAGTTCAAAGTGAGACATACCAGCGACGACGTGAAACGACTGCGACGACAGGGCAATTGGTGATCAAGGCCATCGACGACTACATCGCCATCACAACAACTTCCCTGCGACCTTCGCATGGACGGCCAAGGTCGAAGACATCCTCAGGCAAAGTAGCCGCGTTCGCAAACGCCTCGAAAAGACGGCATCTGAATGACACAGGACACTAACGAGATTTGGCTTTGCGACTATCTTTGATACGAAGCACCGGGTTCATGTCTATTCGGAGTGGATTGCTCAAACGTGGGAGCAGGGTATTATTACGCATGGAGAGAACGCACCAATGGTCCTGTCATCGTACCGATCCATGAGGATTGCGCGCATTCGCGCTGTCGATAGCCGTGTTTCCCAGCTGATCGCAGTTGTTTTCATTCTGATTCTGTCGCTGCCGCTCGCGGCACAGCAGCTCACCCTGCGCTACTTCGCGGGTCCGCCCTTTGACGCTCCCGACGGACCGATCGGTCAGACCTACATCGGCGAGGACGGCGCGAACACCATGGATCGCGACGCCGCCGGCAATTTCTATTTTTCCAACGGATCCACGATCAAGAAGATGTCGCCCGCGGGCGAGGTGACGACTATTGCCGGCGTGGCCTCGATCTACTCCTGGGCCGACGGTTTGCCGGGCGATGCCCGTTTCAATGGGGCGATCGGCCTCGATCGTGATGACTCCGGCAACCTCTGGATCGCCGACACGCAGAACCACGTGATCCGCAAGATCGCGCCCGACGGCCGTGTCACCACTGTGGCCGGCATGCCCGGCCTGGCCGGCTTCGTCAACGGCGCCGGCACTGCGGCGCGCTTCAATCAGCCGCGAGGCATCGCCGTTGATCACACCGGCGTGGTCTACGTCTCCGACTACAACAACAACTCGATCCGCAAGATCACGCCGGACGGCACGGTCTCGACATTCGCCACGGCGTCGACCGTTCTCGGCATGGACGTCGACGCAAGCAACAACCTCTACGCCGTCGATGCGTTCCGGGTGAACCGTTTCACCCCTGCCGGCGTGAAGACGATCATCGCCGGCGGCAGCACGCGAGGCTTTGTCGACGGCACCGGCAGCGCGGCGAAATTCGACGTTCTGCGCGACATAGCCGTCGCCAGCGACGGCTCGGTGATGTACGTGACTGACCAGTGGAACGGCCGCGTGCGCAAGGTCACGGCCGCGGGCGTGGTGACGACGGTGGCCGGGCAGCCGTTCGGCGGGCCGCAGCTCGACGGTACCGGTTCGGCAGCAAAGTTCAGCCTCTCCATCAGCGGTATCGTCCTCGACGAGACGACGAACATCCTCTATGTCTCCGACAGCGGCAGCGTTCGCGTCATTACTCTGCCCGCCGGCGTGGTTACCACGCAGGGCGTCATCACGTTCGGCTACACGAACGGACCGGCACGCAGCGCCCGGTTCTACGAACTGCGAGGACTGGCGGTCGACAACTCCGGCAACGTCTACGCGTCGGACGACAACAATCACGTCATCCGCAAGATTACGCCGTCCGGACTCGTCTCGACGTTCGCGGGAAACGGAGCCCAGAGTTCGGTCGACGGTCCGGCAAACACGGCCTCGTTCCAATTCCCCTGGGCGATGACTACCGACGGCACCAACCTTTACGTGATCGACGGCAGCGCCATTCGCAAAATCACTCCTGCCGGCGACGTCTCGACCCTCGCCGGAACCGCCTGGCTCAACGGCAGCGTCGACGGCACTGGCTCGGCCGCGCGGTTCTACTCTCCGAACGATCTCGTGTACGACGCATTCAGCGACTGTCTCTTCGTTGCCGACAAGGGCAACTACACGGTCCGCAAGGTGACGATGGCCGGCGTGGTGACCACGCTGGCCGGCCGCCCCGGTGTGACCGGCACGCAGAACGGCACTGGCACCGGCGCTCTGTTCAAGGGACCCACCTACATCACCGCAGATCCGAACACCGGCAATCTCTTCGTCACGGAGTGGGGCAACTACAACATCCGCAGGATCACGCAGGGCGGCGTGGTGACGAACTTTTCCGGCTCGTCGTCTACCGACGCACATGCGGACGGCGACGCCAATACTGCACGATTCAAGTCGCCCAGCGGCCTGACCTCCGACAACGCCGGCAATCTCTACGTCGTCGACTTCTGGGGTCCGACAGTGCGCAAGGTCGCGCCCGACGGATCGGTGACGACCATCCTGGGCGCGCCGCTGGTCTATGAAGGTTCGTGGCGCGAGGGAACCGGCATCGGCGCGCGGATGTCGAACCCGCAACGCATCGCCACGGATCGCAACGGCAACTTCTTCATCATCAATCCGGACGGCTCCTTCGTGGCGAAGGCCATGCAGTCGATTCCCGACACGGCTTCGGCCGATCCGGCGACGGCGGCGGTCGGCGTGACGCGGCAGCTCGATGCCGCCCCGCGCAACGCCACGTCGTATCTCTGGGAGATGGTGCGGCGGCCGGCGAATTCGAATGCCGTGCTCTCGTCGCCGACGCTTCCCAACCCGATTTTCACGCCCGACGTCATCGACCGCTTTACCTTCCGCCTCTTCGCGGAGGGCAGCGGCACGAGCGGCGTCTCGACCATCGACGTCGTTGCCACATGCGAGACCGACTCGCCTGCAATCTCGGTGACCGATGGCTCCAATCCGTCGTGCGCGGACAGCAGCACCGTGACGCTCGACGCCGGCCCGTGGAGCTCCTATGTCTGGTCGAACGGCGGCACCACCCGCACCATCACTGTCACACCGTCGGCCACGATGACGTACAACGTGACCGTCACCGACGCCAACGGCTGCCAACGTCCCGCGGCCAGCAAGACCATCACCGTCATCCCCTTACTGAGCAGCGTCGCCATCAGCGGCTCCGGGGCGACCGCCGTCTGCCCGTCCGGCACCGCCGGCACCTTCACCGCAGCTGTCACCGGCGGCGGTGCGAGCACGATTCAGTGGGGCTACCGCACGATCAGCGGCGGCGCGGTCACGAACCTCGCCGGCCGCACCGGCACGAGCTACACCCTCGCCGCGGATGATTTCGCGCCAGGCTCATACCTGCTCGTCGCCCTCGCGAGCGCTGAGTGCGGCGGTCCGCTGACCTCGAATGAGCTCGCGGTCACGGTTCATGCGCCTGTTTCGCCGCCGACGGTCAGCGCGAGCGGCCCGACGACGTTCTGCCAGGGCGGCTCGGTCGCTCTGAGCGCGCCGGCCGGCTACACCTATCTCTGGTCGAACGGCGCAACGACGCAGTCGATCGCGGTCAGCGCGTCGGGCTCGTACAGCGTTGCCGTCACCGACGCGAACGGCTGCAGCGCGACCTCGGCTGAGACGAGCGTCACGGTCCATCCGGCGCCGCCGGCAACCATCACCGCAAGCGGTCCGCTCACGTTCTGCACCGGAGACTCGGTCACCCTCCACGCGCCTGCCGGCTACAGTTACCTCTGGTCCACCGGTGAAACAACCGACTCGATCGTGGTGGCCGAGAGCGGGTCGTACAGCGTTACCGTCACCGGCGCCAACGGCTGCAGCGCCATCTCCGCCGAGACGGTAGTCGCCGTCAACGCCAATCCGTCCGCCACGATCACGCCGAGCGGTCCGACCACCTTCTGCGAAGGCGACTCGGTCACGCTCGCGGCACCTGCCGGGCTGTTGTACCTCTGGTCCACCGGCGCAGTCTCGCAGTCGATCGACGTCACGCAGCCCGGCAACTACAGCGTGACGGTCACCAACACGAGCGGCTGCAGTGCCACCTCGGCTGAGACGGCCGTTACCGTCAACGCCAATCCGTCCGTCACGATCACCCCGAACGGTCCGACCACCTTCTGTGAAGGCGGCTCGGTCACGCTGACGGCGCCTGCCGGGCTGTCGTATCTCTGGTCGACCGGTGCGATCTCGCAGTCGATCGACGTGACGCAGTCGGGGAACTACAGCGTGACGGTCACCAACACGAGCGGCTGCAGTGCTACCTCGGCTGCGACGGCCGTTACGGTCGACGCCAATCCGTCTGCCACGATCACGCCGAGCGGTCCGACCACCTTCTGTGAAGGCGGCGCGGTCACTCTGACCGCATCTGCAGGCCTGTCGTACGTCTGGTCGACCGGCGCGATCTCGCAGTCGATCAACGTCGCGGAGGCGGGGAGCTACAGCGTTACTGTCACCAACGCCAGCGGCTGCAGCGCTACTTCGGCCGCAACCGCGGTGACCATCAACGCCGGCCCCGCTGCAACGATCACCCCGAGCGGTCCGACCACGTTCTGCCAGGGCGGCTCGGTCACACTGACGGCACCTGCAGGCCTGTCGTACGTCTGGTCGACCGGCGCGATCTCGCAGTCGATCGACGTCACGCAGGCGGGGAGCTACAGCGTCACTGTCACCAACGCCAGCGGCTGCAGCGCTACTTCGGCCGCAACCGCGGTGACGATCAACGCCAATCCCACCGCCACGATCACGCCGAGCGGTCCGACCACCTTCTGCGAAGGCGGCTCGGTCACGCTGACGGCGCCTGCCGGCATGTCGTATCTCTGGTCGAACGGTGCGACCTCGCAGTCGCTCAACGTCACGCAGGCGGGGAGCTACAGCGTCACCGTCACCAACGCCAGCGGCTGCTCGGCGTCGAGCAATGCCACGACCGTCACGGTGAATCCGCTTCCTACCGTTCCGGTGATCACCGGCCCGAGCTCGTTCTGTCCGAGCACGACCATTGTCCTCACCGCGCCCGCGGGTGCCGCGTCGTATCTCTGGTCGACCGGCGCCGTCACGCAGTCGATCAACGTAGGCGTTGCCGGCACCTACACAGTGACGGTCACGAACGCGCAGGGCTGCTCGCGCACGAGCGCGACGTTCACCGTAACGGCCAACGCCCCGACGCAGATCACAACGCATCCGGCCAGCGCCACGATCGCGCGCAACACCACGCGCGTGCTCTCCGTGATCGCCAATGGCACCGCGCCGCTGCAATACCAGTGGTTCACGGGCATGACCGGCGATACGTCCAAGCCCGTCTCCGGCGCCACGAGTAGTTCGTACACCGCGGGTCCGTTCAGCAAGAAGGGCACGTACCGCTACTGGGTCCGGGTAACCAGCGGCACCTGTACCGGCTCGGTCGCCAACAGCAACACCGCCACGATCACAGTCCCCTAGCCGCAACTGGCGGCAGAGCCTGGGGGGAGGTCTAACGACCTCTCCCTACCTCTATCGCTTGATGGCCACGAGCAGCAATCCTGGCCCGAAGGGTAGCCACGCGAACAAATAGTCCACATTGAACAGCGAGCGGACGAGTGCGACGAGCGGACGCAGTTTCCCCACGCGTGCAACCGAGCGCAGCATCGCGTCGTCGTCCACGGGACGCGTCGCACGGCGGCGGTTCATTCGCCTCAGAAACGCGATGTCGTACGCGAGCGCCATCGGGAAGCCCCAGTAGCGCGCCTTCGCGACGTCGAGACCCGCGGAGCGGAAGAGCGTGCGCAACGTCTCGCTCGAGTAACGGCGGAGATGACCGTAGTAGTCGTCGGATGAGCTCCAGAGGCTCATCAACGCCGGAACCGTGACGACGCAGATCCCGCCGTCGCGGACGACGCGCCGCATCTCGCGCGCCGCATCTGCGTCGCGCTCGAGGTGCTCGAGGGTCTCGCCGGAGGTCATCCCGTCGAACACGCCCTCGCGGAAGGGCATCCGGGTCATGTCGCCGACGACGACCGGGACCGTGGAGGTCCGCTTCACGTGCAGCGCGGCGTCAAACGAGTAGTCGATGCCGAACGCGCGATGGCCGTGCTGCTGGATGCTCACGGCGAGCGTTCCGAGGCCCACGGCGCCGTCGAGAATTCGTGAGCCCCGAGGCAGGTTTGCCACTTCGCGAAGCATCCTCCCCAGGCGGTGCCCATGCAGCGGACCGAACATTTCCGGCTGCGAGCCCCAGGCGTGCGTGGACACTGTGTTAGATTGAGTGAAACGGACTGTTTCTGGCATTCGTAAGAGAGTAAAGAGAACTGATGGCGCGCATTCTACTGATCGGACCCCCGTGGGGCGACGTCTACGGGAACTTCAAACACGTCGCGAAGGTCGGAGTCTTCTATCCGCCCCTCGGACTCTGCTACGTCAAGAGCCCTCTGCAGGCTGACGGGCACGAGGTCAAAGTGATCGACGGCGAGGCGTCGGGCATGTCCCTGCCGATGATCCTGTCGGCGGTCAACGACTACCAGCCCGACATCGTCGGCATCCAGATCGTCTCCCCGCTGTGGCTGACCGCGGTCGCGATCGCCACGGCCATCAAGGAGCGGTTCGGACAGAAAATCCGCGTCGTCGCCGGCGGCCCGCACGTGACGCTGACTCGCGAAGAAGCGCTCCGCGAGGCTCCGGCCTTCGATTACGCGGTTCTCTCCGAGTCCGAGGACGGCATGCGCGAGCTCGTCGAGGCGATCACGCGCGGCGAATCGCACGACGTCGCCAAAGTTACCGGCATCCTCTATCGCGATGGCGACGTCGTTCGCGCCACACCGCCGCGCACGCTCCGTCCCGACGTCGACAATCTGCACTTCCCCGATCGCGCGGACCTCGATCACAGCAAGTACCTCTTCAGCGTGCCGGGAGCGGGCATCCGCCGCTTCACCACGCTCATCACCTCGCGCGGCTGCCCGTACAACTGCACGTTCTGCACGGAGCCGCTGATGTACGGACGCACGACGCGCTTCCGCTCCGCGACGAATGTCGTCGATGAGATCCAGGACTTTCACGATCGTCATCAGATCAATCACTTCATCTTCGTCGACGACACGCTCACCACGCGCAAAGAACGCATCATGGACATGTGCGCGCAGCTCAAGTCCCGCAACCTCGACATCACCTGGGAAGGCTGGACGCACGTCAACACCGTGTCGCCCGACCTGCTGCATGTGATGGCTGACGCGGGACTGCGCCGCCTCTCGTTCGGCATCGAGTCCGGCAACGCCGAGGTGCTCAAGTCGCTGCAGAAGAACTCGACGCTGCCGCGCGTCCGCGAAGCCTACAAGTGGGCGAAAGACGCAGGCATCGAGACCCGCGGCTCCGTGATCCTCGGACTCCCGGGCGACACGAAGGCCTCCGTGCAGGAAACGATCGACTTCGTGGTCAGCCTGAAGGAATGCGATCACGCGTACTTCAACATCGCCATGCCGTATCCCGGCACCGAAATCCGCCGGCAGGCGCTGGCAGGGGAGGCGGGCGTCCGCCTGCTCACCGAGGAGTACTCGGAACTGCGTCGGCAGGGGCAGAAGGTCGTCATGGAAGTGAACGACCTCGACACCAAGGCGCTGCTGCAGTTCCAGCGGCAGGCGTACCTGCGGTTCTGGCTCACGCCGCGCAGAATTCTCTACAACGTCGTGCGCTCGGGCTTCAAGGCGGCGCTGCAGAACGGGTGGGCGTTCTTCCGCTCGTTCATCATGCCGACACGGAACGGGCGCGTGCGATTCATCTCCGAGATCACCGATATTTACGAGGCGGTCAACGGCGCGGATCGCAATCGTCCTGCCGCGTGATCTACTCGTTGCTGAACTAAGATGCGCGGCGCAATGCGCCGCGCATTTGTTTTTCTGCTGTTTCTCCTCAGCACTCTTCCCCTCCACGCCGCCGAAATCGAAGCCGGCGTCCAGCACGTGATCGCGATGACTGGCGACACGGGCACGCTCGACATCAAGACCAGCCGCGGCTTCAGCGCGCACGTGGAAGTGTTCTGGTCCGACCGCGTGTCGACGCGCGCCTCGGCGACGTTTCTCAATCCCGCGGCAATTCTCTTCCCCGAAAACCCGCCGCCGACCGACGTCGACCTCGGCACGCTCGGACTCGACATCTACTCCGCCACCGCGCGCATTCACACCAAGCCGCGCCGGCGGTTCTCCGCGTTCGCGGGCGGCGGCGCAGCGCTCGTAGCGATCGGCAATCTCGACGATCAATTCGGCGACGCAGTGGAGATCGAGTTCGATCCCGAGATGACGTTCGTCGCCGAGGCGGGCTTGCGGTATCGCCTCTATCCGGAAATCGTGCTCGAGGTGGGAGTGACGTACCTGCCGTTGGAGGCGGAGGCGAACATCCTTCGCCCGAACGATCCCCGCTATCCGTTGCCGTCGACGATCGCGGTCGATCCGCTGATCGTCAGCGTTGGCGCCGCGTGGCGTTTCTGATCTGCACGCCGATCGTCGCCGCGGAGACGTTCAGTCCAGGGTTGCGCGGCGAGTAGCCGCCGTTGGAGATGTGCATGAAGCGGTAGCCGGCGAGGATCGGGAAGCGTCCGTTCGCATTCAGCACGATGCCCGCTCCGGCCTCCGTGATGAAGTTGAAGCGCGACGTCGATGCCGGCACGCGCTTCTCCGCGATCAACGGGCCGGTGCCTCCTTCGACGTACGGATGCACGTTCGCGTGCGCGAAGAACGCACGCCGGATGAGAACTGACGCGGCGAGTCCGTGCACGGACTCATTGCCGTCGCCGTACTGATTGCCAAACCAACTTCGCGGCTGCCAGAGGTTCACCGCCCCGGCGACGATCGCGACGGTCGTGCGCGGCGAGAGTGCGTGGCCGAGCTCGAGTTGCAATGCTTGCACGTCCGCCTGACCATGCCACGTGGTCGAGCTCTTCCCACCGACCGCGACGACGCGGACTTCGTTGAGAGTCTGGGCGGACAACGGCAAGGCGAGCAGCGCGATGAATAGGAACGCCGGCGTCCCGCCGGCTGAGCAGGGAGCGTCCCGCTCCGGGCGGGCGGCGGGACGCCACCTGCTCAGCCGGCGAGGACGCCGGCGTTCCGCGGTCTCCCTACGCATCTCCCATCTCCGCGTCGTATACGGCGCGCGCGCGTGATCGGTTCAATCCTGAGTGGAGCTCGCCACTCGGCTGCACCACCATGTTCGGTCCGTAATCGCACATGTCGAGGCACGAGACGGCGCACACGCGCACGGTCGGCTTGCGGCCCATGCTCTTGTTGTGGTCCTTCAGTTCCTGGCGAATGATCTCGCCGCGCTCGTCGCCGAGGGCGAGGTCGTTGCAGCTCTCGCCGATGCAGACGAGGAACAGTTTCTCGAACGGATATTTCATGCGGAGACGAACTTCCGACCCGCATCGATGATGTGCTTCAAATCCTTCGGGCTGCAAGCCTCGGCGTACACACGCGCGACCGGCTCCGTCCCGGAGAGCCGGAACAGCAGCCAGGTCTGCTGGTCGAAGATCAACTTCACGCCATCGGTGGTGTTGACGTCGCGGACGGTGTTGCCTTCGATCTCCGAGGGCGGGTTGGCGAGCTTCTGCGCGACCGATTCCTTGAGTTGCGGCGTGAGCTTGAGATCGACGCGCTTGGAGTAGAAGTGGCCGAACTCCGTGTGCGTCTCTTCGATGAGCTGGCCGATCTTCTTCCCCGTGCGCGCGACCATCTCCGCGACGAGCAGACAGGCGAGGACGCCGTCCTTCTCCGGCAGATGGCGGTACATCGACATGCCGGCCGACTCCTCGCCGCCGAGGGCGATCTTGTCCGCGAGAATCAGCTCGCCGATGTACTTGAAGCCCACCGGCGTCTCGTACAGCGGCACGTCGAGCTTGCGCGCGATGGCGTCGATGAGATGCGTCGTCGCGACCGAGCGCGCGAGACCGCCCGGGATGTTGCGGTAGCGCTTCAGGTACACCGCGAGCAGCGCGATGATCGTGTTCGGCGAAACGAAGCGGTTGCGGTCGTCGATGATGCCGAAGCGGTCCGCGTCGCCGTCGGTCGCGAGACCCAGGTCGTACTTCTCGTCGGTGATGACCTTGCGCAGCTCGCCGAGGTTCTTCTCGCTGCACTCCGGCGAGAAGCCGCCGAAGTACGGGTCGCGGTAGTTGTGGATCGTCTTCACCTCGACGCCGGCCTCGAGGAGGAAGTAGTCGAGGTAGTCGCGCGACGTGCCGTAGAGCGAATCGATGGCGATGCGCAGGCCGCTCTTGCGGATGGCGTCGACGTCGACCTTCGTCCGCAGCTCGTTCAGGTAGCGGTCCTTCGGATCGATCTCTTCGATCAGCTCTGTGCGCTCGTAGACGTCCATGCGCTCGTTCTTCTGCTGGACGAGGTGGATCTCGCGCTCGATCTGTTTGGTGATCTCGGGAAGCGCAGGCGCGCCGTTGGAGGTCGAGAACTTGAGGCCGTTGTACTCGGGCGGGTTGTGGGACGCGGTGAAGTTGATGGCGCCCATCGCCTTGCGCCGCAGGGTCTCGAACGAGACGCACGGCGTCGGAACATCGCGCGTGCAGAGATAGGCCTGAATGCCATTGAACGCGAGGATCTTCGCCGCCTCGGACGCAAACTTCTCCGAGAGGAACCGCGTGTCGTACGCGACGATCACGCCCGATCCCTGTTGCGCCGATTTTTTGAGAAAACTCGCGATGCCCTGGGTGGCGATCCGTACGTTCTCGAAAGTGAAGTCTTCGCCGATGATGCCGCGCCAGCCCGAGGTACCGAATTTGATCATGAACGCTCTCTCTCCGCGTGGGAGTTGGGGGGACGAACGTTAGCACATTGCGCTGCCGCGACGGACGGGCGGTCGGGCGGACGGAGGCGTACACTTCCTTCCACCTAAAGGGAGGGAAAGATGGCTACCAGTAACGCACGTCCCGGTCTCCCCAATCCCAAGTCCATCGTCGCCGAGATCCCGTTCGGCGCGGGCGGCGCCGAAGCCCCCGGAGGTGCGGCGCCGGTCTACCGCATTCTCCGCACGAACGAAGTCGACGGATACGAGAAGAAGCCGTCGAAAGCCGCGGTGGCTGAAGCCATGTTCGTCGAGGCGAAGAAGAAGAGGAAACCCGGCGAGCAGTTCGGCGGCACTTCGCGGCGAATAGCGAAGCTGTCGGTCGCCGACGTGAAGTTCGAGAAGTTCGCCGACGTCGCCGCTCTCATCGCCACGCTGCCCGCGCATGCGGTCATGGTGAAGAAGAAGATCCCCACCGACGCGAAGTCGAATCGCGTGGCCGAGGAGAAGCGCAACGTGCGCATGGAGGCGTTTATCTACGCGGCCAGCGTCGAGGACGACAACGACTATCACCTCATCCTCGGACGCGCCCCTGACGCCGGCGGCTCTCCGGTCTACATGACCATGGAGCTCTCGGGCTTGCCGCCGTCGAACATGAAGTCGCACGCGGCGCTGAAAGCCGCGCGCGAGGCGTTCAAGAAATTCTTCGCGAAGGTCTTCAACGGCGACCTTCCGGGCACGAGCTACGACTTCTACGATCCGCCGATCCGCGTGGAAGTCGAGGGCTCGCTGTTCTGGGACGCGAGTCACGCGAAGGGCAGCCGGCCGGGACCGCAGAGTCTGCGGCCCAACATGCCGGTCGTGTGGGAAGTGCATCCGATCTCGAAGATGAAGCTGTTCCCTCCGGCATGACGACGAAGAAGAAAAAGAAAAAGCCCGTTCGGCCGGGACTTCCGGCGGAGGAGTCGATCGTCGAGGAGAAGGTGTTCGTGTCGCCGAAGGGCGCGACCTATCGCATCCTGCGCACGAACGAGGTGGACGGGTACGAGGAGAAGAAAAAGCGGAAGCGTTGATCGCTGGCTCATTTTCCGCAATGATGGCCCCAGCCTATGTCCCGGCCCGTCGTGCTCATTGCCGATGATGACGAAGAAGTCGCGCTGCTGCTGAGGACGTACCTCAAGCCGCTCGACGTGGAAGTGATCGTCGCGCGAGACGGCGAGGAGGCGCTCGCCATCGCGCAGTCGCGCCTCCCCGCGGCGGTGCTCCTCGACGTGATGATGCCGAAGCGCAGCGGCTGGGAAGTCTGTCAGGCGCTCAAGGCCGTCCAACGCACCTCGCAGATCGGCGTCATCCTCGTCACCGGCCGCGGTGACGTGAAGGACCGTTTGACCGGTCTGCAGGTCGGCGCGGACGACTATCTCGTCAAGCCCTTCGACCGCAACGAAGTCACCAAGCGCGTGCAGGCCGTCCTCAATCGCGCGCCGGAATTGCGCAAGGAGGCGGTGCAGGCCGGAAGGAGCGCGCTCGAGTCGATGCTTCTCGATCGCGCCACCGCGCTGCCCACGCTCCCGATCGTGCTCGACCGCGTAAAGGAGATCCTCATCGAGCAGGGGGAGATCGGGATCGTCTTCGTCGACCTCGAGCAGTTCGAGGCCATCGAGGCCGAATACGGATGGGCGTTCTTCGACGAGCTGCTGTGCAACGTCGGGCAGATCGTCTCCGCCGAGGCGAGGGAGCGGTTCCGCAATCCGCTCGTGACCTGCCATCGCACCGGCGGCTCGAGCTTCTACATCTTCTACGAGACACGTGGCCAGGACCTGATCGCCGAGAATGCGTCCGAGCGCATCGCGAACGACCTGCGCCTGAAGCTCATCGACACGACGAAGAAACGCTTCCCGAGCATCGCCGCGGAGCAGATGGGCTTCTTCGTCGGTACCGCGCGCATCGACTATCGCCCGCAGATTCGGCTCGAGCGGCAGGTCTATCACGGGATGCAGACCGCAGCAGACGCCGTGCGCGACGCGGAACAGCAGCGCAAGAAGCAGCTCACGCGCGAGCTGCGCGACATCATCCGGCGCAAGCGGATCACGACGCTCTTCCAGCCCATCGTCCGCGCGCGCGAGGGGACGGTGTTCGGCTACGAGATCCTCACCCGCGGTCCCGCGAGCTCGTCGTTCCGCAACTCGGACATGCTCTTCTCTTTCGCGCGCGAGGCGAAGCTCGCCTGGGCGCTGGAGGCAATCGCGCTCGAGGGCGCGATGCGTCGCCTGCGCCAGGTCGATTTCGCGGACCGCAAGTTCCTGCTGAACCTCGAGGCGGAGATGTTCGGCGAGTCGGAGTTTCGCATCCACGAGATGGTCACGTTTTTCGCTGAGAACAAAGGCCACTTCGTCTTCGAGCTCACCGAGCGCGCGGCCATCGAGGACTACGCGCAGTTCCGCGAGCTGCTCAGCGAGTTCCGCGACAAGGGTATCGAGGTCGCGATCGACGACGCCGGCTCGGGCTACGCGTCGCTGGAGGCGATCGCCTCGCTCGCGCCGGATTACTTGAAGATCACGAAGGGCCTTGTTTCGACGCTGGCCGAGGAGCCGATCAAGCAGGATCTCGTGCGGATGCTGGTGGACCTCGCCGGCAAGATCAACGCGAAGACGATCGCCGAGGGCATCGAGACGCAAGAGGAGTACGAAACCTGCCGCGAGCTCGGCATCGACCTGCTCCAGGGCTACTACCTCGCTCACCCGCAGGAAGAGTTGCGGGCGGGGGATGAGGAAGTGGCGGCCGCGCTGTCGTAAAAACCGTTGCTCGTGCCTCGTTGCTCGTTGCTCGTGCAGCATCGAAAACGCCCTAGCAACGAGTAACGAGTAACGAGCAACGGGTCACGGGCAACTCGTTGATAATGCCCGCGTGCGTCCGCAGATCGTCCGTGCTGCCGTGGTCGTTTTCACGGCCTCGTTCTGCACGCTGGTGATCGAGCTCGTGGCCGGGCGCGTGCTCGCGCCGCATGTCGGCGTTTCGCTGTACACGTGGACCAGCATCATCGGCGTCGTGCTCGCGGGGATCAGCGCGGGTGCGTACGCGGGCGGCTGGCTCGCCGATCGCCGCCCCGCGCCATCGACCCTCGGATGGCTTTTGTTCGCGGCGGGACTGACGTCGATCGCCATCGCGCCTGCGACGTCGGTGCTCGCGGGCGATGAGGGATTGCTCACGACCCTGGGCATCGCGACGACGCTGCTCACGCGCGTCATCATGCTTGCGTTTCTGCTCTTCTTCCTGCCGTCGTTCTTCCTCGGCATGATCTCGCCGGTCGCGGTGAAGCTCGCCGTGCGCGACCTCGACACCGCGGGGCGGACGGTCGGGAAGATCTACGCGTTCTCCACCCTCGGCTCGATCGCGGGGACGTTCGTCACCGGCTTCTGGCTCGTGGCCGCGTTCGGGACGCGCTCGACGCTCATCGGCACCGGCGTCGTCCTCATCGCCGCCGCGCTCCTCCTCGGCGATCTCCTCGGCCGCCGCGGACGCGTGTACGCCGTGCTGGTGTTCATCGCCGGCGGGATCTTCGCCAACTCACAGACCAAGCCGCCGCTGCCGCCGAATTACGATCCCGTGCTGCACGCGGGCATCGGCATGGTGCATTTCGAGGAGAGCCAGTACTACACGATCCGCGTCGACCGCACCGTGCGCGAGGACAACGGCACGCTGATCCACGCGCTGCATCTCGATCACCTCGTGCACTCCTACTCCGATCCGAAGGATCCGGCCTGGCTCGAGTACGACTACCTGCGCGCGTTCAACGAAGTCGTGCGCGCGACGGCGAAGCGGCGTCCGGACTTTCGATTGCTGTTCGTCGGCGGCGGCGGATACACGCTGCCGCGGCTCGTGGAGCGCGACTATCCGCTTGCCCGTGTCGATGTCGCGGAGATCGATCCTGCGGTCACGCGGGTCGCGCGGCATTGGTTCGGGCTTTCGCGCAAGGGACGCATCCGCACGATCAACGAGGATGCGCGCTGGTTCGCGATGCGCTCGCCGGAAGCGGGCGTGTACGACGCGATCTTCATCGACGCGTTCAACGATCTGTCCGTGCCGTATCACCTCACGACGCTCGAGATGACGGCGCGGCTGCGGCAGTTGCTGCGGCCGGAAGGCGCGCTCGTCGCGAACGTGATCGACGACTTCGGCAAGGGACGCTTTCTCGCGTCGTACGTGCGGACGCTGCAGTCGGTGTTCGGCGAGTCGAACGTCGCGGTGGTGGTCGAGACGCGGGAGGACCTGAAGAGCGATCGCTCGACGTTCGTCGTCGTCGGCTCGCGGGCGATGCCGAAGATCCACGGCGCGCACACGCTGCCGCACGAGGAGCTGCGGCGCTACGTCGTCGATCGCGGCGCGATCGTGCTCACCGACGACTACGCGCCGGTGGACAACATGCTCGCGCCGCTGTTCACGCAGCGGTTCGTGGATGAAGTGGGGGAGTGATCGCTTTTCTGCCTTACCCGCCGCGCCGAATGTGTGGTGTATTCTTTCCGCTCGGTGCCAATCCCCCCAGGAACGCGCCTCGGTCCATACGAGGTTGTTGCGCCGCTCGGTGCGGGCGGGATGGGCGAGGTCTATCGCGCGCGCGACACGCGCCTCGACCGCAGCGTGGCCATCAAAGTCCTTCCGGCGGAGCTCGCGCATCGCGCCGAGCTGCGCGCGCGCTTCGAGCGTGAAGCCAAGACCATCTCTTCGCTGAACCACCCGAACATCTGCGCGCTCTACGACGTCGGCGACGACTACCTGGTCATGGAGCTGCTCGAAGGCGAGAACCTCGCCGACCGCATCGCCCGTGGTCCGATCCCGATCGAGCAGCTCCTGCGCACCGGCATCGAGATGGCCGACGCGCTCGACAAGGCCCATCGCCGCGGCATCGTGCACCGCGACCTCAAGCCCGCCAACATCATGCTGACGAAGTCGGGAGCGAAACTGCTCGACTTCGGGCTGGCCAAAGAGAGCCCGCTCGGCGGCGGTGACGTCCAGACCGATGCCACGGTCGCCAGGGCCCTCACGTCGGAAGGAATGATCATCGGGACATTTCAATACATGGCGCCGGAGCAACTCGAAGGCGCGAATGCCGATGCGCGCACGGACATCTTCGCGTTCGGAGCGATCCTCTACGAGATGGCCACCGGCCGCCGTGCCTTCGAGGGGAAGAGCCGCGCCAGTTTGATCGCCTCCATTCTGGGCACGCAGCCGCCGCCGATCGCACAGCTCCGTCCCATGGCACCGCCGGCGCTCGACCGCGTGGTGCAAGCCTGCCTGGCCAAGGATCCCGACGATCGCTGGCAGACCGCGCACGACGTCATGCTCGAGTTGCGCTTCATCGCCGAGAGCAACTCCGCCGCGGGCGTGCCGGTCCCCGTCGCGCGCCGCCGCGCCTGGCGCGAGCGCAGCGCGTGGATCGTCGCCGCCGCTGCCGTCGTCGCGGCCGTTGCCATCGGCGTCGGCACCATGAAGCGCACGCCGCCCGCGGGCGGCCTCGTACAGTTCGCGATCGAGACGCCGCCGAACCTGACGCTGTTCCCTTTCGACACCAAAGGAGTGGCCATCTCACCCGACGGAACGATGCTCGCGTTCGTCGCCAGCGACGGCCAGGACAAGCCGTCGCTGTACATCCGCAACCTGGCCACGACGAAGATCACGGCGCTGGCCGGCACCGACGACGCGTCCTATCCGTTCTGGTCGCCCGACCGCAGCCAGCTCGGCTTCTTCGCCGGCCAGAAACTGCGCCGCATCGACGCCAAGGGCGGCACGGCCGTGACGCTCTGCGATGCCGCGTCCGGCCGCGGCGGCACGTGGAATCGCGACGGCGTGATCGTCTTCGCGCCGACGATCTCGAGCGAGCTGTATCGCATCTCCGCCGCCGGCGGCCGTCCCGAGCGCGTCACCTCGTTCGAAGGGAAACAGATCCGGCACCGCTGGCCGTGGTTTCTCCCGGACGGCAAGCGCTTTCTCTACGGTGCCGGCGACGGCCTCATGGTCGGCTCGCTCGACGGCAAGCTGCACAAGCAGATCGCCACCAACGTTTCCAACGCCGTCTTCGTCCCGCCTGACCGCATCGTCTTCTCGCGCGGCGCGGTGCTGATGTCGCAGCGCTTCGATCCCGATGCGCTCGCGGTCAGCGGCGAGCCCGTGCCGCTCCCCTTCGGCAACGTCGCCAACCTGAGCTCGAAGCAGCTCAGCATCGTGAGCGCGTCGGAGAACGGCACGCTCGCCTTTCTTCCCGCGCCCGAAGGCGCCACGCGCCTGGTCTGGGTCGACGCCAAAGGACACGAGGACGGCGAGATCGGCGAGGCCGGCGGCTACGACGACGCCGCGCTCTCACCCGACGGAAAGCGGATCGCCGTGGTGCGCAGCGCGCCCGACGGCAACGACATCTGGCTCGTCGATGCTTCCAGCGGCAGCTTCTCGCGCTTCACATTCCATCCCGGCCTGTACGGCTTCCCGTCCTGGAGCCGCGATTCGAAGCAGATCGCCTTCTTCCTTCAGATGGACGCCACCGGCCAGGTCTGCACCAAGTCGCTCGACGGCGCCGAGCGCATTCCCGTGTTGATCTCCAAAATGTGGCAACTCCCGAACGACTATTCGCCGGACGGCACCACGCTCCTGACCTTCGTGCAGACGGCGTCGGCGGCCGGCGATCTCTACACGCTGACCCTCGGCGAGAAGCCGGCGATGACACCCTTCGTGGCGACGCCGTTCGACGAAAGCGGGGCGTCGTTCTCGCCCGACGGCCGGTGGGTGACCTATCAGTCGAACGCATCGATGCGCAACGAGGTCTACGTCCGCCGCTATCCACTCGGCCCCGAGCAGTGGCAAATTTCGAACGCGGGCGGCGAGAGCCCAATTTGGAGCCCGGACGGGAAAGAGCTGTTCTACGTCGCCGGCGATGCCATCATGCACGTGCCGCTCGGCGGCGGCGATTCGCTCAATCCCGGCACTCCCGCCCCACTCTTCCGCATTCCGGGACATCCCGCGCCGCGCCTGAGCGGGTCGGTCTCGCGGCCCGTGATCAGCGGCATCACGCCCGACAAGCGCTTCCTCTTCCGGTTCGGCACGGAGCAAGGGCTGCCGTCGATCAATGTCGTGCTGAACTGGCGGAAGGCGCTTCAGGAGCGGTAGCACGAGTCGATGCGTCGCCCTGCCAAAGATCCACACCCGATCGGATCGCCGCCTGTTTCATCTGCGCGTCGTTCGACGCAAGGGGCAATTGTCTGCGCGCCGCCAGTTCGATGTACGTCGCGTCGTAGATGGTCAATTCGTGTTTCGACGCCAGATTGACAAGCCGTGTGAACGCGACAGCTGCGGCTTCGTGATCGATGACTGCGGGCAACTCGCGAATGATCTCGATTGCGCTCCGAGCTTCGTCGGGCGTGAGCTTCTTGCGACGGCGAAGAACCGTGATCGCATTCGCCACTTCCAGCGGCCACAGCGAGGGACGATGGGAGTCGCCCGCAGGCAGACGATCGAGCATCGCGTCGGTTTTCTGAGGGGGCCTGGGCGCGGTTGAACGTATGTGATCGACCGAGGTTTCGGCGACGACGGAACGTTTCACTTCCGCAGCCGTTCGACGGACTGTTTCACGGAATCGAGGTTCGGTGCTCCCCTCATCTTTGGCATTGGACGATGTTAGCAACCGCGACCCGTGATCCTCACGGCGCCCCGACGAGGACGAACGGAGCCCAATAAAACGGGTGCGCGTACTTCGGGGTTCGCATCAACTCCATCGACGCGCGGCGGAGCGCCTGCGACTTCGACGCGCCGGTGAGCAGGTGGCGGTGAAACGCGATCATCAGTCGCGCGGTCGGTGCCGACGCGGCTTTCCACTGGCTGACGATCGCTGTGGGACAACCGGCGACCTGCAGGGCCCATGACATTCCGATCAGACCTTCGCCGGCGCCATCGCGGCCGCGCGCCGTGTCGCATGCGGACAGGATCGCGACGTTGCTGTGCAGGGACAGGTTCGCGATCTCGCGCGCCTCGAGAAACCCGTCTTCGCTGCCGTCGGCCGGTGCGGACAGCAGGAGAGCGGAGTACATCGGCGCGCGCTCGTCGAAGAGCCCGTGCGTCGCGACGTGCAGGACGCGATAGCCGGCGGCGTCGCGCTTAAACGCAGCCTCGCTCGCCGCCTCCCCGACGAGTACTTTTGCCGCGCCAACCGGATAGAGGCGGCGGATCGTCTCCACCTCACGCAACGCGTCGGGCAACGCGCCGACCCGCGCGTCGCGCCGGAAGGCGACCGCCTGGGCCGCCGCTTGCGCCGACACCTTCGGATCACCGAGCGCGAGCAGCTCGCCGAGCCCCTCGCCCGACGCACGCATGGCGGCGGCAAGAGCGAGCGTCCGCATCGAGGCCGCATAGAAAACGGGCGTTCGCTCGATCACGTGCCGCCCGTTGCGCGCGATGAGCGCGTGAAAGGGCAATCGCCAGAGAATGCCGTCGGGGATGATGCACACTCGTTTCCCGAGGCGCGTTTGTTCCTCGACCGGCAGCAACAGCAGGTCATAAAGCCTGCGCGCGCGCTCGCGATATCCGGCGTCCCGATTCTCGAGCGTGCGCAAGAGCGAATTCGTGAGAGTTTTCAATCGGCGTTGCGGAAGGACGATGAACTTCGCGGACGTGAGCGTCCGTCCGTCGCTCCCGCGGCGCGCGGTCATGACCACAATTCCCGGATCGCGAACGATGTATTCGACGAAGACCGTGCCGGCGAGCGAGGGCGGAATGGTCACCGCGTCGCCGGCAGGAGGGCGGCGGAGGCGCATTGCCGGGCGGGAGAGATACAGCTCGTCGTGAAAGCGATCGAGCTCGACGCGTGCCGCATCGCGCGCCGACCGCACATCCCGATCCTCCGATTTGTCCAGCAGCGCTCGATTCAGCTCGGACAGGCGAGTATTGAGCTCGCGCTCCCTTTCCTTCTCCGCGACCGTCATCGACGCAGAGAGGTCGATCTTGCCCTGTTCGAGAACGGTGGTGAGCGCGCGGGCGCGGACGCGCTCGGACATCTCCAGTGCTTCGCGCGAGTGTCCGCGCGTCACGAGAATCTGCGCGAGCTCGGCATACGGATCGAACTTGTCTTCGAAGTAGCTCGTGAATGTGTCCTCTCCGACGACCTGTGACTGCTGCGCTTCAAGAAGGGCGATGGCGCGGCGAAACGCGCCCTCCGCTTCGCTCGTGCGGCCGAGGCTCCGCAGCGCGCGTCCGGCCATGGCTTCGACGGTCCACGACCAGTTGCTGAAGCTCGACGCCCACCCATCGGTCGCGTTGTGCGACTTGGTGCGGATCTCCAATGCCTCGTTGGCCACCGCCAGCGCCTTGCGCGGTTGTCCCTGCGCGAGTCGCAACTCGGCGAGAATCGTCAGCGCGGGGTCCGATTGTCGCGCGCTGTCGAGGACGATCTGCATGACTTGGTCTGCCTCGGCCAGATGGCCCGCGCGCAACAGCGCGATTGCGAGTCCACCGTGGATCGTGGCCTGAAGGCCTTTGTTGGCGGGATCGAAGTCGAGGCGCGAAACGGCGCGCCGGAACCCGATGATCGCGCTCTCGAAATCCTCGGCCAGAGAGTCACAGAGCGCGAGATTGTTCAGCGCGTAAACCTCGCCGCGGGCGTCGTGCGCCTCGAGCGCTTTCCGATAGGACGTCTGCGCGTAGGTGCGCGTGACTTCAGGCGCATTGAGCATGAAGTGCACGAGGCCGAGGTAATTCGTGGCCGACGCTTCTCCTTCGATCCATCCGTAGCGAACCGACTCCTCCTGCAACTGATGCGCGCTGGCGAGACCTTGCCGGAGTTGTCCGTACTCGATCTCGATGTAGGACTTCATCGCCAGCGCCTTCAGACCGGCGCGCGGATCGCGCAATTGATCGAGGGTGGAGGACGCCGTTCGCATTTCGTCGATGGCGCCGGGCGAGTCGCCTTTGCCCCAGCGCGCGCGGCCGAGGGTGAAGATCGCTTCCGCAATGGCGTCGGCGTTGCCGCTTTGCCGCGCAATCTCGACCCCTTCCTCCGCGGCCGGAATCCCATTCCCGCCGTAGACCGTGACGAAGTTCGACAGGTGCCGGAGGCATTGCGATTCCGCCGCGCGGTCGCCGTTGTGTCGCGTGAGCTCGCGGGCAAATTCGAAGAGCTCGTTTCTGCGGCGTTCCAGCTCGGCAGGGTCCTTCTCATACGGAGCCGGCGGAAAGAGTGCCTCGTTCGCGAGCTCACGTGCGAGAGCGCTTTCGTCGACGCGAGACTCGTGGATGAGGTGCTCGCGTTGATCGGCCGGTACGGCGATGATCGCCCGCGCGACCACGACCTCCCGTCTCAGGACCGAATGGATGCGGCACGCATCCGCACCGCTTGCGAGATCGAGGACCCAGGAGAAAGGAACGGGAGACCAATCCTTGTCCACTCCGCGCATCAGGCGCAGCGCGTCGACGTCGACGATGATCGTGGCGCCGCGATCGTTGCGTTTGTCGATGGTCGTCCGATGCGAATGTACGTCGATGCATTTGCTCGTCTCGATGAGCTCGCGAATGGGCTTCCATTCCGGATTGCTGACCGGAACGTCCGAGAGCGGCTCGAATGCGGCGAGAGTTCCGACGTTCATTGCCGCGGCGAAGGCGTCGCCTGCAGCCAGGATCTTGTCGTCCGACGCTCCATACGCCGAAACGAATGAAAACGCGAAGAGGAATGCCAGGAGTGTCCGCAGAAATGCGGTGAAGGGGCCGCCGATCGCTCGGCCGGCCCCCGGTGACGCGGAGGAGCTCCTCAGAAGTTGTAGTTCACCCAGAACCCGACGTAAGTGATCTTGTAGACGCCGGCCGCCGCGCCGCCATTCGTGTAGAACGTCACGCGCAGATCGCGGCCCGCCCACTCCGGATGCGCTCCGAGGTCCATGTAGCGTTGCTGACAGAAGAAATTCGCGGTGCCGGGATCGTAGATGACATACGCGAGGATCTGGCCGGTCGTGGCGTCGCTGATGTGGCCCCACAGCTCGGCGGCACGCAGTGGCTCGCCGATTCCGTTCAATTGCACTACGTACGACAGCGCGTAGTGCGTACCGCCCTGAACGTTGTTCATCACCTGCGAGACCGAGCTCGCGCTGAGCGTGGTGAGGCGGGCGTAATACTCCTGGCCGTAACAGATGCCGCCGTCGGTGGCGCGGTATCCCGCTCCCCCGAACTGCCAGTTGGGGCAGTTGTTCCCGAAGCTGCCATCCACGATCAGATCGTTCGAAGTGCAAGGCCCGACGCATTGCGGGGGCGTACAGGACTGTGCGAACGCGGCCGGCGCGAGAATCGCGGCGGCGAGCGCAACCAAGAGAACCACTGCATGTCTGGACATCGAAATGCCTCCTGAACCGAATGTCGCAGCACGCGTCGCTGCGCGAAGGCATTGACGGGTATGAAGGCTCTTGATTACTGCTTGCCCGCGTCGATCGGAGAAAAAAGAATGCGCGCGCCATCTCGCGCCTACCAGGATGAGACGCTGTCGGCGAGCGCTGCCGCATTGCGCACGTCGGAATGCCGCGCCGCGTACTTGCGCAGCTCCTCGATCGCCGTTTGTTGCATTCCAAATCGGGCATGAAGGACTCCGAGGAGAAGAGGATCATCGGGGAAACGGCGGCGTGCGTCCGCGAGTGCGGCCGAGCTGTCCTGGTCGAGCACGTGAAAGAGAGACACCGGCGCAGGCGGAGACGGCAGCAGTTCGATGGAGTCGCCGCGCCGGATCGCGACCTGCCAGGTGTACGTCCGTCCGCGCGGAAGCGCGGGCTCGACGCGCCATCCCCTTGTTTGCAGAACGCCGCTGCGGGCCACGCGCTCGAATCCGTCGTAGACGCTGACGACGAAAGGTCCCGACTCCGCCCGCCAGGTGAGCAACGGTGTGGGAGTGTCGATGACGACACCCGCGGGATTCATCACTGCAGCCGCGGATCGAGACGAAAGTGTGCGCAGGACGTCGGGCGTCGGCCGCAGCGAGGCGAGGATCGCCGGCGGCGCGATCGTTCCGTGCGCGAGCGCGTCTCGGACCGCCGCATTCCAGTCGTCGCGCCCGTATCCGATCGCCGGGACGGGTTGCGTTGCGGATTTGCGGGCGACCGGTTTTTGCGTCGGCTGTTGCGTCCGTTGTAGGGGGGGACTGCGCATCAGATAAGCGCTTGCGAGACTCAATACGATCACAGCGGCCGCCACGCTCAGCCAGCGCAGCGACGTCGATGAAGAGCGCCCCGCGAACGCCATCAAGTCCCGCACCTCGGCGTCGCAAGTCGCGCAGACCTCGCGGTGGCTCGCGACGATCTCGCGCGTCACGTCGTCGATCGTGCCGTCGACGAACTGCTCGAGCACCTCGTACGATGGATGCTCGTCGAGCTCGCCGGCGAGCGCATGCAGGATCGATTCGCGCCGGGACGTGTTCTCGCTCATCGCGGCCGTTCCATTCTTCGCGCGAGCCGGTCGCGCGCCGCTTTCCGGAGATTGATCACCTGTTGCCGCGTGACCTGCAAACGCTCGGCGATGACCGCATCGATCAGCGGCACGCCGTTCCACAAGGCATCCAGTTCCGCCTCGCTGAGCTCCAGCGACGCGGCGAGCTCCCGCTTCGTGACGAAGCGCTCGGCGACGAGCAGTCGAAGCACCGAGTCGCCGGCGGCGTCGCGCGCATTGAGCAGAAGGGCCAGGCGTTGGCGGAACGGCAACGCCACGATCTCGCTCCACAGCCGCTGCAGCGATTGCGAGGACTCCACGGCGCTCAGAGCACTCGATGGATACGCGGTGGCGATGTCATCGGCGCTGATGCGGATCGGCTCGGCGATTCCCATCCGGGCCGCGACGGCGTTGACGAGATCGTCGATCGTCCGTTCCTCCTCGGAGTGGGCGAGAACGTCCAGCACCATGCTCGTGAGGACGTCGCCCGCGCGCGTTCGCACGCGGCGGGCACCGATCGCGGATGCCGGTTGGAGCGAGCACCGGATGCGACCGTCCGCGAGGATCGAGACGCGGAATCGGTCGTCGTGATTGAGGACGTAGCGGATGCGGTGTTTCAGCCGCGCCCACTCCGGCGAGGTCGTGCGCACGAGGTCGTCGATGACGCGCGAGGTGACGCCGGCCACGTATTCGTCGAATGTATCGATCGGGCTCCGTTGCGGATCGCGCAGCCTCTTGATCAGCCGCACGAGAGCCTCGCTGCGGAGGTCGTCGCGAACGTCGTCGGCGATCTTCCAGGAGCGGCAGCGCCGGCGGATGACCGTGTCGATCACCGGAACCGCGCGGGCGACGACGTCATCGTCGACCACGACGTCGACGGAGAGGTTCTCTACGCCGTCCTGTCGGTCCAAGATCGGGAGTCCACGCATTTTTCGAGGCCTGCCTGCGACGGAGAGCCGCACAGCGATTGACGTGAAATCGGCGGCAAGATTACCACCCGCCGCCATTTTCTCTCGTTGCGTCCGCCGCTGCCGGCCCCTATAATCCGCGCGCCCAAGCGGCTGGAATGAAGGTTCCGGCCGGACCGTTAGCAGCGGTACTTCCACGAAATGTGGGGCTGTAGCTCAGTTGGGAGAGCGCCTCGTTCGCAATGAGGAGGTCGTCGGTTCGATCCCGTCCAGCTCCACCAAAATCCTCACCAACCCAGATCAGATCCTGAAGCGCGGCACCTCCTGCCGCTTCTGATCCATTCCGTCAAAAAGTCCTTGCGCACCGCCGTAAAGAGTCCTATCTTTACTGACGGTTCTCCCCCCCCCAGCAGGTCGTCCATCGCCCATCTGCAGTTGCGCATTTTTTCGACGGAGGGGTTCTGTCATGCGACTCACGTCTCTGCTCTCAGTGGCCGCTCTTCTTCTTTCCACGTCTCCTCGCCGCACCGCCGCAGATGACGGCGGATGAAAAGGCGGCGTTCCAGTCATCAAGGACAACACCAAGCCGGGTGTCGGAAGCGACGAGATGCTCGGCGACCGCCGCCGCGTTCGTCTACAACACCGGTCTGATCGGCTTTTCCGCGCCGTTCGTGCAGCACGAGAATCTCATCGTCTTCAACGACTCGCTCCCGCTCGATCAGGCGCTCCAGCAGCTCTTCACCGACCTCCTCGGCAGCACCTAACGCGCGCCGCATCGACGTCATCCGGCAGAAGCTGGAGAAAGAGAGGGAGAAACTGGTCGCGATCACCTCGAGTCGAGATGCCAGCCCGGATGGATCCATCGGCCGTCGCGTTTGACGAAGACCTCGGTCAGTTTGCCGCGCACCGTCGTTTCCTTGTCGCCGGTTGCGAGCGTCACTTCGTAGGTTCCGTAGAAGACGACCGTATAGCCGATGCGTTGCGCGCGGGTTTCCGGAAAGGAGAGCGAGACCAATCGCCCTCCTGATTTCTTGAAGCCCACTGAGGACGCGATGGTTTTGTCGCGGGTGGAGATCTCCTCGCCGGCCCACCCGATGCCGAGAAAGTCCTCCGGCAGCATGGAACGCAATGCTGCCTCGTCGCCGTCGAACCACGCCCGCCACGCGGCTTCGCGCACTTTCAGAACATCGGGATCGATCGGCTCGGCGCCGAATAGCGGAACGGAAAGCATCGCCAGAAGAACGACGAAGAAGAGGGCCAGTCGTGAGTTTCGCATGCAATTCCTTTCGCAGCGGCGCAGCGCCGCGGCATCTGCGCTAAGAACACGCCCTGAACGCGTTCCGTTCGGGAACGCTGCTCCATCATTCCGGCTAGACTATTCGACCATCCATGGTGCCGAAACAGCCCGCGCTCGACGCTGCGCAAGGCGAGGAGTTGTTGCAGATCATCATCGGTCTCATCGACGATTTCATTCGCACCGGCGACAAAACGGCCCAAAAATGTTCGAGCCGCTGACGCTGCTCAATGCGTCGCGGCTCCTGCTGATTCCCGAATATGCGCTGGAGCCGCGTGCGTATGCCGTGCTCGGTGCGCTGTGCTGGGTCCGTTATCAGCGCTTGACCCATAGCGACGTCGATTTTGAAGCGGCATATCGCTTCTTCACCCACGTCTACGAGTTCAATCCGCAGGTCCTGCCGGACGGTCTGCGCGAACAATTCGCCAGTACACGTCCTCCGCTCGAGCCGCCATGGGAAGTCTGGCACTCGCACGCAAGGACGCTGGTCGCGGAGTTCTTCCGCGACCGCGGCGAGCGCCTCCTCGACCACGCCGTCATTCTCTATCGCCTCTCGCTCGATGTTGCGCCGGCGACCTACGCACAACGCCCCACGATGGAGTTCAATCTCGGCATTGCGCTCCACGAGCGTTTTCGCCTCTTGAAAGAGCGCGATGACCTCGATGCCGCCATTGCCGCGCTGCAGCGCGCCGCACAGTCGATCGCCGACGGCTACCCGAATCGAGACCTCATCTGGTCGGCGCTGGGCGACGCGCTCGCTCGACGCTTCGAGTCGACGCGCGCGCTCGCCGACGCCGACGCCGCCGTCGCCGCCTATCGCGTCGGGCTGCCGCTGAACGGACCGGCCGACGACGCCGGCCGCATCCGGTGGTTCAATCTAGGCATCGCGCTCGGGCACAGCTTCGAGCTCACGCGCAGTGCGGACACACTGGCCGAGGCGATCGACGTGTTTCGCAGCATGGTCGATCAAACGCCGAAAGATCATCCCGCGTACGCCGGGTTTCTCTCGGAGCTGAGCAACGCGCTCGTCTCACGATACGAGATCGGCGGTAATCTCGAGGACCTGCGTGCCGCGCTGCGCGCTGCCGAGAGCGCCGTCGCGGAGGCTCCGACCGAGTACCCGCGCCGCGCCGAGCTCGTTCACAATCTCGCGGCAATCCGCGAGCGCCATTCGCGCGCGCCCGTGCGCATCGTGCCGGAGCTTTTCTGCAGGCTGCGGCCTTACGTCGCTCCCCCGGAGGCCCTCCCGCCCGAGGCGGTCGAAGGAGCGCCGGAGATCCTGCCGGGCATCGTCGTCGCGATTGTCGCGGAGGACGGTCCTGAGATCACTGTATTCGCCGCCTCTTCCGCGATCGAGATCGCCCACGCCGTGTTTCCGGAGTCGGCCGAGCGAGGACTAGAGCTCTTGAGGCAAGTCGGCATCAAGAATCTGCGCCTGCTCCCTCTTCCGCCCGTATTCATCATGAAGATCGGCGAGGGCCGTCCCGATAGTGACGTGTTCTTGCTCGAGACGGAGGATCGTTTCGTCGCGTCGAGGATTACGTTTCTCGACGAGCTCGCGGAGAGAGCCGTGCCGGGAAGGTCGAGGACCCACGGCGTGCTTGTGGCGATCCCGAGGCGGACAACGGTCCTGCTGCATTTCCCGAGCGGACCGGGTGTGTTGGAAGCATTCGAGGTGATGCGAGCCAGCGCGGGGATGTTCGGCGACATGCCGGACAAGCTGTCTCCCCACGTCTATTACGTCGCGCCCGACGGGCGCAGCGAGATCGTTGTCTCGCCCGGACATGGAGGCGCGTTCTCGCACTTGCTCTATGGAGACGCCGGACTTTTGCGTTGAGCCCGCTACGACGTCCGCGCCGCGCGCTGAATGATGGGGGCGAGCGCGTTCTGGAGATCACTCAGCGCGAGCGGCTTGCTCAGATAGTCGTTCATGCCCGCGGCGAGGCAGCGTTCGCGGTCGCCTGCCATCGCATGCGCCGTGAGCGCGATGATGTACAGATCCTCGCCTTTGGCTTCGCGGATGCGTCGCGTGACTTCGAGACCGTCCAGGCCCGGCATCTGGATGTCCATCAGCACCACGTCATACGCGTTCCGCTCCAACGCCTCCAGAACCTCGGTCCCGTTTTCCACGGAGTCGGCGGCGTAGCCGAGGTGTTGCAGCATGCCGAGAACGACGATTCGGTTGATCGCCTCGTCTTCCGCCAGGAGGATGCGTAACGATCGATCCGCGGACGAACGGCGTTGTCGCAACGCCTCGGGCGGCGGAGGCGAAGCGAGCAAAGTGGGCTCCCCGACGATCGTGAAATGAAAAATCGATCCTTGGCCGGGTGCGGTTTCCACCGTGATCGTCCCGCCCATCAGCTCCGTCAATCGCTTGCTGATCGCCAGTCCGAGGCCTGCGCCGCCGTAGGGGCGACTCGACGAGCCGTCGACTTGTTGAAACGCCACGAACAGGCGATCGAGATCTTCACTGGCGATGCCGGGACCGGTGTCGCTGATGGAGAATCGGGCCTCGATCCGACCGTCTTCCAATCGCCGGGAACCGAGGGCCACTTCGACGCTTCCATGCGACGTGAACTTGATCGCATTGCTCAGCAGATTGAGGAGCACCTGGCGTGTGCGATGCTGATCTCCCAGCAGCGCCGGCGCCGTGCCTTCCGCGACGGAGGAACGGAGCTCGATCCCTTTTCCGTTCGCCAACGGCGCCATGATCTCGAGACAGTCCGCGACCACATTGCCGAGGGTGAACGGATTGTGTTCCACGCTCATCGTCTTCGACTCCAGACGAGAGAACTCGAGGACGTCGTTGAGCAGCGTGAGCAGAGACCGGCCGCTGACTTGAATCGCCTTCAACTGTGTCCGCTGCTCCGCGGTGAGCGGAGTACACGCCAGCAACTCCGCCATGCCGATCACCCCGTTCATCGGCGTGCGGATCTCGTGACTGATGTTCGCGAGGAACTCGCTCTTGGCTCGGTTGGCCGCCTCCGCCTCATCGCGGGCTTCCGCCAGATCGCGGGTTCGTTCGAGAACCTCGTCCTCGAGGCGGAAGCGAAGATGGTCCAGCTCATCGTGCACGCGACGGAAGCGAAGCGAGAGCGCCAGACTCATCGCAATGATCACCGCACCAAAGCCGAATGCAGCGATTGAAAAGTCGAAGGGCCACTGCAAGGGGAGAACGTTGCGAGCCAGCTCCGCTGTCTGGACGACGATCATGATCACGCCGCCGAAGGCGATGATCCGCGCCTCAGCGTCACCACGCCAAGCTTCGCGCAAGACCAGCACGGCAGCCAGAACCAGCAGCGGCAACAGCCACAACCAACGCACGGTGCCGCTGGCGAAGATCGGACGCAGATCCGGCCAGAGACCGATGAACACGGCCAATGCGACATGCGAGAGTTGATAGGCGCGCACCAGCCGCGACACCGGCCGTGCGAAGAACGCCCACAGGAACTGGATTGCCAGTGCCGCGGCCAGATGACCGGTCATGTCGGTCAGTCGCACCGCGATCGCGCGGCTGACCGTGAGCTCGTAGATCCAATACGTGCTGGCGAACGTGTTGATCGCGAAGGTGAGAGCGAGGAGACCGAACCAGAGGTGCTCGGTGTGTTTGCGGCGACGACCGAACAAGAGAAGGTGATGTAAGAACACGAACCCGAAGAGAACCGAGAGAACGAGCAGCGGAGCCTCGGTCAGCAGACCGCCGGTCCACTGGGCTCGCACGCGGTCGACGAGCGCTCGATACTCGCCGAGTGTGAGGGTCGCGCTCACCGGACTGCTCTGCGAATCCGCATCCGAGATCCAGCCAATTCTTCGTACGCGCAGCGCCAGACTTACAGTCCCATCGCTTGCGATCGCGTCGCGAGGCACGCGAAAGACTTCGGCGAATCCGAAGGGGAGCGTCGAAGACCAGCCGCGCGAGCGTCCGATCCGATGGCCGCCCGCGTAGACTTCGTAGCCGCCGTAATCCGGCGGGCCAAGAAGCACTCCGAGCTCGTTTCTGCGACCGGCCAGACGCGCTTCTTCGTCCAGGAGCACCGCGCCCCGGAACCAGACGATGCCGTCGTAGCTTTGAAGGCCCTGCTCCCGCCAGGTGGAACGCACGGCCGCTCGCGGCCAGGTCGAGTCGTCGAAGTCGGGACGCGACCAATGCGGATCGTCGCCCTTCTGCACGGACCACGGCTCGCGCGCAGGTTGTGCGGAAAGAGTAGCTGCCGGCAGCAGCAACGCCAACAGGAGTCCGCACGCGGCGGCCAGGACGCCGCCAGCGCGGCGATCGGCGAGAAGAAGAGTCATGGGAGTGGGGAAGCCGCTATCGAGCGATCGACCGGATCATGATAGCGCGCTTGGACGACGGGAAGATGCAGACGTTCGTCGATGTGATGCGGTGAACCGCGTTCGTTTTATTGGATGGACGCACGCCACCAGTCATGGGTCTTTGGAAGAATTTTTCTACCATGGCCATGAACATCAAGAATGAGAAGGTCGAGCGTTTGGTGGAGGAATTGGCGCAGATCACCGGCGAATCCAAGACCGCGGCGATTCTTCGCGCATTGGAGGAGCGCAGGGACAGAATTGCCAGGACGCCGTCAGGAAGGCGGCGCATGGCGCAGGCCCTTGATTTTCTCGAAAAAGAGATCTGGCCCAACATTCCCCGTGAGCTTCTAGGACGGCGCGTCACGAAAAGAGAGCGCGAGCGAATTCTGGGATACGGAAAGGGTGGAGTGTGATCGTCGACAGCTCGGCGATTCTGGCAATCTTCTTCCGCGAAAAGGACGCCGAGGCAGCCGCTTCTCTGCCGGGGCGATGACTTCCGGAAAACGGATCTGGAGCTCGCGTAGCTCACCCCTCGTGCGTCGCCGCCTCCGCCGCCCGCGCGCTGCGTGCTCCTTCATCTACGTTCACGAACATCAATAGCGCTCCGCCGACGAGGAAGAACGCGCTCACGGAGAGGATCGCGTTGCGGCTCGAGCCGGTGGCGCCGATGATGCCGGCGAAGAGCAGCGGGCCGAAGATGCCCGCGAATTTGCTGAAGACGCTGTAGAAGCCGAAGAACTCTCCCGACTTGTAGCGCGGGATCAGTGTCGAGAAGAGCGAGCGGCTCAGCGCCTGCGTGCCGCCCTGCACGAGTCCCACGAGTCCCGCGAGGACGTAGAAGTCCGCGGCGGTTTTCATCGAATACGCGACGGCGCTGACGACGAGGTAGAGGACCAGTCCCGCGAGAATCGATCGTTTCGCACCGATCAGGCGCGCGAGAAAACCGAAGAGAAACGTCGCCGGCACACCGATGAACTGCACGATGAGGATCGCCGTGATCAGCGACTCGCGGCGGATGCCCAGCTCCGTGCCGTACGCCGCGGCCATCTTCTGAATCGTCGAGATGCCGTCGTTGTAGATCAGAAACGCCACTAGCATCAGGAACGCGTGCTTGAAGCTGCGCAGCTCGTGAAAGGTCTCGAGCAGGCGAGTGAATGCGACGCGGATCGTGTTCTGCCCGGCCTGTTCGTCCTGCTCGAGGCGTCGCGGCGGCTCGTGCACGTGGCGGAAGAGCGGGATCGAGAAGATCAGCCACCAGATCGCGACCGACACCATCGAGAGCCGCACCGGAAGCGTGCCGCCGGGCTCGCGGAGTCCGAACCATCCCGGCTTCTGGATCATCGCGAGGTTCACCGCGAGCAGAAATCCTCCGCCGAGGTAGCCGATCGCGTACGCAGCGGAAGAAACGCGGTCAACCTCGGACTGCGAAGCGATGTGAGGCAGCAGCGAGTCGTAGAAGACGACGGCAGCCGCCGCGCCGATCGCGACGAGCATGAACAAGACCGAGGCGAAGGTCAGGTCGCCCGACTCGATGAAGAACATCGCCGCGCACGCGAGCACGCCGAACGCGGTCGAGAGCGCGAGCAGTTTCTTCTTCGCCGAAGCGAAGTCTGCGATGGCGCCGAGGATCGGCGAGAGCACGGCGACGATTGCGATTGCGATGCCGTTCGAGATCGCCCACCACTGGTTCGCCTTCGTCGCCCCGGCGTCGGCGCCTGCGACCTGGATGTAGAAGATCGGGAAAACCGCAGCCATCACCGTCGTCTGCACGGCGGAGATGGCCCAGTCGTACATCGCCCACGCGCGAAGCTCGCGGCGATGCAGCGAAAGCCGTTCGAGGATGCTCAATCCCCGTATTGTAGACATTAGCCCCCGGCTTCAGCCGGGGGAAACGTCAGGCCGTTTCCCACGAGAGGGCCATGCTGCGCGCGGTTCTCCAGCGCCTCCGCGCCTCGCGGATGTGCTGGCGCGCTGTCCGCCGCGTGCGGCGCCACGCGCTCGACGCGTTGAGGCGGCGCTCCTCGATGTGCTGCCGCCAGAGGGTCAGCGCGGCGTCGAGATGTGTGCGCGCGTCAGCGATGACGCGGTGGATCTTCTCGGCGATCTCGCCGTCTGCGATGGCGATTCGAGGCTCGATCTTGCGAAGCTCGGCGTGCATGCGCGCCTGCTCGATCTGCGGCGGCGTCGCCGCGCGGAGATCGCTGGCCATGCGCATCGTGCGCAACGCGGCGATGAACCACTTCGCCGGATCCCAGTGATACCAGCGGATACCGTTGCGGAAATCGGCCGGGAAGCGGTGATGGAAGCTGTGATAGCCCTCGCCGAGGGTCAGCAGCGCCACGCCCCAGTTGTCGCGTGCCGAGACCTCCGCGTTGTACGTCCGCTTGCCGACGTAGTGCGCGAGCGAGTTGACGAAGAACGTCGTGTGATGGATGACGACCAGCCGCAGGAAGCCGCCCCACAACAGACCGGCGAGAGCGTCGCCGAACATCGCTCCGATCAACGTCGGAAGACCGAAGCCTCCGACGATCAGGATGGCGCGATACCAGCGATTCTGCCACTGCACGATCGGGTTCTTCAGCAGGTCCTGCGCATTCGCCTCGGCGTCAGGCGCGTCGTGGCGGTGGAAGACCCAGAGGATGTGCGCCCACCAGAACCCGCGCTTGATGTTGTACGGATCCCAGTCGTGGTCGACGTACTGGTGGTGAACGCGATGACTCGACGACCACCAGAGGATCGAGTTCTGCGCGGCCATCGCGCCGAACACGGCGTAGAAGATCTGCACCGGCGCGGATGCTTCGTAGCTTTTGTGCGAGAAGAAGCGGTGGTAGCCGGCGCAGATCGAGAGGCCGACGGCGCCGTACATCGCGAGCGCGAGCATCGCCATCCAGAGATGAAAGCCGTTGAAGAAGGTGTAGAGCGCGGTGCCGGCGATGCCGATGATCGGCGTCAGGATGAGGAAGGACATCGTGATGTAGTCGATGCCGCCGCGGTGTTTTTGTTCGGGGATTGTGTTCGCGTTGTTCACGTCGCTCCAGGTTGGTCGACCGGTCGGTCACGAAACGGATCGCGAACGCGCTGAGATCGAATTTCTCGGGTTGCTGCTCCATCCACAACCGCAACTGCGGCGCGCTTATTACGTGTACTTTCCCGGTCAACCCGCGTATGGTGGATGCACGTCGAGGAAACTTCCTCGCCCCTTCAGTCCGTCTGAACTAAGTCAGATCTCTGGACTCACCCTCTTAGCCTCCCTTCTTCGCTCTGCGTGTGTGCCGTTCGCGGCTGCAGCGCAGACGGGAGGACTGCCGGCTCGGCCGGCCAGGAGCTTCAAATGAAATTGTATGTAGGAAATCTCTCCAAACAGATCACCGACGCGCAGCTCAACGATCTCGCGGTTCCGTTCGGCACGCTCGTCTCGGCGACCGTTGCCACCGAGCGCTCGAGCGGCGAGTCGAAAGGCTTCGGCTTCGTCGAGTACAGCAATGCCGACGAGGGCAAAGCGGCGATTGCCGGTCTCGATGGCCGCGAGGTCAACGGACAGGCGCTCAAGGTCAACGAAGCGCGCCCGCGCAAGTAAAACGGTCGCACCGGGAGGACGGCCGCCGCGGTCGTTCTCCCACCCATTCGAACGGAGACCCTTCATGTTGGCGTCGCTATCGGTCGTGGCTGGAGTCGTAGTGGTGTTTCTTTGCTGGAACCTCTATCGCCGCTTCGGCGCCGATCGGATCGCGGAGCTCAACGAGCAGCGGCGCCCGTCCGCGCGCATCGTCAGCCGCGGCGAATTCGTCGATGGAAATCGGCACGTCGACGTTGCGCTGGCGGTGACCCATTCGACGTTCTTTTACGAGAATCGCGACATGCAGGCGTCGATCGATCTGCACTGGGTTCGCGAGGTCGAGTACGACACCGAGCTGGCCACGGGTCTCGCGGTCGTCAACGGCAAAGTATTGCGGTTGCGCTCGCACAGTCAGACCTTCGAGTTCGTGCTGCCGAACGACGTCGTGGCACGCTGGCACATGATGCTTCCTCCCCGCCGCGAGTCCGTACGCGAGCTCGTGCCGCAAACTGCAACCGCAATCTGAGGACGATGGAACGATGATCATCAATATCGTGGACCGCGAATCGATGTTGAAGGAACGACTGCGGGAGCGCCTCGAGCGCGCTGCAACACTGCGATGCGATGAGCATGGCGAACCGATCGTGGCGGTCACCATCGCCGCCCGCGAAAACGGGTGGTTCGACTCGAGATGGACGACCTGTTGCGAAGGTCTGGAGCGGCAGGCCGTAGCGATCGTCAAAGAGCGCTGCTGATTGCGCTGCCGGCTTATCGCTTCCAGAGTCCTTCCGCCCGCGAGCCGAGCAAGCCCGCGCTTCGCAAGAGCGCGCTGACGCGGCTCAAGCGACCGGCCCTCTGTCGCGGAAGCGTCCACGCTTTCGGCACCTTGTCGATTGCGCGATCGATGTACAACAACTCTTTCTCGCTGAAGCGCCAGCCGCGCGGCTCGAATGGCTCGAGCTCGACCGGAACGGTGAAAGAGCGCATCGTCCGCTTGCCGTACTGGTTGAAGTAGCCTTCGAAGTAGCTCAGGCCGAGTGCCGCGTACGGGTAGATCGGCTCTCGCGAGCGCAGCGTCGTGAAATTGGACTTCCCGATGCTGCCCCACAGGCCGCCGCTCGTTTCATAGACCGCGAGACAGTGGCCGTCGTCCGTCACCGCTTCGATGTACATGAGCCGCGGCGCGTATCCAAGCTCGCGCAATGCCGCGGCGGCGAAGAGCACGCCGCTCAGACACTGCGCCTTGCCGGTGCGCATGACCACGCGTGGTGACGCGGCCCCGGCGGTCTCGTCGTACTCGAGCTCGTCGAGAAACTGCTGAATATGTGACGGCGTCTTCAATTCGGACAGGATGCGCCGCTCTCTGGTCGTCCACTGCATGTCACGAGAGTAGCAGAGCACGTTTATTGCGGTTCGCCCCTTGCACACATCAATGGTCATGAAAAAGAAATTTGCAGCGCTGATCGTGCTCTTCCTGCTCGTTCTGCCGGGCAGCGCTCAAGCTCTCGAGACAAACGAGCTCATCGCCCTGACGGCGATGCCTCTTGCCGTCGCCGCGGTTGCGGATCTTTCGGACGTCCCGACGAGCGACCTCGTCACGGTCGTCAGCACGCTCAACCGCGCGGCGGTTCCACCGACACGGTTCGTCGAGATCGTTCGTTATTCGCCGGTGGCGTTCGTCGATACGACCGAGCCGCGATTCGTCACTTACGTGACGACGCAGTACGACCGCGGAATCGTCGGAAACAGTCTCGCGTACTCGATCGCAAACGAATACCCGACCTACGGCGTCCGCGAGATCAACATCGTCGACCCGCCGGTCATCACGACGGTGGTCGAGCGCGAGATCCTGCCGCAGGTCGTCGTCACGCGCTTCGAATCGGTGAGCGTCGATCCGCTGGCGCTCGTCGCGATGCCGCTGGCAGTCGCCGCGGTGTCCGAGATCTCGGACGTCCCGCGGAGTGATCTGATCAGCCTCGTCGCCGCGCTGAACGGGGCCTATGTGCCGGCGCCGCAGTTCGTCGAGGTCGTTCGCTACTCGCCGGTGATGCTCGTCGATCGTACCGAGGCTCCGCTGTTCCTGAGCTTCGTGACGACGGAGATCGATCGCGGCGTGATCGGAAGACCGCTCGCGTTCGCAATCGCCGATCGCATCGAGACTTTTGGCATCCGGGACATCGACATCATCGATCCGCCGGTGGTCACTGTCGTCGATCGCGATGTGTTCATCCCACCGGTCGTGGTTACGCGTGTCGCCAACGTGCGTACGCATCCCCACGGCGGACCTCCGGGACAACTGAAGAAGGACCTCGGACTGCAGACAGGAGCGGAGGTCGTGCACGGCACGATGCCTTCGCGATCGGCTCGTGCGCGTTCGACGAGGCCAGTCAAGGTCAAGACGAGGCCAGTCAAGGTCAAGGTGAAGAGTGAGCCGCAGCGGGTCACGAAGCCCCCGAAGGTTCATCGCGTGACGAAGCCGCGAAAGACTTCCTCGCCGACGGTCACGCGAACCGACAGCGGGTCGCGCGGAAAGGTGCACGTCAGCAAGCCGCCTAAGTCCTTCGATTCACCAAAGGGCGGCGGCGGGCAGAAAGGCAACTCGGGTGGCAAAGGCAACTCGGGCGGCGGCAAAGGAAAAGGGAAGGGGAAAGGATGAACATGAGAAGCACACTAGCCATCTCACTCGTGATGCTGCTCGCGCTGGCGGGCGGCTGTAATCAGAAGAGCAACCAGACCGCGAGCGTGGAGTCGCCGCAAACGGAGGCGACGGCGAAAGCGGCCCACTCGATGACTCCCGAGGAGCTCGGAGAGCTCGGCGCGCAGATCCGGAAGAATCCCGATCGTACGGCCGAGCTCCTGAAAGACCATGGAATGACGGAGAAGACCTTCGAGGCCCAGATCCGCAAGGTCACCGAGGATCCGGAAGCCTCGAAGCGCTACGCGGCCGCTTACAAGAAGTCGAGCGCGTAGCGGTGCGTGCCGGTCACGAAGCGAGATGGAGAGTGATCTCCGTCTCCTTCGTGCTCGCCTTCGCGATCACGCGCACGTGATCGACCTTGCGCCCGTCCTGGAAATTGAGCAGCTGGTAGACGCCTCGGTCGTGGACTCCGTCCGCGAAGTCGACGACCTGGGCTTCCCCGTTCTCGAATACGACCTCGGCGAAGCTGATCTGCGCGGCACCGCGATCGATCTGCAGGAACAGCGCGGTGCCGCGGCGGTCGACGTTCATGGTGAAGTCGGTCCAGCCGTCCTCGCGCTCGAGCTCTTCCGAGCCTCTCCAGGCCTGATTCGCGGGAAGCGATACGGCGACGACGGCGGCGAAGGCGAGCGGCGAGAGATACACGCGCGGCGCAACGCGCACGATCGGCGCGGGACGGACGACGACGGTCGGCAACGTGCGGCGGATGGGGAATCCGGTGCGTACGGTGACTTTGGTCCGGCCGCGAGGTCCCTTGCGTACGACTTTGACGCGCGCGGCTTCCGCCGCGGTGGTGAGGATGAAGGTAGACAACAGGGCAATCGACAAGATTCGTTTCACGGTTAATGCTCCTTCTTACGCGAGATGAGACGGGGAGGGGGCCGTTCGTGTTTACGTGCAGTGTAGAGGAGTAGGAGCGTCATTACTTCTGCTTCGCGATCCACGCGTCCACATTCCCCTCCAACACACTCAACGGCACTGCGCCGCTGCCGAGGACCACGTCGTGGAATTCGCGGACGTCGAAGCGCGTGCCGAGGGCGGCTTCGGCGCGTTTGCGGAGCTCCTTGATCTTCAACTCCCCGAGCTTGTACGCGAGCGCTTGCGCGGGCCAGGAGATGTAGCGGTCGACTTCCGTCGTCACCTCGTGAATCGGCAGCGCCGTGCGCGTGGCCATGTAGTCGATGGCCTGCTGGCGCGTCCAGTTCATCGAGTGCAGACCCGTGTCGACGACGAGACGGCACGCGCGCCACATCTCATACGTCAGGCGGCCGAAGTTGTCATACGGATCGGTGTAGAAGCCCGCCTCGAGGCCGAGCCATTCGGAGTACAACCCCCAGCCCTCGCCGAACGCGGAGATGTACGAGAAGCGGCGAAAGTTCGGAAGGTTCTCCAGCTCGCGACTGAGCGCGATCTGCAGATGATGTCCCGGCACGGCCTCGTGCAGCGTGAGCGCCTCCATGTTGTACAGCGGACGCGCCTCGAGCTTGTACGTGTTGACCCAGTAGATGCCGGGCTGCGTGCTGCCCTGCGGCGCGCCCACGTAGCGGCCGGTCGTGTACTTCAGCGCGATGTCCGCCGGCACGGGATCGACGGTGTACGGCAAACGCGGCAGGGTCTTGAACAGCGACGGCAGCTTGCCGTCCATCCGCTTGGCGATGCGCGACGCGCGCGATAACAGTTCTTCCGGCGTCTTCGCGTAGAAGCGCGGATCGGTGCGGAGGAACACCAGGAACTCCGCGAACGTGCCCTGAAATCCGACCTGCTTCATCACCGCGTTCATCTCCGCGCCGATCCGCTCCACCTCGGCCAACCCGGTCTTGTGAATCTCCTCGGGCGTGAGATCGAGCGACGTGAACTCGCGGATTTTCTGGCGGTAGAACGCGCGTCCGTTCGGCAGCTCGTATGCAGCGAGCGTCGTGCGCGCGCCGGGGAGGTATTCCTTGCGGAAGAAGTCGAGGAACTCGGCGTAGCCGGAGATCGCCGCGAGCACCGCCGCGCGGCCGTCGCGGCGCAGACGCTCGTGCTCGGATGCCGGAACCGTCGAAGGGAACTTTTCGAACGGCTGCCAGAAGACGCTCTTCGCCGGATCGTCGACGACGTGCGCGGAGATCGTAGTGTCGTAGCCATCGAGGGTCGCGCGAGGGACGGTCATCCCGCGCTTCAATCCCGCGCGCAGATGCACGATCTGCTCGCGCACGTAACGCGGCCACGCGCGCAATCGCGCGATGTAGTTGTCGTAATCCTTCGCTGTCGCGAGCGGAACTTCCTTTGGCAGCCGCGAGAAGCCGGTGTGGAACCCGGAGTCGGCGTTGAACGGAAGCTGGTAGTCGCCGAGCTCGTAGCCGGCCACGGCGTCCTCGAGCTGACGGCGGAACATGTCGTAGTTCACGACCTCGAACGCCGGCAACTTCGTGCGATCGATGGCCGCGAGCTCCGCGAGAGTGGTCTTCGCGAATTTGTACTGCCGCTCGAGGTCCGCGGGCGCGATCGACGGCAGCCGGGCGCCGTACTCGTGGCGCCCGACTGAAGTCGCGAAGAGCGGTTCTTCCTTCAACTGGGTTTCCCACGTGCGGTCGAACAACGCGTGGAGCTTCGCGACGTCGTCAGCGAACAGGGGAAGAGCGAGAAGAGAGAGCAGGGCAAGCAATCGCTTCATGAGCGCGCAGCTTAGCGCATCGGTGTGTAGATGCAGTTGCTTCGACGTGGAAGTAGTCGCGCCGTTCGCGAGTTAGAATCCACAGAATGCGAGTTGCCTCAGGCAAGGTGGTGCGGGGACAGATCGTCTATGAAGGCGAATTTCCCGAGGGTTCCAACGTAACCCTGATTGCCGATGATCATGAAGTCGGTTTCGAGGTCGCCCCTGACCTCAAGACGGTTCTTCTCCAGGCAATCGCCGAATGTGACCGTGGCGAGAAGATCAGCGCAAATGAACTTCTGCGCGAGCTGCAGAGCGAAGAGTGACGACTCTCTTCCGCATCGATATCGGCCGTCTTGCGCGTCGGCAAGTCAAAGACAAGGGATCATCGAAGGGCTGGCGCTATGGGCCGACCGTCGCGGAGAGGGCCCGCCAATCTAGAGTTTCAGAAGCAGCGTTTGACCACACAGCGCCGCCGCCGCCCGCGTTTCGCGGAGCACCGCGCGCGAATCCTCGGATATGTGTCGCTCCGCGAGACTCCACACTCCGTCCGGGCCCGCGAGCACGAGCTCGCGGAGCGCGTTGGGGGAGCGACGCGTTTCGGCGTCCAGCCATAACGCTACGGGAAGCGCTCCCCACTTCTGATCGAAGCGACCCATCGACAGATCTTTCGTCAGCGCGTCCGCGGTGGACGGTGACGCGCACGCGAGCGCAGCGAGTCGGGCGACGAAGCGCGGCTCGAGCTCCGCGAGAGTCTTGACGGCGAGATCACCACGCCAGCGCGGCGAGAGCGAGTAGTAGTTGCCGAGGCCTTCCTTCCAGAT